>Ga0207662_10000532_pt1 | contig 16909 bp, 15 predicted proteins | sample KBSS33LmetaG_FD_184338 | JGI IMG/M metagenome (GOLD analysis project Ga0207662, IMG submission 184338) | Switchgrass rhizosphere microbial communities from Kellogg Biological Station, Michigan, USA - KBS S3-3L metaG (SPAdes) (version 2) | ecosystem: Host-associated > Plants > Roots >... | reverse complement strand
ACCCGTTCAGGTAATCTGCCGCGGCGCGCACGATTGTTTTCTGATCAGTGGGTCCGGCAAACGCTGATTTATAAAGGCAAATCTCTGACGACTGTGCTGAAAGATCTGGGTAAACGAAGTGTGACGAGTGTTCTGATTGAGGGTGGTGGCCAACTGCTTGGCCAAGCGCTCGATGCGCGCCTGATCGACAAGGTGCAAATTTATTTGGGTCCGATTTTGACGGGCGGACAAGTGATTGCGTTTCCGGGCCTCGGAGCACAAAGCACTAACAAAGCGATACATCTGGATGTCTCCTACCGGCGGATTGGCGAAAATATCTGTGTTACAGCTTATCCGGAGAAAATCGTTCCCTGAATAAACGGGAAACCTTTCCTCAGCCCACCTGTTTAATCATTGGGAGGAAAACAATGAAAAAACTGCTCTTAATTGGATTGGTGTCAGGGGTACTCGCTTTCGTTCCGACGCAGCGTTCTGACGCTGGAGTATCTGTAGGGATAGGCTTTGGGTTTCCGGTTGGCTATTACGGCTACTACGGACCCTATTCTTACTACCGACCATATCCGTACTATGGCTACTATGTTGGGCCTTCATTCTATTGGTCCGGCGGACATCGCCATTTCCGCACCCACCGTGTTCATCACCATCATCGGTAATGAATTGACGTAGGATTCAGGAAATCCGCTGAGCTGCCTCGATATCTATTTCGAGCCAGCTCGTCATTTTTTTGGAATTCGCAGCGTTTCGCGGCCTTCACTCAACGGCTTTTGCCGTCGAGTTGAGGCGCGGTTACTCGGAGCGACAAGCCTCGTCAGGCGACAGGGATGGTTTTTCCTATTTCCCTGATTTCGGCAACTCTGCTGGTTTAGCTGTAGCGCCGCCGCCTGGCTCCAACTGGAATTCTTTCCTCAATTGTTGAATCAACGCCGGTATCTCTTTCTGTCGCTCAGTTTCGATTTGCTGCCGGAGCCCTTGTTCTATTTTGCGGCGCTCCTGTATGTAGCGCGACTCGAACTGGCTACGCTTTTCCTGGTCCAGCCGGAGGCCGGAATCGCGCAGTGCGGCGTCGGTTTCACGTTTAATTTGTGCCTGGCGCAAATTTTCGCGCTGGCGCAAGATATTGCGCTCTTCCGGGCTCATCCGCGTCCAACGCTCGGCATTGCGCTGGAAATCCTGGCGGGCGGCTGGAGGGAGAGAAAGCCAGCGCTCACGCGTGCTCGGCACCGACGGCGGCGGGCCGGAATGCGGAGCTGCTTGCCGCGGGGCGGAATGCGGAGCTGCTGGTGGGGGGCCGGAATGCGGAGCCACCTGTCCCTGCCGGCCACCCGACCGCTGCGGCTGCGCCTGTGCCAAAGCGCAGAACGAAGCGAAGATCGATAGGGTGGTGATTAACTTTACAAAGTTGGCTGTTCGTTCCACAGGCTATCTTCATCCGAGGCGAGCAATTCATCCAGATCAGCGACGACATCGAAGTCTTGCGGATCGATCTTCGCCACCACACCGGGTTCGCGCTCGGAGTATTTTTGCGACCAGCTAGGGGCATGCGTGACGATTGCCATTCCTATCACGACAACTGCCACGCCAGATGCTGCAACGAGTCTCCGCAAGCTGAACCAGTCTTGCGCCCGCCCAAAGCGACTTGCCCCCGGGCGGATCTCCCTTAACACATTTCGCGCGAAGAACGGCGAAAGCTTGGGTTCGGCGGTCCGGCCGAGCAAGTCCCATAATTGTTGATCATCTTCAGGTTGCATGGTCTCCGCTGAATTGAACTACTTGCACCGTTGGAAGTTGCGCTCAGACGGAGCACCCAAATCAATATTTTTACACCGCGGAAGCCTCAAGAAATCCTTCAAGCTGGCGAATACGGGTCGGGTGGCGCATTTTGCGCAACGCCTTTGCTTCGATCTGACGAATGCGCTCACGAGTGACCTGAAACTGCCGGCCTACTTCTTCAAGCGTTCGGCTATAGCCGTCGACCAGCCCGAAACGCTGCTCGAGCACTTGCCGCTCGCGATCTGTCAAGGTCTCAAGCACGTCTTTGATTTTCTCCTTCAATAGGACAATGGCCGTCATGTCGCTGGGGTTTTCGGCGCCTCTGTCCTCGATAAAATCGCCGAAATTGGTTTCTTCGCTTTCACCCACGGGCGATTGAAGTGAGATCGGTTGCTGCGCCATCTTCAAGACGGCACGGACCCGATCGACGGGCAACAGCACCTCTTCCGCCACCTCGTCCGGTGTAGGTTCGCGCCCATACTCCTGCACGAGCTGTTTTTGCACACGCATGAGCTTGTTGATCGTCTCGATCATATGCACGGGAATTCGAATAGTGCGCGCCTGGTCGGCGATCGAGCGTGTGATCGCTTGCCGGATCCACCACGTTGCATAAGTCGAAAACTTGTAGCCGCGCCGGTACTCGAACTTTTCGACCGCTTTCATTAGCCCCATGTTTCCTTCCTGAATCAGGTCGAGAAACGAGAGGCCACGATTCGTGTACTTCTTTGCGATCGAGATGACAAGGCGCAGATTCGCTTCCACCATTTCGGTCTTGGCCCGTAATGCCTGGCACATCCAACCTTTCAGTGCCTGGTACTGGCGGGTATATTCTGGAAGCGAAAGCCACAGGCTGGTTTCCAATTCGCGGATTTTATCCCGAAGTTGCGAGCGTTTTTTTCGGTCGCGAGGACGTTTTGCCAACTCCGTCTGGAGATAAAGCGCCGTATGGCAGGCGTCGTCTGCCAGGTGGGCAAATTCCTCCGTCACTTTCTGCTTGAAGTAGAAAGAGGGATAGACCCTTTGCAGCGACGCTATTGTCCTTTGTAGAGACTTGAGTTTCTTCGATCGTTTTGGTGAAAAATTGCGCGAAAGCTGGCAGTATTGCTCGCTGATTGATGCGCTCAATCGTTCCACTTGCTTGCACAGGTGCGGAAGCTTCTTCATATACCGTTCCCGGCTCTCGATTTTCTTGTCGAGAATCACGCGGTCGAACCGCTCCCTTCCTTCGGCAAGTTTCCTAGCCAAATCGAGATGGGCACGGGCAATAAAGCCGAAACGGTTGATGTGCTTCTGCACCATGTTTTCCGCCTCCTCAATCCGTTTGGAAATTTCCACTTCTTGCTCCCGCGTCAGGAGCGGAACCTGGCCCATCTGCTTGAGATACATCCGCACCGGATCGTCCAGAATATCGAGCCTGGGTCCGGTTTTCTCTTCCTCTTCTTCCTCTTCTTCGGCGTCTTTTTTTCCGTCCTTGTAGCGGTCCACCTCCGACGCTTCAATAATATCGATCTCCATACGGCGCAGTCGCGTGAGAATGAGATCGAGCTCATCGGCGTCGGTGATCCCTTCGGGCAACGTCTCGTTTAGATCGTCAAACGTGAGATATCCTTGTTCTTTTGCCAGCTTGATCAGTTCGCGAATGCGGCTCTGGATTTCGATCGTGGAATGCAGAGGCGTCAGAGCTTCGTGCCGCGGCTTTGGCGGCACTGCGCCATTGCGCCGCTGTCTTTGGGCGTGAGCAATCCGCTTGCGTTTGAACGTGGCGATTCTTGGCTGCCTCTTCAGATTTCGCCGAAGAGCCGACGGTTTGGTTGGCGAGCTCCGGCGAAGCCGGCTTCTCTTGAGCCGTTTCGGCGACGACTTCCGGCTGCCTCCCTTTCGTTTCGAATGCCTGGCCAAGGTTGCGGTTAAGGATTTTGCTGAGACGCGCAATCACTGCCTCGGACCGACCGGGTTACCTGTCGATCCTGGTGGCAGACGAAAGCGTCGGAAGGTCGCGGAGCTCTTTCAAGAGGTCAAGAATTTCTTTCTGCAAATTCACCAGCTCGCCCGTACTCAGCTGCGGCAGCCTGATTCGGTTTTTCGCCACCTCGAGCTGGCGGCGCAACACCCCTTGCCGAACGCCGAGCCACCATTTTTCAACCATCGTTGCGGCGTCGGGCGGCACTTTCTGCAGCAGCCAGGATGAAACCAATCCCTCGTTTGTCGCAGAAAGTGTGGCCATGAAAGCGTTGAGTGAGGCCGCATCCCCCGGGCGAAACTCGCTTTCAAGAACGCGAACGAGAATCTCCGCATCCGGCACCTGTGCGAGAATCTCACGCCAATTCTGTTCGCGGAGGAAGTCTCGCGCTGCCTCGTCTCGTAAAGCCAGGAGGCAGAGCATTGCCACATCATGCCGGGGCGCAGTCCCGGCAGTGGAAGCAGTGGGTTCCTCCGCACGATTCCCCCTACGGCGAGGTTGTTTTGGAAAGAGCGCCTGAAAATCCGGAACCGGAACTCCCAGCCGCGCGCTCACTTTGTTTGCCACTTCTCCGCGCATGAGCGGATCGTGCACGTGCGCCACCGTTTCGGCGAGTCTTCGCGCCAGTTGCATCTTTGCCCCCAACGCACCAAGATCGACCCCCGTCACCTGATGATCTATCCAGAAATCGAAAAAATCGCGCGCGCCAGCGATCCTTTTCTCAAATTCTTCTCTTCCTTCCCGGCGAACCAGGGAATCGGGATCTTCGCCCGGGGGAATCTCCGCCACGCGCACGATCAAATCGTTCTGAAGAAGCGCGTCCAGAGAGCGTTCGGCTGCTTGCGTTCCCGCCGTATCCGAGTCGAAACAAAGAACCACTTCATCCACGAGGCGCTTTAACATTCGCGCCTGAGTCTCCGTGAACGCTGTCCCCTGGGGCGCGACGACATTTGTAATTCCTGCCTCATACAAACTGATCAAATCGAGTTGACCTTCACACACGATCGCGGAGTTCACCTCGATTAGAGCCCGCTTGGTTTTGTCCAGACCAAAAAGAACGCTGCCTTTTCGAAACAGAGGTGTTTCCGGCGAGTTCAAGTATTTCGCGGCTCCTTCCTTCTCTTTGAGAACACGGCCGCTGAACGCGATCACCTCGCCAACGTCGTTGCAGATCGGGAAGATAACTCGGTCACGAAAACGATCATACGAACGTTGGCCCGGCGCCCCATCGGCATCTTCTTTGGTCTTGATCAGACCGCTGGCGATAAGAGTTTGCGTTTCATAGCCGCGTCCGCGCGCCCAATTGCCAAACGCATCCCAGTCATCGGGCGCGTAACCGAGCCGCCATCGCTTCGCGATTTCGGCCGTGATTCCGCGTTCTTTCAAATATGTGCGCGCGGGCTCGGCAACTTCCTTCTTAATCAAATTCTCATGAAACCATCCGGCTGCTTCCCCGTGGAGTTGCAGCAGAATACGCCGGGCTTCATGTTGTCGATCTTCAGCTTCGCTTGGGCCCCGTTCTTCGATCACCTGGATCCCAACGCGTGCCCCCAGCTTGCGCACGGCGGAAGGAAAATCGATGTGCTCGTAATCCATCACAAAGCGGAAGACGCCACCGCCCACGCCACAACCGAAACAGTGAAACGCCTGCCGGCTTGGACTCACCATGAACGAGGCTGTTTTTTCCTGATGAAATGGACAGAGCGCCTTGAAATTTGCCCCTGCGCGTTTGAGCGGGAAATACGAGCCGATCACTTCGACGATGTCGTTGGCGGCGGCGACCTGCTCGATGATTTCTGACGGGATCGATCCCATGTGCGCCTGATTATTTTCGCCTCGTTTGGCGTTGCAAGCGATTCCAAATTTATGCAGTGCGACCGTCTTTCAAAACAGTCATTTGTAGCACGTCTGTGTCAGACGCCCATCGCAAGAATATCATGGCGTTTCACAGAAACGCGCTACAAACTTCCGTTTTGTGAAAACCAGAGTCTCGATCCTGGTATTGATTTGTTGTCTCGCTACGGCCGCTGCCGCGGCCCGCGAAGTGATTCATAAAGGCGATGTGGTGGTGGCGCCCCTACGCGGTGAAGTTGCGCCTTCGCTGCTGGCGTTTTTGCGGCGCGCGGTCAAAGCGGCTGAGGGCAACGAAGCCTCGGCGATCATTTTCGAGATGAACACCTACGGCGGACGACTCGATGCGGCAGCCGACATCGTGACCGCGCTCAATCAAACAAAGATCCCTAGTTACACATTCATAAACACAAACGCCGGCTCCGCTGGTGCGATTATCGCGATCGCCACGCAACACATTTTTATGGCGCCCGTAAGCGCAATTGGCGCTGCCGCTCCGATCCTCCCGAGCGGCGAAGACCTTCCCACGACCGCGCGGGATAAGACAATTTCGTATTGGTCTGCGCTGATCCGTGGCTCCGCGGTTAAGAACGGGCATAATCCCGACATCGCCGAGGCCTTCATCAACAAGGACAAGGAAGTAAAAATCGGCAACCGCGTCATTCATCCCAAGGGAACGGTGCTCACTCTCAACGCCCAGGAGGCAGTCGAACGGGTCGATGGCAAACCGTTGCTCGCGGAGGGCGTCGTCGATTCGGTTGTCGATCTAACAAGAAAAGCCGGCCTCAAAGGCAAGGTCGTCGCGATTACACCAACCGGCTTCGAGCAAATCGCCTTTTGGCTCACTGCGCTTGCGCCTTTGCTGTTGCTGGGCGGAATTCTTGGCGCGTATCTCGAGTTCAAAATCCCGGGCGCGACCTTGCCCGGGATCATCTCAGCAGTCTGTTTCGCTCTCTTTTTCTTCGGCCATTATGTGGCCGGTCTGGCTGGCTGGGAAGTCGTTGCCCTCTTTGTTCTTGGAATCATTCTCGTCGTGATCGAAATTCTCTTTTTCGGGCACAGCACGATTGTCTTCGGCGTTGTGGGCATTTTTCTCATCCTCGCTTCGCTTCTTTGGACGATGATCGATCGTTATCCGGGCCAAAATTTTCTCCCAAGCGGGAAAATGCTCGCCATTCCATTGCTTAATCTTTTCATGGCGATCATAGGCTCGCTCATCGTCATCGCCTTGCTTGCGCGTTATTTGCCGCGCACGAGCATTTACCGGCGCTTCGCCTTGATGGATTCAAATCCGCCCGGCCCATCCCTCGCCGGAGTACCGCGTCAATTCGCGACCGCGCTCGCACTCGCGCCCGGAATGCAAGGCACCGCAATCACCGTCTTGCGACCGAGCGGCAAAGCCAGTTTCGCCGATCACGTTGTTGACGTTGTCACGGAAGGCGAATTCGTCGCTCCACAAACACCTGTCACCGTTATCCAGACAGACGGAATGCGAGTGGTGGTGAAAAGCGCTGCTCAGATCTAGCGAGACGTTCGGGCAGTCCTAGCAACTCTAACGAGACACAAGATCAGCGACCGCGAGCCCTGTAGAGCGTGCCACGGAGGCTAAGTGTGGATGGCAAACAATCGAAAACTGAATCGAAGCTTGGCTCGCGGTTCGCCGCATCGCCTGGTTAGACCTTCGGTTCGCCATGATCACTTCGCTGGACTCTCAGGCTCTGGCATGGACATCCCACCTATAATCTGCCAGTCCTTTCCGCTCCGGACCCACGCGTGCGTGATACGCATTGTACGCGGTGCCCCAGCACCATTCTTGCCCATCCAGCTAAATGTAATCCAGTAGCAGGCAAAGGCGATGTCTCCCGTCACTTGAAGCGCAGCAGGTTTGAAGTCGCCAGTCTTAAACGCGAGCCCCTTACTGGTCTGAGACGTAATCCAGTCGGTAATGTGATCTTTGCGGACAGGCGCGGAACTAACCGCCGGCCAACCTAGAAAATCCTTGTGCCATAAATTTGAATACGCGGCCAAGTCATTAGTCTCGACGTAGTGCCAATATGCATGCTCAAGATCCCAAAGAGTCTGCTCGTCGGGTGAGTTCTCTGAGGGAAGCGCGCGCCCCGCTACGCAGAGTAAACAAACGAAAATGACCAGATGGAAACGGCTCATAGGTCTAACGAGAATTATGCCAACAAATTTCGTCTAATAAAATCGAGATTAATCCATTTTCAGCCACCGGCGACGACGCGGATGAATTCGATGCGGTCGCCGTTGGCTAGCGGTCGCTCTGCCCATTCGTGTCGATGGACTGCGATACCGTTGTGCTCGACCAAAATGGATTGCGGCGACAATTGATAACGGTCGATTAGCTCCGCGATCGTTTTCGCCTCGCGGGTGTCCACGGATTCGCCGTTAAGTGAAATCTTCATCGCTAAAAGAACTGACCACGAATACACACGAATAAACACTAATGGATTTCGTAAGCAGATTTTGGACTGCGGCGACATGTCGCCGCTTTCGAAAGCGCGGACATGTCCGCGCACTCCAAAGCGCGTTCCGATCGAAACCGGCGGCGTTCATTTGATCGGCGGTCGGCGTTCGATGTTGGGCGTTCGATGTTTTCTGCTCAGACTCCGCACAGGGCTTGGTCCCAATCTTTCCAGACCGGTTCGAGGCCGCGGCGGCGAAGGATCGCGGCGATTTCCGCCGGGGAACGTTCGTCGCTGATCTCGAATTGACCGGTGGCCAGTTGATCTTCGCCATCCTGGTATTCAGCCGCCACGATGCGGCCTCGCACGGTGCGATGCAAATGTTCGCGGCCCTGGCGGGTGTACCCACCCGGTTCAGTGTGACTGCCAGCGCTCATCATCGTTACGCCGAGCAAAACCAACGAATCGCGCAGCGACGCGCGCTCGCGCGTGCTCAACACAATGCCAAGCTGCGGGAAAGTAATACGCAACGCGCAAACCAGTTGCGCCAGTTCGCGGTCGGTCATCGAGAAAAGCGGACGGAAACCGCCAGCCGCGGGCCGCAACCTCGGCAAGCTCACGCTGATTTGCGCCTGCCAGCAGTGTTTAAATAAATATTCCAGATGCGCTGCGAGAGCGACTACTTCATCTTGCCAGCGGGACAGGCCGATGAGCGCGCCGATACCGAGCCGGCGGAAACCGGCCGCGTAACCGCGCTCGACGCAATCGAGTCGAAAATTAAAATCACGTTTTGGACCGGCGGTATGCATTTCCGCATAAATGCCGCGATTGTAGGTCTCCTGATAAACAACAAGGCTCTCCGCGCCAGCCTCAACAATCGGCACATAATCCTCCGTTTCCATTGGGCCGACTTCGATCGAAATCGACGAAAAATCTGGCGCGAGGGCGCGCACGCATTCAGCGAGATAATCGCGGCTCACAAATTTGGGATGCTCGCCCGCGACGAGAAGGATTTGGCGAAATCCCTGGCGAGCGAGATGCTGCGCTTCGGCGACGACTTCATCCACGTCGAGCGTGACGCGAAGGATGGGATTGTCGCGCGAAAAACCGCAGTAGCGGCAATTGTTAATGCATTCATTGGACAGATACAGCGGCGCGAAGAGGCGCATCGTTCGTCCAAAATTCTGGAGCGTGAGCGCCCGTGAAGTTTGCGCCATTGCTTCGAATTCCTGATCCGATTTCGGAGCGATCAGATGCTCGAATCGCTCAACAAGCTCGGATTTCGTCAGAGCCAGATTGTCCAGGATTTCGACGAATGACATCAAGATAATTTCGTGCGCATGCGAGTGTTCGCAAACGCCACTGACACTCTTCGGCAGGGCGCATGCCTGAAGGAACTGTTCTCCGCTGCCGCCGGAAGAAGCATCGGATTCCGTCTTATTAAAGGAAACGGCGACGTCCGGTATTCTGGGCGCCGCAGTGATAAATGCGATTGTCGAGCTTAGAACGCGAAATTAAGACCGCTGCGCACCATGCCGAAGTTGTTCTCCGGACCGTCGATTACGTTCCAGCTGAAATCATTGATCCAGCCGATATGCGGAGTAACACGGACTTCAACGCCACCACCGAATTGGCCGATTAACTCTGACTGGGAATCGGAGTGCTGAGTCCTGATAACCCCGTCATTTGCCACAAGGCGTGTCCTCTCGCCACCGCCAAAGATGCCGCCGCCGCCAGCGAAAGCGTATGGTGAAAAACGGCTACAGGCAATCGGATAACGGAACGTCAGCGTAGCTAACGCGGCACCGACGGCGCGATGCTCCTGCCTCGTATCGACGTCGAAAATCCCGTTATCAAGATCGATGAAGACATCGTCAAACGTGCGTTTGGCATCCACCGCCCAGCCTTCGAATCCGATACCGAAGTAACGATGGAAAAAGTATTTGAGGTCGATCCCGCCGCCCCAGGCATGGTCGTCCTCCATATAGCGATCGTTTTTCCATTCGTTTGCTGTAAAAACGTAGGTGCCCCAAATTCCGACGTTCAACTCTGTATCTCTATACCATTCCGGACAGGGTAGCGGAGCCACTTGTTTCATCTCCTTGCCGGAGTCGGTTTCAGTGCCGGCAAGAGTACCTGACGCCATCGCAGCAGCACCCAACAGCGCTAACAACGACCTTTTCATTTTATTTCTCCTTTTTGGTTAAGTTTTTCCCTCCATCTCCAACCAGGTTGGATCGCTCAGGTGGATAACGTAACCCACCAACTATTTCGGACGCGCCAGCCAAAATTGCAAGACCCATTTGACGTCGAAAACGCTCAGCCTTTGAGTTCAGCGCCCGTATTTGCGTCGGTAATGATGAATTTTTCGTGATGAAACGTCGGATCGCCACGAAACATGAGCCGCGAAGTGTAACGGCGTTCCATCTCGATGAGCAATTCCTCGTCTTCTTCCTTCAATCGTTTAAGCACATCCGGATTCAGGATGACGCGAAAATCGTGCACGCTTGGCTGATACTTGCGCATGATCGTATTGAGTGTGCGGTGCAATTCCACACTCGTGGTCATGGAAGTCTTCACGACGCCGCGCCCGCCACAGTATGGACAATTCTCATAAATTGTATCGCTGAGACTTTCCTGTGCCCGTTGGCGCGTCATTTCCATCAGACCGAGGGGAGAAATCGGAAGCACATGTGTCTTTGCCTTGTCGCGTTTTAGGCGTTCCCTCATCAAATTGTAGACCATCTGCTGGTCTTTACGGCTCTTCATGTCGATGAAATCTCCGATGATCAAGCCGCCGATATTACGTAAACGAAGCTGACGCGCGATTTCATCTGCCGCCTCGAGATTCGTCTGCAAAATCGTCTTCTCGACATCGCGTCCGCCTTTGTTGCGGCCGGTATTCACATCAATCGCGACCAGCGCTTCGGTCTCGTCGATCACGATGTAGCCTCCGCATTTCAACCAGACTTGCCGATGGAAAGCGTCATCGATTTGCTTTTGCACGCCGTAAGTTTCGAAAATCGGCATGGCTGCGTCATAAAAATGAATTCGATTCCGTGCGCGTCGGGAGATCTGGCCGACAATTTCGATCATCCGGTCGGTCGACGCGCGATCATCGCAAAGGACTTCGTCAATTTCTTCCGTGAGAAAATCGCGCACGGTTCGCTCAACCAAATCGGGCTCCTCAAATACGCGGCACGGCGCCGGCTGCTCACGAATGTTCTGCTCAACCTTGGCCCACTGATCGAGGAGGAACCGTAGGTCGCGCACGAAATATCGTGCACGCTGTCCTTCGCCTACGGTGCGGATGATAACGCCGATCCCTTCGGGAATGTCGAGTTGGCGCAGGATCTTGCGAAGCCGCTCGCGCTCCTTCGGGTTCTCAATTTTTCGCGAGATGCCGCTGTGATCACTGAACGGCATCAACACCAGGTAACGCCCGGCGAAACTGAGGTTCGTCGTAACCCGCGGCCCCTTTGTCCCAATCGGTCCTTTAGTTACCTGGACGATTACGTCGGAACCGACCGGGTAAATGTTCGGTATATCTTTTGCCGTGATCCGTTTTCGCGGCCGCTTGTTCGCAGGCCGATCGATTTCTTCAATTCCGCTGTCGAGCGCGGCGGGAATAGCATCCCAAAAATGAAGGAAAGCGTTTTTCTCGAAGCCGATGTCGACGAACATCGCCTTCAACCCCATCTCGATGTTCTTGACTTTGCCTTTGTAAACGCTGCCGACGATATTGCGCGAGTCTTTACGCTCGACGCTGTATTCTTCGAGCCGGCCATTTTCCAGGAGCGCGACTCGCGACTCGAGTTTTTCTACGCTGAGTATGAGTTTGTTGCCGGTCTTGCGTGAAGAAAGCCCTAAAATTCTTTTTACCTTGTCTATCATAAAACTGGAGAGGTTGATCGATCGGAAGTGGAATCGCCGGGACGTTCAGCGGCAAAGTTTCCGATCGAAAGTTCATCGTGTGCCACGCCGGCGGGTTGGCGGCGGCTGTGGCTGTGGCGGGGGCGTCGGTTGACGCCGGGGTCCGAAGAGCCGTTGGAAAAAGTTGCGCGGAGCTGGCGTCGCAGCGGGGAGCGCGCGCGCCACGGCAGCGCCTCGCTTGCGTACTTTGCCCTGAGAATCCGCTTCCGGTTCGACATCAGGCGATGCGTCTGAGCTTGCCATCTGCGCAGTGGCACTTTGCGATTCGTCCGCACCTTCTTCGTCCTCGCCTCCGAGATTTCCGCCCTTGTCGTGAAAAGCCACCGACTTGATCAATTGGAGCGGATTGGCATGATGCGCGGGCTGGAGCCAGGCCACCGGCATATCGAATTTGCCTTCATCCAGTGCGAGCGAGCGTTCCAAGATTCTGTCCGCGATCGGGCCCGCGACTTCGCCGCCGTGCCCAGAGGCGCCTTGAACCATCACTGCGACGACATACTTCGGATGGTCAAATGGCGCGAAACACGTAAACCACGCGACGTTTTCCTCTTGACCACGATCAGTGGCCTGCGCAGTGCCCGTCTTTCCCGCTACTACCCAATCTTTCAAACGCGCTCTGCCGCCGGTGCCGCCGTCTTCATTGACAACCTTCCAAAGGCCTTTGCGAACCAACTCGATGTGGTCAGGGGAGATTTCCTGCCGTAAATCCGATCGCACGCGCGACGGTGGCGCTGCCGGATTGCCTTGCTGATCTAACACCGGAGAACCGTCTTGCTTCAAAATTTTATCGACCAGACGCGGGTAATAGCAGATGCCGCCATTTGCGATCGCCACGTAGGCCATTGCCAATTGCAAGGGCGAAACAAGCGTGTAGCCCTGACCGATTGAAACATTGGCGGTTTGCGCTTGCGACCACCTCTCCTGGGGATGGTGAATTTGCATCCACTCAGGCCCCGGCATATTGCCCGTTTGTTCGCCTGACAGTTGCAGGCCCGATTCTTCGCCAATGCCCAACATCTTGCCGATGTGGTCAATCGACTGAATGCTGGCGGCATTACCGTACTGATAGAAAAAGGAGTCGCACGAGACCTTGAGCGCATCGGCGACTCCGATGGTACCATGCGTGTAATGTTTTTCGGCTACCCAGCATCGGAAAAAGTGGTCGCCGTAGCTGACGCCGCCGTAGCAGCCGTACTTGACGGCCGCGAGATTTTTCGTGCCCCGCAGACCCGCGAGCGCCGTGATTAGCTTGAATGTCGAGCCTGGCGGCAGGCAGCTGATTGCACGGTTGACTAGTGGATCGCCCTCGTCTTTCTGCAGCGCAGTCCAATCCTTCGCCTTGATGCTCGGGATGAAAGTATTTGGATCGAATGATGGCACAGTAGCCATCGCCAGCACGTTGCCATTGTTTGGATCGACAACTACCGCGCCCGCCCGGCTCACTGCGCGCAGCGCTTCCTCCGTAATCGCTTGGATGCGCGCATCGATCGTCAGGAAAACATTGGCGCCTTGTTGCGGGGGATCTTCGCGCAGGACACCTTCGATTATGCCCTTGGCATTTTTGCGCAAGTAACGCACACCAGGTTTCCCGCGCAGATATTCATTCATCGTTTTTTCGATGTTCGACTTCCCTTCGACATCCTGCTGGTAAAACGTGAACTTGCCCGCTTCCTCCTTATCAAGGTCGTTAGGCGCACCGACGTAACCGAGAAGATGCGCGGCAAGCGCGCCGTAAACATAGGAGCGCACCGGTTTGATGGCGATATCCACGCCCGGCAATCCCACATCGTGTTCCGAAAATTTCGCCATCGTTGGGAAGTCGGCATCTTTGATGTAGGAAAATGGGACTTCGGTGTCGTTGCGGTAATGTCGCTGAAGCTTGCTGGCATTGTAATCGCGGGCAAGATCGAGGTCGTTGAGCCGAGGGATGACGCCATCATTAACGATTTTAATGATGTCTGGCTCTTTCTGGTCTTTCGGCATTCCGCTGATAATCGCCCGGTACTCGGTCAAGGGTGGTGAACCGAAGCGTTCGCGATAGCCCTTCACCATTTCTGGCAAATAGAAGTCGACTTCATAGCTGGCCCGGTTTTGGACCAGGCTCAGTCCATTGCGGTCTTTGATTTCGCCACGCACCGATGGAATTCGCACCGTTGCTTGGGAACTGCCGCGAAGTTGCGCAGTCCATTCGGCTCCGTGGGCAACCTGTAGCCACCAAAGTTTCAGGCTAAGCGCACACATACCCATCAGTATGAGGAGGCCGAGAAACTGAATCCGCAAACGCGAATTAAGACGGCGGCGGCTCATTCGAAATCGCTCCTTTCAGAAAGAGTTGAATAACCCGTCATCCGTCCCATCCACTGCAAGAACCAAAACAGGATAGGTGCAATCGCCATGGCAATGATGCCCGGCACGGCGATTTGCCACCAGATTTCAGGAGTAAAAATAAGAGAACCGCGCCGGAACGTGATCATTAAGTATTGCGCCAGAACTATCAACGATGTGCAGATACCGCTCAGGATGCAGTGCACTTCCCAACGGCCGCGGACGAAGAGCGGCCTCAGGCCATGCATGAATCCCGCCAGCACCCCATAAAGCAGTATCGAGTATCCCATTGAAATTTCAACCTTTCCACCAATCACCTGCACGGTGAGCGCATCGAGCAAAAGGCCGGCATACAAGGCCAGCGCCAGCATCAAGGGAAACGGCAACGCCATTGCTCCGTAAAAAACGATTACAGGCACAATGTAGACATGCGCGTGGTAGAGCCAGGGCAGCGCCGGGATGAAAAACTCCGCAATCTGCGCAACCAGCACCAGGACCAGCAGGAGTAGAAAGAATATCATTTTCGGCCAGTTACCACGAAGACGTCGTCCAAGTGCGAGAGATCGACCGCCGGCGTGAGCTGTGCCTGCCCATCCAACTCCCGCACCCGAAAGGTCTTGACGACCCCGACGAGCAATCCGGAGGGAAAAACGCCGCCTATTCCCGAGGTATAGACTTTCTGCTCAGGCTTTAGATCAGCTTGCTTGGACAAGAAATTTAGATCCAAGAGGGGATTCAGGCCCGTCGTCACGCGTTCGCCAGAGACGATCCCTTGTTCACGAGTCCCTTCCACTGAGGCCGCGATCTTACAATTTTCATCCGAAACCAACAGAACAATCGAAATGGTGTCGCTTACGGTAGTTGTTTTTCCCACGAGACCTACGTCTGTCACCACGGGCATGTCAGTTTCGATGCCGTCGCTTTTTCCGCGGTTGATTGTCGCCGTTCGCCACCAGGTCGAGGAGTCGCGCGCCACAATTTCGGCCGCGATCAGCTTGAAAACAGATCGCTCGCGATAATTGAGCGCATGACGCAAGCGGTTGACCTCATGCTCGATGTCGCGCAAGCTTTGGTTTGTCGCTCTCAGTGCGCGATTCTCCACCTGTAGCGCGGTATTTTCACGCTCCAATTGGTCGAGCGACTTTAAGCCGGTGCGGACCGACGTGATCTGCTTTCTCAGTCCCGAGCCGCCGGTCAGAAACGGCGCAAGCAACTGGTACACGCCGGCCTTGAACTTCCGTGTGCTGTCAGCCCCGAAGGTGAGAAAATATCCGAGAATAGCGCCAAAAATCAGCAGCGCGATGATGTTGGTGCGGCTCATCGCATTTTTGACTTGCGATTTTCGAGTGTCGAATTTCCAACTGCGCGGCGCCGACTCGTCAATTTCAATCGGCAATCGGCGATCGGAAATCGAAAATCGCTATCGCCACTGGCGATCTGCCGAGGCCACCTGACGCAAAAATTTAAGTTCATTGAGGCATTTGCCAGTCCCTTCCGCCACCGCGCTCAGTGGATCTTCAGCGACATGGACAGGCAAACCTGTTTCCTCGCTCAAAAGCTTGTCAAAGCCACGCAGCAATGCGCCACCGCCAGCCAGGACGAGACCGCGATCGACGAGGTCCGCCGAAAGTTCCGGGGGACAGCGTTCCAGCGTGATCCGCACGGAATCGACAATCGTCGAGATCGGCTCAAGCAATGCTTCGCGCACCTCCTGCGAGGTAATCATTAGTGTCTTGGGCAGTCCGGCGACAAGATCACGTCCTTTGACCTCCACACTGGTCTCCTTTTCACTCGGATAGGCCGAGCCAATCTTGATTTTGATCTCCTCGGCAGTGCGTTCGCCCACCATCAAATTGTAAGCGCGCTTCATGTACTGCACGATCGCTTCATCGAGCTCGTCGCCGGCGACTCGTACGCTGCGGCTAAACACAATTCCGGAAAGTGAAATCAGCGCTACCTCTGTCGTGCCACCGCCGATGTCGATGATCATGTTGCCAGCGGGATCCTGCACCGGAAGTCCCACCCCGATCGCGGCCGCCATCGGTTCTTCGATGAGATAAACTTCCCGGGCCCCGGCGTGTGTTGCCGATTCACGCACCGCGCGTTTTTCCACCTCAGTGATCCCGGAGGGAACTGCGATCACAACGCGCGGTCTCACACGCACTCGGCGATTGTGCACTTTCGTAATGAAGTGCCGCAGCATCGCCTCCGTTACTTCGAAGTCGGCAATGACGCCATCTTTCAGTGGGCGCACCGCGACGATGTTTGCCGGCGTGCGGCCTAGCATGCGTTTAGCCTCGTCACCTACCGCCAGCACTTTGTTGGTGCCAGCTTGCACTGCCACCACTGACGGCTCGCGTAAGACGATACCCTGATCCTTTACGTAAACGAGGGTGTTAGCGGTGCCGAGATCGATCCCGATATCGCTCGATAACCAACCGAAAAGTCCGTTGAACATGAGTTATTAAATTGAAAGCACTTTCCAGTCCGAGGGAAGCGCGTCACATGTCACTTTTCGCAGGCACTTCCCGCAAGCGCGATTCGACCGGCTGAAACGCCGTAACATGAAACAGAGCCTTGGGTCGTCAAGCGCTTATTATGGCGATTCATGACCCGCTCTTCGCGATTCGCCAACTGATATAAC
>Ga0207662_10000529_pt1 | contig 16963 bp, 12 predicted proteins | sample KBSS33LmetaG_FD_184338 | JGI IMG/M metagenome (GOLD analysis project Ga0207662, IMG submission 184338) | Switchgrass rhizosphere microbial communities from Kellogg Biological Station, Michigan, USA - KBS S3-3L metaG (SPAdes) (version 2) | ecosystem: Host-associated > Plants > Roots >... | reverse complement strand
GACCGGATCGGGTTGTTCGCCGGGATCGACGACGTCCGCTTCAAGCGGATCGTGGCGCCTGGTGACACGCTCCGGCTCGAGATCACGATGGAGAAGCTCGGGTCGCGCTTCGGCAAGGGTCGCGGTGTCGCCACGGTCGATGGCGAAGTCGCCTGCGAGGGCCTGCTGAGCTTCATCATCCCGCCCGAAGGGACGCTGCGATGACGCGGATCGCGGCACTGTCCGACGTGCACGGCAACGTCACCGCGCTGGAAGCCGTCCTGGCGGACGTCGCTCGTGCGAAGCCGGACCACATCGTGGTCGCGGGCGACCTCGTGCTCAACGGACCGGAGCCTGCAGCCGCGGTCGACGCGCTGCGCTCCGCAGCCGGGGCAGGCACGGCCGTCATCGCCGGCAACACCGACGTTGCCGTGGCGGACTTCGACTACGCGGCCGCCTTCCCCTGGATGACCGATGGCGTGCCGGACGCGATCGCCGCCGCAGCCGAATGGGCGCACGACGCCCTGGGCGACGAGCGGGTCGAGTGGCTGCGCGCGCTCCCCTCGGAGCGTCGCCTCCGTACGGACGACGACACGCTCGTCCTCGTCTGCCACGCGTCGCCCGGCTCGCAGACCGCGGGTCTGGACCAGAACCTCGATCCATCGGTGACGATCGAGCTGCTCGCCCGGACGGACGCTCGCGTGATCATCTGTGGCCACACCCATCTTCCGGAGGTCCGTGACCTCGGGTTCAAGGTGATCGTCAACGCCGGCTCTGCAGGCTATGTGTTCGATGGCGACTCGACCGCCTCGTGGGCGCTCATCGAGATCGACGACGGCGAGGTCCGCGCTGAGATCCGGCGGACGGAGTTCGACACGCTGCGCGTCGCCAATGCCATCTCCGAACGTGGCCTTGCCGGCGATGTGTACCGCGCCGCCACGGTCCGCACCGGCAAGCTCGTCCGATGACCTCACGCCGCGTCGTGGTCACCGGGATGGGTCTCGTCACACCCCTCGGCAAGGACGTAACGAGCACATGGGCCGGGATGGTCGCCGGCCGCTCCGGCGTGAGCACGATCGAGGCCTTCGACCCGTCGCGCCTCAGTGTCCGTTTCGCCGGGCAGGTCCACGACTTCGATCCGAGCCCGGTGATCGATCGGAAGGACCAGCGCCGGATGGATCGCTACATGCAGTTCGGGCTGGTGGCGGCGCGCGAGGCCATGGATCAAGCCGGTCTGCCGGCGCGGCTCGAGGGCGAGCTGTCGGAGCGGACCGGGGTCATCCTTGGGACCGGTCTCGGCGGCGTCGGGACCCTTCAGGATGGCTTCGCGACCGACATCACACGCGGCCCGGATCGGATCAGCCCGTTCCTCATCGCCTACGGGATCCCGAACGTCGGTTCTGGGCAGGTCGCGATCAGCTTCGGCATGACCGGACCCAACTTCGCGACGGTGTCCGCGTGCGCGACCGGTGGCCACGCCATCGGTGAGGCGTGGGAGACCATCCGCCGTGACGACGCGGACGTGATGCTCGCGGGCGGTTCGGAGGCGGGCATCTACGAGACGCTCGTCGGCGGCTTCGCGGCGATGCGCGCGCTGTCCACGCGCAACGACGACCCGGCGGCGGCGTCGCGTCCGTTCGACGTCGATCGCGACGGGTTCGTGATCGGGGAGGGTTCGGGCGTCGTCGTCCTCGAGGAGCTGGCACACGCCGAGGCGCGTGGCGCCGAACCCCTCGCCGAGCTGATCGGGTACGGCGCGACGGCGGACGCGTCGCACATCACGCTGCCGGCGCCCGGTGGCATCGGCGCGGTCCGCGCGGCGCGGCGGGCCATCGAGAAGGCCGGCGTATCGGCCGACGAGATCGATCACGTGAACGCGCACGCGACGTCGACGCCAGAGGGCGACAAGGCCGAGCTCCAGGCGATCAAGACGATCCTCGGCGATCGGGCCGCGTCGGTCCCAGTCACGGCCAACAAGTCGATGATCGGCCACACCCTCGGCGCCGCCGGTGCTATCGAAGCGATCTCGACGATCATGACGATGCGCGACTCGTGCATCCCCCCGACGATCAACCTGGACCGGCCGGACCCGGAAGCCGACGGCATTCCGCTCGTCACCGGTTCCGCGCTCGGGCAGCAAGTGCGGCTTGCGCTGTCGAATTCCTTCGGCTTCGGTGGCCAGAACACCGCGCTGCTCTTCCGGCGGTGGGACGGATGACCGACGACTTCCAGGCGGGCGCGCCGGTCCCCGGCGACGATCCGGCTCCCGATGCCGCAGAGGCCGCCGCTGACGCTGCTGCCACATCGCCGACGTCGGTCGACACGGTCGTACCGCCGACGGACGGCGGCGACCTCGAGTTGCTGCGCCTGATCGACCGTCTTGCGGCGCTACTCGACCGGTCCGACCTGACCGAGCTCGAGGTCGAAGCTGGGGCCACTGGTCTCGTCCTGCGCAAGCCGTCGGCCCTCGCGCCGATCTCCGTCACGAACCTCGCGGCGACGTCACCTGCCGCCACGACCATGACCGTCCCCTCGAGCGGAGAGCCGTCCGCTGCCGGCCGAGAGCCAGCCGTGGCCTCGAAGCCCTCGATCAAGGCGCCACTCACCGGGATCTTCTATGCGTCCCCGGCACCCGGCTCGGCGCCGTATGTCGCGGTCGGTGGCGAGGTCGCCGTCGGCCAGGTGATCGGCCTGATCGAGGCTATGAAGCTGTTCAACGAGATCAAGTCGGATCTAGCCGGGCGCGTCGTGCGGGTGGTCGCGGAGAGCGGCACGCTCGTCAAGGCGAAGCAACCCCTCATCGAGGTCGAGCCGCTATGACCGACGGGACGCAGCCGATCCGCGCCCACGTCACCGGCTGGGGCCGCTACGCCCCGGCGGGCGTGCTGACGAACGCAGATCTCGAGCGCATGGTCGACACGTCCGACGAATGGATCGTGAGCCGGACCGGTATCCGGGAACGACGTGTCGCCGCGGCGAACGAGACGACCGCGTCGATGGCGGCGGTCGCGTCGATGCGCGCCATCCGGACGGCGGGCATCGACCCGGACGACATCGACCTGATCCTCCTCGCGACGCTCACGCCCGACTACTGGATGCCCTCGACCGCAGCGCTGGTCAAGGAGGCGATCGGCAACAAGCGGGCAGCGGCGATGGACGTTGCAGCCGCCTGTTCCGGGTTCGTTTATGCGTTCGCGACGGCACAGGCGTACATCACGAGTGGCATCGCGAAGCACGTGCTCGTGATCGGCGCGGAGCTGCTGACGCGCTTCCTCGACTACACCGACCGGAGCACCTGCATCCTGTTCGGCGATGGCGCGGGTGCCGTCGTCCTGTCGGCGAGCTCCGAGCCGGGTGGCGCGCTCGGTATCGAGCTGACGACCGCGCCCGAAGGCGCCTACATGATCTGGTTGCCCGCGGGCGGGGCGAAGAGTCCGCCGTCGGCAGAGACCATCGCCCGCGGCGAGCACTACATCCGGATGGAGGGTCGCGAGACCTATCGCTTCGCGACCAAGACGATGGCGACGACCGCGCTCGAGTCGGTCCGCAAGTCGGGCCTCGACCCGTCCGACATCGACCTGTTCATCCCGCATCAGGCCAACGTGCGCATCGTCGAAGCCGTCGCGAAGGGTCTCGACCTGCCGATGTCGAAGATGTACGTGAACCTCGATCGGTACGGGAACACGTCGGCCGCGTCGGTGCCGATCGCGCTTGCGGAGGCGGTCAACGAGGGCCGCGTCCAGGTCGGCGACAACATCGTGATGGTCGCGTTCGGTGCCGGGTTCACCTCTGGTGCCGTCACCGTCGAATGGACGGCCGACCCGGCGCGCGGCCGCGCCGGCGAGGCGGCCGTCGATGCCGCCGATGTCCAGGTCCGCCTCCCCGTCGACTGGGACTCGGTCGACCCGATCCCACAGGCACTCGTCGAGCTGCTGGCGCGACCAGGACCCGTCGACGTGCCCCTCGACGATGTCGTCCCCGGTGAACCCGAGCGCGCCCATTCGGAGGTCCGCGGATGATCGATCTGACCGGAAAGGCGGCGCTCGTGACCGGCGGCTCGCGGGGGATCGGCAAGGCCATCGGCCTGCGGCTCGCCCGCCAGGGCGCGGACGTCGCGTTCAGCTTCCGGGGCAACGCCGACGCGGCGAAAGCCACAGCCGACGAGATCGAGTCGATCGGGACGAAGGCGCTATCGATCCAGGCCGATGTCAAGGACCCGGCGTCGGCCGACACGGTCGTCAAGACGGCACTCGAGGCGTTCGGCAAGGTCGATATCCTCGTCAACAACGCCGGCGTGACCCGCGACGACCTGATCATGCGGATGTCCGAAGAGGCCTGGCGCGAGGTGCTCGAGACGAACCTGTTCGGCGCGTTCTGGATGACCAAGGCCGTCACCCGGCCGATGCTCAAGGCCCGCGCAGGCCGGATCGTGAACATCACGTCGGTCTCCGGCCAGGCCGGCCAGATGGGACAGGCCAACTATTCGTCGGCGAAGGCAGGCCTCATCGGGCTCACCAAGGCGACCGCCCGCGAGCTCGCATCGCGTGGCATCACCGTCAACGCCGTTGCGCCGGGCTTCGTGCTGACAGAGCTCACGAAGGACCTGCCCGAGGCGCTCCAGAGCGAGCTCATCGCACGAACGCCGCTGGGCCGCTTCGGCACCGTCGAGGAGATCGCCGACACCGTCGCCTTCCTCGCGTCCGACGAGGCGCAGTACATCACCGGACAGGTCCTGGCCGTCGACGGCGGCCTCGTGATGATGTGATCCCGCCGGTCGTGGCAGCGATACCTAGACACCTAAGGACAACCACCTAGGACCACCTCCGGCCCTCGCCGGTACCGCTGGCGAGGGGTGTCTCGGGACCCCCGGATGGGACCATCGCTGCGATGACCGCGCGTGTGCGACCCCGCGATGCCGATGGCGCGCGCCCTGGGCCGGGTGCTCACCCCCAGGGGCGCGTCGTCGACGCGCATTCCGTGGCGTTCGCGGGACCGGGTGCTGCGACGGTCGCTTTCGGGACGGACGGTCGCGAAAGCGAGCTCGCCGAGCGGCTGGACAGCGTCCTCGGCATCGCCGAGAAGCTCGCCGCGTCGCACGACCGCCCGGAGCTGTTCCGGACGATCGTGGACGAGACGAAACGTGCGTTGCGCGTCGACTTCGTGACGATCCGCCTCGTCCGCGACGACCTCCTGCCCCTCGCGGCGTGGGCCGGGATCGATGACGAGACCGCCGCGGAGCTCCCGGTCCTGGGGGCCGGTGACGGCTGGGTCGCGGAAGTGCTTCGCACCGGTCGCCCGAGGGCATGGACCGACGCTCGGACCGACCCGCACGCCGGTGTCGAGCGCTACGCCGGGACCGTCGACTTCGCGGGTGACCTCGTGGCGCCGCTGACGCGCCACGACCGGGTGATCGGGGCGCTGTCCGCATGCACCCGCGAGCCACGCGATTGGACCGACGGTGATATCGCCTTCCTCACGACCATCGCCACCCACGCCGCCATCGCGCTTACCAATGCCGAGCTGTTCGAGGGGACCGCGGCCAAGGCGGCGCAGCTCGAGGTCCTTCAGGCTGCCTCTGGGCGGCTCAGTCGGGCCACGACGGTCGAGGCCGTAGGACGCGCGATCGTCGAGGAGACGCGGCGGATCATCGACTATCACAACGCACGCGTGTACCTGCTCGAGGCACCGGATTGGGTCGTCCCGATCGCGTTCGAGGGTCGGGTCGGTGCCTACAACGAGGTCGACCTCGACCTGCTCCGCTGCCGGCTCGGTGAGGGCTTCACCGGTTGGGTGGCCCTCCACGGCGAGCCGCTCCTCATCAACGATGCGAATGCGGACCCGCGGGGCGCCACGATCGCCGGCACCGACGATATCGACGAATCGATGCTCGTCGTCCCGATGCGCTACGACGAGGTGACCGTCGGCGTCATCACGCTCTCCAAGCTCGGTCTCGGCGGGTTCGATGGCGACGACCTGCGCCTCCTGACGATCCTCGCCGACCACGCCGCCACGTCGCTCGAAACGGCCCGTCTCCTGACCCGAAGCCAGGATCTCGCGCGCGAGCTCCGCCGGCTGCTCGACATGAGCGGCGAGCTGTCCGAGAGCCTCGACCCGCGCCAGGTCGCCAACCTCATGGCCGGCCATCTGGCGCGAGCCATGGGCGTCGACGAGTGCGCCATCAGCTACTGGGACCGCCCGACCGGTCGGCTCGAATCGCTCGGCTACCACCCCGTCCTCCGCTTGGAGGAGATGGAGCCGTTCTTCGAGGTCGCTGGCTACCCGGAGACCGTCCGCGTCCTGGAGCGCGGTGTGACCGTGATCATCGATGCCGAAGACCCGACCGCCGACCCCGCCGAGGTCCGGCTCCTGCGGCGGGACGGGATCCGGATGCTCGTGATGCTGCCGCTCGTCGCCAAGGGTCAGGCCATCGGGCTGGTCGAGCTCTTCTCGAAGGCCTACGTGCGCTGGGACGGCCAACAGCTCGAGGTCGCTCGGACCATGGCGAACGAGGCCGCGATGGCGCTCGAGAACGCTCGGCTCTACGAGGACGCGCGCAAGCGCGCGGATCGCGACCCGCTCACGGGTTTCTTCAATCACCGCTACCTGCACGAGCGGATGGGCGAGGAGGTCGTTCGCGCTCAGCGCAACAAGCAGCCGCTGAGCGTGATGATGCTCGACCTGGACGACTTCAAGCTCGTGAACGACACGTTCGGGCACCTGTTCGGAGACCGGGTGCTGACGTGGGCAGCGGAGCTGATCCGCGCCACGCTGCGAGCCTCGGACGTCCCGGCTCGGTACGGCGGCGACGAGTTCGCCGTGATCCTGCCCGAGACCGACGGTGGCGACGCCGCCAGCGCGGCACAGCGCATCCTCGACGCGTTCCGCGAGCAACCGTTCGTGGGTGAGCAGCGCGGGCCCGTGCCGATCGCAGCCTCGATCGGGACCGCCACGTTCCCGGTCGACGGACGGACGGCGACCGAGCTCATCGCGACAGCGGACCGGGCCCTCTACCAGGCCAAGCGCGATGGGCGCGTGGGCCGCCTCGTGCCCGACCAGGACGGAAGTACTACCCGCTCCTAGCCATCGGTACCAGGCGTTCCGGGTGGACGGCGGCGCCTTTGGGCCGCATCCTGTATTCCCGACGTGAGCCGATCCACACCGCGCACCGCGCGCTCCATGGATCCGTCGGATCGCCGGATCCGCCGGTCCTGGTGGATCTTCTTCGGAGCATTCCTGCTCCTGAGCGCGATCGTCCTCCTCGACGCCCTCTCGCCCGACGCGTCGTTCGCCGATCGCGCCCTGCTGGTCGTGGTCGTGATCGCGGGTGCTGCCGCCATCGTCAACGGGCTGCTCGTCGGGGATCTCGAGACCCGTCGTCGCGGGGAAGCGGAGTCCTTCGCCCGGATCCTGAGCGGGCTGTCCCGCTCCGTGTCACCCGACGCCATCGTCGATGCGATCGCGGAGGAGCTGGGCCGCGCGACCGGCGTCGACCATGTCGTCGTCGTCCGTCGCGATGAGGCCGGGCGATCGCTGGCGGCCCACCTGGTCAGCCTCCGGCCCGGCATCCCGACCCATTCCACACCGCTGTCGTCGAGCGACCTCGACGATGACATCGGCGGTCGCCGGGCACGACCGGCGGAGATCGCGGATCGGATCGCCCGAGGCGTCCGCGATGCCTACGGCCTCGGCCAGGTCATGGCGGCACCGCTGGCGGTGGGGGACACGGTGGTCGGCGCGATCGTGGTCTCGCGCCGGGTCGGCACGACCTGGCAGGAGTCGACACGACGGATCCTCAACGGCGCGACCGTCGAGGCCTCGGCGGCCTTGGCGCGGGCCGTGTCGCACCGCGATGCCGAGGCACGTGCGTCGACCGATCCATTGACCGGGATCCCGAACCGACGCTACTTCGATGAATTCGTCGGGCTGCTCGCCCAGCGCCGCCGGGCGGGCGATGCGGTCGGGATCCTGATGGTCGATATCGACCGTTTCAAGGCGCTCAACGACAAGCACGGCCACCCGACCGGCGACGCGGTGCTGCGCGGGGTGGCGGCGGCGATCGTGTCAGCCGTGCGCGAAGACGACGTGCCGGCGCGCTTCGGCGGCGAGGAGTTCGTCGTCCTGCTGCGGAACCCGGCTCCCGGGGTCGCGGTCGAGGTCGGCGAACGCATCAGGTCGGCGGTCCGTGCCCTGGATCTGAGCGAGCTCGGCGTGCCACCCGTCAGCGTGTCGGTCGGCGTGGCCGTCGCCAGCGGTCCCGAAGACACCGTGGAGGACCTCCTCGCCACCGCCGACCAGAACCTGTATAGCGCCAAGCGCGCCGGCCGCGATCGCGTGGTCGCCGCATAAGGAAGAACCGCCGTCCCGGCTACCATCGCCGGCATGCCCCGACGCGTTGCCAGGACCGATCCGCCGTCGGATGCTGCCGCCCTGCGCGAGGAGGAGGATCCGGCCACTCGGAGCGATGAGCTCGACCTCGCGCCGGTCGATGCCGACCTGCGCGAGGAGGAGGATCCCAGGCGAGGCGACCTCACGAACGGGGATCTCGCTCGGATCTTCCACGACATCGGCGACATGCTCGAGGTCAAGGGCGAGCTCCGGTTCAAGACCGTCGCGTACCACCGCGCGGCGGACGCCATCGGACGCAGCCCGGTCGATCTCGTCGCCGCCTATCGCTCGGGTGACCCGCCCAAGATCCCCGGTGTCGGCGCCGCGATCAGCGACAAGATCACGGAGCTCGTCACGACCGGCCGGATGGCCTACTACGACAAGCTCATCGCCGAGGTCCCGCCGACGCTCGTCGAGCTGCTGCGCATCCCGGGCCTCGGACCACGCACGGTCCGCCAGATCTGGGTCGAGCTGGGGATCGTCTCCATCGACGACCTGCGCATCGCGGCGGAGGGGGGCCGCATCCGCACGCTCAAGGGCCTGAGCGACCGGACCGAGGCGTTGATCCTCGACGGCATCCGCCGCCTCGAGACGACGCCGCAGCGGATGCTGCTCAACAAGGCCGAAGCCACCATCCTCGGCTTCATCGAGGCGCTGACGGACACGCCCGGCGTCAGCACGATCGAACCGGCCGGCTCGTTCCGCCGGAAGCGGGAGACCATCGGCGACCTCGACCTCCTCGCCGAGACCGACGACGGCCCCGGCCTGATCGAGCGCTTCACCGGTCTCGGGATCGTCGATCAGGTCCTGAACAAGGGTGGCTACAAGGCCGCGGTGCGCGTCATGCGCGGACCACAGGTCGATCTCATGGTGATGCCGCCCGGCGCCGCGGGAACGTACCGCGTCCATTTCACGGGCTCGAAGGAGCACAACGTCCGCCTCCGGGAACGAGCCCGGGACATGGGCTGGAGCTTGTCCGAGAAGGGCTTCCTCCGGATCGGCGAGGACGGCGAGCCGCTCACGGGCGATGACGCCGAGCTCCGGACCTTCCCGACCGAGGAGGAGACCTACGCCTTCCTCGGGCTACCTTTCATCGAACCTGAGCTGCGCGAGGACGAGGGTGAGATCGAGGCCGCGCTCGCCGGCCACCTGCCGATCCTCGTCCAGCTCGAGGACCTCACCGGCGACCTGCACAGTCACTCCGAGTGGTCCGACGGCACCCACCCGATCGAGGTCATGGCCGAGGCGGCTCGCCGGCGTGGGCACGCCTTCCAGGTCCTGACGGACCACAGCCAGTCGCTGGCGATCGCGCGCGGTCTCACCCCGGATCGAGTCGAGCAGCAGCGCGTGATCATCGCCGAGCTCAACGCCCGGTACGCGGGGGAGGAGGCCGAGGGCACGGCGCCGCCGGAGACGCCGCCCGAGGGGTTCCGCCTGCTCCACGGCTGTGAGCTCGAGATCCGCGCGGACGGCCAGCTCGACTACCCGGACGAGCTCCTTGCGCGGTTCGATCTGGTCGTCGCGTCGGTCCATGTCTCGCGGCGCCAGTCCAAGGCCGAGCTGACGCGACGGACGCTCAACGGCATCCGCAGCCCACACGTCGACGTGATCGCCCATCCTTCCGGCCGGATGATCGGGACGCGGGACGATCTCGACCTCGATTGGGACACCGTCTACGGCGAGGCCGCGCGCACCGGGACGATCCTCGAGATGAACGGGTCGCCCCACCGTCTCGATCTTGCCGTCGAGCGGGCGCGCCGCGCCGTCGGCATGGGCGTCACCCTGTCGATCGACTCCGACGCACACAAGGTCGCCGAGTACGACCACCTGCGCTGGGGGGTCACCCAGGCTCGGCGTGCGTGGGTACAGCCGGCGGACGTGATCAACACGCGCTCGCGCGCCGACCTGCTCACGTGGGTCGCGGGCAAGCCTGACCGCGTATGACGACGTCAGCGGCGGGACCCGCCTCGCGTACCATCCCGGCGATGCAGGACGATCGTGCCGGCCGTCGCGACCTCGCGCTTGCCGCGGTCACGATCGTCGGGCTGTCGCGCCTCATCGAGCCGCCGGGTGTCTGGTTCGTCGCGGCGTTCCTGCTCGGCGCCGTCATCCTCGGCAGCCTCCAGGTCCTGCACGACGAGACCGTCGATGCCGCCGACCACGCGCTCGGCATCCCGATCGAGTCGTTGATCCTGCCCGCCGTCGCAGCCGTGGCCTGTCTCGGCGCGATCCGGCTCGTCCCGTTCGGACTCGCGCTCGTCCCGGCCCTGATGATCACCGGCTTCCTCATCGAGCGGTGCCTGGCGCTCGAGGCGCGGATCCTGTCGTCGCCCGGCGGGCTGGACGCCGATTTTCGGACCACCGTGCTCGTCACGACGCTGATCGTCGCGTTCCTCGCATTCGTCGGGGTGGCCGCGACGGTCCCAGGCGGTCTCGCCCAGCCGGGCACGAGCGGCATCGCCGGTCAGCCACTGCCGCGTCGCGACCTCCTTGTCCTGGCCACCGGTGACGCCATCGTCGCGTTCCTGCTGGGCTACCGCGCGGCTGCCCTGCGGGTGACGACGCTGCGCGACGCCTTATGGTCCGCGGCCACGTACGGCATCGCGATCGCGATCGCCGCGGCCGCGCTCCGGTTCGTCCAGATCCCGCGGCTGATGGGTCCGGCGCTGCTGACCCTGACGTTCTATCTGTGGGACGCGTTCCACGCCGCCGGTCCGTCACGACGACGGGACGTTCGCTGGATCTGGCAGACGGCATTGCTCGCGGTGCTCGGCGTCGCGGTCATCGCCCTGAACCTGCTGATCCGCGACTGACCTGCAGGGCGTCCACCGTGAACGATCCGGGGTCCCCGTTTGACGCCACCTCTCACCGATGCTAGAAACGCCGAGCCCCGAAGGACCTGAAAGGACGACGAGCCCGTGACGTTTCCCGATGTCGAGACCAACCAGCAGAGTCCGGTCAACCTGACCCGGACCAAGCGCCAGCTGGCCGAGCAGGCGATCGCCCAGGCCTCAGCGGCGCAGTGGGAGGACGCGGCCGACACCAACCGCAAGCTGCTGGAGCTCGGCCCGGACCCCGAGGCGGAGAACCGCCTCGCCAAGGCCCTCTGGGAGCTGGGCTCGCTCGGTGAGGCGCGCGAGCACTATCAGACCGCGCTCGCCCTCGACCCGACGAACCGCATCGCGGAGCGCAACATCGACCGACTCAAGGTGCTGCTCAACGCTGCCGGCGAGAAGACCGTGCCGGCGCAGGAAGGCAGCAAGGCGCCGGTCAGCATCTTCGTCGAGGAGACCGGCAAGACCGGTTTCGCGTTCCTGACGGACCTAGCCTCTCCCAAGGAGCTCGCCCAGGTCAACCCAGGTGACGCGGTCGAGCTCGTCCCGGAGCGCAGCCGTCTGATCGCGTTCTCGAATGGGGTACGGATCGGTGTCGTGGAGCCGCGCGTCGCGGCGCGGCTGCTCAAGCTCATCGCCGATGGGAACAAGTACGCGGCGGGTGTCACGAGCCTCGGCGACAAGGACGTGCGCCTGATCATCCGCGAGACGTTCCAGGACCCGAGCAACTACGGCAAGGTCAGCTTCCCGACCGCCGCCAAGTCCACCGACCTCCGGCCGTACACGAAGGGCACGCTCGTCCGCGAGGAGATGGAGCTCGAGGAGGACCTCGAGGACGACGAGGAAGACGAGGAGATCGAGGACCTCGATCGGGTGCTTCCCCCTGAAGCGACGACGGACGAGGCCTTCGAAGAGGAGCAGGACGAGCTCGACGAGGCGTAGGCCTCGCGATCGGGCACGTCTCGGTCCCTCGGGCCACGCCGGAGGGCTGGCATGAGGGAGGTAGCATTCGCCAGATGGCGGTTCGTCACCATGCCTCCCGCGCTGACGTGGGCGGCAACCTCCCCGTCTTCGAGCGACTAGCACCGGCGCCGCCTGCGCTCCTGCTTGCAGCTCGGATCGAGGCCCACACGGGACCTGGCGACGTCGTCGCCGACCTGGCCGGTCGGGGCGGTTGGGTGGCGCGTGCCGCGGTCGATCGGCAGCGGCGGGCCATCTCGATCGAATCCAGCCCGCTGACCCGGATGCTGGCCGAGGTCGTGCTCCGCCCGCCGGATGTGCGCCACCTCGACGCAGCGTTCCAGGGCATGTCCGCGTCACCGCGGGGTGAGTCGAGCCTCAAGGTCTCGATGGGCGATCTCTTCGCCACGCGCTGCGCGACCTGCGGGCGGATGCTCGTGGCCGACGAGTTCACCTGGTCGAGCGATGGCGAGGCGCCGTCCCGGCCCGTCCAGCGGACCTATCGGTGCACGGTCTGCCGGGACATGCGCGGCGGGTCGGAGGCGCGCCACGGCGCGTTGGATCTCGAGGATCTCGAGCGGGCGACCAAGGACCCTGACGGTGGGAATTCGCGGGCCTGGGCGCGCGACCGATTCCCGGCGGTCGACGGGGCGCCCGACCTCGTCGACGAGCTGCTCGACCTCCATACGCCACGCCAGCTGTTGGCGCTGACCGCGATCATGGAACGGATCGAGGCGGACCTGCGCGCAGCCCCCGTGCTTGCCGCTCTGCGCCTGGCGCTCCTCCACGCGCTCATCCCGTCGAGCCGGCTCGCCACCGGCGCAGGTCGCGGCGGCGCGCTTCGTGTGGCCGGCGGCCACGTCCGGCTTCCGGGGACGACCCAGTGGCGCGAGCGGAACCCATGGCTCGCGTTCGAGGACGGGTTCCGCCAGGTGCGTGGCTTCGTCCAGCACCTGGAGGGCGGCGCGCTCGGGCCGCTCCAGGCTCGCCTCGGCGAGGACCTGCAGGCGCTCGCCGAGGGGTCCGCGACGGCCGTGCTCGCCGTCGCCAGTCCGTCCGCTGTCCGGGCCTTGAGCGACAGCGATAGCTTCGGCCGGGTCGCTGCCCCGAATCCGAAGGTCCGCCTGGTCCTTGGCCAGCCGCCGATGCGCCCGAGCCTCGACCGGTTGGCGATGGCCTACCTCGGGACCGCCTGGACGCTCGGTCGCGAGGCGACGTCGCTGCTCCCGATCGACGCCCTTGCCGACCCGTCGCTGCGGGCGCCGTGGTCGTGGCAGGCCGTCACCGTCGGGCGAGCCCTAGCTGCGGTCGAACCATCGATGGCCCGGGACGGGCGCGTCGTCCAGCTGGTCGATGGCGGCGCCGAGGCGCTCGCCGCCGTCGCCATCGGTGCGGCGTCCGCGGGCTACCGCGTCGTGGTCGCGCGCCAATCCGATCCTGACGATGCCGGCGCCGGTGTCATCGAGATGGTGCCGCCGGGAGCGGCGGTCCCACCCGGTCCGCGGACGCGAGGCAACGTCGCGCTGCCATATGCACCGGGCGGCGCCGGCGACCCGGACATCGTCCCGGGCAAGGGCCTCTTCGCCCCGCCCGAGCGCTTCGACCAGCGACCCTTCTCGCCATCGGATGCGGCGAAGGTCGTGTCCGAGGCCGCGATCGAGACCCTCCGCGCCCGCGGTGAACCGGCTCGGATGGAACGGCTCTTCGGCGAGATCCTCGTCGGGCTCGACCGGTCGGGCCACCTCCGGCGGCTCTCGGCCGGGGCTCGCCCGAGCGATTTGAACCCGCCGATGCGTGACGTACTGCCACCACCGCCCGCGCCATCCACCGCGCCGACCGGTCCCGCGGCGAGCCCGGTGGCGGAGCTGTCGGAGAGCGACTCGGGGCCACCGGTCATCACCCGCCGGGCGGTCGCCGTTGCCGACGCTGCGCCCGATCCGGTCGAGCGCCTCCTCGCGCTCATCCGCGATGAGCTCGCTCGCCCCGATCAACGACGCCTCACCGAGATCGAGCCCGGGCGCTGGTGGCTGGCCGACACGAACGACCAGGAAGCCGCTGCGCCACCCCTCGCCGACCGCGTCGAATGGGCGGTGTTCAGCCTGCTGTCGACCGCCGGTCCGCTCTCGGAGACGGCGTTCTACGACCGCATCGCGACGTTGTTCACAGGTCACGACCTGCCCGATGAGACGCTCGTGGCGGCGTGTCTCGAGAGCTATCGAAGCCTGGCGAGCACGCCCGACCACCTCGTCACCGCCGACGACCTGCTACGTCGCAGTCAGGAGCACACGGACCTGCTCGCCACGATCGCCGACGCCGGCCATCGACTCGGGCTGCGCGTGTGGATCGGTGAGCGCGAACAGGGCCGTCGATACGGGCGCGGCCACCTGGGCGACGTCCTCGACGATCGTGAGAAGAGCGCCTACCTCGGCAGCATCGGACGGGCGGTCGATGCACTGTCGCAGGTCGACGCGATCTGGTACATCCGCGGCAAGCTCGGGATGATGTTCGAGGTCGAGTGGACAGCGATGCTCGGCGAGCCGCTGCTTCGCCGGCACGCGCGCATCGGGACCGACGAGCGGTTCGTCCGATTCCTCGTCGTCGCGCCGGAACGGACGGATCTCATCCGGCACAAGCTCGAACGCTCCCCGCTGCTGCGAGCAGCGATCGAGGAGCAGGGCTGGAACATCATCAAGTGGGATCACCTAAGAACGTTCCTGGCAGCGGAGCGGCCCGATCTCGGCGACCTGGAGCCCTTCATCGGTCTCGATCCCGTCGTCGAACGTGGCGGCGAGCAGATGCCGCTGTTCGGCGGCTGAACGCGGCGCCCGCTACCCTATCGGCCGATCACGGTCGCACCCAGTCGCGGCCACCTCATCGCGGCTGAGCCGCCCCACTGAGAGGCCTACGCGCGTGACCGATCAGCCATCCCCTGTCAACCAGCCATCCCCTGTCAACGAGCTGGCGGACCGCTTCTGGGAGGGGATCCTCGAGCTCAACCCGACGACCGCCACGTTCTACGGCGACACCCGCTACGCCGACCGGCTCGAGGACCCGTCACCTGAGGGCCGTGCTCGGGCGCGAGCGCTGATGGAGCGGACCGCCGCGGAGGCGACAGACATCCCGGTGGAGGGGCTGTCGACCGAGGAGCGGATCACCAGGGACATGCTCAAGGTGATCGGCGAGCTCGCGGTGGAGGAGGACGACCAGGGGCTCTACCAGCTCCGCGTGGTCGACCAGATGGGCGGGCCGCAGCAGCTGATGCCGCAGCTCACAGCCTTCCAGCCGGTCGACACGCCCGAAGGGCGCGAGGCGTTCATCGCCCGGCTGCACGCCTATCCGACGTTCATGGCTGCGAACGCCGACATCCTGCGCGAGGCGCTCGGGAGCGGGCTGACCGCCCCATCGATCGTCACCGAGCGGGTCATCGCGCAGCTCGAGCGGATGCTGGCGATCCCGATCGAGTCCGCGATCATCCCGAACAGCGTCCAGGGTGCCTCCGACGAGGAGCGCGAGCGCATCCGCGACATCGTCCGGGAGGTCGTCTACCCGGCGGACGCGGCGTACCTCGAGATGCTCCGCGGCGAATATCGGCACGCCAGCCGCGAGGAGCCCGGCATCTGGTCGGCGCCCAACGGCGACGCGATCTACCGCACGGCGATCCGCAGCTGGACGACCCTCGAGATGGACCCGGAGGAGATCCACCGCATCGGGCTCGAGGCGCTCGCGAGCATCGACGACGAGCGACGGGCCATCGCCGGCGCCGCGGGCTTCGGTGACGACATCGAGGCGTATCGCGCCTCGCTCGAGAGCGCCCCGGGCAATACACCGGGGAGCAAGGACGAGCTCGTGGCCAGGGCGCGCGAGGACATCGACCGCTCGATGGCCGCGGCGCCGCGCTACTTCGGTCGGCTGCCGAAGGCGGGGCTCGAGGTCCGCCCGGTCGAGGAGTACAAGGAGAAGGACGCGCCCTTCGCGTACTACTACCCGCCGTCGGCGACCGGCGAGCGTCATGGCATCTACTACGCGAATGGCTACGACCTGCCGTCGCGGAAGTACACGAAGCTGGCGTCGACGACGTACCACGAGGCGGCGCCCGGCCACCACTTCCAGATCGCCCTGGAGATGGAAAACCCGGATCTGATCACGTTCCGACGGCTCGGCGCACGGATGGTCGGTGGGGCGTATGTCGAGGGCTGGGGCTTGTACAGCGAACGGCTCGCCGACGAGATGGGTCTATACCGCGCGGAGGGCGAGCGCTTCGGCATGCTCGACGCCCAGGCGTGGCGCGCCGGGCGCCTGGTCGTCGACACCGGCATGCACGCATTGCGCTGGGAGCGTCAGCGCTCGATCGACTTCCTGCGCAACGACGCCGGGTTGTCCGAGACCGACGCGGTGATCGAAACCGATCGCTACATCTGCTGGCCGGGCCAGGCGCTGACGTACATGCTCGGGCAGCGCCAGATCCAGGCGCTTCGCCGGCAGATCGAGGAACGTGACGGCTCACGGTTCGACCTGCGCGAGTTCCACGATCAGGTGCTCGGCCACGGATCGCTGCCGCTCGCGACGCTCGCTCGTGAGCTGCCGACCTGGGTGACGACGCCCGCCTGAGGGACCTCGGCACCCGCATGAGGTTTCGTGCGACCCGGGCAAAACCGGTGCCTCCTGGCACCGCCCGGGTGTTGACGAACGGCGAACGCGATTTGCACCCCGGTCGATTCGAGCGACCCGAACAAGACCCCTGCTCGGGTCTGGCAATACGCGCTTTCGACCGGGATGCTGCGGCCGATCCTGGCCGTCGACCAGAG
>Ga0207662_10000527_pt1 | contig 16993 bp, 17 predicted proteins | sample KBSS33LmetaG_FD_184338 | JGI IMG/M metagenome (GOLD analysis project Ga0207662, IMG submission 184338) | Switchgrass rhizosphere microbial communities from Kellogg Biological Station, Michigan, USA - KBS S3-3L metaG (SPAdes) (version 2) | ecosystem: Host-associated > Plants > Roots >... | reverse complement strand
GGCCACGCGCGTACGGGCTCTCTATTGGGAAGAGAAAACGACCGGCGCGCCGAACTACAACCACGCGGCGTACATCCGCATCTCGGAGGACCTGCTGCGAGACTCGCGGTGGGTCCTGCGCCATCGTCCGGATGTGTACCTGGCCTCGGTGCGCGAGGCCTGGAGCATCTACTTCCGGAGCCCGGGTGAGCTGCGCTTCCTCGGCGCCGAGAACATCGACGCGATCCGGCCCGCCCGCGACTTCTACGATGCGGTCTTCTTCCTCCGCCGGCCCGGACCCGGCGGCGACGCCGATGCGTCCCCGCGGTACTGGGGGCTGATCCTCGGCCTGCCCGCGGTGTTCGCCGTCGGCTTCGTCGCGGCGCTCGGCCGGGGGCCCGGTCGCGGCTTCGACCGGAGGCAGCGGTTACTGGTCGCTTGGCTGTGCTTCAACATCGCGTTCGTCGCGGTGGTGGGCAATCTGCTGGAGCTCGGCGAGAACAACCGCTTCCGGTTCGAGACGGATCCCCTCTCCGTGTGCCTGCTCGGTCTCACCCTGCAAGGGGCACTGGAGCTCGTGCGCCGCCGCGGAGTGCGCGCGTAGGCGCCATCACTTCAATACGGTCACGGTCACGTCGATCTTGACCACCTCGCCGATCACGGGATCGGTGGCCGCATTGTATTGCGCGGTCTGGCCGTCACGCAGGATCGGAACGAAGGTGGACTTGAAGGTCCGGAACGCAGGGACGTTGGCCAGAGGCGTGTCGGTCACGCCCCACGCGGGCGAGGCCTCGGGTGACGCGGTTCGGCGGGCCTTCTCGTCGACGGTGGAGTAGATCGACGACTGCTCGACGTCAACCTCGAGGCGAAACCGGCCGCCGTCGACCGTGGTCGCCTTGCAGTCGATGGAGGTGCCGACGTTCTTGTATTGAAAAGACGTTCCCCCTTCCTTGGCCTGAAATACGGAAACGGGAACCTCGATCCCCATTCGCAACATCGCGGGGCTCCGGTCGTCGGCGTTGCAGGTCAATGCGTAGGGCAGACTGGCGATTTTCTTGTCACCCTGGTACTTCGAGAAGACCACCTGGACCTTGAGGGGCGTGATCGCCCGGCGCGACTCCGGCGCAGGGGACGGCTCCTGCGCGCGGGCGGCGGGGACATAGAGAAGTAGGACCAGAGCGGTCCACATCGATCTGCTCGTAGTCATGACGGACTCCTTTCCGGTGAGTCGACGGAATCGGCCAACGGCTTCGTCTCGAGCGCCGGGATCTTGATCAAGGGGATGGGCGCGATGAGGCTCTCCAGAGAGGCGCCGCTGAGCAGCAGGGGCGGAGGCGGCACGGAGCCGTCCCGGAGGACCGCAACGAACCTCTGCAGCGCTGCCTCCTGGCCCGGAGGCACCAATACTTCGGGCTCGCGAACAGAGGCTGGTCGCGCGACCGCCGGCCGCGAGCCGGTCTGGACCACAAGCGGGGTCGCGGCGACGAGCGGCCTTGGGGTCGATGGGATGAGAAGCGGCTCGTGGGTTTCGGGCGTCACCGCGTCGCGCACGGGGAAGCCAGGGGAGATGGCCACGGCGCTCGACTCGAGCGGCGTGGACGAACGACGACGTGCCCACGCGCCCGCAACCAGGACGATGATGAGGCCCGCGGCCAGCGCGGCCGCCGCCACTCCCGGCACGATCCGCCGTCGCTCCCTCTCCATCTCCGCCACCCGTGTAATCACCCGATTGCGGAGTGCCGGCGAGGGCTCGACATCGAGGTCCATCCTGAGCACCTGATCGACCGACTCGAGGAGTGCACGCTTCTCCGCGAGCCGTTCGCGGCAGGAGACACACCCCTCGAGATGCGCCTCGAGATCGGGGGTGATCGCCCCGCCAGCCGCGCCGGCGGTCAGGTCCTGTTCGTACCGGTCACAACGCATTGCAGTCTCTCCAGCAGGCGCCGCCGCGCCTCATGCAGCCTCGACTTCACCGTTCCCTCCGCCAGTCCCAGGAGCGCAGCCACCTCGCGCATCCCGTGGCCTTCGATCGCGGACAACACGACGACGATCCTCAGTTTCTCGGGCAGGTCGTCTACGGCTGCCCACACGCGCTTCTCCGTCTGCCGCCCCGCCGCGAGCTCTTCGGCGTTGGGAGGCACCGGGGATGTGGTCGACGCCTTCAGCTCGCGGACACCACGCCGCCTCTCGGACTTGCGACGGTCGAGGGCCAGGCGCCAGGCGATGCGCACGAGCCAGGATCGGAATTGATCGCGGTTCCTGAGGGAAGTGAACCCGCGATAGGCTCGTACCGCCGCTTCCTGGGCCACGTCCTCCGCGTCCTCACGCTGCCGAAGTACGCCATAAGCCACTCGGAAGGCGAGGGTGGAGGCTTCGGTCAGGCGCTCCTCGAACTCGCGATCGAGGGGGGTGTCACTCACCAAGCGTCCCGTGAGCGGGGCGGCCGCTTCATTCATCGGCACCGGTCTTCATTGTCCACAGAGCAAGACGCCGCTGGCCCGGAGCCGGTTCGGTCTGCCGCCAGCGATGAAGGAAGCGGGGAGGCCGCCCTCAGTGGTGGTGGTGCGGCTCCCCTTCCCCGTGGTCGTGGGGAGCGGCCTCGCCTTCGCCTTCGTGGTGATGGTCCTCGTGCGGAGCCGCCGCCGCCAGCTCCTTGCGCTCCTCCGGGGTCAGATGCGGCGTACGGCGGACGAAGGCGGCGATGGCCGCGATCTCGTCGTCCTTGTGGTTGACGCCGAAGGCCGGCATGCCCGTGGCGCGGAGGCCGTTCTTGATCACCCAGAAGAGCTGGGCGTCGGTGTAGTTCTGCAGGGCGCCGTCGATGTCCGGCGGTCCGGGGTTCATGCCCTGCGCGAACTCCGCCGGCTTGACCCCGGGCCCGCCGTGGCAAGGTAGGCAGTTCTCGACGTAGTGCTCACGGCCCCGGGCGATCGAGGCCGCATCGGTCGGCAGCACGACCTGGAGGCCGTTGCCGCCGCGCCGGACCGCCTCGAATTTCGCCGTCATGGCGATGCGGTCGACGAGGTCCGCCGGAGTGGTCGCGGCGACCGGGAGACGGCCGCTGTGCACGAAGAACGCGCCCAGGCCCCCCGCGACCAGGAGCACCACGAGGATCGCGAGCAAGAACTTGGCCACGGTCTCAGATCTTGAGCACGTCCACGAGCTCCTTCACCGCCGCCGCCGACTTGTGCAGGGCGGCGCGCTCGGAGTCGGTGAGCTTGATGTCCCAGATCTTCTCGATCCCCTTGGCTCCGAGCTGGGCGGGCACGCCCACGTAGAGGCCCTGGATGCCGAACTCGCCCTCGAGGTAGCAGCAGCAGGGCAGGATCTTGTGCTTGTCCTTCAGTACCGCGTCCACCATCTCCGCGGTCGAGGCGGACGGGGCGTAATACGCGGAGCCCGTCTTGAGCAGGGCCACGATCTCCGCCCCTCCGCTGGCCGTGCGCTTGACGATCGCGTCCACGCGCTCCGGCGACATCAGCTCCGTGATGGGGATGCCCGACACCGTCGAGTAGCGCGGCAGCGGCACCATGGTGTCCCCGTGGCCGCCGAGCACGAAGGCGTGCGTGTTCTCCACGGACACGCCCAGCTCCATGGCGATGAACGTCCGCATGCGCGCGCTGTCGAGCACGCCCGCCATCCCGAAGACGCGGTGCTTGGGCAGGCCGGAGACCTTGTAGGCCACCTGGCACATCGCGTCGAGGGGGTTGCTGACCACCATGAGGATCGCGTTCGGGGAGTGCTTCAGCGCCTGCTCCGTGCACTCCTTCACGATCTTGTAGTTCGTGTTGAGGAGGTCGTCGCGGCTCATGCCCGGCTTGCGGGCGATGCCGGCCGTGATGACGACCACGTCGGACCCCGCCGTGTCCTTGTAGTCGTTCGTCCCGATGACGCGGGCGTCCGACCCCTCGACGGGCGCCGCCTCCATGATGTCGAGGCCCTTGCCTTGCGGCATCCCCTCGACGATGTCGATCAGGACGACATCGGCCAGCTCCTTGTCCGCCAGCCGCTGGGCCAGCGTGGCCCCGACGTTTCCACCGCCTACGACCGTGACTTTTCTGTTCATGATCAGCTCCGATTCTACCCTCCGGCCGGGACCACGGTCATGCGGGAGACCTGAACGCCCTGCTCGGCCGGTTCGTTCGCGCGGTTCCACGTCGGGGACTCGATCTCGACCCGCACCACGCCGTCGGCGGGCGCGGGGGTCACGAATCGATACGCCTGCATCTCCGCCGTCAAGGTGAAGCGCGCCTCCGCGCCTCCACGCACGCGCACGGTGACGGAAGGATCGGCGCGCGGGGATGGAGGTGGGGACGCCATCTCCAGCGTGACCTCGTAGGACGCGGCGGGTGGCGGGATCAGCCGCAGCTCCGCCCGGTGCCGCGTCCACCGGCGGTCGCCGAGCGGATAGAGGAAATCCCGGACGGCGCCGTAGTCGCCCCGGGCGAGCTCGATGGTGGTGCCGCGCGGCGGAGGCAGCTCACGCCAGGCCGTCTCCAGAAGGAGCCAGGGATCCCCGATGAACGAGGCCTCGTTCGCGTCGGCCACGGCCCGCGCCGCCTCGTCCGCGCGGCCCACTTCCGCCAGGAGGCGCGGCATCACAGTCTTCGGGATCCACTTGTACTCGACCAGGGGGTCGCCGCGGCGGTAGGCCTCGAGCGCTTCCACATCGTGTCCGGCGGCCGCCAGCCAGCGTCCGGCCGTGAACCAGGGCCGCGCCGAGCGCGGCGCGGACGCCGTCGCGCGTGCGAGCGCAGCCTGCAGTCCGCCCACGTCTCCGCTCGCGAGCGCGTCCGCGCCGGGGCGCAGGCGCCAATGCGCTTCCAGCGCGCGCCAGGCCCGCCCGGAATAGCTGACGACACAGAGCGAGGAGACGAACGCGCCCGCGATCAGTGCCCAGCGCGCGGCCCGCGACCCGTGATCGCGGACCGCGGCCAGGCCGCCCGCCGCCCCCGCGATCACGAACGGCATGAGCGGGCTCCGATAGCGGATCTCGCTATGGAAGAACACGAAGATCATCAGGAGGTAGTACGCCGTCCAGAGAAGAAGGAAGCGCCGCAGCGGCGCCGGCTGTCCCCCGGCCAGGAAGGCCAGGAACAGGGGCAGGCTCAGGAAGAAGATGCCGTCGTCGAAGAGCATCCGCGTCGCGTGCTGCCAGGCCGTCCAGGGCTGCTCGGCCCCGAGCAGGAGCCAGAGGCCGTCCGGCCGCAGGAAATGACGGACGTTCCCCCAGATCTTGCCTGGGTAGTTGTGTCCGCGCTCGCGCAGGCCGCGGACGATGAAGCGCCAGACAAGGGCCTGCCGCTCGTGCGCGTCCTTGGCTTCGAGCAGGTAGTGACGCTGCCGCTCGAGCCGTGGTCCCTCGGGGAACGCGTTGTCCTCCCAGAGATTCGCGAGCGACACGCTCTCGATCGGCGACGGGTCGCCGACGATCCACCAGTTGCGGACGACCCAGGGGCCGATGACCACGGCGACGCCCACCACCACGCCCAGCGCGGCGCGCCAGCGCCGCCTCCGGGCGGGCTCGAGCGCGAGCCAGGGAAGGGCGAACGCGAGGAACGCCGTCCCCACCGTGCGCGCGAGGCCGGCCACGCCGAAGAGCAGGCCCACCACCGCGCCGCGCAGCAGCTCCGCCCGCGGGCGGTCGTCGTCGTGCGCGACGAGGCCCGTCATGGCCACGAAGGCCGCGGTGAGGAGGAAGGTGTGGAGGTTCTCCGTCATCGTGCTCTCCGGCAGCAGCACCGACGGCCAATAGAGCGCGTAGGCGAGACCGGCGAGGAGGCCCAGACGCGGAGTCGAGACCCGGCGAGCCAGGACCGCGACCAGTGCCGCCGTGCCCGCTTCGAGCACGCACTGCGCCACGCGCACGGTCAGGAGGTGCATGCCGCCCACGCGGAAGAGGACGGCCAGGAACCAGAAGTAGCCCGGGGCCAGCGTCCACATGCCGTCCCACATCCGCCACTCGTCCGAATGCAGGATGTACGACCACGGATCGGAGTTCTCGGCGATCAGCATCCCGCCGCGGAAGTAGTGGTACTGGTGGCGGAAGAGAAGGGGCTCGTCCGCGAGGACGAGATAGCCGAGGCGGACGAGGAGGGCCAGGCCGCCGACCACCGCCCACGCGGGCAGGCGACGCCCCATCCGGATCAGAGGTTCTCGATGATCGCGGAAGCGAACTCCGAGGTCTTGAGGACGCGCGCCCCTTCCATCTGGCGCTCGAAGTCGTAGGTCACGCGCTTCTGGCCGATCGTCTTCTCGAGCGCGGACTCGATGCGCGTGGCCGCCTCGCCCCATCCCATGTACTGCAGCATCATGCAGCCGGACAGGATCACGGAGCCGGGATTCACCTTGTCGAGGTCCGCGTATTTGGGCGCGGTGCCGTGGGTGGCCTCGAAGATGGCGTGGCCGGTCTCGTAGTTGATGTTGCCTCCCGGCGCGATGCCGATGCCGCCCACCTGCGCGGCCAGCGCGTCCGAGAGGTAGTCGCCGTTGAGGTTCGGGGTCGCGATGACCGCGAAGTCCTTCGGCCGCGTGAGCACCTGCTGCAGCGCGATGTCCGCGATGACGTCGCGGATGAGGAGCTTCGCCTTCCACTTCCCGTCGCCGTGCGTGGGCAGCAGCGACAACGAGCCTTCGACCTCCTTGCGCAGCTTGCCCTTCTGGTCGTCCGTCATGAGGTCGTAGCCGGGATCGATGGCGCGCGCGTTCCCTTCCGCGCTCAGGCTCGCGTCCTTCTCCTTGTTGCCGAGGATCCAGCTCTCGCGCTCGGTGACGACCTGATCACGGAACTCGCGCGTGGCCAGGGCGTAGCCCCAGTCGCGGAAGCCGCCCTCGGTGAACTTCATGATGTTGCCCTTGTGCACGAGGGTCAGGCTCTTGCGCTTCGCTTCCAGCGCGTGCTTGAGGGCCGCCCGCACCAGGCGCTCCGTGCCCTGCTGCGAGATGGGCTTGATCCCGATCGCGCTCGTCTCCGGGAAGCGGATCTTCTTGACCTTCATCTCCGTCTGCAGCCAGGCGATGACCTTCTGCGCCTCCGGCGTGCCCGCGGCCCACTCCACGCCCGCGTAGATGTCCTCCGTGTTCTCGCGGAAGAGCACCATGTCCACGTCCTCCGGCCGCTTCACCGGGCTGGGCACGCCCTTGAAGTAGCGCACCGGGCGCAGGCAGACGTAGAGGTCGAGCTCCTGGCGCAGGGCGACGTTGAGGGAGCGGATCCCCCCACCGACCGGCGTCGAGAGCGGGCCCTTGATGCCGACCAGGTACGTGCGGAAGGCGTCGAGCGTCTCCGCCGGCATCCACTCCTTCGTCTGGTTGAAGGCCTTCTCGCCGGCCAGGACCTCGAACCACGCGATCTTGCGCTTGCCCGCGAAGGCCTTCTCGACGGCGGCGTCGAAGACGCGCTGCGAAGCCCGCCAGATGTCGCGGCCCGTGCCATCGCCCTCGACGTAGGGAACGATGGGATGGTCCGGCACGTACAGCTTTCCGCGGGTGATCGAGATCTTCTCGCCGGCCGGTGGCTTGAGGGGCATGGATGGTCCTCGGCGGCGCGGGATCGAGGCCGCTCAAAACCTGGAGTGTACCCCACGTCCCCGGCCTCCCCGTCCTCCTAAATCCTCCCGTTGACACGACCTCGGGAGACGACATATCCTAACCATCCGGTTGGTCAAGTCATGCCCCGCACCGTAAACCTCGAAGCCCGCCACCGCATCCTCGACGCCGCGCACAGGCTCTTCTATACGAGCGGGCTCAACGCGGTCAGCATGGATTCCGTCGCCGTCGCGGCGGGCATCAAGAAGGCCAACCTGTTCCACTACTACCCGACCAAGGAGTCGCTCGAGCTCGCCGTGCTCGATCGCGCCGCGGCCAGCATGAAAGAGCACATCGCGCGCGTGGCGCGGCACTCGTTCGACCCCGTCGGCGGCATCCAGAGGATCTTCGAAGAGGCGGCCGACCTCATGCGCCAGAGCCAATGCTCCGGCGGATGTTTCTTCGGCAACCTCGCGCAGGAGGTCGCGGACGGCAACGAGCCGATCCGGCAGAAGGTCGCCGAGCACCTGGACGCGTGGACGCTGGAGCTGGCCGCGTTCTTCGAGCGTTGGCGGCGCACCGGGTATTTCCGTGAGGATTTCCAGCCGCACGTCGCGGCCCAGGCGATCCTCTCCCTCCTCGAGGGTGCCCTGCTCTTCTGCAAGGCCAGCAAGAGCCCGGCACCCGTCGAGAGTGCCAAACACCTCGCCGTCTCGTACCTCGAGGCCATTCGTGCGTAACCAGGGGGAGACGTGCCGGAAGGCGCATCAGGAGAAGACATGCCATCAACGAATCGGCCCGGCGGCATCGCCGGGTATGAGCTCTGGCCCCGCGAGGCGGCCAAGGCGCGCGGCCGGCTCTATCCCGCGACCGTCCTCTACACGGCGTATTCCGCGGCCCTCCTCGCCTGGGCCCTCCGCACCCCGCACCGCCTGGCGGTAGCGGGGTTCTTCCTCGGTGGCGTAGCGGCCTGGACGCTGCTCGAGTACGCCGTCCATCGCTACCTGCTGCACGGCCGTTTCCCGGACGGTCCGGGCGTCGTACAGCACTTCCTGCACAAGCGCTTCGACCATCTGCACTGGGAGCACCACGAGCGGCCCTGGGACGGCGAGCACATCAACGGCCGCATCATGGACACGCTTCCCTTCTCGATCGCATTCGTGGCCATCGCCGCCTTCTTCCCCATCTGGTCGATGCCGGTGCTGATCGCGGGCCTGCTGCAGAGCTACGTCGTGGAGGAGTGGGTCCATCACTCCGTGCACTTCTACCACTTCGACAACCCGTATTTCCGCTACATCAAGCGCCATCACCTCTACCATCACAGCCCGAAGGGCGGCGACGTGGGCTATGGCCTCACCAACGGGTTCTGGGACATCATCTTCACGACGCGCATCTCCGAGGATCAGCGCCGCCTGCTGTATGCGCGCACGCGGACGGAGACGGAGACGATCGACCCGCGTCCGGCCAGCACCGGACCGCTCAGCCCGGCTTAATCTTCCGGGGAGGCGAGACGGGCCGCGCCCAGCGCGGCCACCAGCTCACCCGCGCGCACCTTGCCCACGCGGCAGGCGCGCCAGAGGTCGGGGAGCGTGTGGCGCTCGGCGCTCGCGAGCGCGGCCTCGAGGTAGCCGGGCAGCTCGGAGAGCCCGCCCCCGATCGACACCAGCGCGGGGTTGACGATGTCGATGAGCGCGGCCAGGCCGAGGCCGAGAGCCGTGCCCGCCTCCTGCACGGCCTTCCGCGCGGCCTCGTCTCCGGCTTCGACGCGCGCGCGCAGGGTCGCGCCGTCGGTCCCGAGGCGGGTGACGAGAGCCTGGCCCGACGCGAGCTGGTCGAGCGTGCGCACACCGTCCGATGCCGACGCGATGGGGATGCTGCCCAGCTCGCCCGCCCATCCGTTTGCGCCGCCGAACGGACGGCCGCCGAACCTCATCGCGGCCCCGATGCCCGTCCCCACCATCACGACCGCCGCCGTGACGTCCGCGGGCGCGTCGTGACACTCCTCCGCGAGCGCGGCGGCGGCGTCGTTGACCATCGCGAAGCGTGTCGACGTCAGCGCGGCCGGAGGGCGCCAGCCCACGATGCCGGGCAGCACGTCACACGCCTGCACGACGGGACCCGGCCCGACGAGTCCGGGAATGGCGAGGCCGACGGCGGAGGCGGCGTCGCGGTGCGCGTCCAGGAAGCTCTCCACGGCGGCGCTGAGAGCACGGCCGTCGAACGCCATGCCCGTCGAGACGCGCTCGACGGCACGGCCACCCGGCCCATCGGCGACCATCAGCAGCTTGGTGCCGCCGAGGTCGAGGCCCAGGGGCACGCGGTCAGCCCAGGTTCAACGCGCGGGCTTCGCGGACGCCGGGGACCGTCGTCACTTCGGCCAGGACGTCCGCGGGCACTTCGTTGTCCACCTCGATCAGCATGACCGCGCGGCCGCTGCCCGGCTTCCGTCCCACCGTCATGCGCGCGATGTTGATGTGGCGCTGGCCGAGCGCCTGGCCCAGATGCCCCACCACGCCCGGCGTGTCGTCGTTCCTCACCAGGAGGAGGTGGCCCTGGGGGATCGCGTCCACCTCCACCCCGTCCACGTCGACGAGCCGGAGGTGGTTGCGTCCAAACAGCGTCCCCGCCACCGAGAAGTCGCGCTCGGAGGTCTTGAGCCGGATCGCCATCAGGTTGGAGAACGCGACCTTCGCCGACGACGTCGATTCCACGACGTCGATCCCCTTCTCGCTGGCCAGGGCACGCGCGTTGACGAGGGTGACGTTTTCAGGGAACGAGCAGCGCATCACCCCGCACACCGCGGCGGCCTGGATGGGCTTGCAGTCGATCTCGCGCAGGTCGCCGTAGAGGCCGACCTCGATGCGCTCCGGCGTACCCGGGCAAGCCTGGGCGAGGAACGTGCCCAGGCGCTGGGCCAGGTCCATGGCCGGCTTCACCTGGTCGTAGACGTCGCCGGACAGCGAGAAGAAGTTGACGGCGTGCTGGATGATCCCGCCCTTCAGGAAATCGCGGACCTGGATCGCGATGTCCGTGCCCACGCGCTCCTGCGCCTCCGCGGTCTGCGCGCCCACGTGCGGAGTGGCCACGACGCGCGGGTGCTTGGCCAGCCGCCAGTCCACGGGTGGCTCCTGGGCGTGCACGTCGAGGCCGGCCGCGGCCACCCGCCCGTCCTCGAGCGCGGCCAGGAGCGCTTCTTCGTCGACCAGCTCGCCGCGCGCGGCGTTGACGATGCGCAGCCCGCGCTTGGCCCGGGCCAGTGCCTGCTTGCCGATGAGGTGCCGGCTCTCGCGCGTGAGCGTCGTGTGCAGCGTGATGAAGTCCGAGGTCTCCATCAGCTCGTCCAGGGTCAACATGGGCACGCGCTGCGCTTCCGCCACCGCGGGCGCCACGAAGGGGTCGAAGGCGGCGATGTCCATGCCGAGGGCGCGCGCGCGCGTCGCTACCTCCCGCCCGATGCGGCCGAAGCCGACGACGCCCAGGCGCTTGCCGGACAGCTCGACGCCCGGGAACGCCTTGCGCTCCCAGCGCTCCGCCTTCATGGCCGCGTCGGCCTGGGCCACGTTGCGCGCCACCGCGAAGAGGAGGGCAAGGGCCAGCTCGGCCGTGGACACGAGGTTGCCCATCGGCGAGTTCATCACCATGATGCCGAGGCGCGTCGCCGCTTCGAGGTCGACGTTGTCGACGCCGACGCCGGGCCGTCCCACGACCTTCAGCTTCTTGCCCGCCTCCAGCACCTCGGCCGTGATCTGGCTGCCGCTGCGGATGGTCATGGCCTCGTAGGCGCCGACCATGCGGGCCAGCTCCGCGGGCGGCATGGCCTTGTGCTGGTCGATCTGCCAGCCCTCCGCCTTCAGGAGCTGGAGCCCGCGCTCGGTGATGCCCTCGAGAACGAGGAGCTTGTAGGACACTTCTCCTCTCCTAGCGCGTCACGCGGCGGAGGTATTCCTCCTCCGCCGCCGCGATGCCGCGTCCGAGCTCGAAGCGATGTCCGGCCCGGCGCAGCACGATCTCCAGCGTGGCAATGAGGCCCAGGATGTCGGTGGCGTCGTAGTAGCCGAGGTGGGCGATGCGCAGGATCTTGCCCTTCAGCTCGCCTTGCCCGCCGGCCACCGTGGAGCCGAACTCGGCTTTCAGACCCTTGACGATCGCGCCCGACTCCAGACCGGGCGGAGGATAGAGCGCGGTGAGCGCGTCGCCGTGATCGCGCGGCGCGACCAGGGGCAGGCCCAGCGCTTCCGCCGCCTTGCGGGTGGACGCGGCCAGGGTGGCCGCGTTGCGCACGAGGGCATCCACCCCCCCCATCGCCTCCACGGCGGCCAGCCCCGCCCGCAGCGCGACGACGTTCGAGATCGCGGGTGTGAAGGCGGACTCGCCTCCCGCCTGCGCCTTGCGCTCGCGGCGCAGGTCGAAATAGAACCGCGTTGCCCGAGCGCTCTCGATGCGCTCCCAGGCCCGCGCGCTCACCGCGAGGAAGGCCAGGCCGGGCGGGAGGGCGAGCGCCTTCTGGCTTCCCACGACGGCCACATCCACGCCCCAGGCTTGCGTCTCGAGGGGCAGCGCTCCCGCGCCGGAGATCGCGTCCACGACGAGCAGGGTGTCCTTTCTCTCGCGGGTGAGGCGAGCCAGGGCCTGGACGTCGTGCGCGGCGCCCGTCGACGACTCGTTGAGCTGCACGAAGACGGCGCGAATGGCGGGGTCCGCGTCGAGCGCGCGCGCGACCTCCGCGGGCGAGACCGCCTCGCCCCACTTCGCGCGCAGCTCCTTGACGTTCATCCCGTAGGCCTTGCCCAGGGCGGACCAGCGCTCGCCGAACGAGCCCGCGACGAGCGCGAGCATCGTGTCGCCCGGCGAGAGCACGTTGACGAGGGCCGCCTCCATCCCGCCCGTGCCGGAGCAGGCGAGGATCAGGACGTCTTCCGTCGTCTTCAAGAAGGCCTTCAGTCCGGCGATGGATTCCGCGAAGACCTTCCGGAACTCGTCCGTCCGATGATGGGGAATGGGCCGGGCCATCGCTTCCTGGACGGCGGGATGAAGCGGGGTCGGCCCGGGCGTGAAGAGGCGCGGCTTCTGGATCATGACTTATGTCGGAGAGACGGACTTCCGCTCCATGGAGGCGCCGAGTGGGCGCGTTTTGTCTCGAGACAGGCCTGTGAATCCGTCCACAGAAACTGTGGAAAACCTTGTGGAAACTTCGCGCGATGCCGCCGCAAGTCGATCACTCTTCTAGCCTTGGAGCGATTTGCACTCTGTGACAGCAGCAAGGCAGAGGCATGCGATTTGCGTGATGGGTTTTTTGCTCATCGGGGCGTGGCCGAAGCGCGGCTTCGTGCCGTTTCGACGGCGCCGGCGAGGGCTTCGATCGCCTCGTCGATCGCGGCGGCGTCGTTGAAGCGCCCGAGTCCGAACCGCAGCGCAGTGTAGATGCGCTCGTCGGGCAGTCCCAGGGCTCGTAGTACGTGCGAGCCCTTGCCGCCCGCCTCCGCGCACGCGGCGCCGGAGGATATCGCGATCCGCCCCCCCAGGGAGAGGATCAGGGTCTCCGCTTCCGCGCGCGAGATCGAGACGTGGAGGTTGCCGGGCAACCGGCGCTCCATCGAGCCGTTCACCTCGACGCCGTCCAGGCGGGCACGGAGCCCGGCGAGGAGGCGATCCCGCAGGGCCGCGATGCGCTCCGCCTCTCCCGTTTCCAGCGCCTCCGCGGCCAGGCGCGCCGCTTCGCCGAAGCCGACGATGCCGGGCACGTTCAACGTTCCCGAACGCAACCCCTTCTCCTGCCCGCCGCCCTCGGCCTGCGCCTGAAGACGAATGCGCGGCCGCCGCGCGCGCCGGACGTACAGAGCGCCGACTCCTTTCGGACCATACATCTTGTGTGCCGAAACGCTCACGAGATCCGCTCCCCAGGCCTCGACGGAAACGGGGACGCGCCCGATGGCCTGCACGGCGTCGGTGTGGAACAGGATCTCCCGCTCGTGGCAGAGGCGTCCGATCTCCGCGATCGGCTGCACGGTGCCGATCTCGTTGTTCGCGGCCATCACGGAGACGAGAACGGTGTCCGGCCGGAGGGCGCGCGCGATCTCGTCCGCGGAGACGATCCCTTCCGGTCCGACGCCCACGACGGTGACCTCGAAACCTTCACGCTCGAGGCTTCGCGCCGGCTCGAGCACGGCCGGGTGCTCGATCGCGGTCGTGACGAGGTGCCGCCCGCGTGATCCCGCCCCCCGCCCCACTCCGCGCACGGCGAGGTTGTTGGATTCCGTCGCCCCGGAAGTGAACACGATGTCCCCGGTCTCCGCGCCGATGAGCCGCGCCACGTGGGCGCGCGCCTCCTCCACCGCCGCATGCGCCTCCTGGCCGAACAGGTGCTGGCGGCTCGACGGGTTCCCGAACTTCTCGGTGAGGTACGGCAGCATCGCCCCCACGACCGCGGGGTCCACGGGGGTCGTGGCGTGATGGTCGAGGTAGAGGGGGCGCGGCGTCACACCTTCATTCTTTCATCTTCTCGGCGGGACGGGCCAAGCGCGGCCGGGCGTATGACGCATCACTCCGCGCGCGTATGGCTCGTCACAGGACAGGGGGAGGCCGGTTGCGTATAGTCACTTCATGAAGAGCTTGGCTGCCGTTGCCGCCTTCGTGCTCGTGTCCGGGGCCGCCCTGAGCGCGCGCGCCCAGGAAGCGCCCGCGCCCGCCCAGGCGGAGGAGCGGGAGGACGACGAGGCCGCCGCGCCTCGCCACCATATCCAGGTGCTTCACAATCCGTACGAGATCTCGTCCTTCTATCGGTCGTCGCAGGCGGCCAGCCAGGGCGACCTCAGCTACGAGCCGTCGGCGACGAGCGAGAAATATCCCATCGCCGGCTTCTATCGCTCCGGAGCGCGCGGACGCTATTCGACGTTCTGGACGAACGGCTACGGCTACGGCTACGGCCGTAACGGCTACGGGACGGGCGCGCTGCACGGGCGGGGGCTGATCGGCGCGCGCCGCTCGCGCGCGCTCGGTCTCAACGGCGACCTGTGCCTGTTCGCGCCGACTTTCCTGGCACCGGTCGGGCCGCTGACGGGCGTCTTCTTCGAGCAGTAACGGAGGCCCGGCTCCCCTGGCGGCGGCTTCGCCGCCGCAAAAGAAAATCGATCGATCCGATTAGCAGGATAGAGGTGCGGGCGAGGTCGGCTGTCATCTACGAACGCCGGCTTTAGTCTTCCGACGGCGCCCGCAAGTGCACGATGCTGGTGACGACCTCCACCAGCTCCTCCGGAACCACGGGCTTCGGTACGTGGCTCTGGAATCCGGCCCGCAAGGACTGCAGCCTGTCCTGCACCATCGAATGCGCGGTGAGCGCCACCGCGGGAATCCGGCCCCCCCGCTCCTTCGGAAGCGCGCGAATGCGCCGCATGAGACCGAGCCCGTCCTCCTCGGGCATCGCGATGTCGCTGACGAGGATGGTGGGCCGATCGCGCTCGAGCGCTTCCATGGCCGCCTTGGCCGAGGACACGGCCGTCACCTCCGCCCCCGCGCGCTTGAGCACCCACTCGAGCAGCTCGAGCGTGTCCTTGTCGTCGTCCACCACGAGGATCTTGAGGCCGTAGAGCTCTTTCGCCATCTCCGTCCATCCTAACCGCAGGCGCGCGGGCCGGGAGCCCGGCGGTGGATCATTCGCGCTCGGGTTCGAGCCCGAGAACCTGTTGGACGCTGCGCCCCACTTCCTTCGCGAACCGCGCGGAGTAGCTCGAGATCGGTCCCAGCGTCTCGTCCTTCTCCATGCGCTCCACCCGGCCCATGGGATAGAACAGCGTCGTGAGGCCGAGGTAGGGCTCGTCGCCACGCGCCTCCTGCCTCATCCAGTCGTCGAAAGCGGCGAGGTCGATGCAGCGCAGGACGATGCCCGCCGCCTGGAGCGAGAGGAGGAGGCCCCACACTTTCTCCTTCGGGGCCTGGAGGTAGACGATGACGGCGTCGCCTTCGGAGAGGCCCAGCGCGGAGAGGGGCGTCGTCCTGCGCACCCGGCCCGCCATCAAGCGCCGTGCAGGCCGGCCAGGAAGGAGGAGATCCGGCGCACCCCTTCCTTGAGCTCGTCCATCGGCCGCGCGAAGGACACGCGCAGGTAGCCGGGGGCGGCGAACCCCTCGCCGGGCACGACGGCCACCTTCGTCTCCTCCAGCAGCCGCAAGGCGAGGGAGAGCGTGTCGGGAAGCCTGGGCGAGAGGTGGCGGCCCACGTTCGGGAAGGCGTAGAACCCGCCCGCGGGCACGACACACGTCACGCCGGGGATCGCGGCCAGCGCGGGATGCACGAAGTCACGCCGGCGCTGGTATTCGGCCACGAGGTCGCCCACGAACTTCTGGGGGCCGGTGAGGGCTTCCACCGCGCCCACCTGCGCGAACGTCGCCGGGCACTGCGTGCTGTGCGAGACGAGGGCGGCGCAGGCGTCCACCAGCGCTTTGGGGCCGAGCACCCAGCCGATGCGCCATCCCGTCATGCAGTAGCTCTTGGAGGCGGTGCCGAGGACGACGAGCCGCTCGCCCGCCGCCTCGCGCACCGCGCCCAGCGCCGACTGGTCGCGCCCGTCGAAGATGAGGCGGGCGTAGGTGTCGTCGTAGAGGATCGTGAACTTCCGGCGCACGGCCATGTCGCCGATCACGAGCAGGTCCTCGGGGTCGACGACGGCGCCGGTCGGATTGCAGGGACTGTTGATGAGGACGGCCTTGGTGCGCGGCCCCGTCGCCTTGGAGATCATGCGCGCCGTGACCTTGAAGCCGTCCTTCTCCTGCGCGCGCACGAGGATGGGGCGTCCGCCCGCGAGGTGCACGGCCTCGGCGAAGGTCGGCCAATAGGGGGACGGGATGACGACCTCGTCGCCGCGATCGAGGAGGGCCTGGCAGGCGAGGTACAGCGCCTGCTTGCCGCCGATCGTGATCGCGACCTCTTCGGGCGCGAACGTCGCCCCGAAGTCCTTGCCGTAGCGGGCGGCCACGGCCGCCCGCAGCTCGGGCAGGCCGGCGGCGGCGGTGTAGCGCGTCTTTCCCGCCTCCAGGGCGGCGGTGGCGGCCTGCGCGATGTGCTTGGGCGTGGGCTGGTCGGGCTCGCCCACGGAGAAGTCGAGCACGGTCGCGCCCGAGGCCTTGAGGGCGGCCGCGCGCTGGGCCATGGCCACGGTCGGAGAGACCTCGATCGAGCGCGCGCGCACGGAGAGGTCGCGCGCGGAGCCGTCCCGCTCCGCCGCCTTCACGTGCGTCTCCGCCGGCGCTCGCCCTCCGGCGGCGGCCCCGGGTACTTCTCGCGCAAGCGGCGCTCCACCACCGGCGGCACCAGCTCGTGCACGCTGGCCCCGAGCTGGAAGACCTCCTTGACCAGGCGCGACGAGAGGTACGAGTACCGCTCCGCCGGCATCATGAAGACGGTCTCGATGCGCGGGTTGAGGTGCCGGTTCATGAGGGCCATCTGGAACTCGTACTCGAAGTCGGCGATCGCGCGCAGGCCGCGCACGATGACG
>Ga0207662_10000526_pt1 | contig 17005 bp, 13 predicted proteins | sample KBSS33LmetaG_FD_184338 | JGI IMG/M metagenome (GOLD analysis project Ga0207662, IMG submission 184338) | Switchgrass rhizosphere microbial communities from Kellogg Biological Station, Michigan, USA - KBS S3-3L metaG (SPAdes) (version 2) | ecosystem: Host-associated > Plants > Roots >... | reverse complement strand
GCGGCTACGAATGCGCCTCCTGCTTGTCGTGCTTGCTCACGATCTTGTCCAGCGGGCGGCCGATGATGAACAGCACGATGCCGGCCACGACGCCGATCGTGGTCATGAGCCCGAAGAACTGCGTCTTCGGCATCTTCTCGTAGAACGTCCCCAGGTAGCCGGTCATGTAGTTGCCGATGAAGTTGGCGAGGAACCACACGCCCATCATCATCGACACCATGCGCACGGGCGCCACCTTGGTCACGAACGAGAGGCCGATCGGCGACAGGTAGAGCTCGCCGAACGTGTAGATCACCGTGCTGCCCACGAGCCAGAGGATGCTGCGCTGCATGTCGGGGTTCGTGAGGCCCTGGGCGGCGGAGATCATCACCACGAAGCCGAGGCCCAGCAGCACACAGCCGATGGCCATCTTGGTGAGGCTCGTGGGCTCCTGGTTGCGCGCGCGCTGCCACGACCACAGGCCGGTGAGTACGGGTGTGAAGAACCAGATCATGAACGGGTTGAACGCCTGGTACCACGTGGACGGGATGCCGATGCCGAAGAACGTCCACCGCGTGTTGTGGTCGGCCCAGAGCTGGAGCGTGTTGCCCTGCTGCTCGTACACGGCCCAGAACGAGGCGACGATGAAGCACGCGACGCAGATGGCGGTCACGCGCATCCACTCCTCGCTGGTCATGGGCTGCTTCGTCTGCACGGCGGCGGCCTTGCGCTGCGTGAGCACGTCGGGCGCGAGGTGCTTCTGGTTCATGAGGTAGAAGATGAGCCCGAGCACCATGCCGACGCCGGCGGCGCCGAAGCCGTAGTGCCAGCCGACCTTCTGTCCGAGCGTGCCGCAGATGAGCGGCGCCAGGAACGCACCCACGTTGATGCCGACGTAGAAGATCGAAAACGCGCTGTCGCGGCGCTTGTCGCCGGGCGGATAGAGCAGGCCGACCTGCGTGCTGATATTCGGCTTGAAGCAGCCATTGCCGAGGATGAGCGTGATGAGCGCGGGGAAGAACATGCGCTCGCTCGCCATCATGAAGTGCCCGATCGACATCAGGATCGCGCCGACCACGACCGTGCGGCGCTGGCCGAGGATGCGATCCGCGAGCAGGCCGCCGAAGAACGGCGTGAAGTACACGAACCCGGTGTAGAGCCCGTACACCCACGAGCCCATCGGCTGGGCGGAGAACGGCTGGTGCAGGAGCGACATGAACGCGTGCTGCACGGCGTCGAAGCCGAGCACGCGCCGGCCCACGTCGGGCTGGATGAACAGGTAGTTCACCATGTACAGCGTGAGCAGGGAGCGCATCCCGTAGTACGAAAAACGCTCCCACATCTCGGTCAGGAAGAGGACGAACAGGCCCTTCGGATGCCCGAGGAACGTGCCCTCCGAGGCTGCTGGGGCGGTGGGCACGGCGGCGACGGTCGACATCGGTTGGCCTCCGGTGACTTGGCGGTCTCAGGTGGAGCGCGAACGAGCATAGCGGCGGGCGGCCCCCGGGCGCTACAGTCCAGCGAGGAACGGAGCCACTTCGACCGCGTTCGCCCGCGGCTTGGGCGAGCGCCTCCCCCCCGGAGCCCCCCATGCCGACCACGACCCAGCAGACGTCCGTGCTCGAGCGCTTCCTGCGCTACGTCAAGCTCGACACCGCTTCCGATCCGGCCTCGGAAAGCACCCCCAGCACCGCGAAGCAGCTCGTGCTCCTGGACCTGCTCGTCGAGGAGTTGAGCGCGCTGGGCTTGAAGGACGCGAAGCGCGACGAGTTCGGCATCGTCATGGCCACGCTCCCGGCGAACACTTCGAAGAAGAACGTGCCGGTGATCGGCTTCCTCGCGCACGTGGACACGTCGCCCGAGCTGTCTGGCGCCAATGTGAAACCGATCGTGCACCGCAACTACGACGGCCGCGACATCGTGCTGCCGGACCACCCGAGCGCGGTGCTGTCCCCCAAGGAGGACGCGGACCTCGCGGGCAAGCGCGGCGAGGACATCGTCACCGCCTCGGGCGACACGCTCCTGGGCGCCGACGACAAGGCGGGCGTGGCGGTGGTGATGGCGGCGGTCGAGCACCTGGTACGGAACCCGGGCGTGCCGCACGGCACGCTGCGCATCGCGTTCACGCCCGACGAGGAGATCGGCCGCGGCGTGCGCCAGTTCGACATCGCGCGCTTCGGCGCGCGCTACGCCTACACGCTGGACGGCGCGGGGCTCGGCACGCTCGAGGCGGAGACGTTCAGCGCCGACTCGATGACGGTCACGTTCCAGGGCCGCAACACGCACCCCGGGTTCGCGACCGGCGTCATGGTGAACGCGGTGAAAGTGGCGGCGGATTTCATCAACCGCCTGCCCAAGGACACGCTGTCGCCCGAGAAGACGAAGGACAAGGAGGGCTTCGTCCACCCGAACGACATCACGGCCAGCGTCGACCGCACCAAGGTCCACTTCATCATCCGCGACTTCGAGACGTCCCAGCTGGTGGTGAAGGAGGAGTTCCTGAAGAAGCTGGCGATCGACACGGTGAAGGACTGGCCGGGCTCGAGCGCGATGTTCGAGGTGAAGGAGTCCTACCGGAACATGCGCGACGAGATCGCCAGGCACCCGCAGATCCTGGAGCTGGCGCGCGAGGCGATCCGCGAATCCGGCATGACGCCCACCGAGACCAGCATCCGCGGCGGCACCGACGGCTCGATCCTCACCGAGATGGGCCTGCCGACGCCGAACCTGTTCTCGGGCCAGCACCGCTTCCACTCGCGCCTGGAGTGGGTGAGCGGCCAGGACATGGAGATCGCGGCGCGCACGATCGTGAACCTGGCGCGGTTGTGGGAGGCGAAGGGCTAGCTGGGGCGTCAGACCGCGAACTTGAACAGCATCACGTCGCCGTCCTGCACCACGTACTCCCTGCCCTCCATCCGGTAGACACCGGCGGCGCGCGCGGCGGCGATCGATCCGCCGCGGACGAGATCGTCGTAGGCCACGGTCTCGGCCTTGATGAAGCCGCGCTCGAAGTCGCTGTGGATCACGCCCGCCGCGGCGGCGGCCAAGTCGCCGGCGTGGATCGTCCACGCGCGCACTTCCTTCTCGCCGGCGGTGAAGAACGTGCGCAGGCCGAGCAGGTGGTAGGTGGCGCGGATCAGCGCGCCGATGCCGCTCTCCTTCACGCCGAGATGCTCGAGGAACTCCTTCGCCTCGGCCTCGGACAAGTCCACGAGGTCGCTCTCGATCTGCGCGCTGATCACCACCTCCTCGCAGTTCAAGTGCGTGCCGACGTACTCGTCGACCTGCTTCACGTACGGGTTCGAGTGCGCGGTCGCCAGGTCCTCCTCGCGCACGTTGCAGGCGAAGATCGTCTTCTTGTCCGAGAGCAGGAAGAACGTGGCCGCGATCTGCTTCTCCTCGGGCGTCAGGTCCGCGACCAGCGCCGGCTTGCCCGCGGCAAGTGCCGCCTCGAGCTTCACGAGCACAGCTTCTTCCGCGACCGAGGACTTGTCGCCGCGCTTCACGTCCTTCTGCACGCGCTCACGCCGGCGCTGCACGGTCTCGAGATCCGCGAGCATCAGCTCGGTGTTGATGACCTCGATGTCGCGCACCGGGTCGACCGAGCCCGAGACGTGATGGATGTCGTCGTCCTCGAAGCAGCGCACCACCTGCACGATGGCGTCCACCTCGCGGATGTGGGTGAGGAACTTGTTCCCCAGCCCCTCGCCCTGGCTGGCGCCCTTCACCAGGCCGGCGATGTCCACGAACTCGATCACGGCGGGGATGACGACGTCGGTCTTCGCGATCTTCCGCAGCTCCTCGAGCCTTGGATCGGGCACGGTGACGATGCCCACGTTGGGGTCGATGGTGCAGAACGGATAGTTCGCCGCCTCCGCCTTGCGGGTGCGCGTGACGGCGTTGAACAGCGTGGACTTGCCCACGTTGGGCAGTCCGACGATCCCGGCTCGGAGCATTCGCTGGGTCCTTGGGCAAGAGGGCCGGGCAACATAGCAGGTTGAACGCCGCGCGCTGGTAGCCGGTTCTGCCGCCTTTGTCGCCGCATCCATGGCGTGCTTCCGCCAACGAGAGCAGGTTCCGGGGTTTCGCGGCAATGGGGCCGCAACAGGGAGGACTCATGCGCAGGATCCTGGTCGGTGTGGTCGCAACCGCGTTGCTCGTTCTCACCAGCGTCACGTTCATCGCCACGCTCCGCGCGCAGCCGCCGGGCGGCGGACCTCCGGGCGGCGGACCTCCCGGCGGCGGACCTCCGGGCGGCAGGCCGCAGGGCGGCCCCGGCATGATGATGGCCGCGCCGGTCGACTCGTTCGTCTCCGAGCGCGACAGCCTGGTGAAGACGATCCTCGCCGACCTGGGCCCGCGCGCCTCGATGCCCGCCGAGAGCGTGTTCAAGCACCTGAAGGTGGTGAAGGGTCGTACCGCCGAGCAGGTGCTGATGATGATGAACCGCGGCTTCGGTCGCTCGCTGGGTGTGCGCTGCCAGCACTGCCACGTGCTCGGTCACTGGGGTGACGAGGACAAGGACACGAAGCAGATCGCACGCGACATGATGGCGATGACCGGCAAGATCAACGACGAGCTGCTGCCGGCGATCAAGAACATCAAGAGCGATCACCCGGGCGTGGGCTGCTTCGACTGCCACCACGGCGTGGCGCGGCCCGGCTTCGGCCCGCGGAACCAGAACGCTCCGCCGCCGCAGGCGTCGCCGAACAAGTAGCGCAGCGCCAGGAACGCGAAGCCCCCGCGCCGGTGACCGGCGCGGGGGCTTCTCCATGCACGACGGGCTAGGGTCGTCCCGGCGAGGTTGGCAGCGGAGTGTCGCTGTGCTGCCGGCGCTGCATCTCCACCGGCGCCTTGCCGCCCCACGACCACGTGAGCGAGCCGGAGACGCCGCGCACGTTGGTGTGCGTCGCGCCGATCTCGAGATAGGTCGCGTCGCCGATCGCGTTGGAGTGTTGGGCGGCGTTGAACGGGTCGCTCACCGTGAGCGCGCCCGTGAACTTCTCGCTCGGCCTCCAGCGGACGCCCAACGTGGAACGGACGTCGGACGTCTCGTAGCCCTGCGCCAGCACGTGCCTCGGTTCATAGCGCACGTACGCCTGCAGGTCGATCGTCTTCAACACCTTGTAGACGACGTTTCCCGTCGCCGACCCGATCAGCACGTCATTGTCGAACACGTCCGCGAGATCGCTGGCGTAGTTGTGCTCGCGCGAGACGCCCACGCTCATCGTTCCGCCCAGTCGGTTCACCTGGCGGAGCGAGCCGGTGAGGCTCACGCCCAGGACGCGCACGTAGGTCGCGTTCACCCAGGTCTGGGTCGCGGCGCCGCCGGCATCGACCTTGGTCACCAGATCCCAGGCGTCGATGGTGTTCCGGTAGTACGGCGACAATCTCAACGAGCCACGCGAGCCGGACCAGCCCGCATCGATGGCGTACGAGTGGGTGTACTGGGGACCCAGGAACGGATTGCCGACGAAGATGTTGAGCGAGTCGGTGACCGGGACGTCGGGGTTCAGCAGATCGGACTTTGGCCGTTCGATGCGCTCGGAATAGGTGGCCCGCAGCGTGCGTCCCGGGCCGAGGTCCCAGGCGACATTCGCACTCGGGAACAGGCTCGTGTAATCGTGGTCGTAGCTCGTCCCCGTCGAGCGCGAATCGAACGTGCGCTGCGCCATCTCCGCACGTGCGCCGAGCTGGTAGGAGAACCGCCCCACCGTCTGGCCGAGCGTCAGGTAGCCGGAGTGCAGCCGCTCGCGATCCTCGAACGTGCTGCCGTCCGTGACCGAGCTGGGCGAGCCCTGGACGAGCAGCAGCCCGCTCGCCTTGAGCGTGACGCGCTCCGAGCCTTTGTAGCCCAGCTCCACCTTGCCCTTCTGTCCGAGCGGGTGCGTGTCATCGATCTGCAGCGAGCGCTGGTGGAAGTCGTTGTTGCCGGCAACGCGCGTGAGCTCGTCGTCGATTCCGACCGGGATCAGCGTGTGCAGGGAGCTCGTGTAGTGGCTGTTGCCATCGGTGTGGCTTTCCAGGTATTCGATCGAGCGCTCGTTCCGGCCGCCCTGCACGACGTGCTGCAGTCCCACCGTCACCGCCGGTGACCGTGCATCCCACTCTTCGTCGCCCGCGAGCAGGTTGTGACTCGTCTCCGCTTGTGACGCGTCGGTGAGCACGAAGCGGTCGAGCTCCTGGGTTTCGCCTGAGCCCATGTACCCGTTGATCGTGCCGTAGAGCGTCGCGCGCCGCGTGAGCGCGTAATCGATGGAGGCGTCCAGGTTCGCGAAGTGATCCGTGTACACGAGGTCCGAGTTCGAGGCGTAGGAGGTGGGCGGCGAGGTGAGGAAGCTCTGCCGGAGCTTGCTGGATTGGTAGTTCCAATGGCTCTGTGCGCCGGAGAAGCCGCTGAACAGGTTGAGCTTGCCCCGCTGCCACGCCACGTGAGCGCCCGGGCTGCTGTAGCGCTGGCCCAGCGTGCCGGTGACGCTCCCGCTGAGCCCGATGTCGACGTTCTTCTTGAGCACGATGTTGACGATGCCGGCCGTGCCCTCGGGGTCGTACTTCGCCGAAGGATTCGCCATGACCTCGACGCGCTCGATCCGGTTCCCCGGCATCTGCCGCAGGTAGCGATCGAGCTCCTTCTCGGTGAGCGGCGAGACCCGGCCGTCGAACTGGACGTTCACGCTCGAGCTGCCGCGCAGGCTGACGTGGCCGTCGATGTCCACGTCCAGCTCGGGCACGCCGCGCAACACATCGGTGGCGGCGCCGGTGTTGGAGCTTGGCAGGTCTCTCGTCAGATAGACGTTGCGGTCGGGCGCCATGATCGCTGTCGCGCGAGCCGTGCTCACGTCCACGGACTGGACGATGATCGGCGACAGCACCAGCGCGACGCGGCCGAGATCGAGGTCGCTCGCGGCCGCGCTCAGGACCACGTCCGAGCGGCGCCACGGCTCGTAGCCGATCAGCGACGCGCGCAGGAGGTAGCGGTCGAACGCCAGGCTGTCGACGCGGAAGCCGCCATCGGCGCCGGTCGTGGTGTGCGCCACCACGGTGGAGTCCGCGGCGCGCCGCAACACCACCTCGGCGCCCTCGAGCGGGGCAGCCGGGTTTCCACCCACGAGCATTCCGCGCACCGACGCCGCGCGCGACGCGCCCGCGGCGAGCGCGAGCGCGAGGGCCATCGACGAGAGGAGACGGGGGAGGGTCTGCGCGGGAAGCGGGAGAGAGCGCACGCTGCGGTTCATCGTCCACTAAGTCTAGAGAACCGCGCGTGCCCGAAGCGAGTTGCAAGATGCACGGCCGCGCGTGACGAGCAACGGACCCGCACGGGGGCCAGCGCGCGACGGATCACGCGTGGCTACGGCCCCGGTGTGCCCTCCGGCTGCGCCTGGTCGCCCGACTGCCGCCGCTGCTTCTGCTCCGGCGGCTTGCCGCCCCACGACCACGACAGCGACGCCGACAGGCCGCGCATGTTGTTGTTCTGCCGTTGCTGCTGCGTGTAGGTGGCGTCGCCGGTCGAGCTGGTGAAGTGGGCGAGGTTGAAGGGGTCGTAGACCGAGATCCCGCCGCTGACCCGATCGTTCGGCTTCCAGCGCGCGCCGAACGACGAGCCCACGTACGCGGACGAGTAGCCCTGCGCGAGCGCGCGCTTCGGCGCGTAGCGAAGGTTGGCCTGCAGGTCGACCGTCTTCTTCAACTTGTAGGTGAGGTTGCCGTTCGCCGACCAGCCGACGACGGCGCGCAGGTAGGACGACACCACGTTGCTGGCGTCGTGCTCCTCGCGCGCAAGCCCCACGTTCATCGTGCCGCCGAGCTTGCCCTGCTGGCGCAGCGAGGCGGTGAAGCTGACGCCGAGCGTGCGCACCGAGGAGGCGTTCACCCACGTGGTGGTCGCCGCGCCGCCGGCGCCCACCTGGGTGACGTAGTCCCAGTTGTCGTACGTGTCGCGGAAGTAGGGCGAGAGCCGGATCAGCCCCGCCGACCCGGTCCAGCTCGCGTCGACCGAGTACGAGTGCGTGAACTTGGGATCGAGATAGGGGTTGCCGACGTAGCGGTTGAGCGAATCGGTCGACGGCACGTCCGGGTTCAGGAAGTAGGACGACGGCCGCTCGATGCGCTTCGAGTACGTGAACCGCAGCGTGCGGCCCTTGCCGAAGTCCCAGGCCACGTTCGCGCTCGGGAACAGCGACTGGTAGTCGTGGTCGTAGCGGGTGGCGGTCGAGCGGGCGTCGAACTCGCGGTCGGCCAGTTCGCCGCGCGCGCCCAGCTGCACCGAGAGCGGCCCGAACACCGAGCCGAGCGTGAGGTAGGCGGAGTGGAAGCGCTCGCGGTCCTCGAACGAGCTGCCGTCGGTGGCCGGCGAGCCGGCGGGACCCGCGACCACGAGCAGGTCGCTCGCGTTCGTGGAGATGCGCTCGAGCCCCTTGTAGCCCAGCTCCAGCTTGCCCTTCTTGCCGAGCGGGTGGCTGTCGTCGAACTGCAGCGAGCGCTCGCGGTAGTCGTAGTCGCTCGCGAGGTGCGTGAGCTGCTCGTCGATGCCCACCGGCACCACGGTCTGGCGCACGACATGGTTGTGCTGGTCGCCGATGCTGCCGCTCTGCAGCAGCTCGAGGCTGCGCTCGTTCTTGCCCGCCTGCACCTGGTGCTGGAATCCGAGCGTGATCGACGGCGTGTGCCCGTTCCAGTCGCCGTCGTCCGCGCGCAGGTAGCGGCTGGTCTCGGCCTGCGTGGAATCGTTGAGCACGTAGGCGGTGTGGTTGTCGGAGTTCTGCGAGCCGAGAAAGCCGTTGACCGTGCCGTAGACCGTCATCCGCTTGGTCAGCGTGTAGTCGAACGATGCGTCGGCGTTCCCGAACAGGCCCTTGGAGAGGTAGTCCGCCACCGAGGCGTAGGTGCTGGGCGGCGCGGTGAGGTAGCTCTGGCGGAACACATTGCTCCCGTACGTGAAGCGGTTGAGCGAGCCCGAGATGCCGCCCGACGCCGTGAGCGGCCCCTTCTGGTACGCGACGCGCGCGCCGGGGCTGCTGTAGCGCGCGCCGATCACCACGGTGAAGCTGCCGCTCAGCCCCAGGTCGACCTTGTCCTTGAGCACGATGTTCACGATCCCCGCCATGCCCTCGGGGTCGTACTTCGCGGATGGGTTCGCGGCCACCTCGACCTTCTCGATGCGGTTCCCCGGCATCTGCCGCAGGTAGTTCACCAGGTCGTCGCCCTTCATCGGGGAGACGCGCCCGTTGATCTGGATGGTGACGCTGTTGCTGCCGCGGATGCTGACGTGGCCGTCGATGTCCACGTCCAGCTCCGGCACGCTCCGGAGCACGTCGGTGGCGTTGCCCGTGGTGGCGGCGGGGATGTCCTTGGTGAGGTAGATGTTCCGGTCGGGGGCGACGATCGCGGTCGCACGCTCGGTGCTCACCTCCGTGCCCTTGACCGCGATCGGTGACACCGTGAGCGCGTTGCGGCCGAGGTCGAGATCGGGCGCGCTCTCGCTCAGCACCACGTCCGCCTCGAGCCACGGCTGGTAGCCGAGCAGCGAAGCGCGCAGCAGGTAGCGGTCGAACCGCAAGCTGTCGACGAGGAAGTGCCCATCGGCGCTCGTCGTGGTGTGCGCGACCAGCGTGGAGTCCGCGGCGCGGCGCAGCACCACTTCCACGCCCTCGAGCGGCGCCTGCGGTGTTCCACCCACGAACGTGCCGCGCACCGATGCCGCGTGCGCGGTACCCACGCACGCGACGAGCGCGCACACGATGAGGGCGCGATGCCGGAGAGGATGCGGGCGCGCGAGGCCGAGCATGGGGGCGAAGTCTAGGAACCGGCGGGCCGGAGGTCGAGTCCCATTGTACGAGCGCCCCTCGCGCCGCTACCGTTGCGTGCGTGATCTTCGATCCCAAGGCCCTGCCCACGCGCGAGGTCTATCGCTTCCTCATCTCGGCCGTGGTGCCGCGGCCGATCGCGTTCGTGTCCACGGTGAGCGCTGCGGGCCACACCAACCTGGCACCGTTCTCGTACTTCAACGCCATCTCCAGCGAGCCTCCGCTGGTGACGATCGCGATCAGCGACCGTGCCGACGATCCCAAGGACACGCTGCGCAACATCCGCGAAACGCGCGAGTTCGTGGTGAACGTGGTGAGCGAGCCGCTGCTCGACGCCATGGTTCGCACCGCGGGCGAGTGGCCGCGGGCGACCAGCGAGTTCGGCGCCTCGGGGCTGACCCCGGTGCCGAGCGAGCGCGTGCGCGCGCCGTACGTCGCCGAGTCACCGCTCCAGCTCGAATGCGTGCTCCACCGCGAGATCCCGCTCGGGAACAGCATCCTGGTCGTGGGTGAGGTGATCCTCGGGCGCGTGCGCGACGAGGTGATGGTGGAGGGCCGCGTGGATCCCGCGAAGCTGGCGCCCGTGGGGCGCCTGGGCGGGGAGCTCTACGCGCCGCTCGGGCCGATCCTGAAGCGCGCGCGGCCGAAGGTGTCGCGCGAAACCGGGGAGCTGGCGGGGTGATGACGCGCAAGCGTGTAGACTCGCGGGCCATGCGATTCGTCCCCGTCCTCGTGCTCGCCGCGGTGGTCACGACGCCGCTCGCGCGCGCCGCGGCGCCCTCCGACTTCCTCGATCGCTACGCGGCCACGCGCGGCTTCCGCTCCGGACAGCCGACCGCGATCACGATCCCGAAGGGCGGCGGCCAGGTGCTGTTCCTGCGCTCGGGCGCGCGCGACCGCACGCAGAACCTGTGGGCGTTCGACGTCAAGAGCGGGAGCGAGCGCGAGATCCTCACCGGCGCGAAGTTGCTCGGCGGCGGCGAGGAGACGCTCTCGCCGGAGGAGAAGGCCCGCCGCGAGCGGCTGCGGCTCACGGCGCGCGGGTTGTCGTCGTTCCAGCTCTCGCGCGACGGCAGCTCGATCCTGGTGCCCTATTCGGGCCGATTGTTCCTCTACGACCGCGCGAACGGCACGTCGCGCGAGCTGGCGGCGGAGCGTGCCGGCGGACCTGCGTTGCCGCCGGCCGACGATGCGCGGCTCTCGCCCGATGGCACGCGCCTCGCACTGGTGCGTAACGGCGAGCTGCGGGTGCTGGCCCTTGCGGGCGGAGCGGAGAAGGTCGTCGCCAGCCCGGAGAGCGCGGGGGTCACATACGGGCTCCCCGAGTTCGTGGCGCAGGAGGAGATGGACCGCTTCGAGGGCTACTGGTGGTCGCCCGACTCGCGCTCGCTCCTCGTCCAGCGCAACGACGAGAGCGCGCTCGAGAGGCTGCGCATCATGGATCCCTCGAACCCGACCAAGGCGCCCGAGGAGCACCCGTACCCCAGGCCCGGCATGGCGAACGCCGACGTGCGGCTCGCGATCTACCCGCTCGACGGCGGCACGCCGGTGGCGGTGGAGTGGGACCACAAGGCGTGGCCCTACCTGTGCCGCGTCGCCTGGCCCGAGAAGGGGCCGCTCGCGATCTACCTCATGGACCGGAAGCAGCAGGAGGCGTCGCTCCTGAGCGTGGACCCGGCCACGGGCAAGACCGCGCCGCTCCTCGGCGAGCACGACAAGGCGTGGATCAACCTCCCGGAGGGCGCGCCGCTCTGGCTGCCGGACGGGAAGACGTTCCTGTGGATCAGCGAGCACGACGACACCGGCCCCGCGCTCGAGCTGCAGCAGGCCGACGCCACGAGCCGCCGGTTGACGCCGTCGGGCCTGCGCGTGCGAAAGCTGCTCGGGACCGACGAGATGGGCACGCGCGCGTGGGTGCTGGCGAGCGACGAGCCCACCGAGACGCACCTCTGGCTCGTGGACCTGAAGAAGCCGTGGAAGGCGAAGCGCGTGGGCACGGCCGCTGGCGTCGAGGACGCGGTGTGCTCGCCCGACGGCGGCACGCTCGTCCGCTGGCTCGCGCCCGAGCGCGGCGCCACGCAGTGGTTCGTGGAGGACGCGCAGGGCAAGGTGCTCGGCGAGTTGAAGTCGGTCGCCGAGGATCCCGGCATCGAGCCGCGCGTCGAATGGACGCGTGTGGGCGCCGATTCGCTGCGCGCGTTCATCGTCCGTCCGCGCGACTTCCACGCGGGCTCGCGTTACCCGGTGATCGACTGGGCGTACGCCGGCCCGCACAGCCAGCGCGTGGTGAGGAGCTCCCGGCGCTACCTGCTCGAGCAGTGGCTCGCCGACCAGGGCTTCATCGTGGTCACCGTGGACGGCCATGGCACGCCCGGCCGCGGGCGAGCGTTCGAGCGCGCCATCCGCGGCGACTTCATCGGCCCCGCGATCACGGACCACAAGCTGGCGCTGAAGGAGCTGTGCGGGCGCTATCCCGAGATGGATGCCGCGCGCATCGGCGCGTTCGGCTGGTCGTTCGGCGGCTTCTACGCCGCGCAGGCGGTGCTGCACGCACCCGAGGTCTACAAGGCCAGCGTCGCCGGCGCGCCGGTCGTGGACTGGCACGACTACGACACGTTCTACACCGAGCGCTACATCGGCGTGCCGCCCGCCGACTCCGCCGCCTACACGCGCAGCTCGGTGCTGCTCAAGGCGTCGACGCTGTCGCGACCGCTGCTCGTGATCCACGGCACCGCCGACGACAACGTCTACTTCGTCAACAGCCTGAAGCTCGCTGACGCGCTGAACCGCGCCAACCGCTCGTGGAGCTTCCTGCCGCTCCCCGGCCAGACGCACATCGTGTCCGCGCCCGAGCAGGTGCGGCAGATCTACGGCCGCGCGCTCGAGTTCTTCCACCGCGAGCTGGGCGGCATCTCGGACGCCGCTCCCGCGCGGCCTTGAGCGCGGGCGGCGAACCGGTCCGCAGCGCGGCTCGCGCACGCATCGAGGTCCGCACCGCCGAGGACGCGTGGACGTTCACGGAGCGGAACGTGCCGCTCTGGGACATCCTCGAGTTCTTCCCCACGGACGCGATCGGCCCGCGCGGGCCCGCCGACGCGCCGCGGCCCTACGAGGTGAAGCCGGTCACGATCGAGACCGACCTCGGCTGGTCGTTCGAGACCGACATCCAGTACGGCTCGTGGGTGTTCCGTCCGCGCGCGCGTACGAAGGCGGGCATGTCGCGCTGGTGCCGCGAGCACGCGCTCGTGCCCGGGGATGCGATCGTGTTCGAGAAGCTCGGCGAGCGCCGCTTCGCGCTCCGGCTCGAGCGGCCCGCGCGCTGACGCCCCGCGGCTACACCGGGAGTTGCGACAGGATCTCGTCCAGCTCCGGGAACCGGCGCTCCTTCCGCTTCGAGAACACCAAGCGATCGTCCACGCTCACCTCGAACTCACCGCCGCTGCCGCGCGTGAGTGTCGAGTCGACGCCACGATGCTGCTTGATCTCGGCCGCCAACCTGGAGGCCCGGGGCAGGTAGTTTCACTGCACGCAGTAGCGGATCTCGATCTTCATGCGCTCCCCTCGCAATGGGACGTGGGCGGAAGGGCCGGGCCACGCAATCGCAGACGTACGCCGGAGCGACGTGGTTCGATGTCGGACACCAGCGTCGCGATTCTCGCACAGTTTGACCCGCGCACGCGCCGCAGGGCAACCTGCGCCCCATGGGCTTCCGGACACCAGGGATCGGGGACCGGCTGCGCACGGCCATCGGCGAGGGCCTGCGCGAGCAGGAGCCGCTGCGCCACCACACCACGTTCCGCATCGGCGGGCCCGCGGACTGGTTCCTCGCTGCGCGCACGCAGGACCAGCTCGCGCGCGCGCTGCGCGCCGCGACCGAGCTCTCGCTCCCGAGCTTCCTGCTCGGCGGCGGCAGCAACCTGCTCGTCTCCGACGAGGGCTTCCGCGGCCTGGTGGTGAAGAACGCCGTCGACGACGTGGAGTTCGAGGGCACCACGGCGCGCGTCGGCTGCGGCGCCGACTACCTCACGTTCATCCAGCTCTGCCGCGACCGCGGGCTCGCCGGCCTCGCCTACGCGGCCGGCATCCCCGGCTCGGTCGGCGGCGCGATCTACGGCAACGCCGGCTGCTACGGACAGGACATCGGCTCGCGCACGCTCGAGTGCACGGTGTGCACGCTCGAGGGCACCCAGGTGCAGACGTTGCCCACCTCGTGGTTCCAGTTCGCCTACCGCGACTCGCGGCTCAAGCGCGAGCCGCGCGCGCTCCTCTCCTGCGTGCTGCGGCTGGACCGCGGCGACCCGGACGCGATCGGCGCCGAGATCGAGGAGAAGCTCGAGATCCGGCGCGTCAAGCACCCGCAGTGGCGGATCGAGCCCACCGCGGGCTCGTACTTCAAGAACCTTCCGCCCGGCTTCCAGGTGCCGGGCCTGCCGCACTCGCCGGGCACGCAGCGCGTGCCCGCGGGCGCATTGCTCGACGCCTGCCAGTGCCGCGGGCTCCGCGTCGGCGACGCGATGGTGTTCGCGAAGCACGCGAACATCCTCGTCAACGCCGGACGCGCAACGGCCTCCGACGTGCTCACGCTCGCCGAGGTGATGAAGGCGCGCGCACGGGCGAAGTTCGGCGTCGAGCTCGAGGAGGAAGTGATGTTCCTCGGCGCGCGCCCGATCGTGTCGGCGCCGTCGGCGATGATCGCCTGAGGCCGCGCCCGCGCGGCGAGGATCGGCGAGGTCGGACCCCGCGCCGCGGCGATTGCGTGGTATACCACGGATCGGCGGGTCCGAAGGTCCCCATCGACTGAGATCCCGTCGTCCACGATCGGGGAGATGGTCCGCCGATGGAAGCTCGAATCGTGTTCTGACACGCATTTCTGGGGGTAGTGACCGACGCGCTCACGAGGGTGTTGAATTCTCGTATCGCCTTGGGCCATCATCGCCTGCATGGGAGAGGTGTTAGGTCGTCGGCTCCTGCAGACCCGGTTCGAGGGCGCTCATCACGAGGCCCTACTCGCCGTACTCCTCGCCAACGCCGCCGTCGAGGGAATGCTCGACGACGTGTTCGATGGCACCGGGATGACCGTTCCGCAATACAACGTGTTGCGGATACTGAACGGCGTCTACCCGGGAGCGCACCCGCGCGGTGACATCGCGCGTCGCATGGTGCGGCGGGCACCGGACCTGACGCGCATGCTCGACCGACTGGTGCGCATGGGGCTCGTCGAGCGCGAGAAGGGCGACCTCGATCACCGCCAGTCGCTGGCGCGAATCACGGCAAGGGGTCGCGACCTGCTCGAGCAGTTGCGCCCGAGGGTCGCGCACCTGAACCAGATCCTGTCGCGGCGGCTGAACGAGCAGGAGGCACGCATGCTCGTGTCGCTGCTCGAGAAGATCTACGGCGACGAGCCGTAACCCGCCGCCGCTCGGCCAGCCGGAGATCCGGCAACGCGGCGACGTCGCCGCCACGCTCTAGCCGCCGATCGCGCTCATCCCGCGCTCGGGCTGCACGAATCCCGGCTGCGAGATCAGGTGCCCCGGCTGCTTGCGCAGCACCGCGGCGCGCAGCAGCGATTCGATGTCGTCGTCGCTGCCGCCGCCGCGCATGAGCTTGCGGAAATCGTACTCCTGGAGCGCGAACAGGCACGTGCGCACCTGGCCGTCGGCCGTGAGCCGGATGCGGTCGCATTGGCCGCAGAACGGCCGCGTCACCGATGAGATCACGCCCACGCGGCCACGGCCGTCCCGGTAGCGGAACGTGCGCGCGGGGGCGCTCGGATCCTCGGAGCCGTCTTCCGCCTCGAGCGGGAACACCTCGGCGATGCGCGCCACCGTCTCCTCGCCGGAGACGAGCTGGGAGCGGTCCCACGAGTGCTGGAAGTCGAGCGGCATCCACTCGATGAAGCGCAGCTCGTAGCCCTCGTCGCGCGCCCAGCGGGCGAGCGGCACGATCTCGTCGTCGTTCTCGCCGCGCATCAAGACGGCGTTCACCTTGATCGGCGCGAATCCGGCCGCGCGCGCGGCGGCGAGCCCCTCCAGCACCTCGTGCAGCCGGTCGCGGCGCGCGATCTTGTGGAAGCGCTCGCGCACCAGCGTGTCGAGCGAGACGTTCACCCGTTTCAACCCCGCGTCGCGGAGCGCGGGCGACATCTCCTTCAACTTGAGCCCGTTCGTGGTGAGCGAGAGATCGAGGCCCGGGTCCAGCTCGTGGAGCATGCGCACCAGCACCGGCAGGTCGGCGCGCACCGTGGGCTCGCCGCCCGTCAGCCGCACGCCGTGCACGCCGCACTCGCGGCACACGCGCGCGAAGCGCGTCAGCTCCTCGTACGTGAGCAGGTCCTGCTTCGCGAGCCACGGCATGCCCTCGGCGGGCATGCAGTAGACGCAGCGCAGGTTGCAGCGGTCCGTGATCGAGAGCCGGAGGTCACGGACCGTGCGTCCGTGCGTGTCGGTGAGCGGAGTGCGGCTGTTCAATGGAAGCTGGCTCCGATGGTGAACACGATCGCCGAGGCGTCCCGGTCGAGGGTCGCGGGGTAGGGGAGGCGCTCAAAGCTCACCACCTGCGTGGGGTGGGGATCCGGTGCCCAGCGATAGCGGACCTCGGCGCGCGGCGAGAAGCGTCCCCGCCCGGTGAGGCCGAGCCCGGCGCTTCCGCCCCAGCGCGTCGCGAGCCAGTTGCCGTCGTTGTTCGAGAACTCGTAGATCCCGGCGCTCGCGACCGCATAGAGCTGCTGGCCGAGGCGCAATGCCGGCCCCACGAAGACTCCGCGGTTCCGCGTGATGCCATCGGTGAGCGAGGCGATGCCGTCGCTCAAGCCGTCACGGGCCCCGGCGGGGATCAGGATGGGCGCACTTTGGAGCTGCATGTACGCCATCCCGGCCTCGAGGCCGAGCCCGAGCAGCGGGTGGAGCTGCGCGTAGGCCGCGGCATCGATCGCCGAGCCGTGGAGCTCGCTCACGGACTCGCCGACGCCCAGCGAGACGGTCCAGCGACCCTCCGCGGACGCGGGCCCCGCGGCCAGGGAGACGAGCAACGCCCCGAGGACGGGGAAGAGACTGTGCGAACGCATGAACACCTCCAAACCTTCCCGATCGACCCCGGTCCGATGCCTTGACTCTAGAGCGCCATCGGTAGCCCAGGCAATGCCCGTGAATACGCGGTTCGATGCCCTCGGGACGCGCCCGTTCCGCGAGCCCCCGGTTGACCCGGGCGAACCGCCGACCTACGGT
>Ga0207662_10000521_pt1 | contig 17107 bp, 15 predicted proteins | sample KBSS33LmetaG_FD_184338 | JGI IMG/M metagenome (GOLD analysis project Ga0207662, IMG submission 184338) | Switchgrass rhizosphere microbial communities from Kellogg Biological Station, Michigan, USA - KBS S3-3L metaG (SPAdes) (version 2) | ecosystem: Host-associated > Plants > Roots >... | reverse complement strand
GACGCCTTCAGCAGTGTGCGACGGCAGCGGGCGCAGACGAGCGTGCGCGTCGGCGTCCCATCGCGGTCGATGACGAGCGGCTGCAGGTTCGGCTGCATGCGTCGGTGGGCTCGGACGCGGTTGGATCCCGATGACTGCGGGTTGAACCCACCCATCGAGACCTTGCCGCAGATCGCGCAGGAGCGGGCCATGCGAATCCTCAGGAACGTTGGTCAGACGGAAGCCTCGAACCGGGGAGCTCGAGGGGGGCGGTAATATAGCACACGCTCACGGCCACCCCGTCGCCGAGCCCTCGAGGGAGGACCCCAGCCAGCGTGGCCATCCGTCCGACGCCCGGGCGTTCACTCGTCACGGGCCGCGCCCTTCGTGATGTCGTCAGGACGGCGACCCTTGGTTCGTACGGTGTCACAGGATTCGCCGGCGGACCGATCGGTCGCCTGATCGAACGGCTCGGTCTCGCCACGCCCGGCGTCTCCGTCAGCATCGATGACGGGATCGACGTCGAGCTGGACATCACCGTCGCCCTCGGTGTCCCTGTAGCCGAGGTCGCCCGCCAGGTCGATTCCGCGATCCGCTATGCCGTCCGGCAGGCCATCGACCGCGAGGTCGGCCGGATCACGATCCACGTGGACGGGCTGCATGTCCCTGCCGGCGGGGCGCTGCCGCAGTCGCCGACCGCGCTCCCCATCGAACGCGTCCGACCTCGCGACCTCGCCGACAGCGGGACGGACGTCGCCTAGATGGTCCGCCGCTCCTGCGACGGTAACGGTCTGCTCGAGGCGTTCCGGGCCGCGGTCGCGAACCTCGAGGCGCACATCGACGAGGTCAACGGTCTGAACGTCTACCCGGTGCCCGACGGGGACACTGGATCGAACATGTTCGCTACGGTCCGTGCCGCGCTCGACGAGGCGGAGGCGGTGGCCGGCGCCCGTGCGGACCGCGTGGCCGCCGCGATCAGCTTCGGTGCGCTCATGGGCGCCCGCGGCAACTCGGGTGTCATCACCAGCCAGATCTTCCGGGGTATGGCCGAGGCCATCGCCGGGAAGAGGCGGTTCAACGGGCTCGACCTTGCGCACGCGCTGAACGAGGGCGCCCGGACGGCGTATGGCGCCGTCGCGAAACCCGTCGAAGGCACGATCCTAACGGTCATCCGCGAGGCCGCCGCCGGCGCCATCGAGGCCGCCGAACACGACGATGACATCGAGACGGTGCTCGGCGCGACCGTCGATGCCGCCGAGAAGTCCGTCGCCAGGACGCCGAGCCTGCTGGCCATCCTGCGTGAAGCCGGGGTCGTCGACTCCGGTGGCCAGGGTCTCTATCGCTTGTTCCAGGGGGCGCTGCTCCACCTCACGGATCGGACACCGGCAAGCGCGGCGCGCAGGGGCGCCAGTACCGGCCCGAAGCCGAGCACGCTCGTCGCGCACGCAGACGAAGGCTTCGGCTACGAGACGATGTTCCTGCTTCGCGCTCGTGGCCACGAGGCGCTCGACGTCGATGCCATCCGCGACCACCTCGAATCCATCGGCGAGTCCGTACTGGTCGCCGGTGACGCGCGAGCCCTGAAGGTCCATGTCCACAACGAGCGGCCGGACCTGGTCATCGGCTATGGGTTGGGGCTCGGCGACCTGAGCAGGATCACGGTCGAGAACCTCGACAACCAGGCCCGCGATGTGCGGGAGACGCGAGCCGCGGAGTTCACCGGGAGTCCACCACCACCGCCGACCGAGGCGAGCATCGCACGGCCATCTGTGGCAGTGGCGGTGGATCACAACGGGTCGGGCCCGGCCGCCGAGCTGCCGAGCCTGGCCGTGATCGCCGTCACGAGCGGCGACGGCCTCGCAGCGATATTCCGGGACTTCGGTGTCGCTTCGGTGGTCCAGGGCGGCCAGACGAATAACCCGAGTACGGGTGAGCTGCTCGAGGCGGTCGGCAAGGTGCAGGCGAAAGAGGTCCTGCTCCTTCCCAACAACCCGAACGTGGTCCTTGCGGCTCGCCAGGTCGCGGACATGTCCGATCGTCCCGTCCAGGTCGTCCCGACCCGCAACGCGGCCGAGGGCTTCGCTGCGCTGCTCGCGCTCGATCCGGGCATGGACGCGGCGGCCAACGTCGGGCCGATGACCGAGGCGGGTCGGGCGATCCAATCGGTGGTCGTCACCGAGGCGGTGCGAGACGCGACGATCGGTGGCAAGAAGGTCAAGAAGGGCCAGACCATCGCGCTCGATCCCGATGATGGGCTCGTGGCCGCCGACAACGACACCGAGAAGGCCGTGATCAAGGCGATGACCGCGCTCACCCCGGGGTTCGAGCTGGTGACGCTGTTCTATGGCGACGGCGCCGACCTCGCCGAGGCGGAGGCGATGGCGAAACGCATCGGAAGCGTCGCACCGGGAGCCGAGATCGAGGTGCGCCACGGCGGGCAGCCCTTCTACCGGTACCTGATCTCGGCCGAGTAGGCCGATGCCGACCACCCGCGCCCAGGCGAAGACCCCGACCCCATCCGCACCGACCGACCCCGTCGAGCTGCTCTCGACCCCGCTTGCGAAGTCCGGGTTGACGGCCGCCGGCATCCTTCGGCGGGCGGGTATCCGACTGGGCTGGTACGACGTCCGCGACCTCCTCTTCCACTTGCCACGTCGCTATGACGACCTGCGCGAGCTCTCGAAGCTCGGCGATCTCGTGTGGGCGGAAGAGGGGACCGTCGTGTCGGCGAGGGTCCACGTCGATGACATCCACGTCGAAGCGACGTTCCGGCGGCGTGTCCAGCGAACCGTCGCGCGGCTGAGCGACGACACCGGCCAGCTCGATGCGACGTGGTTCGGCCGCCGTTTCATCGAGCGGCGATTACGACCAGGGCAGGAGATCGTCGTCTCTGGGCGGCTGAAGCGATTCGGGCGGCGCTGGACCCTGGACAACCCGGAGTTCCAGGCGGTCGAGGGTGACGGCGAGGTGCTCCATGCCGGCCGCATCGTGCCGGTCTACCGGCTCACCGCGGGTCTCACGGCGGCCCGGTTGCGGACCGCCATGCGGGAGGCGCTCGATCGCGCCGGTCACGCCTACCCCGAGTATCTTCCCGAGTCGCTTCGCGACGGCGAGGACCTCATCGGGATCGCCGATGCGCTCGAGTCGGCGCACTACCCGGACTCGTTCGAGCGGCGCGACGCGGCGTTGCGTCGGATCGCGTTCGACGAGTTGCTCGCGCTCCAGCTCGGGATGGTCGCGCGTCGACGCGCCCGCGGCGAGGATCGAGCGCCCTCGATCGCCATCGACGACGCGACCGACAAGGCGATCCGGAAAGCGCTCGTCGACGCCCTCTCGGCCAAGGTCGGGCGGCCCGTCGAGCTCACGACCGATCAATCTGGGGCGATCGATGCCGTCCGCGTCGATCTCGCCGGCTCGGCGCCGATGCTCCGGCTGCTCCAGGGCGACGTCGGGTCGGGCAAGACCGCGGTCGCGGCATATGCGCTCGCGGCTGCTGCGAAGGCCGGGTTCCAGGGAGCGCTGCTAGCGCCGACCGATCTCCTCGCGCGGCAGCATCGCGACACGGTCGGCGCGCTGCTGGAGGGTGTCGGGGTCGATGTCCTGCTGCTGACGGGCTCGCTCAACGCCCGCGACAGGTCCCACGCGAACGACCTCATCGCCTCGGGGCAGGCGTCTGTCATCGTCGGGACGCACGCGCTCCTGAGCGAATCCGTGGCGTTCGCCCGCCTCGGCCTCGCCATCATCGACGAGCAGCATCGCTTCGGCGTCGAGCAACGCGGCCAGCTGGAGGCGAAAGCCGACGGCGGCGTGAGCCCCCACGTGCTGCTGATGACGGCGACGCCGATCCCGCGGACCCTCGGGCAGGTGCTGTACGCGGACCTCGACGTTTCGGACCTGCGAACCCCACCGAGCGGACGGATCCCGATCCGTACCGGCATCCGGACGCCCGACCGACTCGAGCCGACCTGGGCCAAGGTCCGCGAGGAGGCGGCCGCCGGGAACCGCACGTTCGTCGTCGTGCCGCTGATCGAGGAGGGGAGCGAGGGGATCGATGACGGGAGCGCGACCGGCGCGGCCGCCGCGGAATCCGAGGCGGTACGGCTGGCCGACCTGCTCATGCCACTCCGGGTCGGGCTCGTCCACGGCCGGATGAAGCCGCTCGATCGGGACGGGGAGATGGCACGGTTCCGCGATGGCGAGCTGGACGTGCTGGTCGGGACGACCGTGATCGAGGTCGGCGTCGACGTGCCCGAGGCGACGATGATGATCATCGAGAACGCCGACCGATTCGGGCTCGCCCAGCTCCACCAGCTGCGTGGCCGGGTCGGCCGAGGAACGGCCGAGTCGTTCTGCGTCCTGGTATCGGATTCGACCGATGAGACGGCGGTCGCGCGTCTCCGCGCCGCAGCTGACATCGCCGACGGGTTCGAGCTCGCGGAGCGCGATTTCGAGCTTCGTCGCGAAGGCGATGTCCTCGGGTTCGCCCAGAGCGGGTTGCCGGGACTGCGCGTCGCCTCGTTGACGCGCCCGGACCATCGCGATCTGGCGGTCCGTGCCCGAGCGGCGGCCGAGCGACTGCTCGACGAGAACGCCGGCCTGGTCGATGACCCGGCCGACCTTGCCCCGCTCGCTCGCGAGCTCCGTTCGGGATGGCTGCGGCGGCTCGTCGCGGCGGATCCGGCGAGCGGGTCGTGAGGCGAAGGTCGTTGCGTGCCTGACGCCGGGCGCGTGATCGCAGGCACAGCCCGGTCGATCCGGCTCGACGCTCCGGGTCCCGGCACGCGACCGCTTGCCGATCGGGTCAAGCAGACGCTCTTCGCGATCCTCGAGCCGGACTTGCCCCGAGCGCGTTTCCTCGACCTGTTCGCGGGCAGCGGCGCCGCGGGGATCGAGGCGCTGTCACGTGGCGCGGCCCATGCCACGTTCGTCGAGCGGGATCAGCGGGCGATCGGGACCATCCGGACGAACCTGGCCCGGACGGGTCTGGACGGGGCGGATCGAGCCACCCTCGTTCGCGCCGATGCCCTGGTCTGGCTGCGCGACCCGGATCGGGTCGCCGGGACACCCTACGACGTCGTGCTCATCGACCCGCCGTACGACGAGGTCGAGACGATGATGACGGCGCTCGAGGGCGTCTCGGCGGTCGTGACACGCAACGCGCGGGTCGTCGCGAAACACTTCTGGCGGACAGCGCCGCCGCCGACGGTCGGGCTGCTAGCATCCGAGCGCGAACGCCGGTTCGGCGACACCGCGCTGACCTTCTACCGGCCCACGGAGGACGCATGAGCGTCGCGGTCTATCCCGGCTCGTTCGACCCGATCACCAACGGCCACCTCGACATCGTCGAGCGCGCCGCCGCCGTGTTCGACACCGTGGTCGTCGCGGTCCTCGCCAACCCGCGGAAGGCGCCGCTCTTTTCGGTCGACCAGCGGATCGAGGTCATCCGCGCGGCGCTTGCCGCACACCGCGTGCCCGACGACCGGGTCGATGTCGACTCCTTCGACGGCCTGACCGTCAAGTTCGCACGGGCTCGCGGAGCGAGCGCGATCGTCCGTGGCTTGCGCGCGATCAGCGACTTCGAGACCGAGCTGCAGCTGGCCCACAACAACCGCGTCCTCGCGCCCGAGGTGGACTCGGTGTTCTTCATGACATCGGCTCCGAACAGCTACGTCAGCTCGAGCCTCGTCAAGGAGATCGCGTCCTTCGGCGGGGACGTTTCCACGATGGTCCCGGCCGCCGCCCAGGACGCGCTACGACGGGCATTCGAACGTTCGTAGGGCGTGGCCGACGCATCGGCTCGTGCCATAATCGAAGGCGCAGGAGGTTCACGACATCGACATCATCTTCCTCGTAGAGCGCCTCGAGTCGCTGATCGCCAACGGCAAGAAGCTGCCGCTCACGACGAACGTTGTCGTCGACCAAAACGCCGCCCTCGGACTCATCGATGAGCTCCGTGTCGCCGTCCCCGAGGAGGTCCGCGCCGCCAAGCGGATCAATTCCGAGGGCGAGCGCATCATCGAGAAGGCGCAGGAAGAGGCAGAGCGGATCGTCGGGCGAGCCCAGGAGCAGGCGGCCTTCCTCATCGACGAACGTGGCCTGACCCAGGCGGCCGAAGCCGAGAGCCAGCGGATCATCGAGGACGCGCACGCCGACGCCGATCGGATCCGTGCTGGCGCCGATGACTACGCCGTCAGCGTCCTCGAGGGTCTCGAAGGCGACGTGCAGCGGACGCTGCAGAGCATCCAGAAAGGCATCGGCCTCCTGGACGAGCGCCGGGCGACATTGCTCGCGACGCCGTCACCGTTCACCGAGGACGAGCAGGCGCCGGCGGACGGCGAGCTGGTCGATGGCGACCACTGGGACGACCAGGCGGAGGAGACCGCAGCGCCTGCCCGGACCTGAGCCGCTCGCGATGACCGACGCGTCCGGCGACCGATCGCTGAGTTGGAACGTCGCGGGCCTCCTGTCCGATGGCGTCGGTGCCACCCGGACCTACGACGTGCACGACGTCTCGATCGAGCTGCCCGAGGGCCTGGAGCTGGCTGAGCCGATCGTGGGTCAGGTGCGTCTCAGTCGGACGAACCGCGGGATCCTGGTGGGAGCGCGGCTCGCTACGTCGCTCGCCGGGGAGTGCGCGCGATGCCTGCGGCCGCTCACGTCACCCATCGACTTCGAGCTCGAGGAGGAGTACCTCCCGTCGGTCGATCTGACGTCGGGCCGGCCGGTCCAGACCGACGCCGAGCCGGAAGCGCTCCGTTTGACCGACCATCACGAGCTCGACCTTGAGCCGTCCGTGCGCGATGCGATCTCCCTGGCCGAACCGATCGCCCCGTTGGACCGGCCCGATTGTCCGGGTCTGTGCGTCGTGTGCGGGCTGCCCCTTGACGAAGGCGACCACGATCATCCGGACGACGACATCGACCCGCGGCTGGAGGCCCTCAAGGGGTTTCGGCCGGTCGACTGACAGCGGGCCGTTTCGCCACCGAGCGCTTGGACCATCACCTGTAGCGACTGACGAAGGAATGGCCGCTCAGCTGCTATTTGGAACGCGCCATGTTCCAGGGAGCGGCTGGACAGCCTGATCGCGGCCGTTCCGCCGCCAGTCGCAACACGTGAAGTGACAACGAGGCCGGACGCGACGGGTCGAGACCTGCCCAGGACCGCCCGCCCGAGGGCTGACGGCCCGAACCGTTTCGCGGTAGACTCCGCCGTCGGCGCGACCCGCGCTCACGACCCCGAGCGCCGTCCCCCGATCGCTCGCCACCAGACCGACAAGGAGCCCACGAGAGCCCATGGGTGTACCCAAGCGACGCGTCTCGCACGCCCGCCAGGGCGAGCGACGCTCGCATCTCGCGATCGACCTGCCCGACCTCGAGGAGTGTTCGCACTGCCACGAGATGAAGCTGCCGCACCGCGTCTGCCCGAACTGCGGCTACTACCAGGGCCGGCTGGCCGTGCCGCCGAAGCCGGTGAGCAGCAGCGGCGGCGACGCCGACCGCTGATCCCATGGTCCGCGTCGCTTTCGACGCGATGGGTGGCGACCACGGCGCGGCCGAGGTCGTCCCCGGGGTCATCGACTACGCCCGCGCGCACCCCGACGTCGAGCTGATCCTCGTCGGCGATACCGACACGATCAAGGACCTCGCCGGCGAGCTGCCCGCGAACATCCGCATCGTCCATGCGGGCTCCGTCATCGACATGGACGAGCACAACCCCGCGCGCGCGATGCGCGAGAAGAAGGACGCCTCGATCCTCGTCGCGGCCGAGCTCGTCAGGAATGGCGAGGCGGACGCCGTCGTCACCGCCGGGCACACCGGCGCGGGCATGGCCGCCGGGATCCTCAAGCTGGGACGGCTCGCCGGTGTCGACCGGCCCGGGCTCGCCGTCCAGATGGTCACTGACACGGGTCCGTTCGTGCTCATCGACATCGGCGCCAACCCGGACTCGACGGCCGAGAACCTCGCCCAATACGCCCGGATGGGCGCGATCTTCGCCGAGAAGGTCCTCGATGTCCGCGACCCGCGTGTCGCGCTCCTCAGCATCGGGGAGGAGAAGGGCAAAGGCGACGCGCGCATCCAGCGCGCCACCGAGCTCCTGGACGCATCGACATTGCGCTTCGTCGGCAACGTCGAGGGTCGCGACCTGACCAAGCACACGGCCGACGTCGTCGTCACCGATGCCGTCGCCGGCAACGTCGTGATCAAGTTCTTCGAGGGCCTGTCCCAGTTCATCTTCGACCTGTGGCGGCGGGAGTTCCGCGCCACCTGGCGAGGCAAGCTCGCGTACCTGCTGATGCGCCCGAGCATCGGCCGGATCCGCTCGATCTTCGACTACGAGACCCACGGTGGGTCGCTGCTGCTCGGCGTGAAGGGCACCCTGATCATCACCCACGGCAGCGCGAAGCGGCGCATGATCGGGTTCGCCTGCGACGTGGCGACGCGGACGGCGACGGCTCGGGTGCCCGAGCTCATCGCCGAGGCGCTCGCTGCCGACCGTCAACGACTCGCCGAGCTCGCGGCCGCGACCACGGCCGCTCCCACGACCAAGACCGAGACACCCACGGATGAGGAGGTGGCTTCATGAGTGGACCCGTCCTGACCGTCGGCAAGGGTGTCATCAAGGAACTGGTCAAGACCGCCGCATTCGAGGTCCCGGGCGTCGTCCGCGTCGGCTACGGCGGACCGCGCTGGCGTGCCTGGCTCGCCGGCCCCGCCGTCCGCGTCCGCGTGGTCGACGACCGTGTCCTCGTGCGTCTGCGTGTGGTCGCGCGCCCGGGTCAGGCACTCGGTCCGCTCACCGCACAGGTACGGACGGCGGTCGCCGCGACGGTCGAACGACTGCTCGGGCTCGATCTCGGGGCGGTCACCATCATCGTCGATGGCGTCGGAGGCTGACAGGCAGCGCGGACGACGCACCGGACGTCGACTCGCGCTGGCGGCGATCTTCGAGGCGGACTTCGGGCAACGGACCGCGGAGGCCATCCTCGAGCGCCATCTGGCCGAGTCGGAACGCGATCCCGTGGCCGCCGACCTGGCGCGCGAATTGGTCGCGGCGGTGGTCCGCTACCGCGACGAGATCGACGCCCTGATCGACCAGACGGCACCCCGCCACCCGGTCACCAGCCTGGCCAAGATGGACCGCGCCCTGCTCCGATCGGCCATCGGTGAGGTGCTACACTCCGCGACGCCGGCCCGGGTGGCCATCGCCGAGTGGGTCGAGCTGGCACGCGTCTACAGTGGAGAGGCGATGCGGCGCCTCATGAACGGTGTTCTCGGCACGATCTCACCTACCCCCAGCTCCGAGGAGGGAGTCAGTGGCCACAACCTACGACCGGCTCAAGAAGATCGTCGTCGAGCAGCTCGGCGCCGACGAGGATGAGGTCAAGCCCGAGGCGTCGTTCGTCGACGACCTGAACGCGGATTCCCTCGACCTTGTCGAACTGATCATGAGCCTGGAAGAGGAGTTCGGGACGGAGATCTCGGACGAGGATGCAGAGAAGATCCGCACCGTCCAAGACGCCGTCGACTACATCGACGAGCACTCCTCCTAGCAGGTCGTCCGTCACGTCCGAGGTGCGTCCCGGACACGCCGTCGTCGAGCGGCTCGGACTCCCGGTCCGGGACGTCGATCTCATCGAACAGGCACTCGTCCACTCCTCGTGGCTGCACGAGCACCCTGACGCAGCCAGGGGACACAACGAACGGCTCGAGTTCCTCGGCGACGCCGTCGTCAACCTCACGATCTCCGAGGCGCTGTATGCCCGTCATCCCGACGATGACGAGGGCGCCTTGTCGGCCCGCCGTGCCGCGATCGTCTCGACCACCGGTCTCGCCCGCCTAGCCGGCCGGATCGAGCTCGGGCGCTATCTCCTCCTCGGCGAGGGGGAGTCGCAGCGCAGCGGCCGTCGTCGACCATCGCTGCTCGCCTCCTCGTTCGAGGCGCTGACCGGCGCGCTGTATCTCGACCTCGGCTACGACGTCGTCCGGCGCTGGCTGCAGACGCTCGCAGAACCAGAGCTGTCGCTCGAGGCACCCGTCCTCTCGCTCAAGAGCCCGAAGTCCCGCTTGCAGGAATACACACAGCGGAGATCCGGAGAGCGACCCGATTACCGGCTCGTCGAGGCGTCTGGGCCGGACCACGAGAAGTCCTTCCGCATCGAGGTGTGGGTCGACGGCGAGCAGCTCGGGGTCGGTGAGGGGCCGTCACGTCGGACCGCCGAGACCTCGGCGGCGGCGCAGGCGATCGAGCGGATCCGCGCCGAGCGGGCAGCAGACAGACTCGCGCATGCGGAACGGCCCTCGTCCGGTGGCGACGGCCGTCAGCGCCGAGCCCAGCGCGAACGTCGACCCGCCTGATGACCACCAACCCGGCACCGCCCAGGCTGCTCGCGCTCCGGGTCCAGGGCTTCAAGTCCTTCGCCGAGCGGACCAACGTCGAGTTCGGCGGGGGGATCAGCGCCGTCGTGGGCCCGAACGGGTCGGGCAAGAGCAACCTCGCCGATGCCCTCCGCTGGGCGCTTGGCGAGCAGGGTCGTGCGCTTCGGTCGCGCAAGGCCGAGGACGTCATCTGGGCCGGTTCTGAGAAGCGCACCGCCCAGGGCATGGCCGATGTCACGCTCGTCCTGGACAACGCCGACGCGCTGCTGCCGGTCGATTTCCAGGTCCTCGAGTTCGGGCGGCGGCTGTACCGGAGCGGCGAGAACGAGTACCTCCTCAACAAGCAGCGCATCCGGCTTCGTGACCTCGTCGACCTGCTGGACGCCGCGCATCTCGCCGACAACGCATTCCTGTTCATCGGACAGGGCATGGTCGACCAGGCGCTCGCGCTCCGACCCGAGGAGCGGCGTCCGCTGTTCGAGGAAGTCGCGGGGGTCCGGCGCCATGAGCGCCGGCGACGGAAGGCGGAGGAGCAGCTCGCAGAATCGGAGGCGAACCTCGCGCGGGTCGATGACATCCTTGCCGAGCTCCGCCCGCAGGCCCGTCGCCTCGCGGCGCAGGCCGAGCAGCAGACCGCCCGCTCGTCGATCGCCGACGAGCTCGCCACGGCACTGCTCGCCTCGACGCACGCGCGCTGGCACGAGGCTGCGTCCCGGCTTTCCGTCGCTTCCGAGCGGCGTCTCACGTCTGACGCCGAGGCCGCACGAGCGATGGCCGATCTCGCGTCGGCGGAGGCGGTCGCTGCGGCGCTGGCGGGCGAGCTGTCGGCGCGTGCCGATGCCGAGCGAGAACGCCGCGAGACCCACGAGACCGCACGGGCCGCCCTGACCGATCTGCAGCTGCGGGACGGGCGACTCGGATCGGAGCTCGACGCCATCGAACGCGATCGCGTCCGGCTTGCCGACGAGCGGGCGACCGCGGACGCCGACCTGGCGAACCATCGGCGAGCGGTCGTTGCGCCGGTCCCGGCCCGGGATCTCGACCTCGAGGCGGCCGTCGGTGCCGCGGAACGGGAGCTAGCCGACGCCCTCTCGGAACTCGCATCGTTGCGTTCCGAGTCGACGGCACGTGGCGAGGAGGCCGCCGCCATCCGACGCGCGGAGGCCGCTCGAGCGGCAGAGGCGGAGACCGCACGTCGCCGACTCGCCGAGGCCGAGCGGCAGGCCGCTACCGAACGGTCCGCGGCCGAGACAGCGGCTACGCGTCGCGACGAGGCAGTCACACGCTCCGAAGCTGCACGCCGCGCGCTCGAATTCGCGGTCGCCGCCGAGCGCTCCGCCCAGACCGCCGCCGAGACGGCGCGCACATCGCTCGAAGCTGCTGATGCGCAGCGGTCGAGTGCCGCGGAACGGCTCGCGGGGTCGTCGACGGCAGCTGCCGCACTCCGCGGCCGGGTCGAGGCCCTCGGTGGTCAGCTCGACGAGGACGAGCGACGTCCCATCGCGCGCGCAGCCAAGAAGGTCGGTGGCCGGCGGCTGGACGAGGACCTCGTCGTCGATCAGGAGCTCCGTGCGGCTGTCGAGGCAGCCCTTTCCGATCGTGCCCGCGCCTATCTCGTCGCATCGGCCTCGATCGCGGATCTCGCGGGCGAGCGAGGTCGTTTGGTGGTCGAGGAACGCCTGACCGGTGGCAGCACAGGCCAGGACGCCGCGACCCGACGATGGCTCGACGCCGTCGCCGGCGCCGGTGGTGGCCGACTCGTGGATGTCGTCCGGCGCGATGCGACGGGTGGCGTCCGCCGTCTGCTCGAGCGGACCGTGTGGCTGCCGGATCTTGCCGCCTGCCTCGCGCTGCAGGCGCAGATGCCAGCTGGCTGGCTGGCGGTCCCGCGTGACGGGTCAGCGGTCGTCGACGACACCGGGATCGCGCTCGGCGCATCGGAGGGCGCTCTCGAACGACGAGCCGAGCACAGCCGTCTGTCGACCGACCTCGAACGCCTTGACGGTGAGCTCGGCGAGCTCCGGGCACAGGCCGATGGGGCGGCACGGGCCGCGGAGCAGGCCCGCTCGGCCTTCGACGCTGCCCGCGCTGAGGTGTCACGCCTCTCCGGCGAGCGTCGGCAGATGGAGGAGGCGGAACGGTCGGCTGTTCGCGAGACCGAGGCCGCGACCCGCGAGGCCAGCTGGCATGCGGCCCAGCAGCAACGGCTCGACGCCGACGTCGCCCGGTTGCGGGACGCGCTCCCCGCCGACCCGGTCGCGACCAACGCGACGAGCGACGCCCCTGAAGACGCGACCGCGATCGCGACCTGGGAAGCGCGCGCGGGCGAGCTCCGAGAGCGACGGGATCGTATGGCGGCCCGACTCGCCGAGCACGACGGCACGCGGCGGGATGCCGAACACGGCCGAGCGCGGGCTGAGGCCGCTGTGTCCATGGCCGAGGAACGCATCGCCCGGGCCGACCGCGAATCGGCGACGCTCGTCGAACGCGAGGCGGCGCTCCGCGCCGAACGTGACCGCCTGGGGACCGACATCGCAGTTGCCGCCACGCGAGAACGGGATGCGCGCGAGGCACTCGCTGCGCTTCACTCGGCGGATGCGGCCGACCGGTCGCGACTGGCCGAAGCTGAACGCGAGGCCTCAGCGGCCCGAGAACGCCTGCGCACCGCCGACGACCGAGTTCGCGCCGCGGATCACACCGAACTCGAGGCTCGGCTCGGTCTCGAATCGCTGCGCGACGGCGTGCTCGTCGAGCTTGCGGGGCTTGGCGACCTCGGCTTTGCCAGCCTCGGGATCCGTCCGGCCGCGCCTCCGTCCGATGACGTCCTGGACGAAGCGCTCGATGGCGAGGGTGACGCCCCCGACGCGGGTGCTCTCGAAGGCGCCCTGACCGAGATCGCCGAGCGATGGGCGACCGAGCCGCCGCCGACCGATGCACCGGCGCCTGGGCGCGTGGCCCAGCTGCGGCGTCGATATCACGAGCTCGGAGCAGCGAACCCGTATGCGGTCGAGGAATATGACGAGCTGAAGGCTCGGCTCCAGTCGCTCGAGGGGCAGGGCGACGACCTGCGCTCCGCGATCGCGAAGACGCGCGAGCTGATCGCCGAACTGGACCTCTTGATCGCGACGCAGTTCCGCACGACCTTCGCGGCGCTCGAGACGGCATTCGAGCGACGTTTCGAGCAGTTGTTCGGGGGCGGCTTCGCCAGGCTTTCCCTGACCGACCCGAGCGACCTCGGCGCGACCGGCGTCGAGATCGTCGCGCGGCCGCCGGGCAAGAAGCCGCAGGCACTCGCGATGCTGTCGGGCGGTGAGCGTGCGCTGACCGCGGTCGCCCTGTTGTTCGCGATGCTCGAGGTCCGGCCGGTGCCGTTCTGCGTCCTCGACGAGGTCGACGCGGCTCTCGACGAGGCCAACATCGGCCGCTTCGCCGATGCCCTGCGGTCATTGGCCGATACGACGCAGTTCATCGTCATCACCCACAACCGCGGCACGATCGAGGCCGCCGACGCGCTTTATGGCGTGACGGTCGGCGACGACTCGGTGTCCCGCGTGATCAGCCTGCGCCTCGATGAGGCACAGGCGTTGGCATCGGAGCGGCGCGGCGAGCTGACCGCGGCGGGCTGATGGCGTTCTGGCGACGTCGGCGCGAGGAGCCGAAAGAGGCAGCGCCGATCGTTCCGGTCGAGCCGGAGGCGCCGACCGTGCCGGAGGCGCCAGCTGAGCCAGAGGTGCCGGTCGAGCCGAAGCCCGTTGCGGAGTCGATGCCACAGGCCCCGATCGAGGATCCGCCGCCGTCGGCCGAACCAGAGCGGGCCGTCGATCCCGAGATCACAGCGCCGCCGCTCGACCGAGCTATCGACCCGGCCATCGTCGACGAACCGGCCGCCGCGGCACCCGCGTACGCCCCGTTCGACCCGACCGCGTTCCTCGCGGTCGCCCCGGCCCACACCCTCGACCAGGGTCTCGAGCGGACTCGCGGCACGTTCATGACCCAGCTCCGCGGCTATCTCGGCGGGGCCGAGGGCCCGGCCTGGGACGAGGTCGAGGAGACGCTCATCGCCGGCGACGTCGGAGCAACGCTCGCGATCGATCTCGTCGATCGTGCTCGGCGCCGGCACCACCCTGAAGGCCCGGAGGCCGCGATCCGCGATGAGCTGGCGGCCCTGCTCGTGGACCGTGACCCCGACTGGTCGCCCCAGCCCGCGGCGGCCGGCGGTCCGGCGGTCGTGCTCGTCGTCGGTGTCAACGGCACCGGCAAGACCACGACGATCGGCAAGATGGCGGCTCGCTACATCGGGGAGGGGCGGACGATCATCCTCGCCGCGGCAGATACGTTCCGGGCTGCGGCCATCGACCAGCTCCGGATCTGGGCCGACCGGGCGGACGTCCCGGTCGTCGCGCATGCGCCGGGCGCCGACCCTGGCGCGGTCGTCTACGACGCGCTGGACGCGGCGATCGCCCGGCAAGCCGACATGGTCATCGCCGACACCGCCGGCCGTCTACACACGAAGGCGAACCTGATGGACGAGCTGACGAAGGTGCGCCGTATCGTCGACAAGCGGCTGCCGGGGGCCAAGCCCGAGACGCTCTTCGTCCTCGATGCCACGACCGGCCAGAACGGGCTCTCCCAGGCGAAGGCCTTCCATGAGGCGGTCGGGCTGACGGGCATCGTGCTGACCAAGCTCGATTCGACCGCCAAGGGCGGGATCGTCTTCGCGATCGAGGACGGGCTGAAGGTGCCGGTGCGGTTCGTCGGGGTGGGTGAGGGGATCAACGACCTGCTGCCGTTCGACCCGAAAGCGTTCGTCGACGCCCTCTTCGACGAGTCACCCGCGGGTCAGGCACCGACCGGCTGATCGCGCTCGACGTCGACGACGACCTGCGCGGGACGACGACTGTCCATGACCGGCAGATCGCGGAGATAGCGGACCGGCGACCAGTACAGAACCGCAGCCGCAAGCAGCGCGCCGACCGGTGCCAGGAACGCGGTCGCCCGGAGACCTATCACCTCTGCCAGGAGTCCCGCCCCGATCGCCGCGGCGAATTGCGCGCCCGCCGACCCGACATGGAAGATCGACGACACGCGGCCCAGTTCTCGATCAGCCACGCGCGCCTGTTTCACCGATGTCTCGGTGACGTCGTATGCAGTCACCGCCGAGTCACCGAGGAGCTGCTGTCCGGATAGGAACAGCGCCGCGAGCAACGGAGCGCCTGCTGGCGCCAGCGGGATGAACAGGTTGCCGATCGCGGCGAGCACCATGGAGCCGATCGCCACCGGACCAACGCCCCAGCGCTTCGTGGCTCGGGTCGCCACGACCGCGCCGACGAACGATGACGCCCCGCCGAGGCCGGCGATGACTCCGATGAGCGCCGGCGAGAGATCGAGCTCCTCGAGCGCGAACAGGAACCAGGTCGCGCCGAAGATCCCCCACAGCGTCGACATCAGCATCTGCGAACCGAGGAACGGTCGAAGCAGCTCATCTCGGCGCACAAGTCCGATCCCCGCCCTGATCTCGCTGACCACAGGCTCGCGATCCGCGGCCGGCGGCGGCGGTGCCTCGGGCGTCTTGACGGTGAACAGCAGGAACGCCGACGCGAGATACGTCGCGACGTCGATGAGGATCGTGATCGGGCCAGTCAGGATCTGGACCAGTGCGCCGCTGATCCCGAAGCCGACGAACTCGACCACCGAGCCGCTCGCAGCGAGCGCGCTGTTCGCCTCGATCAGGCGCTCACGTTCGACGATCGTCGGCAGGTAGGCGTTGTCGGCCGCGTCGAAGAAGGTCGTCAGGACCGCGGCGAGCGCGGCCACCACGATGATCTGCCAGAGGGCGAGCGTTCCGAGCACGAACGAGACGGGGATCGTCAGCAGCAGCACCGCGCGACCGAGATCGGCCCAGATCAGCACCGGTCGCCGCCGCAACCGGTCGACCCAGGCGCCGGCGACGAAACCCACGAGCAGCGCCGATAGGAGGTCGATGCTTCGGACGACCGCGACTTCGAACGGTCCGGCATGCAGCGTCAGGATCGCGATGACCGGAAGCGCGAACCGCGTGATGAGCGAGCCGAAGATCGATACGGTCGCCGCCGACCAGACCCGGACGAAGGCGTGGTTCGACCACAGCGGCGAGGCGAAGGGGTTCCGCACGACGGCGCAGCATACGTCCGCGCAGGTGCGCCGGCGCAGGCCAGGGATCAGCCGATGAGCGACGATGCGCCGATGCCCCCGGACCATCGTCTCGGGGGCGTCGCGACGGACCCTGCGTTACACTTCGGCCGCCTCGGTGCGTCAGAACTCGCGCACCACCCGGCTCGTCGTCGCGAACCCGCGACCGTCTGGCCGGTCCACCACTCGAACGGAGTCCGGATCCGACCGTGTTCGACACCCTCAGCGAGCGCCTGCGGACGACCCTCGGCAACCTGACCGGCCGCGGCCGGATCAGCGAGGCCGACGTTGATGCAGCCATGCGCGAGGTGCGCCTCGCGCTGCTCGAGGCCGATGTCAACTTCAAGGTCGTCAAGGACTTCGTCGCCCGCGTCCGCGAGAAGGCTGTCGGTCAGGACATCCTGGCGAGCCTCACGGCCGGGCAGGCAGTGGTGAAGATCGTCCACGACGAGCTCGTCGAGCTATTGAGCAAGGGCGATCGGGTCTTCCATCTGAGCGGGAACCCGGCGGTCGTGGCGATGGTCGGTCTCCAGGGTTCCGGCAAGACCACGACCACCGCCAAACTCGCGCGCCACGTCGTGAAG
>Ga0207662_10000519_pt1 | contig 17119 bp, 13 predicted proteins | sample KBSS33LmetaG_FD_184338 | JGI IMG/M metagenome (GOLD analysis project Ga0207662, IMG submission 184338) | Switchgrass rhizosphere microbial communities from Kellogg Biological Station, Michigan, USA - KBS S3-3L metaG (SPAdes) (version 2) | ecosystem: Host-associated > Plants > Roots >... | reverse complement strand
GCCGCTTTACTCCAAGAACCCCGACATCGGCGTCACCAGCGGCACCAACTCGATCGGCGTCGGCGCCTATGACGCCGTGCAGGCGAGCCTGCGGCAGCGTCCGACGGAGGGCCTGGAGTTCATCTCGTCCTACACCTACAGCAAGGCGCTGAGCGACAACGTCGGTTACTACGGCGTCGGCTGGAGCCAGACCGCGGGCCAGGGCTACTACTACCTCGACAGCTACCATCCCCTGAAGGACTACGGCCCGTCGCCCTACGACATGAAACACAACTTCAGCCTGGCCGGGAACTACGACATTCCGATCGGCAAGGGGCGGAAGGTCGGTGGCGACTGGAGCGGGGCGAAGAACGCGATCCTGGGCGGCTGGCACGTCAACACCATCTTCTCCTTCCATACCGGCCTGCCCCTGACCCCGTACGATGGCGCCGGACAATCCCTGCAGGCTACCCGCTCGCTGGAGCGGCCGGACCGGATCTGCGACGGCCAGGTGAGCAGCCCCGGCGTCGACGACGTCTGGGCCGACATCAACTGCTTCGCACACGCGCCCGCCGGTCAGTTCGGCGATTCCGGCGTGGGCATCCTGCGCGGCCCGAAATACTTCAACTGGGACCTCGGCCTCAGCAAGAACTTCGCGCTCGACGACAAGCGCTACTTCACCCTGCGCGTCGAAGCGTTCAACGTCCTCAATCACCCCAACTTCGCGGTCCAGGCGGGGTCCATGGACATCTCGAACCCCGCGACGTTCGGCAGGGTCCAGAACACGTTCTCGGCGCCGCGAATCGTGGAGCTGGTGGCGAAGTTCACGTACGACGACTGACGACGTCCGACACCGGATCACTCGAGGGGGGCTGGTCGCCAGCCCCCCGTTTTCTTGAGCGAGGACGAACCTGGATCGAACCTGGGCCGTGGTCCTCGCCTCGCTCCTGGCCGCTTCCGTCTCCGGAGCGAGCGGCACGTACCGCTATCACCGCAAGTACCAGCTCCCGCCTTCGCTCGAGTCGGTCCTGCGGCAGCTGAGTCCCGGGCAGGACGCATTCCCGGCGGAGAAGGAAGCCGAGGAGCTGGCCGGGCGCCTCGCCGAGCTGGGCGCCATGCTCCGCGCGCATCCCGGGGTCGTCCCCGCGGCCGCGGAGGGCCTCCTGGCGCCGGAGTTCAAGGGCGGCCGCCTCACTCCCGCCGAGGAGATCGCGGTCGGCGGCAGCCCGCAGCTCGAGGTATTCCGCGCCCGCGCCCTCTCCTCCGATCTGGTGCGGGATCGCCGCTCGTTCCACTCGGAGCTGGGGTCGCTGGTCGGCGGGCTCCAGTCGGTGGACGTGGCCGAGTTCCTCGTGACCGGGATCGACGAGGAGTCCGGGCCGGATCCCATCGTCTCGACCGTCGTGCGCTACGACATCGCCGGCGCGACCCGCAGCGGCGGCCGCGCAGAGCGGCTCGGACGCTGGCGGCTCCGGTGGCGGCGCGGCGCGGACGCGGTCTGGCGCGTGACCGAATGGATCGCGCTCGACCATCGCCGCAGCCGCGCTCCCGCGACCGTGTTCACCGAGGCCACGGACTCCGCCCTCGGACGCAACCTCTCGTTCCGGCGGCAGCTCGTCCCCGGCCTCGACTTCTGGGCCGGGCACCTCGACGCCGTATTCCAGCCGCGCGGCATGGGACACCATGGCGTGTCCGTCGGCGATTTCGACGGCGACGGCCGGGACGATTTCTACGTATCCCAGCCCGACGGCCTGCCCAACCGCCTCTTCCGCAACACGGGCGACGGGACGTTCGAGGACGTGACGGAGGCGGCGGGTCTCGATGTCCTCGACCGCACGTCCGAGTCGCTGTTCGTGGACGTTGACAACGACGGCGGCCAGGACCTCGTGCTGCTGACGCGCACGGGCCCGATGCTCTTCCGCGGCGACGGCAAGGGCCATTTCACCCGCGATCCCGACGCCTTCCAGTTCCAGCGACCGCTGCAGGGGTCGCTGACCTCGGCCGCGGCGGCCGACTACGACCGCGACGGGTTCCTGGACCTCTACCTCTGCACGTACGGCTACTTCATCGGCGTGAGCGAGGACAAGGCGGGCCCGCCCACGCCCTACCACGACGCGCTCAACGGCTCGCCCGACGTGCTCCTCCACAACGACGGGCACGGGCGCTTCGTGGAGGTGACGCACGCGGTCGGGCTCGACGAGAACAACGACCGCTTCAGCTTCGCGGCGGCCTGGGCCGACTACGACGAGGACGGGTGGCCCGATCTCCTGGTCGCGAACGACTTCGGCCGCAAGAACCTCTTCCACAACGAAGGTCCGGTCGACGGGCAGATCCGCTTCAAGGACGTGGCCGCGGAGGCGGGGGTCGAGGACTACGGCGCGGGCATGAGCGCGGCCTTCGTGGACTTCGACAACGACGGCCACCTGGACATCTACACGGGGAACATGTGGACCGCGGCCGGCCAGCGCGTGACCGCGCAGCCCGGATTCAAGCCCGACGCGCCCCCGGAGATCCGCGACACCTACCGCCGGCACGTGCGTGGCAACTCGCTCTTCCGCAATCGCGGAGACGGGACCTTCGAGGACGTGACGCTCGCGGCGGGGGCCGAATTCGGCCGATGGGCCTGGTCCTCCGACGCCATCGACTTCGACGGCGACGGCTGGGACGACCTCTACGTGGCGAATGGAATGTTCACGCGCGATGCCGAAGACCCATCCGTGGACGTGGACAGCTTCTTCTGGCGCCAGGTCGTCGCGCAGTCTCCGCTCACGCGCAAGCCGGGTACGGCCTACGACGACGGATGGCGCGCCACCAACCGGCTCCTCGTCAGCAATGGGGCCCAGGCCCAGCACGAGCGCAACGTGCTCCTGCGCAACGACGGCCAGGGCCACTTCGACGAGGTCTCGGCGACGGCCGGCCTCGACCTCGACCAGGACGGCCGGTCCTTCGCCGTCTTCGACTACGACCTCGACGGCGACCCCGACCTCGTCCTGCTCGCGCCGCGGTCCTCGCCCCAGCTCCGCCTCTTCCGCAACGACTTCGCCGGCCGCGGCGCCACCCTCGCCGTCCGCCTGGTCGGGATCAGGAGCAATCGCGACGCGATCGGAGCGCGTGTCACCGTCGAGACCGACCAGGGGCGCGTGACCCGGATCGTCCAGGCGGGCTCCGGGTTCATCTCCCAGCACTCCAAGGAGCTTCTCTTCGGCCTGGGCCCGGGCAAGGAGATCCGCAGGGCCACGATCGTGTGGCCCAGCGGCCTGACGCAGACCATTACGAGCGCGCCCCTCAACCACAGGGTCTGGATCGAAGAGGGCAACGCGGCTGTGCGCAGCGAGCCGCTGCGCAAGGCCTCGGTGCCCTCTCCGGCCGCCGCCCCGCGCCCGCCCGCGACTACCGTCGAGTCCGCGTCGTCCGGAACGTGGCTGTACCAGCCTTTTCCCGCCCCTGACTTCTCGCTGAAGGACCTCCTCGGGCGGGACCAGTCGCTCTCCTCGCTTGCCGGCCGCCCGGCGGTGCTCCTGTTCTGGGCGACGTGGGCGCCGCCGTCCCAAGCAGTGCTCGCGGAGCTCGCGCGGTCGACGAAGGCCTTCGCTGCGGCAGAGACCACCGTTCTCGCCCTCGCCGTCGACGCGCCGGCGGACGAAGCGAAGGTCCGCGCGGCGGCGGCGGCCACTTCGGTGCCTGTCCTCGTCGGCGGCGAAGATGTGGCGGGGACCTATTCGGTCTTGAACCGCTACATCTTCGATCGCCGGGAGGACCTGCCCTTGCCGACCGTCTTCCTCGTCAGCGGCCAGGGGGAGATCGTGAAGGTGTACCGTGAGCCCATCGTGGCCGCGCGGATACTGGAGGACATCCCCCGCATCGCGGCGCCGGCGGGCGAGCGCCTGGCCCGCGCCGTCCCCTTCGCGGGGACGTTCTATTCGAGCCCGGGCGAGCGCAACGAGTTCCAGTATGCGCTCGAGCTGTCCGAGCAGGGCTTCGACGCGCCGGCGATGGCGGTCTTCGAGCGCGTGGCGAAGCTCGATCCCACCGCGATCACGCTCTACAACCTGGGCACCCTGTACCTCAAGCGCGGCAACCCGCTGGGGGCGCGGGCCGCCTTCGAACGGGCCCTGGAGATGCAGCCGGAATCCGCGGAGGCCAGCAACAGCCTCGGCGCGCTGCTGGCGCAAAGCGGAGAGGTCCCGGCCGCGATCGAGCGTTTCCGCGCCGCCCTCCAGGCCCGGCCCGACTTCCCCGACGCGCTCAACAACCTGGGCTTCGCGCTCTTCCAGACCGGCCAGGCTCCGCAGGCCTTCGAGCTCTACGAGAAGGCGCTCGCTCTCCAGCCCGGCTTCCCGGAGGCGCTCAACAACCTCGGCATCTTCTTCGGGCGGCAAGGCGACCTCGATCGCGCGCGGACGTATTTCCAGCAGGCGGTAGAGAAAAGACCCAGCTACGCCGAAGCCGCCAACAACCTGGCCCTGGTCCTGGGAGCCCAGGGCGACGCCGAAGGAGCGATCACCGTGCTCCAACGAGCGCTGCAGGAGAACCCCGCCTTCGAGATGACCTACGTGACCCTCTCCCGGATCTACCTGCGCACGGGCCGGCGGCGCGAGGCCATCCAGGTCCTGGAGAGGCTCCTGCAGCGCAATCCCACCAATGCGCTCGGGCTCGAGGTCCTGCGGCAGGCGCAGGCAGGCAACTGAAGCGGCGGTCCGGGAGGGTGAAGCGATGAGCACGCGACGCAAGTTCCTGCAGCACGCGACCCAGGGGGCAATGGCGTGGACCGCGCTCTCCCTGCCCGGCTCCGCCGAGGGATCGGCGCAGGCCGCGCAGGCGGTCCCCCCGCCGGCCGGCGATTCCGACATCGGATCGCTCTATCCGTTCGTTCAGAGCCAGGCGGTCAAGGGCGAGTTCCCGCTGTCCTTCCTGCAGCCGCGGTTCACCGACGTGCCGGCCTGGAAGCGGGAGGCGCGAGGCCGGCTCCTGGATCTCCTGCACTACGCGCCCGCGCCTTGCGAGCCCCGGGCGGAGACCCTCGAGCGCGTGGACCGCGGCGACTACTTCCAGGAGCGCGTCGAGTTCAACACGACACCCGACATCCGCGTTCCCGCCTTCGTGCTCATTCCGAAACGCGCGCGCTTCCCCGCGCCCGGCATCGTCGCTCTTCACGATCATGGCGGCTTCTACTTCTGGGGCAAGGAAAAGCTGGTCGAGCAGGACGACGAGCATCCCGTCCTCACCGGCTTCAAGCGGCAGTACTACAGCGGCCGGAGCATCGCGAGCGAGCTCGCGCGCGCGGGGTACGTGGTGGTCGTGATCGACATGTTCTACTGGGGCGAGCGCCGCATGCTCCTCGCGGACGACGCGGCGGACTGGCGGGAAAGGCCCCGAAACGTCACCGCCGAGCGCATCGCGGCGTTCAACCGCCGCTCCAGCGACGGCGAGCAGCTCGTCGGCCGCACCATCTTTGCCGCGGGATTCACCTGGGCCGGCGTGATGTTCTGGGACGACGTCCGCACGGTGGACTACCTCCTGCGCCGGCCGGAGGTGGATCCTCGCCGGATCGGATGCGTCGGCCTGTCGATGGGCGGATTGCGCACCGTCCACCTGGCCGCGCTGGACGATCGCATCAAGGCGGCGGTGGCCGTCGGCTGGATGGCCTCATTCCCGGCGCAGCTCAAGAGCAGGATCAGGAACACGATCGGCCACACGAAGCTGGTGCCCGGCCTCTACCGCGATCTGGACTATCCGGACGTGGCGACCCTGGCCATGCCCACGCCCCTTCTCGTCATCAACGGCAGCCGGGATGCGCTGTTCGATCTCGCGGGCGTGCGCGCGAGCTTCGACAAGCTCGCGGCGTGTTACGCCAAGGCCGGCGTCCCCGAGCACGTGCGCACGCGTCTCTACGACACGCCCCACGAGTTCAACGCGGAGATGCAGACGGAAGCCTGGGCCTGGCTGGCCCGGCATCTCGCGGCCTGATCGACGCCCCTAGGCGGCGACTCCGAGCAGCCTCGCCGGGTTGTCCACGAGCAGCCGGCGCACGTCGCGCTCGCGGAGGCCCGCCCGCCGGAGCGCGGGCAGGAAGCCGTCGAAGAGGTACGTGTACGGCCGGAAGCTCCCGCCCGCCGCCTCGCCCACGTGGTACCAGCCTGCGTCCTGGGAGAGGAGCACCCGCGCGAGCTGGCCTGCGCGCGCGAGATCCATCACCGCGGAGACGTGGGCGTCACGCGAATTCTCGGACACTCCGTCCAGCTCGATCCAGGCCCCGGCCCGCGCCGCGCGCAGGTGAAGGGCGCGGTCCTTCTCGTTCTGCGCGTGCACCCAGACGAAGGCGGCGGCGGAGACGCGCTGCGCCTCGAGGACGGAGAGGATGTCCATGGCCGCGCGGCCGTCGCCCGTGTGGCAGTGGATGCGCAGACCCGTCTCGCCATGGCACCGGGCCGCGGCCACGATGAGCTTGCGATCGACATCGGAGAGGGGACCAGGGTCCACGCCGGTCTTGATGAAGCCGGGCCGGATGCCCGTGCCTTCGATGCCGTCCCGCCATTCCGCCGTCCAGCGCGAGGCCAGCCTCTCCGCGCTCTCCTCGAATGCGTGCGCGGGCAGGTATTTGTCCTGGGCCGCTCCGTAATAGCCGGTGTTCGTGACGATGTGCAGGCCGCTCGCCTCCGAGAGCCGCACGAGGAGACGAGGGTCGCGCCCCAGCCAGGCGGGCGTACACTCGACGAGCGTGGTCGCGCCGCGCTCCTTCAAGGCCCGCAGGTGCGGGAGCACGACGCGGAAGGCCTCGTCGGCATCGTAGCGGTGGCGACCCACCTCGGCCGCTCCGACGAAGTCCACGAGGACGTGCTCGTGGACCAGCGTGACTCCCATCTCCGAGGCATCGACCGGCCCGCGCACGGTCACGGCGCGGGGGCGGGGCGGCGCGGCCAGGATCGGCCGGGCCAGGGCCAGGCCGGCGAGGCCGGCCACGAACGTCCGGCGATCCGCCTTCATCGGCCTACTCTAACCGCCGCCCGGCCGTCCTCGCGTGATAGTGTCGGCCCAACTCAGGGGGTGGCCCGATGTTCACCGCCACTGCGAACCTCACGCTTCCCAGCACCGTCACCGGTTCCTGGCCCCGACCACGGTGGTTCGACGTCAGCATGTGGGGGCGTCCGCTCGACACCTGCATGATGGACGTCCGCTTCCGCGAGAAGTTCCAGGACGCGCTGGCCGTCGTGGTCAGCGACCAGGAGCGCGCGGGGCTGGACCTCCTCACCCACGGCGACTTCCATTGCGACGAGGACATGGCGGGGCGCGCCTGGCATCACTATCCCCTGCAGCGCTGGGCGGGATTCGAGGGCGATCACCTCCAGCCGGACGAGACGCGCGCGCCCTGGCTCCACTATCCGCCGGGGACGCTGCTCAACGAGATCTACACGGCCTGGCGCTGGCCGCACGTGGTCGACAAGATCGAGCACCGGCCGCTCGACTACCCGAAGATCTGGCGGATCACCCAGGGCAAGACGGAGAAGCCCGTCCGCTTCGGCACCTGCTGCTCGCAGGTGATGGCCCTCTTCCTCGACATCCACACCCCGAAGTACCGCGACAAGCGCGAGGTCGTCTGGGACATGGCGGAGGCCATGAACAAGGAGCTGCGCGCCCTGCGCGACGCGGGCTGCCGGCTCATGCAGATCGAAGAGCCGACCCTGCACTTCATGGCCAACACGTTCGGCAAGGACCACGAGCAGGTGAAGTTCATGGTGGACGCCTTCAACCGCGAGGTCGAGGGCCTGGACGACGTCGAGATCTGGATCCACACCTGCTGGGGCAACCCGAACATGCAGCGCGTCATGGAGGACACGAGCTACGCCGCCTCCCTCGAGCTGTACCTCGAGCGCTGCAAGGGCGACGTGTGGACGCTGGAGATGAAGGACCGCGACCAGCGCGACCTCAGCCTGTTCGAGCCGCTGAAGCACGACCTCAAGAAGAAGATCTGCATCGGCGCGGTCAGCCACCGCACGCTCCAGGCGGACCGGCCGGAGGACGTGGCCGGGGAGATCCGGAAGGCGCTGCGATTCATCCCGCCCGAGAGGCTGATCGTGTCGAGCGACTGCGGCTTCGGGCGGCAGGGGTGCAACCGCGAGATCGCGTTCTACAAGGCCACCGCGATCGCGCAAGGGTGCAACATCGTGCGCCACGAGCTGGGGCTGCAGACGACGCACGTGCCCGCCGCCGACCCGCGGCTGCAGCTGGACGTCGTGTCGTCAATCTCAGGGGGGGCACTCACGCCTTAGCCACGGTGGGCGTCGCGGCCCCCCCTGAAACCCCCCGTCGCGCGCCGCTGCTTCGCAGCGCCGCGCTCACTGGTCGGCTTTGATCGAGATGTTCCGGAACTGGACCAGGGCTGGCGGCGCGTTCCACTTGCCGTCCTTCTTGCTCCCGTGGTGCTGCAGCGCGAGCCGGCCGCGCGGCGGGACTCCGGGCAGCTCGGCATTCTCGATCACGCGCTCGCCGTTGAGCACGACGGTCAGGCGGCTGCCCTTCATCGTGATCTCGTACGCGTTCCACTCGCCGATGTTCCGGTCCGCGAGCTTCTTAGGCGTGACGCCCGCCCGCACCGAGGCCGGCATCTTCTCGTCCGTCCGGTAGCCGTACACCTCCCCCGATCCGACCGGCCAGCACCAGATGTTCACCTGCGCCTTGTCGAGACCACGCAGGTAGATCCCCGAGTCCGAGTCGGGCACGGCCATGAGGACGGGCTTGCCGGTGGCATCGAGCTTCGACAGGCCGTCGGGCTTGACGATGTGGACGTTGGGGTTCGTGTACGGCGTCTCCTTGATCCGCCACTCCAGGCGCAAGGTGAAGTCGCCGTACTCCTTCTCCGTCCAGAGGTGCTTCTCGCCCGCGGCCTCGCTCTCGGCGTCGTAGTCGATCACGCCGTCCACGACGCGCCAGTGCCCGTTGTCCCCCGCGGGCACGCGCCAGCCGCTGAGGTCCTTCCCGTTGAAGATCGACACGAAGCCGGCGGGCGGAGTCTCGGCGGCGGCCAGAAGGCCCGCGGAGAGGGCGGCGGCGACGGCGAGCATCGGCAGCATCTTCCTGGTCATGGCGGGCCTCTCTCGCGCGCGAGGCGGAGCGCGCGTCACGCCTCATACAGGATTTCGGGGGTGCGGCACAAGCCTGCGACGACGGTGCGGCGAGGGGGTGAAACCGCTTGCACACCACCCGGGGGCGGTCTAGGATGACGCCAAATTCCCGGAGGCCTCTCATGCGGATTGATCGTTTGCGCAGCGCGAGCCTGTGGCTCGCTCTCGCGGTCGTGCTTGGTTGCGGCTCCAGCGCGTTCGCGCAGACGGGCGCGGCCTCGATCACCGGCCTGCTCACCGACCAGAGCGGAGCGGCGGCGCCCGGCGTCACCGTCACCGCCACCAACCAGGCCACCAACGTCCCGTATTCGACGGTGTCGAACAGCGCCGGCAACTACACCATCACGTCCGTGCCCGTCGGGACGTACGTGGTGAAGGCCGAGCTGACCGGCTTCAAGACCGTGACCACGAAGCCCTTCCAGGTGGAGGCGAAGCAGATCGCGCGCCTCGACCTCAAGCTGGAGATCGGGGCCCTCGAGGACAAGGTCGAGATCACCGCGGAAGCGCCCGTCCTCCAGACGGAGACCGCCACCGTGGGCGAGGTGCTCTCCGGGAAGACCGTCGAGTCGCTGCCCCTCAACGGCCGCTTCTCCAGCAGCCTGGCCCTCCTGCTGCCCGGCGCCGTCGCCGCCAACCCCGGCGGCCAGACCGACACCACGAACCGCGGCAACAGCGCGCGTCCCTACGTGAACGGGAACCGCGAGCAGACGAACAACTTCATGGTGGACGGCGTCGAGGTCAACGACACCATGGACAACCGGATCGGCTACCAGCCGAGCCCGGACGCCCTGGCCGAGATCAGCGTCGAGACCAACAACTACGCGGCCGACATCGGCAACGTGGCCGGCGGCGTCATCAGCAACGTCATCAAGTCCGGCGCCAACAACTTCAAGGGCAACGTCTTCGAGTTCTACCGCAACAGCAGCTTCGACGCGAATACCTGGGAGCGCAACCGCTCCGGTGCCGCGCGCGCCGAGCGCAAGCAGCACATCTTCGGCGCCACCCTGGGCGGTCCCATCCAGAAGAACAAGCTGTTCTTCTTCATCAACTACCAGGGGACGATCCTGGACCAGCCCGGATCGCAGACCGCTTCCGTGGCCCCCGTGGCCTGGCGCAACGGTGACCTCTCGACCATCGGCCTCACCGTCCGCGACCCCCTCACCGGCCTGCCCTTCCCCGGCAACCAGATCCCGGCGAATCGGATCAGTCCGACCGCCCGCGCCATCCTGAGCAGCCCGTACTACCCCGCTCCGAACCGGACGGTCACCGGCGTGAGCGGCAACTTCGTCGGCGAGTCCCTCAGCACGACCCGTGCGCACCAGGGCGACCTTCGTCTCGACTGGAACGCCTCCGCCAACGACAAGCTGTTCCTGCGCTTCTCCATCGCCGAGCTGGAGACCAAGACGGACAAGCAGGCCTTCGAGCTGCTTCTCCCCACCCGCAGCGAGTCGCCCTTCCGCAACCTGGCCATCAACTCGAGCCACGTCTTCGGCCCCACGGTGGTCAACGAGCTCCTCGTCGGCTACAACTCCGTCCTCTTCAAGAACGAGCTGAACGACTGGGGAGGCATCGGGGACGCGAACGCGACGTTCGGCATCGCCGGCGGCCAGCCCATCCCCGGCCTCAGCAGCCTCGAGCTGGGCAACGGGCTCACCAACATCGGAGCCCGGGCCACCATCGAGGACAGCCTGCCCAAGATCTACCAGCTCAACGAGAAGCTCACCGTGCTCAAGGGCCGCCACGCCCTGAAGTTCGGCGGCCAGTTCCTGCGGTACAACACGAAGCGCTTCTACCCCGGGAACAACGGGCTTCTGGGCTACTTCAACTACAGCGGCACCTTCACCGGCGCCGCCTTCGCGGACTTCCTCCTGGACCAGGTGACCCTCAAGGGCCGCGGCTCGAACAGCGATCCCTGGACGCACAACCAGAACCGGATCTCGACCTACGTCCAGGACGACTTCAAGCTGCGTTCCAACCTGACCTTGAACCTCGGTCTGCGGTGGGCCTACACGTCCCCGGTCGTGGAGAAGGACAACCGGCAGGCGAACATCGACCTCAGCACCGGCGTGCTGACCCTGGCCAAGGACGGCAGCATCGAGGACCGCGCGCTCTACAAGCCGTACTACGGGGGCTTCGAGCCGCGTTTCGGCTTCGCCTGGACGGCCAACAACCGCCTCGTCCTGCGCGGCGCCTACGGCATCTCACAGTACATGGAAGGGACCGGGTCCAACCTGCGCCTGCCCCTCAACCCGCCGTTCTTCTTCGAATCCGACGTGCAGTACAACCAGACGACGGGCCCGGGCACGATCACGACCGGCTTTACCGGCCTCCAGGCGCGCGATCAGGTCGCCGGCCAGCCGCGGGCGTGGGATCCAAACCTCCGGCCGCAGTTCACGCAGCAGTGGAACCTGTTCGCGGAATACCGCGTGACTTCGGGCATGTCCGCCCAGATCGGCTACGTCGGACATCACGCCACGCATCTGGTCACGCCCATCGAGGGGAACCAGCCGCTGCCCGGCACCGGTGATCCCTCGACGTGGGCTCCGCTCGACACGCGCCGGCCGCTCTACCGCGCGCTGCCCCTGGTCACCAACATCTCCACCACGGCCTCGCGCGGGCGCAGCAACTACAACTCGCTCCAGGCCAGCCTCCGCCAGCGTGAGTGGAAGGGCCTCGAGCTCATGGCCTCGTATACGTTCAGCAAGCTCCTCACCAACAACCTCGGCTACTACGGCTCGGCGGGCGTGGCCGCGGAAGGCGCGTACTGGGTGAACGCCTACGACCCCGAGGCCAACTACGGCCGCGGGTTCTTCGACGCGCGCCACAACTTCGTGCTCGCGACCAACTACGAGCTGCCGTTCGGCAAGGACAAGACCTGGGGCAGCAACTGGTCCGGCCTCCCGGAGGCGCTCTTCGGCGGCTGGAAGATGTCGGCCATCCTCCAGTTGCGTACGGGCTTCCCCATCACGGTCCAGAACTCCAACCGGCGGTCGCTCCAGGGCACCCGTAGCGCCGAGTGGCCGAACTGCGTCGGCGATCCCGTGCCGTCCAACCAGAGCATCACGTCCGATCCGAGCGCTCCCGCCGATTCGAAGTGGCTGAACATCGCCGCTTTCCAGGTTCCGGCGCTCGGCACCTTCGGAAACTGCGGGATCGGCATCACCGACGCGCCGGGCTACACCAACGTCGACATGTCGCTCGCGAAGCGCTTCAAGGCGGGCGGAGCCCGTTACCTCGAGATCCGGGCCGAGGCTTTCAACATCCTGAACCACCCGAACTTCGGGCCTCCCGGGCGCGACATCAACACCCCGAACACGTTCGGGATCTTCACGAGCACGGTGGGCTCGCCGCGCGTGATCGAGCTGGTCGCGAAGTTCTTCTTCTAGTTCGTTGTTCAAAGGGGGGGACGCTCCTCGCGTCCCCCCTTGACTCCCCTCTCGCTTCGGCGACGTGAAGTCGCCTACGCTCGTCGCGCTTCGTTCTCCGCGATCCGCGCCTTCACCAGCTTGCGCACGAGGGCGGCGGGCAGGGGCTTGTCCGCGGGGAAACGGATGGTCCCCTTGCTGGTGTCGTAACCCGCGAGCTCGCGCTCATGAGCGGCGACCGTAGACCCGCTCATCAGGTAGAACGCGCAGTGGTTCGCCGTCGCGCCCAGAGCCACCAGCGGCCGGCGGTCCAGGCGGAACGCCGCGAGCCCGTAGCCGATGTATTCCTCGGCCTTCGGCGCCGCCGCCCGGATGACCTTGCGCAGCTTCTGCAGGGCGTCCCGCTTGTCCTGGCTCAGGCCGGCGAGGTACTCGTCGAAGGTCTTCGGCTTGGCCATGGCCATCACGTCACTCCTGGTTCCTAGCCACCATATCGCACGGATTGGCTGAGCCAACGCGCGGCCAGGACGACGCTGAACATCATGACGGTGCCCGCGGCCATGGCGGTCCCGATCGCCTTCGGCGGCACTCCGTCGCGCGCGGCTCCGATCAGGGCCCAGGACGAGAAAGGCACGTAGAGAACCGCGGCCGTGTAGACGCCCGGAGCGACTCGCCCCTGGACGAGCGTGGGCAGGATGTGGAAGAAGACCCCGTTCACGAGCGTGGCCGAGGGTATGACGAGGCTGAGCACGGGCCGCCGCCATCCGACGCGGGCCATGACGAAGGCGGCCGCCACCAGGATCGCGTTCACGCCCAGGAACCTCGCCGTCGGCATCACGATGCCCAGGGCCTCGCGCGCCCAGGCCTGCCATCCCGTGAAGAGCTCTTCCGCGACGTGGAGCGCACACGCCATCGCGACCACCCACAGCGTCCACTCTCGCGTCTTTCCCGGGGAGGAGGCGGTCGGGCTCACGCCACACGGAGCGTAAGGCCGGGGGCGACGCTCAGCGTGGACGTGTATTCGATGTGGAGGACGCGCCGTCGAGCCGGCCCTGTGGCCTTCGACGAGGCGTGGACGAGGAGCGGTCGCATGGCCATGACGCCCCCGCGCCCGACGGTGCATTCGTGGGATCCTTCGCGGGCCACGAGAGCGCTGAGTTCCGCATCGGAGAGGACGCCCAGGGTGTGCGAGCCGGGGATGACGCGGAGGGGACCGTTCTCCGCCGTCGAGTCGTCGAGATGGACGCGCAAGGCCACGATCTTCTCCAGCGCCGACGCCGGCGCGTGCGCGTACAGGACGCCCGCTTTCTTCGACCATGGGCCCCAGCCGTCCCCGTCATGCCGCGCGCTCAGCGGCAGCGCCGTGTCCTGATGCCAGACGACCAGCCAGTTCCCCTTCGGGGACTTGTCGAAGAGGGTCGCGCGGTAGGGCTCAGCCGGACATCCCAGCGCCGCGGATGCGAGATCCACGAGGCGCCGGTCGCGCGCCATCCCGCGTACGTCAGGGTCACTCATCAAGTGGCGTGCGCCGGCGCGGCTACGCGTGAACCCCGCCGCCGCCAGGCTCAACGCGTCCACCTCGGCGCCCGTGAGAACGCCTGGCCACACTCCGAAGCCCGCGGTCTCGAGCGCGGTCAGAGCGGCACCGCTTCGAACTCCGCGAACATCTGTTGCGCCTCCGGCAGCCGCGCCAGGGGAGTGTAGTCACAGGCCGCGCCGAACTCCCCCCACAGGGCGTGGACGGCCGGGTTCGTGTGCGCCTGGGCGATGGCTTCCGCGGACCGCCATTCGAAGACTTCCACGATGGTGCCGTCGGCGGCCCGCATCACGTAGCCCGGCCGATCGGTGACGAGCTGCTCGGCCCGCAGCACCTGCAGGTGCTTCTTCACCGCGGCGAGGAGCTGGAGCTCCCGGCCCGCCTTGGGCGTGTACGCGACGATCACGAAGCGTCCCATCGCTGCCTCCGCCCTCGCCCTACTCGGTGAGGACCTTGTCCGCCCACACGACGAGCCCCACGAAGACGGGGGGCGTCGCGAAGGTGGCGTTCTTTCCGGCGAGGTCGGCTTCCAGGACCCCACGGGCCCTCGCGCAGGCCCCTCAGACGTGGACGGGGATCTTGTGATCGAGCACCTTCGCCAGCGCTTCTGCGAGCGGCGGCCAGCCCACCGGCACCACCGCGTTCGCCACCGCGCTGCGCATCAGCGTCACCGCCTCGCCGAGGAGGAAGATCTGGACTTCGTGGCCCGCGTCCGCGAAGGCATTGGCGTGATGGAAGGGGAAAGAGGCCTGGGTCGGATCGGCGGAGCCCCAGGCGCTCTTGATGAGGATCTTGCTCCGGGGCCCGCTCGCCGCGGGCGCCATCGCGAGCCCGAAGAACCGACGGAGGAACCCACGTCTCATGGACACCTCCCGGAGCGGGAGCTTAGCGGCTCGCGCCCCCGAAGGGAATCAGGGCTACGGAGTGCGGAAGGTGACGGAGACGGGCGCGCCCACTTCCGCCGTCTGTCCCGTCGGCGTGAGGCGGCCGGTCTTGGCATCGATCCCGAAGACGAGGACCGAATCCGAGCGCTGGTTCCCGACGATCAGCCATTTGCCCGTGGGGTCGATCCCGAAGCCGCGCGGGGTCTTTCCCCCGGACGCGACATGCTCCACGAGCGTGAGGCGTCCGCTGGCCCCGTCGCGGGCGAAGACCGCGATGTTGTCCGGCCCGCGCTGCGAGGTGTAGACGAAGCGCCCGCTCGGGTGGACGAGGATCTCGGCCCCGCTGTCCGCGGGCGTCGGCTCCGCGCCGCCCGGCATGGCCGCCACCGTCTGGTAGTCAGTGAGGCGGCCGTCCTTGTACTTGAACGCGGTGACGGTGACGTTGATCTCGTTGAGGACGTAGACGTCGCTCCCGTCGGGAGAGAAGGCAAAATGGCGCGGACCCGACCGGGGCGCGACGGAGGCATAGGGCGGCTGGGCCGGAGTCAGCGTCCCGCTCCTGGCGTCGAACTTGTAGACCAGGATCTGGTCCAGGCCGAGGTCGGCCGCGAGCGCGAAGCGGTTCGCCTTGTCCGTCTCGATCATGTGGCCGTGCGGGCCCTTCTGGCGCTTGGGGTCGGCCACCGTGCCCGCGTGCTGGACGAAAGACGAGGCGGCCTCCACTCCCCCATCCGCGCGGATGGGCAGGCTGGCCACACTGCCGCCGCCGTAGTTCGCGACCAGCACGTGGCCGCCGCTTCCGTCCACGACGAGGTGACAGGGAGAGCCGCCGCGCGTCGAGGCCTGGCTCAGGGCACGCAGGTCCCCGGTCGCGGGGTCGATGGCGAAAGCCGTGACCGAGCCCGCCTTCTGCCCTTCGTAGTTGTCGATCTCGTTCACCGCGTACAGGAGAGGGCGCTTCGGGTGCAGGGCGAGGAACGAGGGATTCTCCGTCTCCCCCGCCACGCGCAGGGCGCCCAGCTTCCCGGTCGCGGTGTCGAAGGGCGCCACGTAGATCCCCTTGCTCTTGGGACCGGTGTAGGTGCCGAAGTACACGAGCACCGTGGCCGCCAGGGCGAGGATCGTCAACCGACGGGGACCGGGTTGGCGCCGTCCGGCACGAAGTGCGAGAGCACCTGGCGCAGGCGCTCCTGCTCCTGGCGCTTCCTCAGCTGGAGCTGCGCGAAGGCGCCGCCCGCGCTGTCGCCGCCCTTCTGCAGGGCGTCGATCTCGGCGTTCTTCTCGCTCACGAAGGCCTCGATCTCGCGCTTGAGCGTCGCCATGCGCGTTTCCACGCGCTGCTTGAGGGCGGCGACCTCGCGCTCCTTGGCCACCACGAAGGCGCCGAGGGCGCGCTCACGCACGAAGGCGTCGCGCAGGACCTGGGGCAGGGACACGCCCGCCGCCTCCAGGGAGGCCATCACCGCGGCCACGCGGACCTCGCGCGGCAGCGAGGCCAGCCGCTTGCTCTCCAGGATCTCCGCCATGCGGTCCACCCCGTACGCGTTGAACGGCGCGGGGATCTCCGCTTCCGCGTACACGGCCGCGAAGTCCTGCACGTCCGCGGGGCTGTCGAAACGCGCGACCGCGCGCAGCTCGTGGCCTTCGAAGAAGTCGGCCGGGATCTCGGTGGGCTCGCCCTTGGCCTGGTTCGCGACCGTCACCCGCACGCCACGTCCGACGAGATCGGCGATGCGGCTCATGACTTCGCCTCGTCCTTGCCCGGCTCGCCCGCAGGCGCGGCGGCGGGCGTCGCCGCCGGCGCGGCCTCGGCCGCGGGCGCGGGCGTGACCGGAGGCACCAGCTTGAGCTCCGACTTCGGCTCCGATGGGGGCGCCGGGACGGGCGTCGGCGCGGGCGCCGGTGCGCCCGCCATCGGGATGACCCGCCCGGGAAGGGGCTCGACGAACAGCGAGACGGTGCGGTGGAAGCGCTCTTCCTCCGCGCGCTGCCGCGTCTGCAGCCGCGTCAAGGTATTGACCGCGCCCGCCGCCTCCCGCGTGAGCGCGTCGATCTCCGCCTGCTTCTCCTTCTCGAAGGCCGCCACCTTGGCCTTCAGCTCCCCGACCTTCCGCTCGTTGCGGGGCCGCACCTGCTGCAGCTCCAGCTCCTTGGCCGCCTCGAAGGCGACGAGGGCCTTGTAGCGGAGCATGCCGTCATGGATCACGTCTTCGATCGAGACGCCGGCCGCGTCCA
>Ga0207662_10000515_pt1 | contig 17203 bp, 15 predicted proteins | sample KBSS33LmetaG_FD_184338 | JGI IMG/M metagenome (GOLD analysis project Ga0207662, IMG submission 184338) | Switchgrass rhizosphere microbial communities from Kellogg Biological Station, Michigan, USA - KBS S3-3L metaG (SPAdes) (version 2) | ecosystem: Host-associated > Plants > Roots >... | reverse complement strand
TGACGCGACAACGGCGGAATCGAGCATCCGCAGCGTTCCGGATGCGCAGTTTCGCGGATTGGCAAACGTCTTTTCGCCCTGCATCTCAAGTTCTTCGTTGATCCGTTTGAACTGTGTGCGAGACAAAAACACCTCGCCGCGGATTTCAGCATGCGGGATCTTATCGCCTTTCAAACGCAGCGGGATTTTCTTGATCGTCTTTACGTTCGGCGTCACGTCATCGCCGCGAGTTCCGTCACCGCGGGTCGCTCCGGTGACGAGAATGCCGTTCTGGTAATGCAACGCAACGCTCAAACCATCGATCTTCAGTTCCGCTACGTACTGCAACGCTCGGCCATCCGCCAGGCGGCGACAACGCTCATCAAACGCACGTAACTCATCGATGTTGTAACTATTGTCCAGCGAAAGCATCGGCCGGCGGTGCACCACTTCCGGAAAACCTTCCGCTGGTCGGCCGCCAACTCGCTGCGTAGGACTGTCAGGTGTGACGAGATCAGGATTTGCCGCTTCGAGCGCCTGGAGATTCTCAATCAGTTGATCGTATTCGCGATCAGAGATCTCCGGATTGTCCTGAACATAATAAAGGTCTTCATGCCGGCGGATCTCATCACGTAACTTCTCGATCTTCTGCTTCGCTGACTTCGTCGCGGCCAAGTTCTACTTTCCCTTTTCCTTAATCGTGCTCAGACGCGGTAGACGCGCGGTAGGCAAGGTTTCGCTGTCTGCCGCTGCGGCTCTAGAAGTTGGTTTTTGGTTCCATTCAGCGAGCTTATGAATCATGCGCCCTATTAGTTTGATACTTTGTAGAAAATCCTCGATACGAATGTTCTCGTCAGGGCCGTGAGGATTCGAACCAGCGTAGCTCGTACCGAACGATGCCACGGGTGTGGCTGGATTGTTCACACCACAGACAGCGCCCACGGGTCCACTGGACGGGTCCATCGGATAGATCAGCGGAGACTGTCCGTACACTTCCGTAGCTGACTCGATAACAGCGCGTGCTACCGTTGATTTCGCGGACGACTTTGCCAGCGGTGCATTTCCGAGTTCGATGATTTCAATGTCTTTGAAGCCGCGAACGTCTAGATGCGAACGCAAGAGATCAACGACCTTTTCAGCCGTTAGATCGGGCACGAGCCGGAAGTCGAGACGCGCCATCGCCGAACTCGGCAACACCGTCTTAGCGCCGGCATCCGTATGACCTGTTTGAATTCCGCAGATCGTGCACGTCGCTCCAAAGATGTGTTCCTTGACGAGAGTCGGGCCTTTCATTGCCCTCACCCAACTTGAGATACGGAATTCACGCTTCAATCCAACCTCATCCAGCTCGATAGATTTCAGAACTTCCGAATCCTCCTCGCTGATTGGAGCAATATGCGAACTAAACCCGTCGATTGTGATCACACCCTTCGGTGAGGTCAGCGTTGCAAGTGCCTGGACCAGACGCCAGGCCGGATTGGGGACGATTGTTCCCCACTTAGAGTGAAGGTCAGAACGGGCACCATGCGCGCGCAGTTCGAGGAATGTAATGCCCTTGAAGCCCAAACTCACAACCGGCGCTTCGCGTGTGTCACGATAGCCTTCGTCCCAAATGCAACCGTCAGCTTGCAGTAATTCAGGATGTTCAGCCGTGAAGCGATACAAACTGGGACTGCCTAAACCATCCTCACCTTCCACCAGAAAGCGCAACGACACCGGTAGCTTGCCGAATGATTTCTGATAAGCCTCAATCGCAGCCAGGCGCGCGACCAGATCTCCTTTGCTATTGGCAGCGCCGCGCGCATATAACTTCCCGTCAGTTATCGTTGCCGCAAATGGACCAACGGACCATTCGGTGAGATGGCCAACGGGCTGAACGTCATAATGGCCGTAGATAACGTAGCTAGCCGGACCCGAGCCACACTCTCCATAAATTATTGGATACCCGGAACTCATGCGGAACGAACGCGTTCCGACGCCAACGCGTTGCATCATCTGTTCGACCGTCTCAGCAATCGCGCGCATTCCGGTGCCGCGTGCCGCGACCGAAGGCATGCGACAAAGAGCCTGCAATCTTTCAGTGAAGCTGCGGGCGTGACGCTCGACGTATTTGTCAAACTTGGTGAGAGGCACTATCAAATACTTTCCTTTTCGAACATCAAATACTTGGATTGATCGCGGCCCCGTTCGAACGCGGCGCACACCAGTCCTTCAGCCAATGCTTTCTTGAACTCATTACGAAGGCGTGCTTGTTCAGTTCGCGCCGTCGCAAGGTCAGCTTTAACTAACACGGCCCACTCCGAAGGTACCGCGATGCTACGGACTACCTTTGCCGAAATTTGATGCTCTTCACCGGCAGCGAGTTTCTGGACTCGATCCGAGTTAAGCCGCCAACTTGCAAACAACCGATCGCTCTGGAGTCCGGGCCGATCGTCCTCAGTCTGTGTAGGATCAGAGTTGTAATCCATCCCGTAGAAGTTGTCACCAAACGCTTCCACTGTTACACCAAGACGATTGAGGTTGAAGTGGGCATTGCGCGATTGCATTGGATCCCAGGTCCACTTGATGAAGTCGCGTCCTTCCTGAAGCGCTCGCGCGCGTTGAGCCCACTTGAGTCGCGCCCCAATTCCCTTGTTCTGATGATCCTTCGCGACGGCCATCATGTGCGAGTAGCCAAACAGTTCGTTATCGGGCCGAACTCCGGCAAGGTGATGAACGAACCCCACCATTCGTTCATCGACGAACGCGCCGAGCGTCCAACCACCCGCCTGCCGCGATACGATTAGATGTCGCCGCGGCGAAATTTCAATGTCGGGTAAACCAAAAGCCTCGCGCTGGAGAGATATGCAGTTGTCGAAGTCTTCTATCGTCGTGCATTCGCGAATAACAGGTTCCACAGTCGACTTAGTATCCCTTCAAAGGCTTCGCGGGGAGTTGGATCGTTACAGCGATCCCCTGCGGGTCACAATTCGTGATTGAAACACTACCTTCAAGTAGCTCAAGGAGTCGTCGCGCAATAATGATCCCCAGATGATTGATATTGGGATCGTCCGCGCCGTTGCTTTCCGGATCAAAGATCCGATCCATTTCGGGCACAGCCTCTCCACTGTCAGTGATCTTCAGTTGCAGCTGCGAAGGGTTGTTGAGAGTCACAGAGATTTTAACCGCGTCACCAAGAGGACTACGACCAACTGCCCAGGCGATGAAGTTGAATACGATCTGTCTTACCTTTCCCTGATCCGAAACAATCGTGGTGATCTCAGGCGCGATCTCGTATTCAATTTTCACTTCTCGCTTCTGCGCCATCCGCGCGGCCGCCGCGCACGACTCACGGAGGGTTTCGCGAACCGTGAATTCCTGCAGAAACAACTCGGTCTGCCCTGCTTCAAGACGCGACAAGTCGACAAGTTGATTCAGACTCGCCTGCAGTTGAAAGCCAGAGTCCTGCACCTTTTGACAGAACCGGCGTTGCGTGTCCGTCAACTCCTCCTGGTCGAGAAGAATTTCACTGAACCCGAGGATTGATGTAAGCGGCGTACGCAGTTCATGCGACATCCGAGCGAGGAACAAAGATCGGTAGTGTGAGAGCCTCCGGAGTTCCCGGTTGGCGTCCTCGAGCTCGGCGGTTCTCTGTCGAAGCTCTGTAATGAGATCGTCTACGCTTTTATTATGGTTAACGTTGTTGCCGATCACTATAGAAACCCCTTGTATTTTTCCGCCTGGTCGGGATCCCGAGCAGACTTCAACTCATTCGAGCTGTCGGGAACGGTAGATTGCAAAGTGTCGTGTAGGGTCAATATAGATTTCGCTTTCAACGGTGTCAAAGTGTGTTCAGACACCACCGGCTGAAGCAAGTGGTGTCTACGTTCTTTATTTTGCCGTAAGATATGATCGCGGCCGCGCCCCAGCGCTTAATTCACCCCTGAGTCGTACCGGCCTGGACCTGAATGAATGGACAACTGAGCGAACAGCCGTTCGCGGAACTAATTCGAGAGATCTCGGCAAAACGAATGTCTGGCAGGCTACGTGTCCAGCAGAACCGTGTAACCGTTGTCACTTATTTCAGGGATGGAAGGTTGTTGTATGCGGCTGCGAATGTCCGAACATTGCGACTTCCGGCGTACCTCACAAAATTAAAGATCATTGGAGACTTGGATCTGAAAGACGTCGCTGAAAACAGATCCGATCTTCAGCTGGCGGCAGTGCTCGTTGAAAACAATCTGATCGACGCAAAAGCCGCCGAGGATGTTCAACTCAAACAAGTGGCTGACGTGCTGCGTTTGGCACTGCTCTGGACAGAGGGAACGTGGGAGTTTGACCACCGTTCGCATTTAAACGAGCAAGTAGAATTTAAATTGGATCCGATACCAATTCTTCTGGAAGCGGGGCGCCGGTTGCCGGATGGTTTTGTAGTCTCGCGATTTCGAAATGAAACAGAACTGCTGTCGCTTAACCAATCTGCGAACGCCCACCGGCTGGATCAAAATGAGACATTCGTTTTGTCGCAGTTGGAACGACCGCGACCTTTGAATGAATTACTCGCCGTTAGCAGCATCTCTGCCGAAGACACGATGCGAGCAATCTATGCGCTCGCGCTTTCAGATGTAATCGTCCGGGAGAGTTGGAAAAGCGCGTTTCGTGACTTAGCTCCGTTACCTGTTGAATCAAGTAAGACACGAGAACCGGCTCCAGAAGCGAAGGACGAGACGCAAACCACTCAAAGTTTTGACGCGACTGATTTGCGCGGTTTCCTTGATCGGGTAGAAGCAGCCTCGACGCATTACGAGGTGCTTGCGCTCACTGCCGACGCGTCAGCAGATGATGTGAAACGCGTGTATTACGATTTCGCGCGTCGTTATCATCCTGATCGCTTTCGGCAGGAGCAAGATACTTCGCTTCATGGACGGGTCGAGGCGGCGTTTGCGCGCATCACGCGAGCGTATGAAACTCTTCGCAACACGGGCCCTCGTGCAACGTACGACTCCAAGCTTGCAGCGGGCGACCCCACCGCGACAGAGCGTGTCCGACCTCCGAGAACGTCGAATTCGCCCAGCCAGGAACCTGCGTCAACTCGGGAACAAGCTGAAGCTCACTTCAAGGAAGGACTCGGCGCATTGAAAGCGGGCCAAAGCACTAACGCAATAAACAACTTCGCCTTAGCCGCTCAACTATTTCCAGATGAAGCCCGATATCGCGCTTTCTACGGACAGGCGTTATCGTCAAACGAAAAGAGCCGCCGCTTGGCGGAGGTCGAACTACAAGCCGCACTCAAGCTCGAACCGGAGAATCCTGACTATCGAACAATGCTGGCGCAGTTGTATAAAGCATTGGGATTTCCGCGCCGCGCGCGAGCAGAAGCGGAACGATCGCTAGCGACCGCTCCGAACCATGCGGGCGCGCGTGACCTATTGAGGGATCTATCGGAATCGTAGGAATTATTGTAAGAAAGCCCTCTTGGCCCGCGTTCTTCACGCATCGTTCAATTGCGCAGTTGCATTTTCTTCGTCTCCATTGTTGAATCAACAACACCAGTATTGATCACCCATGTCTGCCACTCAGCAAATAGAGTTAATTGATAAGCCGACTGACGAGGCCTTTCTACAACTCGCTATCACCACAGATCGCTTCGAGAGATTTGACCACCCACACGCTGTCCGTGTCGCCGCGATTGCCGACCACATTGGACAGATCTTTCACCTGGCTCGGCACGACCGCGGATCACTTCGGGCAGCAGCGTTATTACACGATCTTGGTGAAGTGGCGATGGAGCGCGATTACATTCAACGCACCGGCTCGCTAACGGATGAAGACCGAATAGATCTGTGGCGACACCCTGTGATTGGTGAGCGTGAGGCTTCGCGTGTTGGTGCAGATCGGGCCGCGCAGTTACTAGTGCGCTGGCATCATGAGTGGTGGAACGGGCGCGGCTATCCTGATGCGATGCGCGGAGAGGACATTCCACTAGCCGCGCGAATTTTGCGTCTGGCGGACTCGTACGCAGCTTTGACCGACGCGAGACCATTTCGTCCGGCACTTACGGCCGAAGACGCGACAACCGAGATTGTCAGACGCGCCGGTATTGAATTCGATCCAACAGTGGTTAATGCGTTTCTCTCGCTTGCTCCCATCAAAGAACTCGAATCCTTCGCGAAGACTGTCGAAGACACACCAGGCGACGCTCCGAAGACTGAGAGATGGGACATGTTTTCGACGTTCATGCGATAAGTCCATGCAATTTATAAATGGTTGGATAGCTTTTGAATTAGGCGTTCTGCGGCGACTCAAGTTCTCGTCCGTTGCTTTGCCATTTACCGGGGAGCCCGAAATGGCCCTCCGTTTGAAACGATGGAAAGTTCGAGTGGTGGCAAATGATCCGATGATGTGGTCACACATCAAAGCAACCGCACTCATCGAGAACCACTCAGATTCACTTACCGATGAGGACCTCGCTTTAATTCTCGATGACGCTTACGTCCCTCGGGATAAGCTCGACAATCCTTCCCTGCTGAAGTGGTTCAACGAAACTGATGCATGGTGGTTTGATAACGTGCGTTTCAATGCCGAGCGACTCGATCCTTACAAGCGAGCGCTTGCCTTGACCACGGGAATGATGGTCGGCGAGTACGTGCTCTCGTTCAACGACAACACTCGACACCTGCGTGAACCTTTGGGTTTGTCGAATGTCTTCCGGCTGATGCTGGAGTCGCTGCCTGCTAGCTACGACAACTCTTTGCGCAACCGAAGCACCAACCAGGACGTGCGCTCGTTTGTCGCGGAACGTCATCACACTGATCTCTTATTTCTCAGGTTGCCTCCCCCGGTGACGAAGACGAGTTTCCGAGATCCGATTGTAACGTGGCGCGAAGAGTGGGTACGTGGCGGGGATGGCTTCTGGGCCGATCTGGAACAACAACGAGTGGCGCGATTGGGCTCTCGCGTCCAAAGCAAACAGCAATACCTTGGCTTCGTCGAAGATCTATTGAGGACGGGTTCGCACATCCCCGCGTGGGCGATTGCTCACACCGAAAATGGATTCATTGGCAATGATGAATTAGTTGAAAAAGTGAGTCTACTGCGTAAAACGAACACGATTTATTCGAAAGACTTTTCCGACTTGCTGGGCGTCCGAGCCTCACTCCTGATCGCTACTGCTTAAGCGAAAGAACTCTCCGCGAACTAGGGTTAATTCCTCTTCGCTCCCGCCTTTGAAATGAACTTGTAACCAACACCACGAACGGTGACGAGGTGTTTCGGCTTGGATGGCTCGTCTTCTATATATTTCCGCAAGCGCACGATGAAGTTATCAATTGCTCGCGTATCGGTGTCTTCGCGAAGGCCCCAAACATCCTCGAGGATTGAACGCCGCGAAACGATCCGTCCGTCGTGCTTGATTAAGTAACGCAGCAGATCAGCTTCCATAACGGTCAGGCGCACGGTGTGATTCCCTGACCGCAGTTCGAGCGCGTCGAAATCGATCATTTTACTCTCAAATTCAATCACTTTAGGGACCCGCGAGACAGAAGCGGCTAACTGTTCCTGACTCGTCGCAGTAGCTGACGCGCTCTTCAGCCATTCGCGGCGACGCAACAAGGCGTTGAGTCGTGCAATCAACACCGCAAGCTCAAAGGGCTTGGGAAGATAATCATCCGCGCCTGCTTCGAAACCACGGAGCACATCCTGCGCGTCGCCTCGAGCAGTCAACATCAAAATAGGGACGAAGAGTTCGGCCTTCCGCAAAGTAGACGCGAGAGCAAAACCATTCTTGCCCGGCAGCATTACATCGAGCACAACGACATCGTAAGGTTTATGTTTTTTCAGCAGGAGATCTTCGGCCGACTCAGCATCGACAGCGATATCCACCGCAAAACCTTCAGCCTCGAGGTTGTACCGAAGTCCATCCGCGATGTGTTTCTCGTCTTCGACGATTAGTACGGCATTCATTGTAGTCACAAACGCGGCAGCTGAATCGTGAACGTGCTTCCCTTGCCCAATCCGGGGCTCTCGGCAAAGACGCGACCCCCATGTTTCTCAACCACCGATCGCACAATAAAAAGGCCTAGGCCCGTTCCTTTCACACGCGCCATGAACATTCCGGGCACTCGATAGAAACGTTTGAAGATGCGTTTTAGCTGCGCGTTAGGGATGCCGATTCCCTGATCTGCCACTCTAATCGCGACCCGCTTCGAGTCAATTGCCGCAAGCTCGACTGATACGTTCACTTGTTCGTCAGAATACTTGACCGCGTTATCAAGTAGATTCGTGAAAGCCGCTCGAAGCTCATCGATGTCGCCAGAAACTTTTGCACCTCGAGCTGAAGGCGCTTCGACAAAACTCAAACTCGTTTCATCCAGACCATACGTAATGCGTACAAGATCGAGGCATTCGCGGACAATGCCGCTGAGATCAATAACGGAGTTGGCAATTCCTCGTCGTCGATGGCGTGCTCTGCCGGCACGCAGAACTTGTTCGACTGTTTTCAATAACCGATCGCTGTCAGCAAGCATATTGTCGTAAAACTGCCTGCGCTGGTCCTCGTCCACATTTCGCGTTTTCAAAGTTTCCAGGTAGAGGCGAATCGAAGCGATGGGTGTTTTTAATTCGTGAGTGACGGCGTTGATGAACGCATCGTGTTGCTCGTTTCGACGAATTTCACGAATGAGGAACGTGGTGTTGATAACGAGGCCGAAAATGATTGCGCAAAAGAAGATTATGCCGAGAACCAGCAACGCCACTTCGCGCCAGTTGAGAATGATCCAGCCAACATTCAGAGCGATTGCCAGCGCTACAAGCGAGGCGCCAAGAGTGATGAAAAAGGCGATCGATTTTCTACGACTCCTTACGCGCATGGCCAATTATTGTATGGATCTCGGCGTGGAATCACCATCGAGCCGGCGCGGATTGAGTCTTTCCTAGGCGGCTTTCTTGAGTCGTGGACGATTCTGGTTAGCTTCGCCCTTTTCATTTACCAGATGCACTTCCCTTGCAAGACCAACGAACTGCATCGCACGAATCGCCAACCAGTTCATATCAATCTCGTACCACGTTAAGCCGTGTCGAGCCGCGCGCGCAAAAGCGTGATGGTTGTTGTGCCAGCCCTCGCCAAAGGTAAGCAGCGCAACCCACCAGCTATTGGTTGAGTCGTCGTTCGTATCAAAGCGCCGGTTTCCCCACGAGTGAGTTGCTGAATTAACGAACCACGTAGCGTGAAGCGCGAAGGTCACCCGGAAAAACACCCCCCAGAGAACCGCGGGGATACCGCCCCATGCCAGCAGTGCTATCCCGCAGAAGATGAGAGGCACGAAATATAGTCTATTCAGCCAGACGTGGATTGGATCATTCACTAGATCCGGTGCATAGCGACGCATGATGTTTTGTGGATGTTGTTGTGCCGTGCCGCGAAGGATCCAGCCGAGGTGAGACCACCACAATCCGTGTCGCGGACTGTGAGGATCGCCATCGCGTTCTGTAAATGCGTGATGTATTCGGTGGGTTACGACCCAGTTTATCGCTCCACCTTGAAGGGCGAGCATGCCACAAACTGTCAGAAAGTATTCAAGCCATTTCGGCGTCTTGAATCCTCGATGAGTTAACAGACGATGGTACCCAATACCGATACCTAAACTGCCCGAGACCCATTTTAAGACGAGCCCCGCGATCAGGCCTTTCCAACTAAAAAAGAAGAGCGCCAGTATCGCGCCGAGATGGAACAGCGAAAGAAAGACCGCCGAACTCCAATTCACATCACTATGAAGATAGCCCTTGATTCTTGATTGCATTCATTTCACCTAAAAGAAGTTCCCCCCGGGTTCGTCTTCGGAGTGAGGCGGCTCGCGCCGGCCCGCACTTCAAACACATTTGCATCGTAGCAAGCACATGATTGGCCTGCTGTAATAGTTCTGTATTCAGCGTAATAGTTATGTAATTGAAGTGAGTGATTGCGGAATTCGTGTAAGTGACTTACTCAGGAACCCTTGCCTTAAAGTGGTTCGGGAGAGGGCACAGTCATAAGAGACACCACCGACATGAAGTCGGTGGTCTACTCACTGGTGACGTTTCTTAATCTCCCGCTACTACTTCTTCAACACGTCTGCCCGCAGTAAATCTCTTTGGTAGTCTGGCCAAACGTGTTGCAAATACCACCAACCACGCGATGCCTGAGAACGCAGCTAACACCCCCGAAAGAATCGTCAACGTACGTGGTGTGATCGTGTAAAGCAACCAACCTCCCGCCGCAGTTGATAACGACCAGACCAATACTTCGCTGGCTCGATCAGTTATCACCACGCGGCCGCGTAAAGAATCGGGGACCAATCGGATCAAGAGCGTGTCCTGCACGGCGAACTCAGCGCCTAACACGACGCGTGAAACGAACAGCAAGGCGCTCGCGAGCCAGAGACTGGGCATCACGCCCATGAACGCAAAGATGATCCCGTGAATAAACAAACTCCACCCGATGAACCCAATTATCCTCCCAGCGCCCTCTACATAAGCCCCGACGCGCCGCGCTATCATCATTCCCACGAATAATCCCAGTCCATTTGCGACATAGAACATCGCGACTGCCGCATCAGCGTTGACTGCGTTCGGACCGGAGAACACAACTCCCCCCAGCCGATCGATGACAAGATTTATCGCGCCCCCTCCGATGGCCCATATGACATTGATCGCCAGGATCGTCGCGACGGGTCCATGCGTGACGATGTAATGCCAGCCCTCGCGAATATCCTGCCAATAGCTGCGTCGTGTAGTTGTCGACTCTGTGATGGATCGCTGTCGTGTTTGTTCGTCAGGTACCAACCACACCGAATACGCAGACGCCAGGAAAGAGATTGCGTTGACGATAAACGCGGCTTTGTATCCAACAAGCGCTGACGTCCATCCGCCGAGTGCCGCACCGAGCGACATCAGCAGAAACCTCGACGAAAACATCAGAGCATTTCCGGCGAGCAGATCGCGTTCGCCTGTGATGTTCGGAACTGCCGCATTCTTAGCTGCTTCGAAGAACGTCCCGAAGAACGAGAGCAACGTCATGCAGATGTAGGCAATCCAGAGATCCTGCGGCCGTCGAACGAATAGGAATCCGAGAGCAATAACCACACGCACAAGATCGGTGACGATCATGACGGTTCTTCGGGACCAACGATCTGCAAATGCGCCGGCGAGTGGCGCAAACAAAGTAAAAGGCACCAGGCGCAATATCAACATGATCGTCGTCACTTCTGGTGAGGCATGTGAAATGACACGTACAAGACCCAGCGCGGCAATAAAGTTGAACCAGTTACCTAACTCAGAGATAACCTGGCCCACCCACAGTCGTCGGAAGGAATGATTACGTCGAAGCAGTTGTAAGTAAGTCAGCGAATCCATTAAAAAAGCCGCCTAATTATCAGGCGGCGACTTCTGTTCAACTTTGCAGAATGTCTAACCGCCTTTGAATTTCGGAGGTCGCTTCTCTAGAAATGCAGTAACGCCCTCAACAAAATCAGCTGTTTTACCTGATTCCATCTGCGCATGGCGTTCCAGATCAAGTTGCTGCCCATAATCGTTTGTCGCGCTAGCCTCTAACAGTCGCTTGATCTGTCCGATCGCTGCTGTCGGAGCATTCGCCAGCTTTTCCGCGACAGACATGACGCGGTCCATTAATTCGATATCTGGGACTACGCCATTAATCATGCCCATTTCATATGCCTGTTTAGCTGTAACCATATCGCCAGTGAACATCAACTCTGCAGCTCTTTTCCATCCTACGAGGCGCGGGAGGATAAAAGTTCCGCCAATATCAGGCGACAATCCGATCTTGATAAATGCCTGATTGAAGTTGGCGCTCTCAGCTGCATATACAAGGTCGCATGCCAGCGCGAGGTTACAACCGCCACCGGAAGCCACGCCGTTAACGGCTGCGATGATCGGCAGTGGGGTCTTTCTAATGACCAATACGAGATCATTTATTCTGCGCAGTGGCTCATCGAAAAAAGCGCCAACATCGCTTTCTCGGCTGGCGATCTCTCGCATTTCTCTCAAATCCCCACCCGCAGAAAAAGCTCGGCCTGCTCCGGTCAGCACAATAGCGCGGTCACCGCTCTCCGCGCTGTTCTTGATCGCATTCTGCAGTTCATCTGCGACGTCAGGCGTAAGCGCATTTAAGCGCTCCGGCCGGTTAAGCGTGAGCACGCGAACATTCGCCTCGAGCTTTGATTGAATAGTCTGATACGTCACTGGTTTTTGAAGACGAGTAGCCAACAGTCGCGCAAGTTCGACGTGCAGGTCGAAGTTCGGTTGTAAGACGCGTGCCCGGGGCGAATTCTGCGGAACTCCTAGGTTCTTTGTGCGGCGCGATTCGCACTGAAGCAATCGCCACATAAAACCGGTCGTCCGGTCGACGGTTTGAAAGGTACAGAATCAGTCTTGCCGCATTGATCGCAAGTGATATCGAATCTCTGTCGCTCTCCTGCTGGTCCTCTCGACCCCCCGAAGTTTTGGCGTCGAGCATCTCTGCAGGGTTTGCAACGCTTCGGATGGGTTAGATTTCTTTCGCGATAGTACTCCTGCTCTCGTTCAGAGAACTGAAACGGCGTGTTGCATTCTGCACACGTGATCTCGAGATCTGGCATGGTGGTTTTCTCCAAGAGAGAACGCGCGAGGTGCCTACTCTCTTTCCTTCGGAGCGCCGGCGTCGCCTTTCACTAAACACGTGGTGTGTTCCAAAGCGCTTTGGTTATCAAACACTACGCCGAAAAGCATAACGCGTCCCGTTCGTTTGATGCGCCGAGTGTACTCCAGCAACTGGGCCGATTCAATGATTTAATGTTGCAAAACGTCTCTCTGCCATACCGATCCTGTGGCTGAATCGCCACACGTGTCGCACAAACTTCAAGGAAATTTGCAGGCACGTCTGTTGCTCGTAATGCAAACTGATCGCATCAACCCAAACAAGGTTACGTTCGTTGACGAAGCAAACAACTCTCGCACGAGCTGTTGAGACCCACGGTGTTGGACTACACACCGCGGTTCCGGTTCATGTCAAACTAGTTCCGGCACCTCCTGATACAGGCTACGTATTCCGCAGAACCGATCTCGGCGGTTTCGAGATTCCTGCCACAGTCGAATCCGTCGCGCATTGCGGTTATGCAACGACGCTGATGCGAACGGGCGTGATGTTATCAACTGTCGAGCATCTGCTTTCGGCTTTGCGCGGGCTCAATGTCGACAACGTATTCATTGAAGTAGACAACCTCGAGATTCCGATCATGGACGGGTCGGCTGAGAACTTCGCAGAGATTATCGAGCAGGCGGGAATCGTTGAGCAGCCACTCGCGAAAAGAGCGCTCTTGATCAGGGAGAAGGTTTCATTCGAGCAAGGCAATCGTCGCATCACGATCGAGCCCGCAGACACTTATCAGATCGACTGCCTCATAGATTTCAGCCATCCAATGATTGGCGTGCAGAGTTTGTCGGTAGAGCTGAGCGATGGTGCGTTTAGCCGCGACATCGCCGCAGCACGCACGTTTGGTTTCGAACACGAAGTCGAATCGCTGAGAAAGGCAAACTTGATTCGTGGAGGGTCGCTTGATAATGCGATCGTTCTGACTGAGCAAGGAATGCTGAATCAGACCGGGCTTCGTTTCCGCGACGAGTTTGTGAGACACAAGATTCTCGACATCATTGGCGATCTTGCCTTACTTGGAATGCCGATACTCGGGAAAGTAACTGCAGAACGAAGCGGTCATATCCTGCACGCTGGTTTGATGTCGAAACTGCTGCGCGTGAGATCAGCGTGGGATATTGTCGACATGCCGGCAATCAGGAGCAGGAGCAGCAGGCAGGAGCAGGAACAATAGAAGCAGGCACTGTGCAGGAGCAGATTCTTTCCTGCTCTTGTCTACTTCTCCTGCTCCTATTGTTCCTGCTCCTGCCTGCTGCTCCTGCTCCCATCTTTTAGAGGCCGCTGCGAACGATGTCGTGCAAGCGAATCAATCCAACGCACAAACCATCGCCATCAACCACCGGTAAGACTGAAATCTGCGACGGTCGATCTTCCATCAATCGCAACGCATCCACCGCAAGTGAGTCTGGACCAGCAACTGTCGGACGCCGCGTCATAAAATCATCCGAAGTTAGTGTCGATAACGTATCGTGATCCGTTTGTTCGACCGCCCGGCGGAGATCACCGTCAGTAATGATTCCGGCCAGGCGTCCTACCTCGTCGACAACGCATACCGCGCCGAGTCCACCGCTGCTGATAGCGCGCACGACTTCGATCCACGACGCTCCCATTCCTACCTTCGGAGCTGCGTCTCCATCATGCATCAAATCCGCTACACGCAAGGTCAGACGTTTGCCGAGTCGACCTGCCGGATGATTCACGGCGAACTCATCTGTGGTAATACCCTTCGCCTTCATCAGCGTCATTGCGAGGGCATCACCGATCGCCAGAGCAACAGTGGTACTCGTCGTCGGCGCCAGATTTAGAGGACAGGCTTCCTGATCGACTGACGCATCGAGCACCGCATCAGCGCGTCGAGCCAAAGTCGAATTCGTGTTTCCGACAATCGATATCAAAGGCGTGCCGCGGTTCTTGAGATGCGGCAGGATGCCGATGATCTCTTCGGTTTCACCGCTGTTGCTCAACACGACTACGAGGTCACTCGGCTGCAGGATTCCCAGGCCACCGTGCAAAGCGTCAGATGGATGAAGGTAAATGGCCGCTGTTCCCGCGCTTGTCATTGTCGCTGCAATCTTCTGAGCGATGATTCCTGACTTTCCAACACCGAGAATCACAACCTTACCGTTACAGTGCAACAGCAGATCGATTGCGCGTTGGACCTGTGCCTGGTCCAACCGCGCGGCGCTTTCGCCGATGGCGGCGGACTCCAGGCGCATCAGGTTTTGTACTTCAGAAAAAGGATCGAAGGTCATGCGTATCACACGCGGAAAACCAAACTCAACTGAGCACTAGCTTTTACTGTTCGCGGACTATCTTAGTCAATATCGTGGCAAAACAGTCAGTACCGAAACGCGGTAGCGTCGGCTCCAAGTTCCGGTTATGGAGCCGCAATAGAAACTAGACCCGACGCTATCCCGACGTGTCGGGGTACTGACTGTTTTGTCACGATGTTGAGCTGTCTAGCCTGGAACTGACATGAATCGCATCTGAACTTGAGCTTACAAATTCGGTTTGGCAAGTCAAACCTCAGTACGTTATAGTCGCGCCTGTTCCAATATTCAGCTCGTCGGATCACTATCGCAAAGATGGGATTTCTAAGTCTCCTGCCAAAGGAAGAGCAATACTTCGATCTGTTTAATCAGATGACTGTCTACATTTCCGACGCTGCCCGTGAGCTTCAGGATATGTTGAGCGACAAGAACCCGGATTTCGCCGGCTATGCGCAACGGATCAAGGGCTTGGAGCACGCGTGCGACGAACTTACTCATACTGTCTCGACACGTTTGAATAAATCCTTCATCACTCCTTTCGATCGTGAAGATATTTACATGATGTCGTCTGCACTCGACGACATCGTCGACCTGATCGATGACGCAGCACGCGCGATTGTAATCTTCGGCGTACGCGAGATCACCGATCATGCTCGCGACTTGGCTAACGTAATTGGTCGCATGGCGGACCAACTCAAAGAGATTGTCTCTACACTTCAGCGGCCAAAGAACATCACGCCACGGCTCGTTGAAATTCACCGCCTGGAAAACGAAGGCGACGACATTTATCACGCAGCGATCGCTGACCTCTTTCACGATGCGCCTGATCCGCTGACAGTGATTAAGTGGAAAGAAATCTACGAAAAGCTTGAGGCTGCGATAGATCGTTGTGAGAACGTCGCAAACATTATTGAGAGCGTCATCATTAAGCATACGTAGAACCCGACCTTGGGCCTTTGGTCTTTGGTTTAGCCTGAACGACCACGCCCAGTGCGACGCCAAAGACCTAAGACCAAAGCCCCAAGACCATTTCACATGACAGCCACGTTAGCCTTCATAATCGTCCTCGTCTTCCTCGCGCTTGTTTTCGATTACATCAACGGCTTTCACGACGCAGCCAACTCCATAGCCACCGTTGTTTCAACTCGTGTTCTGTCTCCTGGCATGGCAGTACTCTGGGCAGCATTCTTTAACTTCATTGCGTTCGCGGTTTTTGGTACGCGCGTCGCGAAGGCAATCGGCGACGGCGTACGGATGGATCTAATTAGTCCCGACCTGCGACTGTATGTTCTCTTGGCTGCTCTCCTGGGTGCGATTATCTGGAACTTGATCACCTGGTATCTCGGACTGCCGACATCAAGCTCTCACGCTTTGCTCGGTGGATATGCAGGCGCGGGCGTCGCCGCTTATGGTGGAGTTGTTGGTCTCTTAAAAACTGATGTGTGGCTCCGCACGCTGAAGTTCATCGTTCTTTCTCCGCTTATCGGAATGTTTCTCGGGTTCACGATAATGGTCCTCGTCTACTGGATCTTTCGTCGAACCACCCCAACGAAGGTCGACAAAATTTTTCGTCGTGGCCAATTGTTTTCAGCAGCAGCATTCTCGCTTGGTCACGGTGGCAATGATGCACAGAAGACGATGGGTATTATCACCGCTGTTCTAACCGCCGGCGGTGTTTGGGGATTGACTTATGGTCCTAATGGAACGTTGCCGCCGATCCCGATTTGGGTAGTTCTCGGCGCCCACGCCGCAATTGCTCTGGGTACCTTGTCAGGCGGCTGGCGCATCGTTAGAACGATGGGTACGAGAATTACGAAGTTGAAACCCGTCGGCGGATTCTGCGCGGAGACAGCCGCAGCCCTCACGCTTGCTTACGTCACGCTCACGGGAACGCCTGTCTCAACCACTCACACGATCACTGGATCGATTGTTGGTGTCGGTGCGACCCGCAGACTGTCGGCGGTCAAATGGGGCGTTGCTGGTCGAATCGTGTGGGCGTGGATACTGACAATTCCCGCAGCTGCACTCATGGCCGCAATTTCATATTGGATCGTTTCGACAATTCATCGAATAGCTCAGTGAATAGCGATTCCCCCCTGTAGGGGTGCGATGTTTATAGCGCCAAGACTCCATTGCTAGTCATCGCGGTTCGGACGAGCGGACAATCAACTAGCGACATTCAAGTCGAGATCATGTCCGCTCGTCCGAACCGCGAAGCATGGATGGGAACGTGGCGACTATAAACATGGCACTCCTGTCGGAGTGCAAACCCGGAGGCTAACCAAGTAGC
>Ga0207662_10000511_pt1 | contig 17320 bp, 6 predicted proteins | sample KBSS33LmetaG_FD_184338 | JGI IMG/M metagenome (GOLD analysis project Ga0207662, IMG submission 184338) | Switchgrass rhizosphere microbial communities from Kellogg Biological Station, Michigan, USA - KBS S3-3L metaG (SPAdes) (version 2) | ecosystem: Host-associated > Plants > Roots > Rhizosphere... | reverse complement strand
AAAAAAAAAAAAAAAAAAAAAAAAAAAAAAAAAAAAAAAAAAAAAAAAAGAAAAAAAAAAAACAAAAGAAAAAAAAAAAGGCAAAAAAAAAAAATTTAATTAATTTTAAAAAAAATCGCGAAAAAAAAAAAAACAAAAAAACATAAAAATAAAATTTAATTAAAATAAATATAAGGGCAGATGACCGAATGGTAATGGTGGTTCTCTGTAAAAGAATTGGTCTATGGCTGGCCAAGGGAGGTTCGATTCCTTCTCTGCTCAAAATAATATTCGAAGTGCTTTGCGTACGCAGGTGCGTTAGCGGGCCAGAGGACGCAAAAGAAATTGCATTACGTGCACACTTTAATAAAAAAAATTTTTCTGAATTATTGAAAAAACAGATATTTTTTAAATGCACCTTATTTATTCCTATTCGTATGCACACTGGATATAAATCGATTTTTTATAAATCATTTTAGTTACTTACGTAGGTAAGAGGTGCTACGCAAGCCGGAGGACTAAAGCAGTTGCGGGCGCAGAAGATGATATAGAATTTAACACAAGTTTATGTTTTTTTGTTTTTTTTTGTTTTTTTTTTTTGCTTGCGTAAGCACTCCGCACAAATTTATCTCTACTTTAATTATAAAAAAAACACGTATCTTTTAAACTAACTCACAATAAAAGAGATATGTTATTTTTTCAACGATTTTCATTTTTGTTTCATAAACTATTAAAAAATAAAATGTATAATGTAATTATAAAAAGACTGTAGCATAATTGGTAATGCAGTTCGCTCATAATGGATTAGTTAAGAGTTCAAATCTCTTCGGTCTTAAATTTATAATACTTTATATTCAGGTTTAAAAGAGAAAAAATAATCTAAATAGTGTTGCATACGCGACGTAGCATCCGCACTCTTCCGATTTTGGTAACATCCGCAAACACCGCACTAAAAGAGATTAAAAATTTACTTTATTTTTTTTTTTATATTAGACAATGTAGAAAATAGTTTATTATTTTACATATTTTAAGTAGTAAAATTCATATTCAATTTAATTAATTTTAAGATAGACACTATGTAGTGCGTAGCACCCATACACACTTGCTTACGTAAGCACTCCGCACTCGTACACCAAACATATAAAAAAATAATTGGATTATTATAGCGAGCATGTTGAAATTGGTAAACAATCCTTTCTTAAGAAGAGGTGGAAGTATTTCCTTAAGAGTTCAAGTCTCTTTGTTCGTATGTGTTTCTAAGATAGTGTAACCCTCTTTCTTCATTTATGACGTATGCGTACGCTGTGCTGCGTTGCGCTACGCCTGCCAGCCTGTTAATAAAATATTAAATATAATGCTCCGAGTGAAGAAAAATAATTAATAATAATTAAATAAAATTTATTAAATAAAATTGAACCGAATAATCGAATTATTATATTCATTAAAGGACATGTGGTAGAGCTGGTTTAATACGATCGTCTTGAAAACGATTACTTTAAAAGAGTCGTGAGTTCGAATCTCACCGTGTCCGAAAATATGAAAAAATATATCTAAAAATATGAGTTTTTTATGTTAATATGTTGCGTCCTCCGGCTTGCTGACGTACTACGTACTACAACTACTCCTAATATAAATAAAAACATATAATATTATATAATATTAAGGCCATGATTTAATGGTAGAATAATTTCTTGATGAGAAATCTGTAGAAGTTCAAATCTTCTTGGCCTTATTTAATATTTTTTTTTCTTTATTGCCTGCCTTTGCCGTATGTATGCAAACGCAAACGCGGACACATCCGCAAATACCTTTCCCTCGGCTTGCATGCGCACTGTGTTGTTTATGTATTAGTGTATGCGTTGTATATTATGTACTTAATTATAAAAAATTTATATACTTTTTTTACTTGGATATAAGTAAAATAAAAGAGATTATAAAATTAAAAAAAATCAAATTAATTTATTAAAAAGCTATTTTGACTAAAAAAATCAGAATAATAATATATTTAAATAAAAAAATTTTTAAAAAATATAAAATTATGGTGTTGCGTTGCGTTGCGACCGCACTCGCACTATTAAAAGGTAGAATTAATTTAATTGGCAAAATAATGTCTTGTGGCGACAAAGTACAGGGTTCAAATCCCTGATTTTACCTTGTTTAAAAATAATTATTTACTTGCGTATGCATTACGCACATACAAGGGGAAATAGTGCTATGGTTTGGCACGCCAGCCTCATGAGCTGGAGGGTTAGGTTCGATTCCTGATTTCCTCATATTAAACATATGTGCTTTAGCGTGTAGTATGTACATAGTGCAAATATAACTACTTCTATTTTTATTTGTTGAGGAAAATATATTAAGGCTCTTTAGTAAAATCGGTATTACCTGAGCGTTTCATACTCAAATTGCCGGTTCGAGTCCGGTAAGAGCTATTAAAAATATTATATATTATATGTAAAATTAAATTTTTATTTAAAATATTTTGTTATGTTACGTATGCGTATGCAAGTGTGTGTGTGTGGTCGTGAGACGCACCGCTGCACCAGCAACAGCACAGCACTATGATTTAAATTTTTATACTTTATTTTATTTACGCAGCGCTGCGGCCGCAACCATAACAGCAACTTAAAATAAAAATTTTTTATTCTTTTAGCCGGAATAGTTTAATTGGTAAAACCGTATCCTTGTAAGATATTATTTTTGGTTCAAATCCAAATTTCGGTATAAAAATACTATTATTATAAATATTAATAATACTAAAATCAAGTAATTTTGTTTACCTTCTTTTATAAAACACTACCTAGTGCGAGTGCGGTCGCAACGCAATACGGTAGAATAAAGTATAAAAACATGTTTTTAGTGCGTGTGCGTCCACCGCATCCGCAGGAATTTAAAAATGAAGTGAGTATTGCGAAAAAAATTTATTTTTTTATGTATTTTTTAACACTTTATTTACCGGCGGTTAAATTTACCGTATGCCTTATGCTGTATGCCGTATGCCGTATGTATAGATAAAACGGGGCTCTAAGTTTCCAGGGCTATAAATTAATGAGTTGTAGTTTAATTGGAAAAACACCATTTTTTGGAAGTGGCTGATATCAGTTCAAATCTGATCAACTCAGTATTTTAATAAAAACACCATTATTCTTAAATTACATACACTTACCGACACACAAGATATAAATGTATTGCGTTGCGACCGCACCCGCACTACAATATAAAATAATTAATTAAAATATAAGTGCGTGCGAATGCCCCGCAAGAAATAATTTTAATTATTATTTTATATTTAATTCTTTTAATTTATAATTAAAAGAGATAAAAAATATAAAATTTAATCTTAAATTAATTTGAGTGGATAAAATATTATATTTAAGCGCGTCAAGAAAAACAATAATTTAACCTATTTATAAAGGGGGTTAGCTGAGTGGTTTAGCAATAAATTTACACTTTATAGACAGAGTTTCGATTACTCTACTCCCTATTAATAAAAAAACAAGTAAAAACGAGCAAAATTTTTAGTATAAAAAAATTATCTTGCGTAGCGGATGCACGCACTTAAAATATAATTATTTTTATGAATATAATATTTATTTTACTACTATTGTATTCCAAATTTTTTTTTAATATGCGGCGCGGGCGTAGCCATGCGGCGTGCGTCGGCGACGCAGGACGGCGCGTGATGCATATTACATACAAAGTACACGAAAACACCTTGTATTTTTAATTTAATATTATTCCACGAGTGTGCTGAAACTGGTAGCCAGGCCAAACTTAGGATTTGGTGTTCTTAGAATGTAAGAGTTCAAGTCTCTTCACTCGTATAAAAATCTAAATTTAATTTTTTATAGATTAATAAGAATAGAATTTAAGCGCGAATGCAAGCAAGCCTGGAGAAAAATAATCAAGGCAAAAAATAATATGTAAATAGTACGCATGTAAACAACACAAAAAAATAACATCTTTAGCTGAATTGGTACAGCAATTGTCTTCGGAGCAAGGGGTTATTGGTTCGAGTCCAATAGGATGTTTATATTAAACTTGAAATTAATAAAAAAATATTTTTTTAAATGTGTAATTTGCAGTGCATGCGGTCGCTACACACAAACGACACAAAACAAAAAAAATTTGTGGCTAAATTTTTTTTTATTTTTTTATAAAAAATTTTTGATACAAAAATTTATATTTTTTTTTAAAAGAGAACATAGTAAATCGTATTTCAATTACGAATATTATATAATAATATTTTTTTTCTTAATATTATTTAATTTTAAAAAGAATTTAATTTTGGTTCTGATTGAACGTTATTCAGTAGTTTCGAGGCATGCAAATCACTGATTTTTAAAAAAAAAATCTGGGTGTAGGGGTGAGTATTTTATATAAGATCAGCCATAGTTCATCACAAATGGATAGAATAAAATTTAATAAAATAAAGGATTAATAATCTGCTATGGAAATTCTATATAAATTGTTTATCAGGGTAGTTGGAGGGATAATAGCCCAACCAAGCCCACGATCAAAAGCCACGGCTGAGAAGCCAAATGGTCACATTGGGAATGAAATGACCCAAGTAGCGGTAATTAACGTTAAATTGTCGTTTAATATGTATAGAAATTTAAATAAGAACGCAAAAAGATTCTATTTAAGGATACAATATCTTATATTGTATTACAACTTGCATCAACGCTATCAGCAGTCGAGAATATTAGTCAATGCTCGAAAGAGCGAACTAGCTAACTGAAATCACATTTTTTTTTAATCTGGGTGTCTAGGAATCATAAACCGAACAGGGAAAAATATCATATATTATGAATTTTTTTTGCTGACACATAAAAGTGGATTTAATAAAAACAATATAAAAGGTAAATTACTTTTTAAGTTTTTTTTTCAAAGTGTGTGTCACTTGTGATGTCGTAAGGAGTAAACCATGATACACTCCTTTTTTACTAATAGTGTCGTCCAAAGCTGGTGCCAGAAGACTCGGTAAGGCCAGAGACGCAAGCGTTAGTCGTAATAAGCAGGCGTAAAGGGTTCGTAGGCATCTTTTTTAACAATTTAAAGATAGGATCTAATGGAGTGTGAACCGCTTAATGCTTCATGTAGGGATGAAATATATAGATATGAGGTAGAATACTAAAAGCGATAGCAGCTTAGCATGTAAAGATTGACGCTGATGAACGAAGGAGAGACCTAGGAAAAAGGATTAGATACCCAAGCACCCTCTCTGTCAACGATGATTGGTGATTATTAGCAAGGGCTAGTCTGATAAGCAAACGCGTAAACCAATCCGCCTTGTGAGTACGGTCGCAAAGGCTGAAAACAAAAAAATTAGTCGGTCTTGAAGCAAACGAAGTGAAGCATGTTATTTAATACGATAGTCCGCGTAAAAACTTACCAGGTCTTGAATATTTTTAAAAAAATTTTAAACGTAAAAAATATGGGCCTCCGAAAAATATATTTTTTCTCATTGCGAAAATACGATGTTATTGATGGTTGTAGGGTTATGGCTTGCAAACACATTATCTACTATAATTAGTGATGTTAATTTTAATAATTTAATAATCTAATTATTAAATTTATTTAAATTAGGGGGAGAGGATTAAGAAGAATATTAAAAAACTATTATGAATAAGAAAGGCCGCAAACCTGGATATACAAAGAGAAAGGTCTATCAAATTTATTTGATTTGTCAGAAAATAAAATATATTTTTTTTCTAGAATTGTTTAATAGACAATTTACTAATCTCTGATAGTATTTTATATTGCTTTTGCCGTGCTCGAAGGATGCCGAAATGCATACGATCCGAAAGGAAAGAGAACAAGCAAAAAAATATAGATATTTTTAATAATCTCTGTAATTCCTATTGAATTTAAATAGTTTTGTCAAAACTTAAGATTAAATTATAGATTTAATCGGTATTAAAAATATTTTTTGTACCTTAGATCTCAATAATATTCTTTTAAAATCCATCGCTAAATAAATTAATGAAAAAAAATCTTTAGACAACTGAGCAATTATTTAGTGCCTAAAGGGCGAAGTAATGGTTTGTTTAAAATTCAGTATAAGATATATATAATATATTTTTAATATGTTTTATATATTTTTATATTAAAAAAAAAATACAGGTGTTGCATGGCTGTCGTCAGTCCGTGTTGTGAGAAGTCAGGTTAACTCCTATATAACGGACGCAATCCCTTCAGTTAATTTAAACTTAACTTGAAAGTATCTGATAGTGACTCGGGATATGGGTCACTTGGGGCAAAGACAAGCCGTTATGGCCCTTATGACCTTGGGCTATAGATGTGCCACGAGGGCTTTAGCAAAATGAAGCAAAATCGAAAGAAAGAGCTAATCACAAAAAGAAGTCGTATTACAGATTGTTCCCTGAAATTCGGGTGCATGAAGAAGGAATTTCGAGTAATCGTTGATAAGTAGACGCAACGGTGAAGCATTAATTCTTGATGAACTAACTGTCTGTCGCTGGGAAGGAATTTAAACTGTTGGAAACGGGGGGTATTTTTAAACTTTAAAATTTCTTTAATAAAAATTTAAATCTATTATTTATTTTTAAATTTCAGTTTATGACCCATAAACAAAAATTTTAAGAAAAGTACTTGTCGTTAAGGCATTTAAGTAACATCTCAAAAGTCATAGCAAGGTAGCCGTACTGGAAAGTGCTGCTGGAGAATATAAGTTAAATTAACCCCCTTTTCCCGTGCAGCGTCCTCCGGCTTATTGTGTGTTCTCCGGTTTCTGTGTTTAAACATGTAATAAGACAAACATTAATGTCATAAACTAAATATTTATAATTAGCTTATTTAAAATATAAATTATATAACTTAAAAAGGGAAAATCAGATAATGGTAATCTGTTGTGTTTGCACCACAAAAATGATAGTTCAAATCTATCTTTTTCCAATTTCTTTCGCTAAAATTTACTAATTTTATTTAAAGTACTAGCTTGTGTTGCTGGCGCACACCGCATGCAATACAAATTATAAAAAAAAAATTAAACGCTTCGCTGCTTTGCTGTATACGCAAAGCAGCAAAGCAAATAAATTCAAATAAAATTAATTATTAAAACTAATATTCATTATATTTATTTTACTTTTGCGTATGCATAACTCATCACACATTACGCATTACATATCATGTATTAGAAAAAAATATTATTTTTTATAATAAAATAAAGCCTTGGTCGCTTAAATGGTTAAAGCATCACTCTGAAGAAGTAAAGCAGGGAGTTCAATACTCTCCCAGGGCAAAATAAAAACTTTTTAATATATTTATTTAATAAACGTATTTATAGACCTTAATTTTTGCGCGCAGTTGCAATTTAGGCGATTTCGTAGTAAAAAAAATTTTTTATTTTTCCAATAAAAAATAAAAAATACAAAAAATTCAAATTAATAAAAAAAATATATTAAAAATTAAAGTCAAGCAAAAAAGCAGCAAAAAACAACAAAGATATACATTTAAATAGTTTTATATTATATACAAAATAAAAAAATTTAATTTTTAATCGCATTTCTTCGTTACTGTCAAATGCGTGCGGTCGCAGTACCGCAGCACGCGGAAAAAGATATAAATGTGTTAAAAATAAGTCGGCTTTTATTATTTCTTAATTATTTTTTAACTCTAATTTAAAAATAAAAAAGAACTAAGCCGAGCCTGGCTAATATAAAAATTAAAAGTTCTACAAATTATTATTAATTATGCTGTTTAGGCATCTGTGTTAATTATAATATTAAATTCATATTTTATTTAATCATTATAATAAAAATAGTATTATAAAAAGGATTTTTTAGTTGCACTTCGCACTCCTATTTTATTAAATAAATTATTTTTGTTAATAATTTTACTTGCACATTATTTATTCAATTTTATTCGTTATCAGTTATGCTACATCTGCGTAAAAGTGTGGCAATTCTGTTCACAATAAAAATTAACTTAAAAAGAATAATAAAAATATTAATACGAATATTTGTATTTTTATATTTAATAAAAAAAAATAGCGAATTTAGAGTTTTTATAAAGCACGCATATTGTCGACATAAAAATTTTTAATTTTGCACTTATTTATAAAAGCGATCGGCGCTTTATTTAAGAATATAACACGCTGCGGTGATACATTTCACGAATTAATATAATATTTTTTATTATTAATTAAAATATTTAACTTATTAATATTTTAAATTATTATGTGTTTTACCACCAAGTCCGATGTTTTACCTCAGATACTCGACGCTAACACTTGACATTTGACGCCTGACACCAAATATTTGATAAAATGTTCGTGGCATATAAGTCTTTGGCGAGTGCTTACATTGAGTTGCGTTGCGTTACGTTGCGTTGCGTTACGTTGCGTTGCATACAAAGACTAAATAAATTTGAATTTAATGTAACATTAAATTCAAATTAATATGTTTTTGCGGTCAATAATTAAAAAAACTTTTTTATTGCGTTTGTGTGCTATGCGCACATACTGCGCACTTGTTTTAATTATATAATATTAAACACTAAAAATTTATAATATTTAAATATAATTAAAAAAAAATATTTTAATGTTAATAGTTATTATTTCTACATTTTAAAATATTTTTCTCACATTCCGTACAGTTACGCATTTTCTTGCGCAAGAAAATTTAATAAAATATTTAGCCTTTAGGCTTTTAAATATAAATAAATTTACACTTAAATTTATAAAATAAAAAATTAATTCTATTATAGTTAGCTATAAATATTACAATATTTATTTTGCGTACGCACTCCTCCGGCTTGAGTTATTATAATAAGACATTAAAAAATAAAAATAAAAACTTTTTAATTATGAAGAGTATAGATAGATGATTGTTTTCAACTAATGCCAAAGATATTGGTACCCTCTATTTAATTTTTGCTATTTTTGCTGGTATGATTGGAACTGCATTATCCGTTTTAATACGTTTAGAATTGGCAGCTCCCGGTGTTCAAGTTTTACAAGGAGATCACCAATTATTTAATGTTATTATAACAGCTCATGCTTTTATTATGATTTTCTTCATGGTTATGCCTGCTATGGTAGGTGGTTTTGGTAATTATTTATTACCTGTTCAAATCGGTGCTCCAGATATGGCATTTCCTCGACTTAATAATATTTCTTTCTGATTATTACCTCCATCTTTAATCTTATTATTGGTTGGATCTTTATCAGAAGGAGGTGCTGGTACAGGATGAACAGTTTATCCGCCATTGGCAAGTATCCAATCTCACTCTGGACCAGCTGTAGATCTTACTATTTTTTCTTTACATTTAGCTGGGGTATCATCTTTATTAGGTGCTATTAACTTTATATGTACTTTAATGAATATGAGAACAAATGGTATGAGTTACCACAGAGTTCCTCTATTTGTTTGAGCTATATATGTAACAGCTATCTTGCTTTTATTATCTTTACCTGTTCTTGCAGGTGCGATTACAATGCTTCTAACAGATCGAAATTTCAATACTAATTTTTATGATCCTGCCGGAGGTGGTGATCCTGTATTATATCAACATCTGTTTTGATTCTTCGGTCATCCAGAGGTAAAATATGTAAGCCTCTTAATGTTGTTATATGCTGGAAAAGCTTCGCTAACTAGTTTTAAATACTCTTTCTTAATTGACACAGTAAAAAAGTTAAAACAATGAAGCCAATCAGCAGGTTACACTTTAACAAATGTATCCTCAGAGACTATACACAACAATACTGAAAATATAAAAGATATTTCTATTCATGTACCTACACACCTAAAACCGTTAAATGATCAACAATTCGGACATTACCTGGCCGGTTTAATCGATGGAGATGGGCATTTTAGCTCTCAACAACAATTAGTAATTGTATTTAGTTCTCTCGATGTTCAATTAGCTTATTATATAAAAAGTATAATAGGTTTTGGTAATGTTAGAAAAGTTAAAGATAAAAATGCTTATTTGTATATTGTATCTAATAAAGATGGTATATTTAAAGTTCTTAATTTAATTAATGGCAAATTAAGAACTATTAACAAATTTAATCAAGTTATTAACAATATACTAGCCTTGCCTAAATATTCGAAAGAAAATATAGAATTCAAAATAAATGATTCCAGTGATTTCCACAATCACTGAATTGCGGGATTCTCGGATGCAGATGCTAGTTTTCAGATTAAAGTTGTAAATATAAATAATAAACCAAGACCGGAAATTAGATTAAATTATCAAATAGATCAAAAAGATAAAAATGTTTTATTATTCATCAAATATATATTTGGTGGAAATATAGGCTATAGAGAAAGTCAAAATACGTATTATTACGGATCTACTAGTTTTGGTTCAGCTAGAAAAGTAATAAACTATTTTGATAATTTTCATTTACAATCTACTAAACACACCAATTATCTTAAATGAAGAAAAGCATACTTATTGATAAATGAAAAACAACATTTAACGGAAATAGGCATAGATAAAATTATAAAATTAAAAAATACAATGAATAGAAATTCAGTATAAGATAGAGTCCTAACAAAGACGAAAGTTTTTGAGTATTAATATAAATAGATTCTTAATTAGACTATATAATTAATCAAAATAAATGTTACATTTTAATTATACCGGGATTCGGTATAGTTTCACATGTTGTTTCTACTTTCTCTAATAAACCTATCTTTGGTTATATTGGTATGGTTTATGCTATGTTCTCTATCGCTATCTTAGGTTTAATTGTTTGATCTCATCACATGTTCGCAGTAGGTATGGACGTGGATACACGTGCATATTTCACAGCCGCTACAATGATTATTGCCGTTCCAACTGGAATTAAAATATTTAGTTGATTAGCTACATGTTACGGAGGATCTGTAAAATTAAATACTCCTATGATTTGAGCTTTAGGGTTCATCGCGTTATTCACTATTGGAGGGTTAACAGGAATCGTATTATCAAATGCTAGTCTAGATTTAGCCTTACATGATACTTACTACGTAGTAGCTCATTTTCACTACGTATTGTCTATGGGAGCTGTATTTGCCATATTTGCCGCATTTTATTTTTGAGCTCCTAAGATTATAGGTTTAACTTATAATGAATTCTTAGGAAAAGTTCATTTCTGGACTATGTTTATAGGAGTTAATTTAACCTTCTTTCCTCAACACTTTTTAGGATTGGCCGGTATGCCACGACGTATCCCTGATTACGCTGATTCATTTGCGGGATGAAATTATATATCTAGTTTTGGGTCTTTAATTTCAGTAATAGCAACAGTATTATTTGTTTATATTATTTATAATTCATTTACTTCACAAAATGAAGTATCTAATAACCCTTGGGCTACACCTTCATTTTTCGTGTCAGATAAAGAATTTACAAATTCTACACCACACTCTACAACATTAGAATTTTCTGTTGTAAGTCCTATACCTTCTCATGTATATAATGTTCTACCTATCTTAACGGAAGACCGTTTATTAATATCTAAAAATAAAGAATAGTAAGGTACATCTAGTATTATTAGTGCGATACTATGACAGAAAATCAAGTTAAAAGATAAAAAATAATAAAAATTTTATATTTATTAGCAATATAAATAATAAATAAATACCCTAAATTACCTTTTTTTTATACTTAAAAGGTATAAAAATATGAGTTTTATTTTTTCATCTCCGATGGCTTAATCCTTCAAATGGTTGTTTAAATTAAGTTAAAATTATAGTTAACTTAGCAACTAATAAAAACAAAATAAAAAATTTAAAAATATTTATAAATATCAAGTTAAGTCATTCTAATTTATTCAGCTTGGCTTGATAATTAATTTTTTATATTTATCGTTGTTATGAGTTTAAAAGTTTAAATTCTTATAAAATTATAACAACAAAGTGGGAGAAGAATTATTAAATTATAGTTTTAATTATGATAATTTAATGATATAAAGCCCACGACATTTTATTTAATTTTTCTTTTGTAAGGCTAATTTAATAAGAATAAAAATTTATATTAAATAAAGGGTTCGAATCCCTTAAAAGATTTATGATTTTATTATTCATACTAATTTTAATCTTTTTATTATCATTAAATGTAATTAATCAAAATTTAACTTCTTCTTTAATTAGAAGAATAACTGCTATCACCTTTATATGTGCCGGTGTATTAATAATTAATACATTTTATATTCAGTCAATTGGATCAGGAACAGGGATGTATAGTGGGCTATTTGAAGTAAATGTACTTTCAAATGGAATATCCTTATTTATATTAATAATAAGTAGCTTATTATTATTAATTTGACCAAATATTAGTCAAGTGCGCCAGCAAGCGATGCATGGTATAACAAATATTTCAAATAGTATTGAAACAGATTTATTAGAAATTAAAGAAAGTTATAATTTAATTTCTAATAAAAATAAATCTAAACAATATTGTTTAATTGTTTTATTTAATATATTGGGAGCCTTATTTTTAGTTAGTTCTTCAGATTTAATATCAATGTATTTAAGTATAGAATTACAATCTTTTGGATTATATATACTGGCAACATTATATAAAGAAAAATTGAGTTCAACTTCGGCTGGATTGAAGTATTTTTTACTGGGAGGATTATCTTCTTGTTTTATTTTATTAGGATCAGGTTTAGTTTATACTTATACTGGACTTACTAATTTGGAATTAATTTATACTTTTTTAAGTGTATATTCAAATGGTAATTTAATGGATATGAACGGTATAAGTATAGGAATATTTTTAATATTTTCAGGATTTTTATTTAAAATTGCTGCAGCTCCTTTTCATAATTGATCTATTGATGTATATGACGATAGTCCTACATTAGTAACAGTATGATTAACAGTAATGCCTAAAATATCTATATTAGTATTATTATTACAACTATTAATTGGTGTAGATGTATATTTGAATTTAATAAAAATAATAAATTTTATACCTTTTAATATATTAAGTAATTTATTACTTTTAAGTTCCTTATTATCTCTAATTATAGGTGCCGTTGTAGGTTTAAGTCAAATAAAAATAAAAAGATTATTGGCTTATAGTACTATCAATCATGTAGGATTTTTATTGTTATCTCTTTCTGTCTTTACAAGTTCTTCTTCTAATTTTAGTCAAAGCGTAGAATCTTTTATTTTTTATATAATTCAATATACTTTAACTAATTTAAATATATTTTTAATTGTGCTATCTTTAAGCTATATTGTAAATTTAAAATATAAATTTTCTCCAGCAAGTGCGGTCGCAAGCCTCGAATTAAATGAAGGTAAAGATAAAAAAATAACAGCATTTATTAATGTTTCTGATATGGAGTATATAAATTCATTTAAAGGACTATTTTTAAAAAATCCTGTATTGAGTCTAAGTTTATCAATTTGTTTATTTTCATTTGCAGGAGTTCCTCCTCTAGTTGGATTTTTTGCTAAACAACAAGTTTTATATTCTTCAAACTCTGCGGGTTATTTTTTTTTATCATTAATAGCTATATTAGTTAGTGTAATAAGTGCTTTTTATTATTTAAAAATAATAAAAATAGTTTTTTCTATGCCTCGTTTAAGAAATCTGGAAGCTAGTGATAAATTACAAAGCATAAACACAGATGGTAAATCAAATGTCTACTATCCTTTATTAGTAGATTATTTAGAAGTAAAAAATCGAAACACAATATTAAGTAATATACATAGTTTTTTAATAGGTATATTAACAATTTTTATTATTATTTTTATATTTAATCCTGAATTATTATTAAATAGTATAGCTATAATATCTAGTTTAATTTTAAATACATAAATGAATACACTATTAATGCTTTTTATTTTTTTACCTATTTTAATTTTTATATTATTATTATTAAATTTCTTATTAGCACCATCTAATCCTGATGCTGAAAAACTTTCAATATATGAATGTGGGTTTACGCCTGTATATGGTCAAACTCGATCTACTTTTCACATTAATTTCTATGTGGTAGCTATCTTTTTTCTTGTTTTTGATTTGGAGATTATATTATTATTTCCTATATCTGTAACTTTATCGCAGGTAGGTCTGTATGGTTTCTCTATTGCAATAATTTTTTTCATTATTTTAACTGTTGGTTTTGTAATGGAAATTTGTTCTGGAGCCTTAAAATTAACATCAACATCTTTAGATATAGAATCTACCTCTAATTAATAAGTATTAATTAAACTTAGTTTAATTAAATGCCAGTACACCTTCACACACGTGGTGTAGCGCATAGCGCATGCAAGCCAGCCAGCAACACAAGTGTATGGTGCAAATAAAGAGATAAATTTAACCTAGAGTTCTGATACAAAAAAATTTTTCTTTGAAATATACATAATTTGTGCGAAACCTTTAAAAGTATATTATATTAAAAAATAAAAATATAATTTTATAATAGAGCGAGGCGCGTGAGCGAGAGCGAGAAAGGTATTAGCTATATAAATAATTATTAATGAATATTTATTAAAATAATATTATGATTTTATCTTTATTAATTATACCTTTAATTGGAGTTTTAATGTTATTACCTTTGGGAGGTTCAGGAGAAGGGAGATCTTTTCTAAAATTAGTGTCATTGAATACGCACAATTCTGAAAAAGAACTAATGAAAAAAATAGCTTTATCTTTTTCATTACTAAACTTACTAGTTTCTATTTTAATGTGGTTTCAATTTGATTACAATACAACAAATTACCAATTTGTTTATGAATTCAATAATTTAAATTTTTGTCATTTTCATGTAGGAGTTGACGGAATATCACTATATTTTGTTTTATTAACTACATTTATCACTCCTATTTGTATATTATCTAATTGAACAGATATTACCGTTAAATTAAAATATTTTTTAATTTCTTTTTTAGTATTAGAAACACTTCAAATAGCTGTTTTCGTTGTATTAGATTTATTTTTATTTTATATTTTTTTTGAGTCTGTTTTAATTCCTTTATTTTTCATTGTAATAATCTGAGGTGGAAGTGGTAAAAAATTTAGAGCTGCATTTTTATTATTTTTATATACTTTAGCTGGTAGTTTATTTATGTTATTAGCTATATTATTTATATATCAAAATACTGCAACTACTGATTTCTTATTTTTATCTTTAGCAGATATAAGTTTAAATTATCAAAAAATTCTTTGAATAGCTTTTTTTATAAGTTTTGCAATTAAAACTCCTCTATTTCCTTTTCACATTTGGTTATTTAGAGCCCATGCTGAAGCGCCTTTAGCTGGATCAATTATACTAGCTGCTGTAATTTTGAAATTAGCATCTTATGGATTCCTAAGAGTTTTAATACCATTTTTTCCCGATGCTTGCCTTTATTTTTTACCTCTAGTACAAACTATAGCTTCTATAACTATTGTTTATGCTTCATTGTCTACATTGAGACAAATAGATAATAAACAATTAGTAGCTATGTCTTCTGTAGCTCACATGGGTGTTGTAGTTTTAGCTTTATTCTCTAACAATGTTCAAGGAATAGAGGGAGGTATAATTTTAGGAATATCTCATGGTTTTGTATCTCCTGCCCTATTTATTTGTGTAGGTGGAATATTATATTCAAGATATCACACAAGAATTATAAAATATTTTAAAGGAATGGTAAATAGAATGCCTTTATTTACTACTTTATTTTTTGTTTTTACTTTATTTAATACAGCTGTTCCTTTAAGTTTAAATTATATTGGTGAATTTTTATCTTTAACAGGAGTATTCTTACAGTCTCCCTTTATTTCTTTATTAGGAGCTAGCGGAATAGTTTTAAGTGCTGCATATTCTATTTGAGTTTATACTCGAATTTCTTATGGTTCTTATAATAATCCCGTATTTAATATTATGGGTACTGTAAAAGATATTAATAGAAGAGAATACTATTTATTGTTACCTCTGTTAATTTTAACAGTAACTTTAGGTATATTGCCTAACGTAATATTAGACGCATTACACGCTTCAGTAACTACAATTTTATATAATATAATATAATAGGCTCCTATTTGTACATCCATACGCCTTTAACCTTGCACTTGCATACGCATACGTAGTGCGCAAGCGCGGGCATAGTCGTGCAGTCACACGCAAGCCAAAGTGCGTTCACAACACAAACAAGCCATTTCAGACAAAAAACTTAAAAATTGAATAATAAAAATGAATATTTATTTTTCAATAAAAATATCTCTGCTACCTTCTACATCTTTTCTATCCCTTGTAAGTAAAATTTTAATTTTTATAAAACTTATCATTAATATTAAATAAAAGAGATTAAAAATATAAATTTTAGCCTATAATTTTTTATTTTTAGGACATAATTTTACGCAAGATAAGTTATTATTTTTTTTGCATATATTACATCCATGTGTTGCGACTTGCGACTTGCGACTTGCGACTTGCGACTTGCGACTTGCGACTTGCGACTTGCGACTTGCGACTTGCGACTTGCGACTTGCGACTTGCGACCGCAGCGACCGCAGCGACCGCACGCACCACCATTATTTAAAATACACCGTATAAAAATAAATAAAAATATTTTTAAGAGTTTAGAATAATGGTAGTTTAGTGATCTCCAAAATCATTTGTAGGTGTTCGATTCACCTAACTCTTGCAATATCAATTATAAAATATTTTCAATTATAGGTACGCACTAATTTACAAATTTATATATAAAATAAAAATACACAAAATAGTATTAAAAATAAATTATTTTTAGAGGTAGAAAAATAACTTAAGGGCCTTTAACTTAAACGGTAAAGGATCTGATTGTCAATTGGAGAGATGTCAGTTCGAATCTGATAAGGCTCGATAAATTATTATTTTTTTAGTATAATGCAGTGCGTTCGCTGCGCCATGCGATCGCAACACAACACATGCATTATGCTATGCTACAAAATAATATTATTATTTAGTTTAGTTATTATATATACAGGCGTGTGCTTTCAAATATATAATATTTTATAGAACAAATTTTTGTTTGAACCTTTATAGGTATACTATAAATAATTAATATACAACAGAATAAAAAAATTAATATTCTAGTACGCTCGCTGCGTACGCAACACCATGAAAATTTCTTTACTTAATTTTTTATGATAATGTATACCCACTGAAATTTTGTTTAAAGAAGTTTATATTTAATAATAATTTAATTAGAAAATAAAACCTTCCAAGCATGCCAACATAAAAATAATTTAAGTATAAAGATACCCTAAATGTCTTAAATATAAAGACAGCTCCTTAAAATATAATTATAAATATTCTTTTTATATTATCTTTATAACTTGTGTTATATAAGTACGTAAAATTTTAATAAAAAAAGCGAAAGACATTACTATTATTTTAATTAAT
>Ga0207662_10000509_pt1 | contig 17397 bp, 13 predicted proteins | sample KBSS33LmetaG_FD_184338 | JGI IMG/M metagenome (GOLD analysis project Ga0207662, IMG submission 184338) | Switchgrass rhizosphere microbial communities from Kellogg Biological Station, Michigan, USA - KBS S3-3L metaG (SPAdes) (version 2) | ecosystem: Host-associated > Plants > Roots >... | reverse complement strand
GGAATACCTCGCCCGATCTGCGTGCCACGAGGAGCCATGCCCGAGACCATCCGCTGCCCCAGCTGCGGCACCGAGAACGCCGTGGGGGCCGAAGCCTGCGCGCAGTGCAACTTCCCGCTGGTGGAGAAGGCGGTCGGCGAGCCCGTCGCCACACCCGAGTTCAAGTTCGATCCTGGGCCCCGCCCCGTGCGGCCCCGGCGCGCGCGTCCCGACGCGGCGCAGCCGATCCAGATGCAGATCTGGCTGTTCGCCGGCATCGCGGTGATCCTCGGCATCGTCTACTTCGCGGCGCAGGGTTTCTGGAAGTCGAACGTGCCGCCCGTCGACGGCGCCAACGCCCAGCAGGAGCAGAGCGCCGACGCCGCGCGCGCGGTGCTCGCGAAGGACTCGACCAACGTCACGGCACGGATCGAGCTCGCGAACGTGCTCTACGACACCGGCAACTGGAGCGAGGCGATCGTCCACTACACGAGCGCCCTGCGGCTGGACCCGAACCGTGCCACCACGGTCGTGGACATGGGAGTGTGCTTCTATAACCTCGGCAAGTTCGCGGAGGCCGAGTCGCTGTTCCAGCGCGCGATCGTGTTGGATCCGCACCAGGCCGTCGCCATGTTCAACCTCGGCATCATCGCCGAGGCCCAGGAGCGCTGGGACGAGGCGCTCGTCCAGTACCATCGCGCGATGCAGTCGGGCCCGCCCGAGGGCATGAAGCCCATCCTCGAGCAGCACATCCAGGCGGCGATGGCCAAGACCGGCAAGACGCCGCCGCCGCTGGCGCGGTAGGGGCGGGGATTCCCGTGGCGGCCGCCGTCATCTAAAGTCACGCGGTCCGTGTCCATGGAATCCATTCGCCGGGCGCTTCGTCCGGCGTCGCGTCCCGGGCGTCAGGGGAGCCTCGTCATGCCGCACTACAACACCGTGATCATCGGCACCGGCCCCGGCGGTTACGTCGCCGCCATCCGCGCCGCGCAGCTGGGCTTGAAGACCGCCGTCGTCGAGAAGGAAGAGCTGGGCGGCACGTGCTTGAACTGGGGCTGCATCCCGACCAAGTCGTGGATCGTGACCGCGCACCTCTTCGAGCAGATCAAGCGCGCCAAGGAGTACGGCATCGTGGTCGGCGAGCCGCAGATCGACTGGGCGGCGCTGGTGGCGCGCAAGAACAAGATCGTGAAGCAGATGACCGGCGGCGTGAAGCAGCTGCTCTCGGGCCGCCAGGTCGACATCCACAAGGGCACGGCGAAGCTGACGTCGGCGAACAAGATCGCGATCGCGAAGCCCGACGGCGGCACGGACGAGATCACCACGGACAACATCGTGCTCGCCACCGGCGCCCACGGCTGGAACCCGCCCGGCTGGGCCCTCGAGGGTGAGCGCGTCATCGGCAGCAAGGAAGCGCTCGATCTCTCGAAGCAGCCGAAGCGGATCGCGATCCTGGGCGGCGGCGTCATCGGCTGCGAGTTCGCGTGCTTCTTCGCCGCCATCGGCACCCAGGTCACGGTCGTCGAGATGCTGCCGCGGCTGGTGATGGCCGAGGACGAGGAGATCTCGTCCGCGCTCGAGCGCGAGATGAAGAAGCAGAAGATCACGGTGAATCTCGGCACCAAGGTCGAGGACCGCCGCGACAATCCCGACGGCTCGCTCACGCTCACGCTCTCGGCTGGCAAGACGCTCGACGTGGACTGCGTGCTGGTCGCGACCGGCCGGCGGCCGTGGAGCGAGGGGCTGGGTCTGGAAACGGTGGGCATCTCGCGCGCCGATCGCGGCAAGATCGCGGTGAACGACAAGCTCCAGACCAGCGTGCCCAACATCTACGCCATCGGTGACGTCACCGACATCAAGCAGCTCGCGCACTTCGCGAGCGCGCAGGGGAAGGCGGCGGTGGAGATCATCGCCGGCCACCCGGCGCAGACCAACTGGCGCGCGGTGCCGGCGGCCACGTTCACGAGCCCGGAGATCGCGAGCGTCGGCCTCACCGAGGCCGAGGCGAAGTCTGAAGGCCGCAAGGTGAAGGTGGGGCGGTTCCCGTTCCGCGCCCACGGGCGCAACATCGCCGACGGCGAGACCACCGGTTTCGTGAAGATCGTGGGCGATGCCACGACCGACCAGATCCTCGGGTGCAGCATCTTCGGCGCCAAGGCGAGCGAGCTGATCCACGAGGCCTCGCTCGCGATCGGCGCCGATCTGGACGTCGCCGCGATCGCCCAGGCGATCCATGCCCACCCGACGATGATGGAGACGCTCGGCGAGGCAGCCGAGGACGCGGACTCGCTCGCCATACACCTCCTGCGAATCGAGGCGAAGGTGGGGGCGAAGTAGCGAGTTTCCTGGTGAGTCGAGGCCGCGCGGCGGAGTAGACTACCCGCGACCGGGACTGGAGGGCCGCTCGACGCGCGCGATCCGTTTCGCATTCCTCCCGGGCCTGTGCGTACTGCTCGCCCTCGCGATGGGCCCGCCCGCCAATGCGGGGGGGCCGGCGACTTCGCCGGGCGTGAACCTCACCTGGTCGCGCTGCCACGGCGAAGGCATTGGTACGCAGAACCGCGCGTTCGCCTGCGACACGAACGACGGCTCGGAAGAGCTCGTGGTTTCGTTCGTCCTGCCCGCTCCGCTCGCGCAGGTGAGTGGGAACGAGGCGTTCATCGACCTGATCTCGCAGGACGACCCTCTCCCCGCATGGTGGGACTTCAAGAACGCCGGCACCTGCCGCCAGCTCTCCCTCACGTTCAACACCACGGCCGACGCGAACGATGTCGTGTGCGTCGATTGGGCGCAGGGTGGTTCTTCCGGCGGCATCGGCGCATACGCCACGGGCACACCTCCGTCCATGGGCTCCATCGATCCGGCGCTGGCGGACCGGCACCGGATGTGCGCGATCGCGCTCGCCGTGCCGCCGGATGCGCACGTGGACCTGCTAGCGGAGACCGAGTACTTCGCGTTCAACCTCGTCATCAACCACGCGAAGACGCTCGGAACGGACGCCTGTGCGGGCTGCTCGGGCTCGGTCTGCCTGGTGCTCCAGTACCTTGTGGTCCACACGCCGATCTTCGCCAACAACGTGAGGCTTCAGGGTGGCACCACGCCGGGCTCGAACATGGCCACCTGGCAAGGCAGCGGCGCCGACTGCGCCCTCGTCCCGGTGAAGAACAAGACCTGGGGCGAGGTGAAGGCGATGTACCGGTGAGCGAGTGCGGGCCCGTCGCACGGGCCCGCCGCCGCTACCGCATCGCCACCTTCTCGCTGCCCGCCTTGAGCTTCACCTCCGCCTTCTGCCGCTCGAGCATGAGCACGGTGACGTCCGGGTCCACGACCACCTTCTGCGGTTCGAACGTGCAGGCGATGGTCACGGTCTTCGTCTCCTTCGGGCCCAGCGTGATCGTGCTGCGCGCATCGGCGTAGCGCTCGGCGTCCTTCTTGTCGTGCGGGAAGCGCTCCCCACGCGTGGCCGCGATCTCCACCGGCATCGTGCTCGTGCCCACGTTGCGCACGGTGGCGGTCACGGTCCAGCCGGCGCCGGCCTTCGCCATGGTCGCCTCGTCGATCTTGTACTCGGGCACCACGACCTGGTGGAACCACTGGTCGGCGAACGCGTCGAATGCCGTGGTGTCCGGGGCGTGTTTGCGCATGATCGCAAGGTAGTCCTCGAGCGCCGCGTGGTCGGGCCCGTTGCGGAACTCGGCGAGGTACTCGCGCAGCCCCGCGAGGCCCGCGTCGCGGCCCATGAGCCGGAACAGCATCCACAGCGCGAACCCGCCCTTGTCGTAGACGATGCGGTTCTCGGCCGGGAGCTGGCCGTCGAGCTTCACCAGCGGGCGCTCGGAGTCCTTCACCCGGCGCTGGCCGTAGCGGTCCTCGATCCCTTTGCAGAACGCGATCCGCTGCTCGAGGCCGCGCGCCTGCTCGCAGAGCAGGATGGTGGAGAAGTGCGCCATGCCCTCGGAAAGCACCTCGGTGCCCGGGCCGTCGCCGACCATGGCGAGGTTCGGCCACCACTGGTGTGCGGACTCGTGCGCGGTGATCCAGAACGCCACGTTCGTCTCCGGCTTACTCTTCGCCAGGAAGCCGATGTTCTCCGAGAACGAGATGTTCCCCGGCGGCGCCTGCGCATAGGTGGGCAGCCCCGCGAACTCGGAGACGCGGAGCGTCTTCCACGGGAACGGTGCGAACCATTCGCCGTACCACTTCCGCGCCGCGACCAGCGCGTCCAGCATCTCGTCCACGTTGTAGGGATGGCGAGCGTCGTAGTAGATCGCGGCGCCGTCGCGCTCCTTCACCTTCCAGTTCCCGGCGATGACGTTGAAGATGCGCACCGGCTGGTCGCTCCGCCACTCGGTCGTGCGCCGCCCGTTCGCCACCTGGTCGGCGACCTTCTCGCCGGTGGCGTTCACCTGCATCGACGCCGGCACGGTGACCTTGAGGTGGCAGTCGAACCACGAGCCGGCCATGGCGAGCCCGGCGGGGTTCAGCCCCTCGTACCAGTGCTCGGGCCACTCGCGCGGGTCGGCCTTGTTCTTGTCCGTCTCCACGCCCACGTCTTTGTTATAGCCGAGCTGGGGCGCCAGGGTCGGGTTCGCGAGCGCGGTCAGAACGATGCTCGTGGGAAGGATGAACTCCATCTGCGCGCCGCCGTTCCTGGACGTGCCCTGCGGCTGGTGGCCCGTGTAGGCGAAGCCGAGACGAGCCTTCTCGCCCGGCGCGAGCGCCTGCTTCAGCGTCACGATGTGGAGCGAGGCGCGGTTCTCGGTCTTCAACGACTCGCCGTTCAGCGTCCAGCGCAGGTCCTTCCACGCCGGGTTCACGGTCACCGGGAAGCGCGCCAGGGGCTGCTGCGTGTGGTTCACGACGTCGTACCAACCGGCGACCTTCAACGCTCCGCGCGAGGGGTCGAGGTCGATCGCCATGTCCACGCCGGCGAGCTCGGGCGTGGGCGAGTCCTTCCACGTCTCGATGTTCTTCGCCCAGTAATCCTTCTGCTGCTTCTTCGCCACGCCGCCCTCGTAGCCGTCGTGCACGAGGACGCCGAGCCACGCGCCGGCGATGACCGGCACCGCGAGGAACGCCGCGTAGGAGCCGAGCCCGGCCAGGAGCCCCGCGGGCCGGAGCGCGTGCACGAGCCGCGTCGCGTCGCGCTCGCGGCGCTCGAACAGCCGCACCGCGGCCACGGTCAAGAGCACGGCGGCGCCGAGCCACAGGACGCGGTTCAGGAGCAGCGGCACGAGGTCGTACTGGAACGGCGCGATGTCGGTCCAGCGCAGCACGCTCCACAGGTCCCAGTTCCACACCCAGTTCATGTGGCCGCGCGCCTGCGCCCAGCCGGAGAGGATCATGGTGCCGAGCCCCACCGTGTAGGTGAGGTAACGGTTGCTGGTGATCGCCTGCACCGCGCTCACGAACGCCGTGAACAGGAGGAACGTGGGCACGAGCAACAGGCCCCACACCAGCACGAACGGCACCGGGTCCAGCGGCACGTGGCCCTGCACCGCGAGGATGACGAGCGAGCCGATCAAGCAGGCGAGCACGATCGAGACGCCGAGGAGCGTGTTCGCGAGTGCCTTGCCCGCGAGCAGCGCGGCGGTGCGGAGCGGCGTCGCGTAGGCGATCGCGCTGAAGCCGGTGCTGCGCTCGCGCTGCAGCGACTCGGTGGTGTAGAACAGGATCATCATGCACACGAGCAACGTGAGCGTGTTGAACATGCCCACGGCATAGAGGCCGGTGGTGTAGAGCAGCGGCGTGTCGAACGCGCCCGTCTGGTAGTCGTTCGCGAGCGTCTGCAGCAGGATCAGCGGCACGAACAGGTAGAGCCCGGGATGGCGGAGGAAGCCGTGCACCTCGGTTTTCGCCACCTCGAGCACGCCCTTGACGAAGCCGGGCACGCCGGAACGCATGTCGAGCGCGGCCAGCGCCGCCGGGGCGGCCTCCGCAGCGCGGGTGGCCCTGGGCGCCGCCAGCGCGGCCTCGGCGGCGGTGCGGCCGCGAGCCGCCACGCCCCGCGTCCCCCGCAGCGTCGCGGCGAACCGCTGCTGCAGCACCCACACCGACGCGAGCCCGAGCACCACGCACAGCAGCCGCTGCACGATCACCAGCGCATCGAGTCCGACCGGATGGACGTTGTACCACTCCACGCCCTTGTCGACGTCGAGCCAGACCTCCTTCAACCAGCGCAGGCCCGTGAGGTCGACGAACTGGAGCGCACGGTTCCAGCCCCACGACAGCCACACCGGCGACCATTCCCAGAGGAAGAACACGCCCACCATGAGCACGGCGATGGGAAGGAAGAACACCAGCACCGGCTTGCGCGTGAGCCCGCCGATCGCGAAGCAGGTGCCACAGAACAGCACCAGCGCGGGCAGCGCGAACACCAGCGCCGGCCGCAGGTAGCTCGCGAGCCGGAACGGCCCGATGTACTCGGCGTTGCTGCCGTGCGGCAGCACGTGGTTGAAGAGCATCATCAGCGCGAGGTGGATCCCGAGCGTGGCCACGAACGCCGCGAGCACGGCGAGGAACTTGCCCCACACGTACTCGCCCGGCTTGAGCGGCGTCGAGTGCAGCAGCTCGCCCACCTTCGCCTCGTCGTCGCGGATCATCGACATGCCGGCCGCGACCGAGGCGAAGAACACGTAGATCAGCGCGCACAGGAAGATGAGCAGCTGGCTGATCGCGAACTCGGAGTTGATGAACGCCTTGTGGCCACCGACGCGGGCGTCACCCGAGGACACCGAGGCGTGCCCGATGCTGATCGAGTAGGTGAGGAAGCCGAGGATGAGGAGCTGCACCCAGAGCAGCGGCCGGCGTGCGTGGAACTGGATCTCCTGCTGGAAGATCTCCCACAGCCGCGTGCCGCTCACGGGCGCGCTCCGAGCGTCTCCGGCGTGCGGCGGTCGAGCGGGGTCGCGGTGGCGTCGATCTGCTCCACGCCGGGGAGCTCGCCGAGGCGCATGAGCACCAGGTAGGCGTCCTCGAGCGACGGCTGCACCGCCTCGAAACCGGGCGGCGGCGTCCCCTCGGGCTCGTAGAGCCGCACGCGGTGGCGGCCCTCGACCAGCAGCGTCTGCGTCACCGCGCGCGTGGCGCGCAGCTCGGGCATGTCGGCGGGGGAGACCACACCCTCGAAGATGCGGCGCTGGAGTGCGGCGCGCGCCGCACCCGGCGTGGTGCGCGCGACGAGGCGGCCGCCGCGGATCACCGCGAACTGCGGGCAGAGCACGGCCACGTCCTCGACGATGTGCGTGCTCAAGAGCACCGTCCGCTGCTCGGCCAGCTCGGTGAGCAGGTGGTAGAAGCGCAGCCGCTCTTCGGGATCGAGGCCCGCCGTGGGCTCGTCCACGATGACGAGCTTGGGATCGCCGGCGATCGCCTGCGCGATCCCCAGCCGCTGGCGCATGCCGCCCGAGTAGGACTTGACCGCACGCTTCGCCGCGAACGAGAGGTTGACGCGATCCAGCAGCTCGGTCGTCAGCGCCTTCAAGCCGTGCGGCGAGGTCACGCCCTTCAGCACCAGCAGGTGCCGGAGCATCTGCTCGCCCGAAAGATGCGGATAGAATCCAAAATCCTGGGGTAGGTACCCGAGTGTGCGCCTCACCGCGGCCGGATCGGCGAGCACGTCGCTGCCGTTGAACCGCACCGAGCCCGAGGTGGGCTCCAGCAGCCCGGCGAGGATGCGCATGAGCGTCGACTTGCCCGCGCCGTTGGGGCCGAGCAGGCCGAACATGCCCATGGGGACGTCGAGGTCGACCCCCTGCAGTGCGGCGACGGGACCGGGATAGACCTTCACGAGACCACGGATCGAAAGCATGAGCGCGCCTCCGGGACGTGCGGCGGGAGCGAAGGGAGAGCTGGAGAGGTATGGAGAGCCGGGTGGGAGAGAGCTGTTGACCAGCAGGGTACGCCCTCCGGCAGCCCCCGGTTTCACCGGAGGCCCGCGGTCGCGTAACCTGCCCGGCCTCATGCGCCCGCCCAAGCTCCTGCCCGCAGTCCTCGCGCTCACGCTCCTGGCCCTCGCGCCAGCCGCGCGGGCCGCGTACAACGCGCTCGAGGAGATCCCGGTCGAAAGCCCGGTCTACAAGTGGGTCGAGGACCTGGCCACGAGCTACCCGCTCTCCTCCGGGCTCCTGCTCACGCGCCCGTGGACGCGAGCCGAGCTGGGCCAGTTCCTGGACCAGCTCGTGGCGGACCAGCCGGGTGCGGCCAGGGACCCGGTGGTCCAGCGCCTGCGCCGCGAGCTCGAGCCCATGGGCGGCATCCGCGGCGGCCTGGAGCCGATGGGTCAGTACGATGAGGAGGACGCCTCGCTCGAGGTCTCGCCCTACGCGAGGCTCGGCTATGCGGAAGACCGTGCGCGCGGCACCGTCGCCCGCGACGACCGCGTCGGCGGGCAGGTCTCGGCCGCGTTCGGCGGCCACGGACTGATCTTCGTCGACGCGTATGTCGGTCCCGCATCGCCCGGTGCCCACGGCACGCCGAACTCCGACGGCACGTTCGACTCCAACTCCACCGACCTGACCGCGTGGTACGACCGCGCCTACGCCACGTTCGCCACGCGCGGGTTCACGCTGCGCGCCGGGCACACGTGGCTCCGCTGGGGCCCCGGCTCCGCCGGCACGCTCGCGCTCTCGGACGCGGCCCCGGCGTTCGACATGATCCAGATGGCGGTGCGCTTCGGGAAGCGCGCGCAGTTCACGTGGTTCGTGGGCTCCTTGGACCCCGCCGCCGAGACCAACCTGAGCGGCCACCGCCTGGAGTGGCGCCTGGGCCCGAGCGTCGAGGTGGCGTTCTCGGGGCTCGCGCGCTTCAACGGCTCGGCGAATGCGCCGCTCTACCTGGTCCCGGTGGCGCCGCTGCCGCTCATGGAGCGGCGCGTGCGTGGCTCGGGCTCGCCCACGGCCGACTCGCTCGAGGCCGAGCGCGCGGTCAACGTGCTCTACAGCGCCGACGCGTCATGGACCTGGAGGCCGGGCATGCGCTTCTACGGCGAGGTCATGCTGGACGACATCACCAAGGACAACGCGCGGCCTCTGCGCGCGGGCTTCCAGGGTGGGGTGGAGATCCGGCGCGCGGGCACGCCCCGCGCATGGACCGCACGCCTCGACTACTCGCGCGTCTACCGCTACACGTACGCGAGCGAGAACGGCATCGACTTCATCCACGCCGGCTTCCCCACCGGCTACTACCTGGGGCCCGACGTGGACCAGTGGTCCGGGCGCTTCGAGTGGCGCTGGGGCGTGGGCTGGACGGTCGGCGCCGAGGGTTTCGTCACCCGCAAGGGCCTGGGGCCCCTGGGCGAATCCTGGCAGCCCGGCACGCCGGTCCCGCCGCGGTCGATCACGTACCCCGGGGACAACGACAAGCGCGGCGCGGTGACCGCGGAGTGGTCGCCCTCGCCGTCGTGGTCGGTCTCGGGCGTGGTCGGCAAGGCCAGCGTGGAAGGGCTGCACAACGTGGTGGGGAACGACACGAACGGCGTCTACGGCTCGGCCCGCGCCTCGCTGCGCTGGTAGCGCGGGAACGTTCGCCGCACACGAGCCGCGATGAACCGCGCCCAGGCCTCGACGCTCGTGTTCACGATCCTGACCGCCCTGGTCACGGGCGCCACGGCATTCCTGGCCTATCGCGGACAGCGCTCGGCGTTCGAGCGCGAGTTCGCTCGCAGGCTGTCGCAGCTGGCCGAGCTCGCGGCGTCGCAGGTGTCGCCCGCTGATCTCACCGATGCGCGCCAGCTGGGGACCGACGGCAACGGCCTGCTCGCGCTCCAGCTCGACGCGCTCTGCAGCGCCACGGGGCTCTCGAACGTGTCCGTGATCGACGACTCCGCGCGCGTCGTCTACGACGTGCGCGCGGGCTTCGCCACCGCCGGAAGCCCGAGCCCGTACGATTCGCTTTCCCACGCGACACTCGTGCAGGCGCGCGGCACGCGCAGCGTCGCCTTCCCGCCGTTCCGGCATGGCGAGGTCGAGGCGCGCGCCGCCGCCGCGCGGATCGGGGATTCGCCGGGCGCGGTGCTCGTGACCGAGGACCAGCCGACCTGGGGGCCCGAGCTGGCGCGGCTCCGTCGCGACCTCTCGCTGCTCGCCGCGGTGAGCATGCTGGCCGTGGCCGCGCTGGCGCTCCTGGTGCTCCGCGCCAACGCCTCCCAAGTCTCGCTCGAGCGGCGCCTGTCGCGCGCGCAGAACCTCGCCGCCATGGGGCGCATGACCGCGACGCTCGCGCACGAGATCAAGAACCCGCTTGCCATCATCCGCGGCTCGGCGCGCCGCCTGCCGAAGCTCGAGCCCGAGGCGAAGTCGCTCGCGGACTCGGTGGTCGAGGAGGTGGACCGGCTCTCGGCCACGGTCAATCGCTACCTGCAGTTCGCGAGGGGCGCCGGCGAGGGCATCGCGGCGGACGCGCGCGGCGCCGTGGCGGCGACGCTTGCGGCCACGCTCGACCTGCTCGAGGCGGAGTTCCGCGAGCGGAAGGTCGAGGTCGTGCGCGAGCCGGCGTTCGCGGAGGCGACGGTGCGATTGGATGACGGCTCACTCAAGCAGGTGTGGCTGAACCTGCTCCAGAACGCGCTCGAGGCCTCGCCCGATGGCGGACGTATCCGCGTCGCGATCGCGGTCGAGGGCGGCCGCGCCCGGGTGACGATCGCCGACGAAGGCGCGGGGATCCCGCCCGACGTGCTCGCCCGCGTCGGCGAGCCGTTCTTCACCACGCGCGCGCAGGGCACCGGGCTCGGGCTCCACCTTTCGCGCCAGCTCGTGCAGGGCGCCGGCGGCACGCTCGAGCTCTCGAGCCGGCCCGGCGCGGGCACCACGCTGCAAGTTGCACTGCCGCTTGCTTGAAACCGGCGTCGCACCCCGGCTGGGAGACATCACCACTACTCATCCGCAGCGGCGCATGGCTAGAATGGAGGGTGCTGCAGTAGCCCTCGGCCCCAGTCACCCCGTTTCCCGGAGTTCCCGCATCGTGTCTCGCTTTGGACCCGCGCGTCTCCTGACCCTGGCCCTGCTCGTGGCGGCCGCCCTGCTCGTGGGGAGCTGCTCCAACACCCACCACCTGAACATCGAGTCCGACACCTGCTGGCTGATGGTGATCGACGGCCAGACCGAGGCGGTGACGCGCGACTGCGGCAACGCCAACTTCAAGATCATCGGGGGGTTCCACTGCATCCGGGTCACGAACCTGGGGCCCACGGGAACGGTCCGTATCCGCGTCGATGGCGGCCCCTGGTCGGCGTACGTTTCGGTCAACGAGGTCGCGGAAAGCTGTAAGCGCTAGTCGTCGACGGCCACCCAGGGGGAGGGATCCCGAGCGTGAACGTGCTGGTGGTGGACGACGAGGTCAAGAACGCCGAGCTCGTGGCCGCGGAGCTGCGCGATGCGGGCTTCACCACGGCGCACGTGGCCGGCGGGGCCGCCGCACTCGAGCGGCTCGAAAAGACCGCGTTCGACGCCGTCGTCACCGACCTGCGCATGAAGCCGCCCGATGGGCTGGCACTCCTCGCCGAGGTGCGGCGGCGCTGGCCCGCGACCACGGTGGTGATGATGACCGCGTTCGCCGGGCTCGGGACCGCGCGCGAGGCGCTCAAGCTCGGCGCCCAGGACTACGTCGAGAAGGAGGGCGACTACGTCGACGTCATCGCGCGCGTGCTGCGCGACGCGGCGGAGAAGCGCGAGCTGCAGAGCTCGAACCGCGCGCTCGCCGCCACCGTGGAGTCGCTGCGGCGGGACACCCTGCCCGTGGTCGGCGACTCGCCGGCGACGCGCGCGGCGCTGGAGTTGGCGCGCAAGGTGGCTGCCACCGACAGCACGGTGCTGCTGCGCGGCGAGAGCGGCACCGGGAAGGACCTGTTCGCGCACACGATCCACGCGCTCTCGAAGCGCGCCGGCGGACCGTGGGTCAAGGTGAACTGCGGCGCCCTCCCCGAGGCCCTGCTCGAATCCGAGCTCTTCGGCCACGAGAAGGGTGCCTTCACCGGCGCCGTGCGCCAGAAGGCGGGGCGTTTCGAGGACGCGCACGGCGGCACGCTGTTCCTGGACGAGATCGGCGAGATGCCGCTGGCGCTGCAAGTGAAGCTGCTCCAGGCCATCGAGGAGAAGACGTTCACGCGCGTGGGCGGGAACCGGCCGCTCACCGTGGACGCACGCATCATCACCGCCACGAACCGTGCGCTCGAGGACATGGTCAAGGCGCGCACGTTCCGCGAGGATCTGTTCTTCCGATTGAACGTGTTCCCGATCGTGCTGCCGCCGCTGCGCGAGCGACCCGGGGACGTGCCGCGGCTCGTTGAGCACGTGCTGCGGCGTCAGGGCGCTCCCCCGGACAAGCTCACGCCGGCGGCGCTGCGTGCGCTCGAGGGCTATGCGTTCCCGGGCAACGTGCGCGAGCTGGAGCACACCATCGAGCGTGCGTTGATCCTCGCCGGCGCCGACGACGTGACACCGGCCCACCTGTCGTTCGCCGCGAGTACCCCGAACTCCGAGCACTCGTGGGTGCCGCGGATCCCGCCCGAGGGCCTGTCGCTCGAAGCGCTGGAGAAGGAGCTGATTTTACAGGCGCTTGAACGTGCGGCGGGGAACAAGAGCGCCGCCGCACGACTCCTCGGGCTCACGCGTCGCACGCTCTATTCACGCATGGAGAAGCACGGGCTGCGTACGCCGGGTGAGGGAGATGACGGCGACACCGATGCCGAGTGACGAGCGGCGCGCCGGGGCGGTCTCGAGCCGAGCCTGTTGTATGCTCACCACCCCATGAGCGTGCTCCGCGGCTGGCTGTTCGACAACCTGGGCCTCAAGTTCACCGCGCTCCTGCTCGCGCTGCTCGTGTACCTGAACGTCTACACCGACCGGCCCACGACCATGCTGGTGTCGTTCCCGATCGAGTACACCGAGCTCGACGACTCGTTGAGCCTCTCGGGACCGGCGCCGTCGGTGGTGCAGGCCGAGTTGAAGGGCACGGGCAAGCAACTGATCTTCATGCGCGTGAAGGAGCCGCGCGTGAAGCTGTCGCTCGCCGGCGCGCGCCGCGGCCGGCTCGATCGCGCGCTCGCGCCCTCCGACCTGCCGCTGCCGACCGAGGGCGGCATCACCGTGGAGAACCTGGTCGGCCCGCGCGTGGTGACGCTGGACATCGACCGCAAGGTGCATCGCGACATCCGCGTGGTGCCGCGCGTCACCGGCCAGCCCGCGCCCGGCTACCACTGGGTGGGCGTCGCGCTCGTCGATCCGAAACGCGTGCGCGTCCGCGGACCCGAGCAGGTGCTGCTCGGGCTCGACTCGCTGGTCCTGGCACCCGTGCACGTGGACGGCAAGCGCGACACGGTGAGCGCGCTCGTGGCGCCCGAGCGGCTGCCCGACTGGTGCACCGCCGACCCGGCGATGGTCGCCGTCCGGCTCATGCTGGAGCGGAACGGCCACTGACGCGGGCGCGCCCCGCGTTCTCGGCGCGGCGCCGAGCGCGCTGTCAGGAAACGCGGTTCGGCCGCACTTGACGCGGCGAGAACGCATGTCATAAATCGTATTGGCACGCTTTCGAGTGCTTGACACCCTCCTGAATGCGCACCTAAATTCGACGGGTCGCTGAGCGCCGTCCGTCCCGGACCCTCGCGCCCATCGACGCTCCGTCCGCCCAGCCACAGGGCCGGCCCGCCCTTCTCCGCACAGAAGCCCCGCCGCACCATCCGGTATCCCCTCTCCGGACGCACCGCATTTCGGCCGCTCCCGCCCGCACCCCATCCGCCCCCGCCCACAGGCGCCCGCCACCATGGACGAGATCATCGAGACCCCAGCCGCGACCGTCGAGGCCGCCGAGACACTGGATCTCCAGCGGCTGAAGACGAAGACGATGGCCGAGCTGCTGTCGCTCGCCACCGAGCTCGAGATCCAGGGCACCAGCGGGCTCCGCAAGCAGGAGCTCATCTTCAAGGTGCTCGAGGCGCAGACCGAGAAGAGCGGACTGATCTTCGCCGAGGGCGTGCTCGAGATCCTTCCCGAGGGCTACGGCTTCCTGCGCTCGCCGACCTACAACTACCTGCCCGGGCCCGACGACATCTACGTGTCGCCGTCGCAGATCAAGCGCTTCGACCTGCACACCGGCGACACCGTGAGCGGCCAGGTGCGGCCGCCGAAGGAAGGCGAGCGCTACTTCGCGCTGCTGCGCGTCGAGGCGATCAACCTGGAGAGCCCCGAGACCGCGAAGGGCAAGATCCTGTTCGACAACCTGACGCCGTTCTACCCGGTCGAGAAGCTGAACCTGGAGACGCGCGACCGCTGCCTGGAGACGCGCATCATCGACCTCGTCTCGCCGATCGGGAAGGGCCAGCGCGCGCTCATCACCTCGCCGCCCAAGGCCGGCAAGACCGTGCTGCTGGCGAAGCTCGCGAACGCGATCGCCGAGAACCACCCGGAGGTCACGCTCATCGTGCTGCTGATCGACGAGCGTCCCGAGGAGGTCACCGACATGGCGCGCTCGGTGAACGGCGAAGTCATCTCGAGCACGTTCGATGAGCCCGCCGAGCGCCACGTGCAGGTGGCGGAGATGGTGATCGAGAAGGCGAAGCGGTTGGTGGAGCACGGGCGCGACGTGGTGATCCTTCTCGACTCGATCACGCGGCTCGCGCGCGCGCACAACGCCGTGGTGCCGCACTCCGGCAAGATCCTCTCCGGCGGCGTGGACGCGAACGCGCTGCAGCGGCCAAAGCGCTTCTTCGGCAGCGCGCGCAACATCGACGGCGGCGGCTCGCTGACGATCATCGCCACGGCGCTGATCGAGACCGGCTCGCGCATGGACGAGGTCATCTTCGAGGAGTTCAAGGGCACCGGGAACTCCGAACTGGTGCTGGAGCGCAAGATCGCCGACAAGCGCATCTTCCCCGCGATCGACATCAACCGATCGGGCACGCGTAAGGAGGAGCTGCTGCTCCCCGGCGACGTGCTGTCGAAGGTGTGGATCCTGCGCAAGTTCCTCACCGAGCTGAACCCGATCGAGGCGATGGAGTTCCTGGTCGCCAAGATGAGCGACACCAAGACGAACAAGAAGTTCCTGGAGCAGATGAACTCGTAGGACACTGCGCGCGGTGGGCGCGGGAGGAAGCCATGCCCGATTCCGGCCCGTGGCGGTTCTTCGTCGACACCTACGACACCGAGCGGCTGAAGACGCTCGCGACGTGGTCCGCGTTCCGCGACGAGGACCTGCGCTTCCGCTGCGCGGAGCGCGCGCGCACGCCGCTCGAGCACATGGTCCACCAGTGTGTCTCCGAGGACACGTGGATGCGCACCATGCTCGGCATCGAGCTGTCGCTGCCGACGCTTCCGGCGGACGAGACCCGGCTCGGGTTCATGCGCCACTACGCGGCGGCCTCGGCCCAGCGGGCACCGGCGATCGCCGCCCGGGCGATCCCCAGGTGCAGGTGCGCCGCCCGCGGCGACGGCGGGCCCAGCCGGGCGAGCAGCATCGTGCCGGTCTCCATCGCCCGGTCGACCTGTCCGGACATGGCGAAGACCTCGGTCAGCGCCTCGTCGACGCTGGTCCGCAGCGCGGGGTCGACCAGCTCCCGGGCCCGGGTCAGCGTGTGCTCGGCGCTGGCGAGCGCACCGGCGGCCAGGTCGCGCCGCCCGGCCTCGAGCAGCAGCGCGCCGGCCCTGGACGTGTCGCCGGCCCGCCCGGCCAGGTCGGCGGCCAGCGTGCACCACGCGCCCGGCAGGCCTGGATGGGCCGCCTCCGCCGCCGCCAGCGCGTGGCCGGCCAGCATGGTCCGCTCCGGCGGCAGCAGCCCCGCCAGCACCGCCTCGTGGGTGAGCGCATGCCGGAACCGGAAGCCGTCCCGTTCCGCCACGACGAGTTGCAGGTCTGTGCCGTCGCGCAGCGCCGCGACCACGGCCGCGCCGGACAGGCCGGTGACCGGGCCGAGCAGCATCCAGTCGAACCGGCGGCCCAGCACGGCGGCCGCGCCGATGACCCGGCGCGACTCCGCGCTCATGCCGTCCAGCCGCCGCCGGACCGCGTCGGCGAACGTGGCGGGCACCCCAGGGGTGCTCAGGTCGGCGGCGTGCCAGCGGCCGTCCCGCTCGGTCAGCGCCCCCTCCCCCACCAGCCCGGCCAGGACCTCCTCGACCAGGAACGGGATGCCCTCGGCCCGCCCGGCGACGAATTCGTGCACCGCAGCCGGCAGGTGGGCGGCGTCCAGGCAGGCCCGGGCCATGTCGGCCATCGCCGTCGGACCGAGGCGGCCCAGCGCCAGCATGGCGGCGGATCCGCGGGCCGCGAGCGCGCTGGCGAGCGCGGCGGCTTCGCCGCCTTCCTGATATCCGGCCTCCCTGAGGGTGGCGAGACACAGCACCCGTTCGGCGGCCAGGTTGTCGGCGAGGTACTCCAGCAGCGTCAGCGTCTCCTGGTCGGCCCAGTGCAGGTCCTCCAGGACGAGCACGCAGCCGGCCTGCGGAGCCAGGGCGCGCAGCAGGCGCAGTACCGCCTCGCCGAGGAAGACCGGCGTCTCCTCCCCCGGCACCGGCTGCGGTGGCCGCCACTCGGGAATCAGCCGCCCCAGCACCGGGCGGAACGGGCCGAGTTCCTCGCTGGCCGGCAGGCGCCCCGCTCGCCCGGCCGAGGTCAGCGCCTCGGCGAACGGCCGGAACGGCGTGGGTGCGCCGCCGGCCACGGCCCGGCCGGCCAGGACAGGCAGGCCGCTCTCGCCCGCCGCGCGCGCGATCTCCCGGACCAGTCGCGATTTACCGATACCAGCCTCTCCGGACAGGAACACCGTGCTGCCGCGACCCGTCCCGGCCGCCGCCAGGGCGGCCCGCAGCCGGCGGGCTTCCTCGTCCCGCCCGACCAGGACCGGGCACAGCACCTGCGGCACAGGATCAGTATCGGCCCGGAGACCGGAACTGGCCTATAAGAGGCCATGTCGAAAACCTCCCGGCGCCGCCGCCCGGCTTGCTCACCGCACCCTCCCGTGGCTCAGGTCACGAGCAGGTAGATGCTGTCCGCGATGAGCCAGAATCCGATGATCAGGCTCCCCGCGATGATGACCTGGTCCGTGTGGCTGTCGATCCAGGTCTGGGCCCTGCGCAGCAGTGCCTGGCTCTGGGCGGGGCGGACGATGGCGTAGATCTCCATGGCCAGGTAGGAGGACGAGGCCAGCACGCAGTACAGGAACAGCGCGAGGAAGCTCTCCCAGCTGGACAGCTTGGCCTCCACCACGGTGGCGGCACCCGCGCCGATCAGCACCCAGGGCTGCAGGGCCGGGGCCAGGCCCAGGGCGAACCACGGGGACATGCTGTCCACGTGCTCCTGCCATTTCGGCGGCTTCTTCGGCGGCTTCGGCCGCCCCCTCGCCCGGATGTGCCGGACCGCGATCCAGACCAGGACGGCGCCGAGCACGATCTTCACCGCCAGCGCCGCCAGCGAGGGTGCCGTGCTCGGCTT
>Ga0207662_10000502_pt1 | contig 17483 bp, 24 predicted proteins | sample KBSS33LmetaG_FD_184338 | JGI IMG/M metagenome (GOLD analysis project Ga0207662, IMG submission 184338) | Switchgrass rhizosphere microbial communities from Kellogg Biological Station, Michigan, USA - KBS S3-3L metaG (SPAdes) (version 2) | ecosystem: Host-associated > Plants > Roots >... | reverse complement strand
TGAAACATCTCTTGCGCATCCATGATGAACGCGATTTCCGCGCGCTCCTCCGGCGACAACCGTGAAAGATGCTCGACCTTGGCCTCGTCAAAGGAGGCCGCTTGTGCGGCGCCGTCGAGACTCACGACGTTCTTGATGCGGTAGACTTTGGTGACGGTATTGTTGGTGCCGGCGAGGAACCCACAACATTCATGGGGATCCAGTTCGCGAGCGTGCGCGATAAGGTCGTCGAGAACCTGTTGGGAGATCGTAAGGTCCGACACGTTAGATGGAGCAGGTGACTGTGTAATCGCTCGAGAGATCTTTGATGGTCGGATTGGGACCACAGAGCGGGCAGGCCGTATCTTTTGGCCGGCTCACCTTGCGGAATTTCATCTCGAGGGCATCGTAGATCAGCAGCTTGTCCGCCAGCGTCTCGCCGATGCCGAGAATCTCTTTGATCGCTTCCGACGCCTGAAGAATTCCCATCGTGCCGGCCAGCACACCTAACACGCCGGCTTCCTGGCAATTCGGGACCAAACCGGCCGGGGGCGGCTCGGGATACAGACAACGATAGCAGGGAAATCCTGCGTGGGGCTTGATGGTCGTCAATTGCCCCTCGAATCGGAACATGCTGGCAGAGATGAGCGTTTTCTTCGCGAAATAGCAGGCATCGTTGACCAGAAATCGTGTCGTGAAGTTGTCCGAGCCGTCGAGAATGACGTCATAGGCGCTGATCAGAGAGAGAATGTTTTCCGCGTCCACCAGCTGGTGATAGGCATTGACGGTGATCTCTGGGTTGATGGCGGTCAAGGTGCGTTTTCCGGACTCCACCTTGGGCTGTCCGACCGTCGCCGTAGTATGGAGGATCTGCCGCTGAAGATTGGAGAGATCGACGACGTCGCCGTCCACCAGCCCAATCGTCCCAATGCCGGCCGCAGCCAAGTATAATCCGGCGGGCGAGCCGAGTCCGCCGGCTCCGATCAGCAGCACCTTGGCCCTGCAGAGTTTGATCTGGCCTTTGCCGCCGACGTCTTGGAGAATAATGTGGCGGCTGTAACGCTCGATCTGTTGTTCGGTCAGCTCCATGGTTTATTCCACGATGTTCAATTCGATGGGATCGACGACGCAACCTTTGTGGCGGAGTCCCTGCAGTGCACGCTCGATCTCCGCGGTCTCGCCGGATAGTTCGACATCGACCCATCCCGTCGTCTCACGGACGTCGGCGCGGCGCACGTTGGTCACGACGTTGTATTCTTTGCCGATCTGATAAATGATCGGTTCCTTGACCTTGTCCTCCGGAAACCTGACATGAAAGCGGAGGTGTGCCTGGTGTGTCATTATCGACCTCCAGCAATGGCGGGAACAATCGACACTTCATCGCCCGCCTTGAGCGAGGTGTCCTTTCCCTTCAGGAATCGGATGTCTTCCTCGTTGACGTAAATATTCACGAAGCGCCGCAGTTCTCCACTGTCGTCGCAGAGGCGTGCCTTGATGCCTGGATGGGCCGTGTTCAAGTTCTCGATCAAGTCGAGAATGGACCCTGCGGTAATTTCTACCTCACCCTGGCCCTTGGTCAATGGTCTCAGAGGAGTCGGAATGCGGACTTTAATCATGCGTCACCACCAGCATTTTTGCCCATCTTGAAAGCTTTCTCGAAGGCGACCAGGCTGGGCTGAATCCGGTACGGTCTGCCGACGGCGTCGACGACGGCTTCCTGGGTTTTCAGCCCGTTGCCGGTGACGTAGGCCACCGTGACGTCTCCCTTCTTGATTGTCCCGTTCTTGACGAGCTTCTGGAGAACGCCGATTGTGACCCCACCCGCCGTTTCGGCGAAGATGCCTTCGGTCTGCGCCAGCAGCTTGATGGATTCCACCACCTCGTCGTCGGTCACCATGTCCATGGAGCCCTGGCTTTCGACTGTCGCTTTCAGCGCGTAATAGCCATCTGCCGGATTGCCGATCGCCAGCGACTTCGCGATGGTCTTGGGCTTCACAGGTTTGAAGAAATCGCGGCCGGCCTTGAAGGCCGTGGCGATCGGCGAGCAACCTTCCGCCTGCGCGCCGTTGATTTTTGTGCGCACATCGTTGATGAGGCCGACCGACTTCATTTCATGCAGCCCCTTCCAGATCTTTGTGAGCAACGATCCCGAGGCCATCGGTATCACTACCTGGTCGGGCGTGCGCCACCCGAGCTGCTCGACGGTTTCGAAGGCGAGCGTCTTGGACCCTTCCGCATAGTAGGGCCGCACATTGATGTTGACGAAGGCCCATCCGTGCTCGGCCGCAATTTCGCTGCAGAGGCGATTGACGTCATCGTAATTGCCTTCGACCTCCACGACGTTCGGCTTGTAAATGAGATTACCCAGGACCTTTGCCGCTTCCAGATCGCCTGGAATGAAGACGTAACAGCGCATTCCCGCTGCGGCCGCATGGGCGGCAACCGAATTTGCGAGATTTCCGGTGGAGGCGCAGGCGACCGTCTCGAAGCCGAGTTCCCGGGCCCGCGTCAATGCCACGGCCACGACGCGGTCCTTGAACGACAGCGTGGGATGGTTGACCGTGTCGTTTTTGATGTAGAGCTCGTCGATGCCCAAATAGGCGCCCAGGTTCTTAGCGCGGACCAACGGCGTCAATCCGGCATGCGGACCGAGGTAGTTGGTGCCTTCGACCGGGAGAAGGTCGGCGTACCGCCACATGCTCTGCGGGCCGTCTTCGATCTTCTGGCGGGAAATGCCCTGTTTCACTTCGGCATAATTGTACTTGACCTCCAGCGGGCCGAAGCACATTTCGCAGACGTGAATCGCCTTCGTTGGATATTCCTTCCCGCATTCCCGACACACGAGCGCTTTCATCTTGGCCATCGTCACACCACCCTGATTATGACACGGAAGAGATTCACGTTCTGACTCCTGTCACGGTCGCACGGCACAACCCGCATAGGGGTCGCCGTCGTCAAACAACTCCGTAATCGTCGGATGCTCGCCGCAGAGCGCGCATTGAGGATTGCGTTTGATTTTGATTTCGCGGAACTGTGTTTTTCGGGCGTCGAAATCCAACAGCCGGTCGGTCAATGGCCGGCCAATTCCCAGCACAAGTTTGAGCGCTTCCGTCGCTTGAATCGTCCCGATGATACCTGCAAGCACCCCGATGACTCCAGCCTCCTGACACGACGCCACCAGCCCGGGGGGCGGGGGAGTCTTGAACACGCAGCGATAACAGGCTGATTTCCTAGGAACAATGGTCGTCACGCGGCCGTCGAAGCGCAGAATGCCGCCGTGGACGAGAGGCTTATCGGCAAAAAAGCAGGCATCGTTGATGAGGAACTTAGCCGTAAAATTGTCCACGCCGTCGATGACCACGTCGTACTCTGAAAACAACTTGAGGGCGTTGCCGGCAGTGAGCCGTTCTTCATACATCGAGACCGACACGTCGGGATTGAGAGCTTGGATCTTCTCTTTCCCGGACAATACTTTTGGCCGGCCTACGTCGGGGGTGTGGTGAAGAATCTGCCGTTGGAGGTTCGTGAGATCGACGACATCGCTGTCGATCAAACCGATTCGTCCGACTCCGGCGGCCGCCAGGTAGAGGGCCGCGGGTGATCCTAATCCTCCGGCGCCGATCAGGAGAATCTTCGCCTTCGCGATCTTCTTCTGTCCTTTGCCACCAACCTCGGGCAACAGAATATGACGACTGTAGCGATTTATTTGTTCTTCGGAGAAGTCCATGGCGATTAGATATTAAAGTATTTCTCGATGCTGATATACCGTTCACCCGTGTCGCAGAGGATCGTCACGACGTTTTTGCCCGGGCCCAGCTCCTCGGCCACTTGTTGAGAGGCGAAGACGTTCGCTCCCGCCGAGATGCCAACGAGCAACCCCTCCATCTTTGAGAGCTGTTTGGCCGTTTTGTAGGCTTCGTCGTCCGTCACTTTGATGACCCGGTCGAGAATCTTGCGATTCAGGACCTGAGGAATGAATCCGGCGCCGATTCCCTGGATCTTGTGAGGACCTGGGTCGCCGCCGGAAAGCACGGGCGAGCCAGCAGGCTCGACGGCAATGACTTTGATGCTCGGATTGCGCTCCTTGAATACCTCCCCGCAGCCAGTGATGGTGCCTCCCGTACCCACCGCCGCAACGAAGGCGTCGATTTTTCCATCCAGCGCTTCCCAGATCTCGGGCGCAGTCGTTTTCTTGTGCATCGCCGGGTTGGCCGGGTTGGAGAACTGATCCGGCATGAAATAGGACGGATTTTGCATCAATAGGCTTTCCGCTTCCCTGATCGAACCTTTCATGCCTTCCCAGGCCGGCGTGAGCACGAGTTGTGCGCCGTAGGAAGAGAGCAGACTGGCGCGTTCCATGCTCATACTCTCCGGCATCACCAGAATCAGTTTATACCCCCTGACGGCCGCAATCAGGGCCAGACCGATTCCCGTGTTCCCGCTGGTCGGCTCGACGATCGTCCCTCCCGGCTTCAACTTCCCTTGCCGCTCCGCCTCGTTGATCATGTTCAGGCAAATACGGTCCTTGACGCTTCCGCCGGGGTTGAAGAATTCGACCTTGCCGTAGATCGTCGCGCTACCTGGATTGGACAAACGGTTGAGACGGACCAAAGGCGTCCCGCCGATCAACTCGGTGATCTCCTTATGCATAATCATGCCCATCAACCGCCACCCATGTAGAAGAGGAATTCGAGGCGATCGCCTTCCTTCAGCTGAGTCGCAGCCAGTTGCTCGCGCTCGACCATGGCGTCGTTGACTTCTACGGCCACCATCTGCGGTTCAATCTTCTTGACGTTCAGGAGATCGAGGACGCTGCCTCCGGGAAACTCCTCAGACTTACCGTTGATCTTCAGCTGCATGAAATCTCCTAACTTGGCCCAATAATTAAGGAATTTCGACAGGTTAACAAACTGTCTTCGAGCTTGTCAAGGTAACGGAACTCAAGGATCCGTTGCTTGACTTTGCGACTCCATCGCCCCACTATGCCGTTCTTTTGGAGGGACGTTCCGGCATGTGGAAACGCAATTTCATGTTTAGGGCAACGGAGGCAACCCCATTGGCCGAATCCGAAAACGAACTGTTTCATGAGACCGACCCCGCCATGGACAGCGCTGGGCTCCAGTTAGAGAAGTTTTTGTCCGTTTGGATTCAAGGCGAGGGCGATGATGAGCGTCCGTCGGCCTATACGAACATGTATGTGCGGACCGCCACTTTGGACTTCGCGAAGCGCGTGGGTTTTCTTCAACCTTTACAGGGACGTATGCATCAGATTAAACAATTGCTCACCCCCGGGCAGAAGGACTATCTGCGCGGGTGGTTGTCATCGGCGGCACCTCAGGCCTGGGAGGCGACCGATGAGCACTTCAAGATGTTGTTTGATCTGGAATGACCGGCTTAGCTTTCTCATGTTTCCTGCACACTCCCTTGACATACGTGGCAGCGTCCGTGTTTTGCCTGACCCTTCTGTTGCAGGCGCGTGTCGTCTCGAGCGCGAACGTTGAGGTCCTCTATGCGCCTCACGATGCTCCGCTGGATCGCGTCGTGACGCTCTATCAACAGGCCAAGCGCTATATCTACGTCTCTGTCTATGGATTGACCTCTCCTCAGGCGGTGCAAGCACTGGTGGCCGCCAAGAAACGTGGCGTGGATGTCCGGATGCTGACGGATCAAGAGCGGACTCAAGAGAGGAAGCAACGGACAGCATTGCAGACCTTGCGTCATGCCGGGATTCCGATCCGCGTCAATCAGCACGACGGCCTCATGCATCTCAAGCAGGTCGTGATCGACGATGAAATTAACACCTCCGGGTCGATGAACCATACGACGAGCGGCAATTCCTATAACGATGAGCGCATGGACATCATCACTGATCGCGCAATTTCGTTGAAGGCACGTGAGCAGTTCTTGTCCATGTGGAATGACCGCGTCCGGTTTGCAGAATGGAAGTAATGCGCGATCGCGCCGGGACGAACGGGAGCCGATGGTGAAGACTGAAGAGACCGACGTCGCGGTGGTGGGAGCCGGAGGGGGCGGAGCGGTGCTGGCCCTGGCCTTGGCCCAGAAAGGTATTCGCACCGTCGTCCTGGACCAGGCAGCGGGACCCCCGAAAGGCCTGCGCGGCGAACTCTTGCAGCCGAATGGACAAGAGGTGCTCGACCGGTTGGGAGTGCTGAAGGCTTTGCCGGAGGACTCGACCAGGTCGATCAGGAAGTTTCATTTTTGTCGGGCAGGGGGGGAGCCACTCTGTTCGATCGACTACGGCGATCTGCCTCCCCCCTACAACAAAGCCATCGTGACGCTGCCGAACGTTGCGCACCACGCCATCGTCGATGCGGTGAAGCGGCAATCGACGGCGATGCTTCGGTACGGGACCTCATTCACTGGGCTGATCAGAGCAGCGGGACATGTGGCCGGTGTGACGGTGCAGGGACCGGAAGGGCCATACGAGATCAACAGCAAACTTGTTGTCGGCGCAGACGGCGCCTTCTCAAAAGTCCGTGAAGCGCTTGAGATTCCCGCCGATGTGCGTCTCTATCCCGAAGCCTATCTCATCGCGATCCTTGACTCCTCGGAGACCGTGTCGGAATCGTTCTACTACGTTGGTCATAAACAGATTCTGGGACTCTTTCCCGCCACCGGCAAGAAGGTGTATTTGTTCTATATGATTCCGAGCGGATCATTTGACCGCATCAAGCAACAGGGGATGCCGGCCCTTAGACAGGCGTGGACCGCGATCGCTCCTCAATTTGCCCCCCTCTTCGTGAATCTGTCTGATTGGAGTCAGACGGCCTACATGCCGACGGGGAGGGTGCGGACATCACGTTGGGTTGCGGATGGGGCGTTGCTCATCGGGGATGCAGCCCACGCGATGAATCCGCATGCCTCGCAAGGACGGATGCAAGCGATGGTCGACGCCGTCACGGTGGCGGAGCTCGTGCCCTCGTGCCTGGCCGACGGCGACTGTTCGGCATCGAGGCTGGCGCGGTACGAGGCGGCGCGGCGGCCCCAAGTGACGATGCTCCAATCGCTGGCCGATCAACAGGTCTTTTACTGGAACACGGGGAATCCGGTCATCGCATGGCTCAGGGATCGTGTGTTCCGCACGCTGGATCGAAATCCCCGTCTGCGCTATCAAGTGCTTTCCACGACAGCCGGTCTGCGCCACACTCCACCATTGTCGCTCATGGACCGGGTTATTGCGGCAGGATTCCTGCCGGACCTGTTCGCCGCGGCGACCGGACACGCCTCTTCACCGACGAGGTCCCATGGCCACGATTGAGCGGATTATCGAGGGATTGCCGGACGAGACCCAGAAACTTCTGCAGACCTATGCCAAGGACGTGAAAGGGACCTTCGGCGACCAGCTGGAGGGACTGCTCGTGTATGGAAGCGCCGTGCGTGGAGAGTTTTTGCCCGGCCGTTCGAATCTCAATCTCCTGCTGCTGGTGACCGGCTATGACACGGCGATGCTCAAAGGATATGAGCCGGTCCATAAGCGGTGGAATAAGGAAGGGGTCGTCGCGCCGCTCTTTCTCACTGAAGAGGAAATCAAGACGTCTTCGGCGCTGTTCCCGATCGAATTCTTGGAAATTCAGGAACATCATCGAGTGTTGGGCGGCCGCGATCCTTTCGTCGGATTCCACGTTGACACGGGGAGACTCGGAGATGGCGTGCGGCAAGGGCTGGCCGGCCATGTCCTGCGGTTGAGACAGCGGTTCGTCGAGGCGAGCGGCGCCAATGATGCCGTACTGATTCTGCTTCCACTGGCCATCACTTCGACGGTTCCATTGCTGCGCGGCATACAGCGGATGCGGGGATGGCCCGTACTCGCTCAGTCCGATGCGGTTATCAAGGATGTCGCCGACCGGTTGCATGTCGACCTGCAAGGATTTCAGGAGGCCTTGATGATGAAACGAGGCATCATCACGCCTGGACCTTCCGAGATCCCCCGCGTTTTTGATCGCTATCTCTTATCAGCGACCGCGATTGCCGAGGCGGCTCGTCGATGACCGGACGATCGACTCTGTTCCTGGTGTGCGTGCTGTCGCTCCTTCCGTCGCCCGCTCCGGCGGGTCCCTACGAACGTCCCACCGTAAAGCTGCCGGATCCGATGGGGTACGTGAGTGACCACGCAAAGGTCCTGGAGGACGACTGGCGGGCGAGAATCCGTTCGGTGGCTCAGGATTTGGAGCGGAAAACGGGTGTCGAGATGGTCGTGGTTACCGTGCCCAGCGTCAAACCGTTTCGATCTGCCAACGAATATGCGACCGCCATTTACGAGAAATGGGGCATTGGATCCACGCAGCAGGAGCATGGCATTCTCGTGCTCGTTGCCGTCGCGGAGCGGCAAGCGGCGTTGACGCTTGGCAGACAAATGTTGCCCGTGATCACGCCGCCGGTTATGAGCCAAATCGGTGGGGAATACCTGCACCCCTCCATCGAGCGCGGCCATTTTGGCGAGGGGTTGTATCGAACGGTCGTGGCATTGGCTTCTCACAGCCAGGACGTGCGTGTCGGAACTCCATCCAGAACCCATTACAAGGGCATCGGTTTTTGGATCACGCTTTTTACCAGCATCGGCGCCATGGCCTTCTTTTGGTGGATCAGTCGACCGGACCTGCGTCATCCCTACCGTCGGATTCAACGCGGCGAGTACTGGGGATCTGGGCAGGGGGGATTCGGCGGAAACTGGGGAGGGTTCGGCGGTGGTACGAGCGGCGAAGGGTACAGATAGCAAGGCCGCGATGGCGGTGCTGTGGTCCGCGACGATTTTCCTCAGCGCATTCCTGCTATTTCTCGTTCAACCGATGATGGCCAAGATGATCCTCCCGATGCTGGGAGGAACGCCCGCCGTCTGGAATACCTGCATGCTCTTTTACCAGGCAACGCTGCTGGCAGGCTACGCCTATGTGCACCTGATGACCTCGCGCCTCGAACCGCGCCGCCAGATGCTTCTCCATCTCGGCCTGTTGATGCTCCCTCTCCTGATGCTGCCCATCGGATTGCCCGCTGGTTGGACGCCGCCTGATCAACCCAATCCCGCCTGGTGGGTCCTCCTCCTCTTGAGCGTCGTCATCGGCCCGCCGTTCTTTCTGTTGTCCACCACCGCTCCTTTGCTGCAGAAGTGGTTCTCGTGGACGGATCATCCGTCTGCCGCCGACCCCTATTTTCTGTACGCTGCGAGTAATGCAGGAAGCATGGTGGCTCTGTTCGGCTATCCGATCGTCATCGAGCCATGGTTTCCCTTAAAGGGTGCACACTGGCTGACCCAGACGAGTATCTGGAGCGTCGGGTATGCCGTGCTCGTGTTCTTCATCGCAAGCTGCGCCTCGTATGTCATTTGGACGAAGGCCCTCCGCCGGCGGGCTTTACCGTCCGGTGGGGTGGAACAAGCCGCTGGGCAGCCGCCGTTGTCGGCCGTCACGATGTTTCGATGGATCCTGTTGGCATTCGTGCCTTCAAGCTTTCTCCTGGGGGCAACGACTCACATCACGCTCGATGTCGCCGCCATCCCGCTGCTCTGGGTCGTTCCGCTTGGGATCTATCTGTTGAGCTTCATTCTGGTGTTCGCGAATTGGCCCGCTGCCTATCATCGTTCAATGATCGTCGTCCTGCCGGTCTTGTTACTGCTGCTCACTTTCGACGTTATGCCGGGAGTGCCGGATCTGCCCTGGTGGGTGCAATTCCTTCTCCCGTTAGTGGGTCTTGGTGCTATTGCGATGGTGTGCCACGGAGAATTGGCCGCCTCGCGTCCTTCCGCTGATCGGCTGACGTTGTTTTATCTGCTGATGTCTATCGGAGGAGCCCTCGGGGGACTATTCAATGCGTTGGTAGCCCCCGTGTTCTTCAGTGATACCTATGAGTACCAGTTGGTGTTGGTCCTGGCGGCCCTGTTGATTCCACGGCTTGGAGCACAGGATATCCTGTGGGTGCGGCGGTGGTCTCCCTATCGGGTTTCGCAGAGGTTGGCGCCTACGCGCGGCTTCTGGTTGTGGGTGATGCTCGTGGTGGCTGCCGTCCTGTTAGTAGGGAGTGTACGGCTGCTCAGAGAGCACGCACTGATCGTGATGATGCTCTGTGCAATGGCCTCACTGGGACTGTGGTTCGGCACAGTGGGGAATTCGCTGCGGTTCGGGTTTGGACTCGCCATGGTTTTGTTCACGGCTTTTGCCATGAGAGCATGGTTCGGTAACCCTGTGCTCTATCAAACCCGAACGTTCTTCGGTGTGGTGAAGGTCGTCCACGCGAAGGAAGACAACACACGTATGCTGATCCACGGGATGACGAATCATGGCATCCAGCGGGCGGAGCCGGAAGCGCGGCGACAATCCGTGAGCTACTTCCACCCGTCAGGCCCGTACGGGCAAGTGTTCACCGCCTTCAGTGGAACGGCGGCAAAGCGTCGCATCGCCGTCACCGGTCTGGGGATCGCGGCGTTGGCCAATTATGTCGATGAAGGTCAGTCGCTGACCTACTATGAGATCGATCCGGCAGTGGTGGCGATTGCCCAAGACGAACGGTTGTTTACATATTATCAAGACACCAAGAGCCGTGGTGCCGACCTCCACGTGGTCGTCGGAGATGCCAGGCTCAAAATGGAATCTGCCGTGGATCATTCCTACGACATGATTATTCTGGATGCCTTCACCTCCGATGCCATTCCCGTCCATCTGCTGACCAGGGAAGCGCTGGAACTGTACCTGAGGAAACTCGCGCCGGGCGGCGTGCTCGTTGCACACATCTCCAACCGGTATTTGGCGCTCGAACCGGTGCTTGGCAACCTTGCGGATGCCCTTGGTCTCATTGCCATCAAGCAATTCGACTACGCGAACGGCGTGCCGTATAAATCCGGTTCGGATCTGGTGGTCATGGCCACAGGGCGTCAGGCCTTAGGCCCTCTGGCTGCGGATCCTCGTTGGACTCCGCTGGAGCGCTCCCAAGCCGTCGGCGTCTGGTCGGACGATTTCTCGAATGTGCTGCGGATCATCCGATGGGGGTGGTGACCTTCCCGAATCTTCTACACTGTTGGCAGAATTATAGCCTCAGATCCGTTGATCACCATTTCCGTACGGCTGGCACTGCGCCACGATTGAACTACAGCAACTGATGGTTCGTCATGGTGAGGCTTTTCACGACGACCCTGCCGTTCTCGAACGCAATGATGCGTCGGGCCGCAGGCAAATCCGAAGCGCCAACCCGCACATGCGAATCCGTAAAGCTTTCGACGTTTTTTAATTTCCCGTCCTCCGGAGAAAAATAATAGACCGAGTACTTTGTCGTGAGATTTTTCTTGTCCTGCGTCACGGCGCTTTCCTCGACGTTAATCGTAAAGGCAAAGGGGGCCATGCCGGGGTGTGACATCGTCCGGTTGATTTGCGTGATGCGGTTGTCCTTGACACGGTAAAACGAATGGGAGCCGTGAATATCCAATTTGGTTCCCAGCGGATGACCGTCGTCTTCCATCGTGAGCGTATATTTGCCGTCGGATTCCTCGAACGTCCGTGGTCCCCGATGGACAGCAATCATGGCAAGTTGCTCATGAGCCCATTTCTGGACTTCACCATCGCCGAGTTGGACGGAGACCTCACGCGGACCTTTGACAGTCACGGGGCCCTGGAATTCCTTTCCGTTGATGTTGACGGTGAGCTCGGCGGTGAATCCTTTGAAATCCCGCGGCCACCGTGCGGTATTTTCGAATGCCCGACGAAGCGCTTCCCGCGCCTTCGGGTCATCGGCCACGGTCGGCTGATCTGAGGTGTGGGTATTCATGATGAGTTCTCCTTTGGTGGTCAAAAGTGACGCGACGCCCATTATACGCGTACCCTTTTTCTCTGCTCAACGGAGATGATGAGCACCCCTCCAATACCGGTGGGATTTTCAAATCCTCGTAAATTCTGATATAGTTCTGCAATTTTTCTCCAGCCGTCGGCGACGGGGTGGAGAATAGCAGCGGACTTGGCAAAGGGGATGGCATGGAACGACGGGCCGCTTCTCATACCGAAGAAGAAGAGATGAACCAGCGCCGTCGCCTTCTGAACGCCGCCAAGAAGGGCGATCAGAAGGCGGTTGCGAAGCTCTTCGAATTGTATCAAGTGCGCGTTTATAACAATGAAATGGTCAGCAAGCTCAATCGCACGGCCGGAACGCATAAGCTTCAGGCTGAAGTTGCCCAGGCGAAGGCTGCAGCGAAAGGAGCCTTTTCCCGAAAATCATCGCAAAGAAAGCCAGCCGGCGCCTCAGTCAAGCCGAAGCCGGCACATTCCTCCAAGGCCAAGACCGCCGGGAAGATACACAAGAAAAAGTAGACCATCGACTATTGAACGTTGACGCGTAAACCGCCCCCTGCGAGTTTGCCTGCGATTTCTTCCGCTTGTTTCAAGGCTCCCGCAAACACGATCGCTTCCCCGTGGTGGTCGATCTTCCATGCCAACTCGAAGGCCTTCGATGGCGTCATCCCAGGTATGCACTGACAAAAGAGGGCAATCACCTGCTGGTACGTGTGACAGTCGCAGTTATACACGACCACACGGGCTTCGAGGTCGTCCCCGGTTCCGGTGGAGGGAGTTTCGGTCGCGAGCGGCGTCGCGACAGGGGCGGGAGAGTCGGCCATGGAAGGCGATTCTAACAGAGTTTGCCGCGTCGATTAAGATCCTTTTCCACCGTCTGATCCTGTGAAGCGCCGCTGCGCGAATGCCCATTCGCTTCGCGGTCTTCATCGACAAAGCTCATGGCTCATGCTAACGTGCGCCGCCATGAAACAGCGGACGCTCACAACGTGGCTCGATCTCCTGCTGATTTTCGTCCCCGTCACGATGGTTCTCGCATTCCTGCAGCCGAAACACCTGACAGTCTTTATCTCGGCGGCGCTTGCGATTATTCCCCTGGCCGGTCTCCTCGGGCGTGCGACGGAGCACCTGACCGCGCATGTAGGAGCCGGCGTCGGAGGTCTCTTGAACGCGTCGTTGGGCAATGCGGCAGAGTTGATCATCGCGTTGGCGGCGCTCCGTGAAGGGTTGCACGATGTCGTGAAGGCCTCGCTCACAGGATCGATTCTCGGAAACATTCTCCTTGTGCTCGGCGCAGCGATGCTTGCTGGCGGCTTAAAATTTGAACGGCAAAAATTCAATCAGACCGCGGCCGGATTGGGGGCGAGCCTGCTTCTCCTGTCGGCGGTTGGCCTCATCATTCCCGCATTGTTTCATCTCACCGCCTCCGACCGAGGCGCCGCAGTCGAGCGAGAACTCAGCCTTGAAATTGCCTGCGTCTTATTCTCCATTTATGTCATGCATCTCGTGTTTTCCTTGAGAACGCACCGGCACGTCTACTCCGGCGAAGAACAGGAGACCTCCCATTCTGGAGAAAAACTCTGGACTCGAAGACACGCCATTACCGTGCTGATCATCGCCACCATCCTGGTAGCCGTGATGAGCGAACTCCTCGTAGGAGCGCTGGAGCACGCGGCGGAAACCTTGGGCCTCACGCAGATTTTCGTCGGGGTGATCTTGGTGGCTCTCATCGGCAATGCGGCCGAGCACTCGACGGCTGTCATGGTGGCCATGAAGAACAAGATGGATCTTGCGCTGAGTATTGCAGTGGGGTCGAGTCTGCAGATTGCCCTGCTTGTGGCGCCGGTTCTGGTGTTTTCCAGTTATCTGTTTGGGACTCCGCTGGATTTGATTTTTACGCCCTTTGAAGTCGCGGCGGTCACGATTTCCGTCTTGATCGTCGGGTTTGTCTCGATTGACGGCGAATCACATTGGATGGAAGGGGTGATGCTGGTGGGAGTCTATACGATGCTGGCGATGGCGTTTTACTTTTTGCCCGCGCACGGATGAACGCGTCTCAGAACGTGTCCATGTCGATAACTTCCGTGGCATCCCACAGATTCTTTTTTTCTGCATCCGCGAGGGCTTTGAGCCGGTCTTCTTCCGTTTCCTCCCCGAACGGTTTTCTGCCTGATGGTGCCTGTTGAGCATCCGGCCGAGCCGTGTCATCGGCGGACCGTCTGCGATGCTTCTTTGCGGGGTCCATATTGACGGGCATGGGTCCTCCCTTCACGGCAGGTAGTCTCTCTCCGGCCGGTATCCGATGTCAACGGGCGCCGCATTGACCTCCGGTGAACGCCTTGTTACAGTCGCCGCCCGATGCTTGACGCCAAGGTCTGGTGGCCCCTCTTCCCGCTTCTGCTGTTGATCGTCATCGTCTGTTTGACCTGGGCCTTGGTGCTGGCGGTGAGGGGCACACAGGAGCCGCGTGCCCGGTGGCTTCAGGTAGGCGCGTTTAGTTGCTATTTCCTGGCGGCCGTGTCCGCGATTGCGAGCGAACGGGGAGCGGTCTCGGCCAATCTTCACCGTCCCTTTTCATTGGCGACGCAACTCTGTTTGCTGTTAGCGCTGATCCACCATTGGAACTCCCCGCATCGTGTCCTGCGGTGGCTGAATGCCACAGCCTGGGCAGGAATTCTTGCCGATACCGCTCTTCACGTGCTGATGGTGCGGCGCTGAGCGTCAGCTAGAACAATTTCTCGGCGACAGTATCGGCGTGAAGACGGCCTTGCACGGAAAGGCGGGTGCGATCACCCTCCTCTTCGAGAAGTCTCTCTTCACGCAGATGCTGGACAACGTGCAGATAACCGTAATTTACGGCGTGGTCATGGAGGTGGGCCGTCGGAATTCCTCGTTCAAGCCGCAGCCCGAAAATCACGGCATCACGAAGCTCCTCCTGAGTCGTGAGCATGGTGCGTTCATGGACGGGGAGGCGGTTTGCTCCCAACGCGGTGTGGTATTCGGCGAGATTGGCGATGTTTCCAAAACGAACACCCCCGATGAACGATTGAGCGCTGGGTCCGAGTCCCAGATAGTCGCCCTGCGTCCAGTAGAGGAGATTGTGGCGGCATTCGAAACCGGGCCTGGCGTAATTGGAAATCTCGTACCGCACATAACCCGCGTCTCTGAGCACTTGCTGTGCCGCGTGATCCATTTCGATTTGGATCTGCGCGTGCGGTATCTTTCCGGGATCCCTTCGGACCTCCTGGGCCAAGCGCGTGCCAGCTTCTACCGTGAGAGCATAGCAGGACAGATGTGTCGGAGACAGGTCGCAACACGCGCTGATCGTACGTGTCCAGCTTTCCACGGTTTGTCCGGGCAGACCGTACATGAGATCGAGATTGATGTTCGTGAATCCAGCCTCCCGCGCGGCGACGAGGGCGCCCACTGTTTCCCTCCTGCTGCCAGGCCGGCCGATCGCCGTCAAGTCCGCATCCTGCATGGACTCGGCCCCGAAGCTGAGACGCGTCACCCCAGCCCGTCTCAAAGCGGACAAGTCCGTGTCGGTCACGGTGCCGGGGTGCGCTTCCACTGTGATCTCACACTCCGGAGGCAGATCGAATGCATCTCGAACGGCATCGAGGATCGCGGTCAGTTGAGCGGCAGCAAGCACCGTCGGGGTTCCCCCTCCAAAATACACCGATTGCACCGGGCGTCCTCCATTGACCTTCTCGGCTCCGTACAGGTGGATCTCGGTCTGGAGTGCACGAAGAAACGCCTCGGCCGACGGGCCTCGATGGAGTTCGAGATAGAAGGCGCAAAAATGGCATCGCTCGCGGCAAAACGGAATATGGACATAGAGTCCGAACGGCCGATTCATGGTCTCAATGAAAAGGGGGCGGGTTTTGAAAAGTCCCGCTCCAGCACGATCTCGATTTCGTCTGTAGAGGCCCGGCCACGGTTACGGACATGCGAGGTCCAGGCCGGGTGAGTGCGCAGCGCCTCAAAGACGTGTTTGAGCATGACCGGTTTGATGTCCGTTTCCCACTCCTGGAGCCAGGTCATGTGGTCGCCATCACCATCATAATCATCCGGGAAGGACGCCTCCAAGCTGAACCGCAGAACAAACGTTTTTTCTTCCTGATACATTCCAGCCCTCATGCGTTGCGAATGGCCGTCCCGCACTCCTATAATACAGACACACAGGAGCCAGACGATCATGCCTATCTTCGAATATGTCTGCCAGGAATGCAATCATCGCTTTGAGTTGTTGCTTCAAGGTTCAATTCAAGCCGCCTGTCCGAAATGTCAGGCCACGACACTTGAAAAACAATTCTCCTCGTTTGGTGTTGGGGCGACGGGAGGTTGGGCGCCGTCGGGCGGAGGCGCCTGCGGAAGTTGCGGCGATCCGAGAGGGCCTGGAGCCTGCTCCATGAACTAGCATGACCGACGCCGACCATCTGGTGCACCGAACCATCGCCACCATTTCGCAGTCCGATCCGCTGATCAAGCTTCTCGAGCAAGTCCGACTCGGCCGGATGCAGCGGACCGACCCAGGATTGCGCGTCATTATCGAGACCTGGGTCGCGACTTATCGGAAAGCCATTGCCACGCCAGGCTTGACAAAACAGGCCTTGCGCCAGATCAATCCCTCGCCTCGTCTTGATCTCTTGACCCAAGAAGGCATGCTGCCTGCAGACCATACCGGCGTCCGGGATTTGCTCGCTGATTTCGAACAGGCGGTCGTGCGTGCGCAGGTATGACCGTTCACGTGCCTCTGGAGCATTGTCAGGCACGATGCTCCTGCTCGTGGCACTCACCGTGGCTGAGCATGGATGGAGCGGAGAGATCGGCGGACCAGGCCCTCTCCGGTACTTGGCTCCCAACGAGCTTCACACCATCCTTCCTGCCGGCACTAACGTCATGCTGCAGCCAGCGGCAATCGAACGGTTGCTGGCGGAATTGGACGGCGAGCCGCCGGACTGGTCGGCCGTATATGGTCACGGACTCCACGATCCCGGCCATGATGATCGGTTATTCGCTCTGAATCGTGAGCGGGATGCAAAACGGGAAGGACGCACGGCGTTGTCCATGCCGCTGGCGTTCGTATGGTCTGGATCGCTCTCCCGCTACGATTCAAGCATCGGCGGGTTTCCGGTCGCGCTCGGACCAAACTTTATCAAGACAAGATGGGGGGTGGTTCGCTTCAAGCCGGAAGAGGCTCCTGGTAATCTGAGCGTTGTCCCGGATGCATCCCATCGACGTGAGTTTGAGCAATGGTTGGAGCACGGCCAGTCCGTAGAAATCGACGTCGTCATGACGGGGCGGCTCATTCCGGGGGAATCCCTTGTCTACGATTTTTCGCATGAGGAGGAAGGCCTTGGGCTGATCATGCCGTGTATCCGGGTTGAGCAGGTCGATTTCGTCCTGCCGGCGCGGTGAGACGCCGGTCCGTGACGAGAGGCAAACTAGTACGCGTCTTGTGCGCAGCGGAAACCCGTGCCGCTGGGTCGGCTGTCCATCGTGCCCCAATCGCGGTCGCTCGTCCGCAGACTCACAGCCGGCTTCAACCAGGAGCCTCCACGCATGGACTTGATGGCGCCTCGCGGAGGCCCTGTCGGGTTCGAGAGTGGCGCGGACAAATAGTAGTGAGGATCGTACCAATCCTGCACCCACTCGGCGACGTTCCCGGCCATGTCGAAGAGTCCGTATGCACTGACCGATCCGGGAAAACTTCCT
>Ga0207662_10000498_pt1 | contig 17601 bp, 21 predicted proteins | sample KBSS33LmetaG_FD_184338 | JGI IMG/M metagenome (GOLD analysis project Ga0207662, IMG submission 184338) | Switchgrass rhizosphere microbial communities from Kellogg Biological Station, Michigan, USA - KBS S3-3L metaG (SPAdes) (version 2) | ecosystem: Host-associated > Plants > Roots >... | reverse complement strand
CTCGCCGCCCAATCTCTCCCCAATTGCCCCTGCTCTCGGGCGACTACACTCGGAAGCATGGTCGCTGAGCTCCGGATAGACACCGGCAGCCCCCGGATCGGTACCGAGGCCGGTGGGGAGAATCTGCTACTCGAGGCTCAGGCTGCCGCCGGCAAGCTGAGGCTGCAGCTTATGCCCTGGCAGCTGCACGCTATGCGGGTCATGACCGAGACCGAGGGCTCCGGTTGGAAGTACCGGGAGACCGCGACGGTTGTAGCCCGGCAGAACGGCAAGAGCACAATCATTGCCCCCCTGGTGCGGATGGCCCTCGAGCGGGGAGAGCGGATCCTGCATACCGCGCAGATCATGCGGATCCCGAGGAACGCATTCCTCCACGTCATGAGCAGCCTCAAGCCGGGGGAAGCGAAGATCCGGCAGGCGAACGGGCAGGAGGAAATCTGGCACAAGAGCGGGGGCAGCTACGCGATCATCGCTGCGCAGCGCGGAGTACGCGGGCACTCGGCCGATCGGCTCATCATTGACGAGGTTCGGGAATTCGAGAGCTTTGACTTTATGGCAGCTGCCGAGCCGACGCTGGCAGCCTCCCCGAATCCTCAAGTCAACTACTTCAGCAATGCCGGGCACGAGCTCTCGCTAGTCCTCAATGACCTCCGGGCCCGGGCCGGCACCGATCCGCGGCTTGCCTACCTCGAATGGTCCGCGGATCCGGAGCTCGATGCCGGAGACCCGATCGGATGGGCTCAGGCGAATCCGGCCCTGGGCTACACGCCCCTAACCCTCGAGCGGCTCGGGGATATCTACCGCAGCATGAAGGAATCGGGCCGGCTGGCAGCCTGGGAGACCGAGCATCTATGCCGGTGGGTTCTGAGTATGGCTCCCCGGCTAGTAGCCGATGCTAGTTGGCAAGCGGCACGGAGAACGATTCTAAGCCCCGATAGACCGGCAATGGGTATATCAGTCGCCCCCGAGGGTACACGGGCCTCAGCGGCGCTCTCATGGGCTCAGGGGGATGGTTCGATGGGGTTGCAGCTGCTAGCGGACGTGACCGGGGCTCCGATTGACCTTGACCTATTCGGAGCGGACCTCCGGGAAGCGGCCCTCGCCGCCGGCGTTCAGGAAGTTGCTTTCGATCCCTGGACCGATCAACACCTGGCCCGCTACTTCCCCGAGGCAAAGCCGTTGCAGGGCTCGGGCTTTGCCAATGCCTCCGAGCAATTCGTACGGGCGATTGAGACCGGCCAGCTGCATTGGCAGTATGCGGATGCGATATCCGAGGATCTGCCCTATACCTCGAGGAAAGCTACCTCGAGCTCGAGCTTTGTTGCCGATCGAGCAGACCCGCGCCGGCCCATTACCGCGGCCCTGGCAGCGATCCGGGCAGCGTGGCTAGCAGCTGCTCCCTTGCAGGGGCCCCCTACAATCTGGTGACAACCGAATAGAGCCCCCGGCAGCCTTCTCGATTCCTCGATCCCTGCCGGGGGCTTCCTTTGTGTCTTGAGGGATGTATGCTGCAACCGTGAAACTGATTCGGGCGCAGCAGCTACGGCAATACTCGATTGATTCATTCACTGACTCACCAGGTCTAACGGAGCAGCTTGCCGCGGTTCAGGGCATCCGCCTTGACTCTTGGAATCCGCCAAGCATCAGAGAGGCAATGACGGTTCCTGCTGTGTTCAGGGCAGTCAGTTTGATTGCGAACACAGTCGGCATGCTTCTCATGCAGGCCTACCGGGACAGCAGGCTTCTGGCAGAGCAACCGATCCTAGTTACTCGTCCTGGCCTCATCGGTACGCCTAGGGTCTTCTGGCGGGATTGGGCTTACGGTCTAGCCACCAGGGGCGAGAAGATCATTCGCATCGTTGACCGGGATGGTGATGGCAAGCCTAGAAAGCTCATGCTTCTGCCTGGGCGAGAGGTGACGGTTGAATGGGATAGCAAGTTGCCATGGGTCAAGCGGTACCGATGGCGCAATATGCCCATTGACGCTGCCGATATTCATCACAGCACCTTTCTAGAGGATGAGTGGGCACTACGTGGCATGGGACCCCTGCAGCTTTGTGGAGCTGCCCTGTCGGCTGCCGTAGAGGCAGAGACCTGGGCAGCGAGATTCTTTGCAGAGGGTGGGGCGCCTGCCACTGTGGGCAAGGTGCCGGGCAGGCTGACAAGGGATGAGGCAGCACGGCTGAGGGATCAGTACCTAAACCCTGAGGGCGACGGCACGAGCCGAGCAAACTCATTCCGAGTAGCTGACTCAGGCATGGATATCGTGGCTCACCAGGTAAACCCTGAGGCTGCACAGCTTGTGGAGAGCCGTAAGCATTCGGCCTCTAGTGTTGCGACCATGTTCGGCATGAATGCTCACCTCCTGAACGTCAGTGAGGCAGGCAGCAGCCTGACGTATCAAAACGTTGGTGAGGTCTTTACTGATTTTGTACGTAGCTCTCTTGCGCCGAATTATCTGGTGCCGATTGAAGAGGGGATAAGCGATATGCTCCCCCGGTCAACGGTTGCCCGGTTCAATGTGTCTGAGCTGTATCGTGCAGACCTCAAGACAAGGGCTGATGTGTTCAGCACGCTTGTTACAGCGGGTATGCCTGATCCTGAGGCTAGGGAAACCTCAGGCTTTGACCAGTCGGCAGAGCTGGCACCGATCCCTGCACAGGACGACCCCTTGCCGATTACCCGTACTGAGGTACCATCCGCCTAATGGAATTCACCACAGACGGCAAAATCCTGTCCTTTGACGAGGACAAGCGGGAAGTAGAAGTGCTGCTTATGCCTTGGGATGCTGAGGCAGAGCAGGCTGATGGCGTACACAGCTTTGAGCGCGGCGCCTTCAAAGACATTGACCCCAAGCGGTTTGTCTCTCGCATGAGGCATCAAGATCCGCCCACGGGCAGGGGCTTTTCGCTTGAAGAGCAGGACGATGGGCCGCACCTTCGCTTCAAGGTCTCAAAGACTGCGGCCGGGGATGAGCAGCTAACGCTGATCAGGGATGGCGTAGAGGATGGCGTATCGGTTGGCTTTGATACGTCAGACCACAAAAAGACAAAGCTGCCGGATGGGCGGACAAAGTACACTCATACCGGATTTAGCAAGGCACGTAGCCTTGAGGTTTCTACAACCTGGAGACCGGCATTCCCCGATTCACGGGTCCTAAGCATTTTGGAGGCTTCCACAGTGGCAGACGAGCAGCAGGCTCCGGTGACAGAGGACTCGGATCCTGTTGTCACTGATGCAGCCCTCAAGGCCTTTGAGGCCCATGTAACGGAAAAGTTTGAGCAGCTTCAGGACAAGATCGCTGCTCAGGGCTTGACGGTTCCTGATTCCCTCAAGCGGGATATGGACCGGGATCCTCGGCAAGTGGCCTTTGGTCAGGATCTGATCAGGGCTGAGGTGCCTCAGGCTTTTGTCCTTGACGATGTGATCAGCTCTGACAACCTGGGCGTTATCCCCGAAATGCGTTCAAGCACGATCATTGGGATCATTGACGCTAGTCGTCCGTTCCTTGAGAACACGACTCGTGAGCCCAATCCTCCGGCGGGTGAGACTTGGAAGTTCCCCAAGATCACGCAGCGGCCTGAGGTTGGCGTACAGGCCACTGAGAAGGCTGAGCTTGAGTCGCGCAAGACCACCATCACAACCGTTGATTTCCCCATGGCTACGTATGGCGGTGCCGGTGATCTGAGCATTCAGCTTATGAAGCGGTCTAGCCCTGATTTCCTGAACCTGTGGACTCAGCTCTTGGGCGAGCAATACGGAATCGTCACTGACAATGCAGCCGTTGACGATCTGCTGTCTGAGTCGGCTGTCGTGGAGGGTACCGGGACCTTTGACCCGGAGAATCCGTCCTTTGGTGAGGCCTTTCAGAATGCAGCCACGGCTGCGGGCTCTCGGCCTGCTCTGCTCCCCAATCGTATCTTCCTGAGCACTGCAGCCCTGGTGGCCTTCATTGACGCCAAGAGCCCCACTGGTGGCGGCGGGACGCCCCTGTATCCGGGTCTTGCCAGCATCAGTGGAGTCATGGCCGGGGATGGTGGCGCCGGTCCTGCAGGCTTCAACATGAAGCCCGTTTGGGTCCCGGCCTTGGACGATGAGACCGTTGACGTGATCATTGGCCCATCGCAAGGCTTTCACTGGACTGAGGATGGCACCTACACGCTGACGGCTGACGTGCCGAGCAAGGCAGGCCGGGACGTGGGGCTTGTCGGAATGATCTGGTTTGCACCGATCTACCCGGCAGCCTTCACGACCTACGCACTCGCTAGCTGACCAATGGCCTCCTGGCCTACGGCTGAGGACGTGGAGAGAAGGCTAGGGATCACTAACGCCACTGCAGAGCAGGAAGCAGACGTGACCCTAGCCTTGGACGCTGCCATGGAGCAAGTTCTGTTTGATGTAGGGAGGGACCCGGATGTTGATTCCGGGGAAGTAGCCCCCACTCCCTCATTGGCAGCGGCAGTCTTGCTCCTGGCAGTGTCCTGCTTCAAGGCTCCTGATGCGCCCTACGGGATCGCAGCGATCTTCGATACCGGCGGCCTGTACGTGGCTAGGGATCATCCCTCTTACCAACGGCTCCTGGTAGGGGCACGGGAGACCTTTGGCGTTGCCTGATCCGGCAGCGGACCTGGCAGCGTTGATTGCGGACATAGACGATATGCCAGCAGGGCTGAGTGTCTATGCCGCGCCATCAGAGAAGATCACAGCTCCTGCAGTGGTAATCAGGCCTGATACGCCTTGGATCCGGCCCGACAAGTTTTGCCATGATCTAGAGAGCTATACAGCCGTAGTGGTCGTGACAGCGAATACGCCTGAGGAGGGCATCGGTCTGCTACGATCCATGTTGTTGAAGATCATTGACGCACTAGTAAGCCCTTGGAATTGGATAGAGGCTCAAGGGCCTGTGGTGGATCAGTCAACCGGCGTACCATTCCTGGCAGCACGATTGAGGCTCACGTATAGCAATGGAGGCCCCGAGTAATGGCCGATAATCCGATCATTGTTTACCGGCCGACTCTCATCGTTCAGACGCTCGATGAGGCCGGGGATCCGGATGGCGCGCCGGTTGACGTTAGCTGCGATATCGTCAGCCTTGAGCTCTCCCCCGACGTGCCGATTAGCACAACGACTACGTTTTGCGGGACGTTTCAGAATCCCGGCGACGTTGAGGTTAGCTGCACCCTCGAGGTAGCCGTTAACGATGAGACCTATACCCGATGGGCTGCTCTGGTAGGGGATACGGTCGAATTGCAGATTAAGGATAAGGGCACCGATACCAGCTATCGGGCTTTCGGATCCTTTATCAGCTTTAACCCTGGGCTCTACGGTCCCGATCAGCCCGGGGAGGCTCGGACCTATAGCTTCGACCTCCCGGTAACGTCTGACGTGACGGTTGTTGCCGAAAGCTAAGCAAGCAAGGAAGGTGAGGAATGGATATCCCCGAGGCTAGTAACTTTCTGTCTCGCGCCGAGATAGATACCATCCTGGGGGGAATGACGGCACGCGATATCTTCGCCGCCATTCCCTCCGGTCAGAGCACCCCGGCCGGGGCTGAGGTTGCCGGCTCCGCGTTCGAAGCGGCCGCCGAGCGGCAGGGCTACGGCAAGGAAGCGCTCGATCGGGTACTGCCTGGGGATGCGATCTATCTTGCGCAGCAGCTAGGGGAGGCCCTGAGCAGCGATAGCCCTTTAGCCGACGATACCGGAGAGCAGCCGAGTTCTCCCGCTTCTGGCGACTCAGCCCCGAGCTACTAGTCGGCCCTATGCCGGATGGGATGCCGGCTCCGATGTATCTTGCTTTCCTACGGCTCCAGGATCAAGAGATACGGGAGCTCAACCGGCAGAATCGGAAGCGGGCGAAGGGCAAGCGTTGACTACTCGAACGGTTACACCTAAGCAAGCCGAGCGGATCATGCACGAGCTCGAGGGCCGGCTCGAGCATCCGGACGAGCTCGAGGATCGGTACGCTCGCGCCATCCTCGAGCAAGCAAAGCGGAATGCCGGCATGCGGCCTACCCCTCAGGCTCCGATGGCAGCTGCAGCCCTGGTAGTTGAGAGCGGGACCATTCTCGCCCCTGCCGGGGGAGACTCTGCCGAGGTAGGGCAGGGCTCGGAATTCGGGAGCTCGATCTATCGGCAATTCGGAGGCCGGCGCAATGAGCGGGGATTCTGGTTATTGCCGGCAGCTGATAACCCTGACGCTGCTACGATTGCAACGGGCGACGAATGGCTCAATGAGCAAGTTGAGGACTCGATTCGGTGACGAATACTCTCAAGCTGCAAGTCGAGGTTGAGACTAAGGGCACCGATAAGCTCTCGAGCCTCGGGGGCAATCTGCAGCGTACCGGGCTCAATCTGACGAAGTTTGTTACTGCTCCGTTGCTCGGGGCCGGAGCAGCTGCTATTGCCCTAGCTGCCGATGCTGAGAAGTCTGCTACTAAGCTGAATGCCGCCTATAAGAATATGGGCAGTAAGAGCGGTAAGACTCTCGATCAGCTGACCGCTCAAGCAACGGAGCTCGGGGAAGCAACGACCTTCGATGATGAAGGCATCATGGAGGCGCAAGCTACCCTCCTGAGCTTTGGGGTAGTTGCCGGGGAAGCGTTCGATCGGACCATCGTTGCGGCAACTGACCTAGCAGCTGCAACCGGCAAGGATCTGCCGACTGCTACTGCCCTCCTGGGCAAAGCGCTCGCTGACCCGGCAGCTGCAGCCGGCAAGCTGGCAAAGGCCGGCGTAGTCCTGACCGAGCAGCAGGAGAAGCAGATTGCCGCTTTCGAGGAAGCGGGCGACAAAGCAGCTGCTCAAGGGGTCATTCTCGAGGCTCTTGAGGGCCGCTATAAAGGGGTCAACGAGGCCCTGAGCAATACCGCGGCCGGGGAGACTGCTCAAGCGTTCGAGGATCTGGCTAATGCCGGGGAAGCGATAGGGGCAATCTTCCTGCCGATCCTGGCCGATCTGGCAAAGGGGCTGCAGACCGTTGCGCAGTTCTTTACCTCCCTCAGCCCCGAGGTTCAGCGCTTCATCGTAATCATTGCCGGCGTAGTTGCCGCTGTCGGGCCGACTATCTTTGTCATTGGCAAGCTGGTTACAGCCTTTAAGGGGGTAATCCTCGTCTTTAATCTGCTCAAGATTGCCCTGCTCACTAATCCCTTTACCGCGCTCGCTGTTGCGGTAGCTGCTATCGCGGCCCTCATCATTCTCAATTGGGACAAGATATCGGCCTTCCTCAAGGCAACGTGGGCAGCGATAACGAAAGCCCTGGGCGGGGTAGTCAAGTTCTTTACCGATGCCTGGGAAGGGCTGCTCAAGGTAACGACCGCGGTATGGGACTCGATAGCCGGCATCATTAAGGGCGCTATCAATGGGGTCATTGACGTTATCAATGGGCTATTCAGCTTCCTCAATGGGATTCAGATAGGAATACCCGAGGTTAACGTCGGCCCGGTGCATATCGGAGGCGGGGTCATTGACCCCTTTAACATCGGGCTCATTCCTCATCTAGCGGAGGGCGGGATCATTGATAGCCCGACCCTTGCTCTGCTCGGGGAAGCGGGTCCCGAGGCCGTAGTCCCGCTATCAGCCGGCCCGATCGGTGAGACACACTTCCATTCCCATATCGAGGTTAAGGGGGAGGACCCCTTTATCCGGAATGAGGCCGATCTGATTCGGGCCAATAAGCGCGTAGCCTTCCTGGCGGGCTTCTAATGGGACTGCTCGAGTTTCGGAGCTTTGGGATCAGCGGGGAGGATCCCGATATCTGCATCGATCTGGTTGAGGGTTGGCAGCTGCCGGTCAACGTCCGCGGCCGGGATTGGATCGTGCCGCGGCTCGAGGGCAGGGTTGAGGGCAACCGTAGGGCCGATCTGCTCATCCTGCCGCTAGCCGGCTACGTCAAGGGCTCGGGCTCGAATCCGCAGGAACGGCTCGAGGACTTTAACGTCAACGTAACGGCTCTCATGGCCGTTATGGACCCTGCCCTAGACTCCGGTACCCTCCGGCTCTCAGCGGGCTACCTGGGGCTTCCTGCGGGCTCCGAGGCCACTATTGAGGCCCGCGTCAAGGATGCAGCTGCCGGCAAGATTCAGAGCTACCCATTCGCCCCCCTGCAGCTTTGGACGTTCGAGCTTGAGGCCCTCGTGCCCTCCTGGGACTTTGGTTCTAGTTAATGGCTCCGAATGTAACGGTCAGCTTCTTCGCTGCGAACGATATCAACGGCAGCCCGATCCTCACCATTACCGATGAGGATGACTTCTTTAAGGGGCTCAAGCTCACCCCCGACCTGTATTCCCTGGGGGGATGGGAGCTAACCCTCGCCCGGGCCTGGGGCTTTCAGCTATTCGATAGCGGAGCCGTTGACGCGGAGGTATTCGTCCGCTTTCTGGTGCATGCCTATTCCTCGAGTACTTGGTACTACGGGGGAGTGCTCAATAAGCGGGATCTAATCGTTGTTGAGCGGGATGAGCTCGGGGCCGAGCAGCTGACGATTGGGGGCAGCGGACCGAAAGCCTATATGGATCGGTCAGCCCTGGGGATCGAGCAGCGTAGCGGGCTCGGCTTTAACCTCGATCTAGTCAATGGGGTTTGGCGCTGGAATGAGGCTGCTACCGCGGGCCGGGTACTCGATGCGGTCGTTGACGAGGATGCAGCCCGGAGCAACCCATCCCTCCCGGATCTGACGATCAACTTCGATGATACGAATGACTCCGATGGGAATGCCTGGGTCAATGAGATAACCCCGGGCAGCGCTGAGTACCAGACTCCGGTTGGCAGCAGTCTGCTTGACGTGATATGGGACCTCGAGGATCTGGCGGACCTCTATACGACCGTGCACCTCGGCAGCTTGGCTAGCCCGCAATATCAGCTAAACGCGTTCGGGGCTTTCGGTGACGACAATACCGGCAGCAGCTTTGGCGCCGGCATCGGGCTCATCCGGGAGAAAGTCAATATTGCGAACGATTCCCTATCCGTTCAGGGGGTCGCGTTCCGTAAGGCTTCTCATGTAATCGTCGAGGGCAAGGACGGAGTATGGATAACGGAGGTTCGGCCTACCTGGAGTCCTGGGGATTACGTCAAGTGGGACAAGATCGAGTACACGCGCTCGAGCTCCGAGGCGATCCTGCATCGGGTCGGGCTGCGGTGGCTGCAACGGCAGAGCAACGGAGACCAGGAGCTCACGGTTGAGATTCTGCCCGGAGCATCCCCGGCAACCGGCTACTACTTCCCGGCTCCGAATGACCCGATCTGGCTCGGCAATACGATCAGCCTCGATACCGTTGCCGATGGCAGTACCCATAGCCCGCTCGACTACAACAACGCTGACGTTCTGGTAACGGGCCTCGAGCTTGAGCTCGGGCCGGCCGGGGATACATCTACCGCTGACGCTAAGGCGAAGTCATGGGATATCAAGGTTAAGCTCAATCAGGAGCGGGCCGGCAATCCTGGGGCTCCGGATCAATCCTCAGCTGGTAATGGGGGCTGCGAGTGTCAGCCTCCGACTCATTCGGCCCCCGAGCCGGTACCCGATGATCCCGGGACGGTTCTGCATTTATGGGAATGGGCTGCCGATGCCCTCGATACGGTCGATGGGGTATCAACCGCATTCCGATTCTCCGGTGTATCTCATGCCTACGGTCCCGCTGAGACAGCGTTCGGAGCGGGAGGGGTCTACGGCTCTAACTCGGCGGGCAACTATCAGACCTCGGCCCTAACCGTTACTGCCGGAACGGCCTATATCTTTGAGACTGACATTCTCTGGCGCTTCGATCCGACCTTCCGCGGGCTCCAGGTGCATTGGTTCAGCGACTCCGGCGGCAATACGCTGATTAGTACCGATGAATTCGTAGTCGGTCCTGGGCATGCGACGAATACGGAGTATCACGAGGCCGTAACCCTCACGGCTCCTGCTACTGCCATCCGCTGCCGAGTCGTTGATATTCACCACTTTGCCGGGATCTTCCTCGATAACCTCAGCATGGCAACGGTTACGAGCCCGGTCTCTCAAGATCCGTACGCGGTCAACTATGGGGGCTCCCCTCATGCTTCCCCCTACTATCTGCCCTCCGATTACGTTATTGACCAGCTGCAAACGATTACGGCTGCCATTCCCGCGGCTCTCGATGAGCTCGAGGACGTTGACGCTAGTGCTCCGACCGATGGGCAAGTGCTCACGTGGAACGCAACGGACTCGGAATGGGAAGCGGAGACCCTGCCGGCTGCTCCCCCTCCGGCCGGCGCAGTCGGGGAGCTCTTGATCGCGGATACCGGCACCAGTACCCCGCTAGTGTTCGCGGATATCCTGCAGAATGAGGCGCAAACCGATCTGCTATATGGGGATGTAGGCTGAGGCTATGACGAAAGCATCTGATAACGCATTCCCGAGCATCCTCATAACCGAGGGTACCGAGCCCTCCGCTCCGGCTGCCGGTAAGCAGCGGCTCTACATTGACTCCACGAGTCATAAGCTCAAGCGGACTGATAGCAGCGGCACGGACGTTGACATTGAGGGCACGGCCCTGGGGGCATGGACCGCCTATACCCCTGCTCTTACTGCCACGACTACCAACCCTACCTTGGGCAGCAGTACCCTGACTGGCCGCTATAAGCTCTTGGATTCCAAGACACTCGTGGTGCATATTCACCTGAGCATTACCACTGGTGGTGCTTGGAATGCAGGATCTGGTACCTGGCAGTTCTCTCTGCCTTCCGGCAACGCAAAGAACACAAGCGGTATGTATCAGGTAGCTTCGATGCACGTTCTAGATAACGGCACGACCCACTACGCGGGAGTAGCCAAGATCACGGCCAATGCGACGAAGTTTGACGAATGTGTTGTTGCCGATAGTGCCGGGACGAAGATTATGAGCAACAACACGCCAATTACCTGGGCAACCGGGGATCAAGTCAATATTCAAGGAACGATCGAGCTCGAGTAGCGCTTGACAACCGGCGTAGGGTAAGGAAGTAGCCCCCCTCCGGGCGAAGGTGAGACAACTCCCGGAGGCAGGGCCGGATACAGCATAGCGTGACACTCAAGCTGTCGCGTGCATATGGGAAGGTGAGAATCCTATGACGAGCCTCGGGCGACTAGTTGCCGGCACCCTGATAGTCCTTATCCTGCTCCTGCTATGGGTCTATCTCTCGAACGTCGGGCTCGTGCGATGAGAGCTCTGACAGCTGCAGCCGGCTTCCTCAGCTGCATAATCCTCAGCTGGTACCTCCTGGCGATCATTGCCCATGCCGAGCCGACTAACTGCGGCCGAGCCTGCTTCGATCCCGGGGTTACGGAGAATCCGGCTATTACCTTGATCGGGGGGGAGCAATGAGGAATGAGGCAGCAGAGCGGCTGCGGTCAGCGATGCAGGGCTGCTCCGAGGATGACGAGAGATTGCTTGACGAGGCTCTCGCTGCCGAGTACGAACGCGGCAAGCGCGCCACTGTCAAGGCTATTGACGAGAGCGTTCGCGCAGACGAGCGCCGCGCCACGGTGCGCGAGATTCTGGAACGGCTCGAGGGGCAAGCTTCCCTGATTGAGAAACAGAAGCTCTATGCCCGCATCCGCAAGGTCATTCTCGAGGTGGCGGAATGAGCAAGCAAAGCGAAGGGGCCACGGTCAACGGTACCGCAGCCCCATCCGCTCCTGCCGGGGGATCCTCAGCCTTGAGGGAGTCTGATATTGACCCGGAGACCTGGCAGCTGTCAAGAGTCGGGGTCTACATGACTGCGGACCATCGCTACTACGTCAACGGGCAGGGGCCCTATCCCTCCGTTACGACGGCTCTCGATGTACTCCATAAGCCGGCGCTTCAGTATTGGTACGCGCAGCAGACTGCTACAGCTGCGGTCATGCATCTGCCGGAGCTCATCGGCAAGAGTGTCGAGGATGCGGTTGAGCTCATCATGCAATCTCCCGGGGCCCCTACCCGGCAACGGGACCGGGCAGCGAAGCTCGGTACCTCGGTGCATCTGCTAGCGGAGCTAATAGCCCTGGGAGGCCCTGAGCCGGCCGCTAAGGGCTTTGAGGTATCCCCGGAGCAGATTCCCTATGCCGAGGCTTTCCGGGGCTTCCTGGGCCGTTACAGCGCCTCGAGCATTGTGAGCAGCGAGAAAGCGGTATGGAGTCGGACGGATGGCTATGCCGGCATCTATGACTTGCTCATGCTCATCGAGGGGGAGCTCTGGCTCATTGATATCAAGACCTCGAAGCAGGGAACGTACCCGGAGTACGGGCTGCAGCTGGCAGCCTACGGGCATGCCGAGTACATTGTCCTGCCCGACGATCCGACCCTGTATCCGATGCCCGAGGTTAAGCGTTACGGGATCTTGCACTTGAGACCGGATGCTTACCCCGGCCCGCTGTCCGAGGGATGGCGGCTCATCGAGTATCCGGTGACTGACCGGGATTACGTTGCCTTCCTGGCAGCCCTGGATATCTGGCAATGGAAGGCAGAAGGGAGGTTCAGTAAGAAGAATCTAGTTACTACTACTTAGGTACTTCTAACGGGATTAAGCTCCCCGTTCCGGAGTATTCCCCCGGCATGAGAGAGAGAAGGAAACAATGCCCTTTACTATTACTGCAGCTGCAGTAGACATAGCCCCGGGAACGTATAAGGGGCAGCTAGAATCGGTTGAGGTTAAGCCGACAGAGAATTTCGGAGGCGGGGAGTACCGTCAATGGAATTTCTTGATCGAGGTTGACGGTAAGCTGCTTCCGGTCTCGGCTACCTCGAGCATGAATACCGGCCCCCGGAGCAAGAGCTATCTCTGGTTGACTGCTCTCCTGGGCCGGGCTCCGGCAGCTGGCGAGACAATCGAGGATCCGACCGGGAAAACGGTACTGTTGACGATCGGGCAGAAGGAGAATGGCTTCCCCCGGATCGATGCCGTGTCCGCTTTTGTCGAGCCGGCTGCTACTGTTCCTGGAGTCCCGCGCTAAGCGGGCAATTAGTCGGGCCGGGGGGCAACCGGGACTGCGCGACTCCCCCCGCGTGTCCTGTGGGCAGCGTTCCCCCGGCCCGTTCAGAGCGTAAGGTGAGACTATGAGAGATTCAGACATTGACGCTCTGTCGGCTGACGGAGCTCAAGAGCCCTACCCTGCGGATTCGGCAGAAGCTCTACTGCGGGAAGCGCTGAAGGTGCTGCGGGGCATGAGCGACGATCTGGCCGATGGCGTGCTTGAGGGTAGGCAGCCGTGGGGCATCGAGGATGCCGACTGGTCCGCTGCTAACGACGCCTTCCGCGCCGCTCTCCAAGTCTCTGCTCCGTCACCAGCGGCGGAGCAATGAGCTCCTGGTATCAGCAGCAGCAATCGGAAGCGGCTTTCATGGGGCAAGTTACTGATTACGCTCGGCTCAAGGGTTGGGATTGGTTTCACGTTCAGCCGGGGCTGACGGAGCGGGGCCGTTATCGCACCCCGGTCTCCGGCACCCTGGGCGCCGGTTGGCCGGATCTGATACTCGTGCGGCAGGATCGGATCATTGCCGCGGAACTCAAGAGCGCTCGAGGTACCGTGACCCCCCTACAGAAACGGGTCATGCTCATTCTGCAAGGGGCCTTGCTCGAGGTACACGTTTGGCGGCCCCGGGACTGGGCCCTCATTGAGCAGCTGCTCGCATGACTAGCTCAAAGACTCCATACAGAGCCGTCATCCTCGTACCGCGGCGAGAGGATGGCGGCTCCCGGGATGCAACGTGGAATTGGGTTCGGTCCTGGTGGCGGGAGCAGCTGCCCGAGCTCGAGATATTCGAGGGGCATCATACCGAGGGTCTCTTTAACCGTTCAGCTGCTCTCAATCGAGCAGCTGCTCTAGCGGGGCCCTGGGACGTAGCCCTCATCATTGACGCTGACGTTATCTGCGATCCGGAGCAAGTGCGGGAAGCGATCGAGGTTGCCTACTCCGGTGCCGGCCGACTCGTCCTAGCCTTTAGCCGGCGGCACAATCTGACGGAGCGCGGCTCGGCTAAGGTCATGGCCGGGGAGAAGGGCAGCTGGCGCCATTACATCGGCAAGACGTACACCGATATGGCTTCGAGTTGCGTTGCCATCGAGCGGCATGTATGGGATGCGGTGGGCGGCTTCGATGAGCGCTTTGCCGGATGGGGCTTCGAGGATTCAGCCTTTAGCGTTGCCGTTGAGGCTCTGACCGGCAATACGCTGCATAAAGTACCCGGGGAGCTCTGGCACCTTTGGCACCCTACCGCTCCGGAGGGCAAGCGCGGTACCCCGAGCTATCAGGCTAACCGGGCCCGGCTCGAGGCATACCGGGCTGCGATCGGTCAGCCGGCCATCATCCGCGGGCTGATAGCCGGCGAGGATCCGGTACGGCTGCCGAGCATCCGACACGAGAGCATTCCCCGCATTCTGCATCGGACCGTACCGGCTGTTACCTCGAAGGAAGTTGAGGGCTACTGGAAGCGTTTTAAGGCTCTGCATCCGGGATGGGAGCTTATGACCCATCGAGACCCGTTAGAGCCCTCAGCGTGGCCCCTGTCGGCTCCTGGGTGGGATTCCTGCAGTACCGGGGCGCAGCGGGCAGGACTGATCCGGCTCGAGGCCCTGTACCGATGGGGAGGCATCTACGTTGACTCCGACGTTGAGCCGTTCCGCAGCTTCGAGCCCCTGCTCGGGGTTCGGGCTTTCGCGGGATGGGAGGATGAGCGGGTCATTCCCGATGCGGTCCTGGGGGCCGAGCCCGAGCATCCGGCTATCCTGGCGTGCCTCAAGCTGGCGCTCAAGCTGCTCGATCAAGGGGCCTGGGCCTCGGGCCCGGGGGTGACTACTAGGCTATTGAGGAATCGTCCCGACGTTCTACTGTTGCCCCCTGGGAGCTTCTATCCCTATCACTACACCGAGAAGGGGCGCCGGCATGAGGATCATAAGCAGACTAATCCGTGGGCTTTCGCGGCTCACCATTGGGCAGGATCTTGGCTCAATCAAGAGGTGGATTCCGCCTAAGGGATGGTAATTACACCGATCACACTCAAGGCTGCTAGGGAATACGTAACCCGTGTTCACAGGCATCATCAGGCTCCCCAGGGCGGGCTATTCGCTATCGCTGCCAGCGAAGGGGAGTACGTCAAAGCTGTGGTGATTGTGGGCAGGCCTGTGGCTAGGCACTTGGATGATGGCTTTACGGCTGAGGTTACTCGCCTAGCTTCTGATGGTTCCCCTAATGCCTGCTCCATGCTCTATGCAGCTGCATGGAGAGCAGCACGGGCAATGGGCTATCGAAAGCTCGTGACTTATACCCTCCAGAGGGAACCGGGTAGCAGTCTCAGGGCTGTGGGATTCAGGATTGTGGGAGAGGTATCGGCTCGCAGCTGGCATAGCGAGACAAGGCCTAGAATTGACAAGGATGAGAAAGAGCCCCGATTCCGATGGGAGCTAATGGTAGGCTGAACACAGGAGGTCTCTAATGGATTTGACAGCATTCCTAGCAAGCCCCGCCGGACTAGCCCTAAAGGCCGCTCTCGTGGCCGCCTTTCTTGATTTTGCATTCGGCACATACGCGGCTCTACGGGACGGGGTATTTGCACTCGACTCTGTGGCGGCATTTGTGCGTAAGCACCTTCTGGGCCGTGTACTTCCTGTTGGTACCCTGGCCGTAATGGGCTACGTCACTGGTGATCTAGCCATGAATACGGCTGCTGCTGCAGCTCTCACGGCCTATGCAGCCGAGACACTGGCGAGTATCTACGGCAGCATTGCAGTACCCGACAAGGACCCTGCTACTGCTATCCCGAGCGAGTAACGTGTCCCGGGGGCCGGGGCATTACCATCCCGAGCTATGGGCGGTGGATCAACAACACCGATACGAAGATCGGATTAAGGATGAATTGGAATCCCTCGAGCGGGCAGTTGACCGGTTGACGCAACGGGTAACGATGCTGCTCGGCGGCATAGCGCTCCTGGTATTCATCCTGCCCATTGTGAGCCCCTGGATCCGGGCTTTCGTGGGGGTGCCATGAGAGATAAGCTGACGGATATCCTGGTACTCATCCTCATGGTCGAGGGGGTACTAGCGCTGAGCCTCTTGATTCTGTTTACCCTGTATCGGATGTTGAGCGGCAACTAGAGAAGGTGAGATATGGCTCTCCGACGATCGGTACGCTTTGCAAGGGTTACTCAATGGTTCGGGCCGGCTGACGCGGTAGTTGCCTCCCGTGAGCCCCGTATGTGGCACCTAGGGGAATCGGCCTATTGGCTGCAGTACCCCGGGGCGCATGAGCATCTGCATTTTCACCCGGGCATTGATCGAGCAGCTGCTAGCGGTACCGCGGTCCTGGCAATGGAAAAGGGCCTCGTGCTCTTTGCCGGTTGGAAGGATGCAATCAGCGGGAATCAAGTTGAGGTACAGATCCGGCCCGGGACGGTGTACAGCGTCAATCATCTATCGCGTATCCGCTGTCGGGTAGGGCAGACCGTTGCTCGAGGGCAGCGGATCGGGGATGTTGGGATGACCGGCTCAGCGACCGGCCCCCATGTACACGAGGGAATCAGTATTCAGGATGCAGCCGGCCGCTCGATCCTCTGGAATCCGAATATCTTCTTCCCGGGGGGTAGCAGGGCCCGGGATCCGCATATCCGTCCGCTGCCCTAGTCATGGATATCGTTTACCCGGTCAGAGCCGGCAAGTATCAAGCCGAGCTCCGCTATAGCCTCCGGTCCCTCGGCAACCTTCCCCATGATCGGGTATTCCTGGTAGGCCACGTTCCGGAATGGGCAAAGGGGGTAGTCGGCATCCCGCGGGAGCAATCAGCCGGCCGATGGCGCAACGTGCAAGATAACTTGCTCGCTGCCCTGGAAGTAGCCTCCGACCCCTTCCTGCTTATGAATGATGACTTCTACATTATGAGCCCCATGCCTGAGGTACCGATCTACCATCAGGGGCCGATGGCTGAGGTTATTGATCGGTACCGCAGGACTCGGCATACCGGGGCCTATTGGCGGGGCATGGTTGCTACTTACTACTTACTGCAGGAATGGGGCTATAGCAACCCACTAGGGTATGAGCTACATATCCCGTTACTGATACATCATGCCCCCATGCTTAGGGCATTGAGCATCGGGCAGGAGCTCGAGGTACTTGCCTACCGCTCCCTATACGGAAACCTTGCAGAGCTAGGGGGCATACAGCATGAGGACTGTAAGGTGCTCTATAGGGCCGGAGTATTGGAATGGCAGCAGTACCCGTTCCTGAGCAGTAACGATGATGTTGCCTATAGCCCATTAGGTAAGCACCTAGCAGCTACCTTCCCCGAGGCAGGACGATATGAGAGCTAGCGCTCTAGGTACTAGGCGATGGATCAAGATACGGAAAGCCGTGCTAGTGCGGGACGGCTACCGCTGTCAGTACTGCGGAGCTCATGCAGATTCAGTTGACCATGTAGTACCTCGAGCCGAGGGCGGAGGGGATGAGCCGAGCAACCTACGGGCATGCTGCCGCAAGTGCAACAGTCGCAAGGGGAACGGTTTTTTAAGCGGGCAGGAGACTGTAGACGCTCCTCGCCGCACAATCTCTCCCCCGATGCCCCTGCTCTCGGGCGACTACACTCGGAAGCATGGTCGCTGAGCTCCGGATAGACACCGGCAGCCCCCGGATCGG
>Ga0207662_10000495_pt1 | contig 17608 bp, 21 predicted proteins | sample KBSS33LmetaG_FD_184338 | JGI IMG/M metagenome (GOLD analysis project Ga0207662, IMG submission 184338) | Switchgrass rhizosphere microbial communities from Kellogg Biological Station, Michigan, USA - KBS S3-3L metaG (SPAdes) (version 2) | ecosystem: Host-associated > Plants > Roots >... | reverse complement strand
ATAGACACGTGTAATGAGGCGCTGATCAGTGATGAGACTGCTGGTCGATTCGGAAATCACGCGCGAGAAGAATTGCCAAGGCACTAGGGCGATAAGCACATATAAAGGATAGGGGACGCCATCTGAGGGCAGCTGAGCGGTCCTGCCAAAGATCAACCAGAATACCGCCATCATCGCCAACGGCTGTAGGAGAACCCAGGCGACGCCAATGACGGTTTGCTTATACCGAACTTTGACGTCCCGCCACGCTAGAAAGTAGATCAACTCGCGGTATTGCCACAATTCAAGCAGGTTAAGATTTGTCCATCGCCTGCACGGTTGAATTCGAGACCACATCGGAGCAAGTGACGATTCGTCTAAAGTGACATCTTCGCCCACTGCACGATTCAAAGGGTACATTCTGAATTTGCGACGGGGATGTCAGCTATCCCCTTCTGGACATTGACTGTCGAACTGCTATGCTGAATTGAATATCCATCGAATCAGGAAGTGTGTCATGCCCATACAGGTCTGGCGGATCATGCTCGGGATATGGCTGACCTCGGTTTTGATGGTCATCAGCCTGCCTTGGTCAAAGTTCGATGCGAGACCGCATTGGAAGAATGTGCAGTGGGTTCCGTTCGAGCATTTTAGCCTCCATCCAACCGTACTGACCGAGACGATACTCAACGTCATCGCCTTTATCCCAGTGGGTTATCTGGCGGCTCGAAGCCTTGCGCAGAGTCATCAGCGCCCAGTTCTCGGAGCGTTGGCTTTGGGAGCCTGCAGCTCGGTCAGCATCGAGCTGTATCAACTGTTCTGCCAGGACCGGGTCCCTTCAACTACCGACCTCCTCATGAATGTCGGTGGAACAGCCATTGGGGTCTGGCTGGCCTTTGCCATCGACTGGACGCTTACCTTTTTCATGCTCCATATTCGCCGGTTGTCCACCTGACTGCTTCACCTTCCATCATCACAATCTGAAAGGGTGCTGTCGTCCAGATACAGCTTCGCCCTCTCACTTACAGAGGCCTACTTTCTCTCAATGGTGCTCGGCGTGAAACTTACGAATGACTACGTGTTTCGCTGACTCTTAGGCGCCGACTGCGGAATCTATGGTGTGTTCGATTTTCAATACATCACAGGGTCAAATTCCCCGCAAGGAAAACACAAAAACATGCGTGCTTTACTTATCGTAGGACTACGCAGGCGGCAGGGTGAGTTTTTCGATTTCGCTAGGGGATGAGATATCGCTGGACGAATTTTTCGCTGATGATATAGTTCGCAGTGCGTAGTGACCGGGAGGGATCTGTATGAACTATGTCCGCATCGGAAAGCGAACGCTCAATCTCGACAGTGTGAGTTATGCCGAGGTGCAGGTGTGGCAGGATGAAATGACCGTGAAAGTCTATTTTTCCGGACTGGCGAACAATACTCCGCTCGTCTTCGGGGAGAATGACGCCAAGGAGCTGTGGAAATATCTGGAGTACGTTGCTGAGAAGCCCATCGCGTAATCCTTCCGGTCCGCTCGCTTCAAACCCTCTTTCCTTTCGTGATCCTTAGAACGTTCGGATCCTGTACTCTGCTTGTTGACGCTCTCCGATCGGAGCAGGCGGGCTTCCTTTCGGTAGTCCCGGTAGTAGCTCAACACCTTCTGCACATAGTGCCGGGTTTCTTTATACGGCGGAATCTGCTTATAGCGATCAACCTTCCTCTCGCCTGCATTGTAGGCTGCCAACGCCAGACGCGTGTTGCCATGGAAGCGGTCCAAGAGATAGCGCAGATGTCTGGCACCTCCCGCCACGTTCTCATTGGTGTCATAGAGGTTTTGGACCCCGTGACGCATCGCCGTTTCAGGCACGAGTTGCATGAGGCCAACGGCTCCCGCCTTGGAGACTACGATGGGGTTGAACGAAGACTCCGCCTTCATGACCGCAAACAACAACGCGGGATGCAGGTGATGTTGCTGGGCCGCTCGTCTTACGGCACCCTCCAATTCTGCGGCTGAAGTTGCGTGTAACTGGGCAGTGGACCCACGCTCGGCCGTGGAGTTGGTCGTCGCCGCACCAGGCTTGGTGCTGGTGAATCCCTGCTCGATGGAGGTTTGTGCGAGCGTGGAGGGGGTCGAGAGCGTGAAGGTCAGTCCTGCAACGAGCATCGGTAACTGGCCAATCAACCGCTTGGTTCCTATTTTGAGATGGTCCTGCATCATAAGCTTTCCTCCCTCAGGAGTGGGCGCATTCTCTCTACGCTCTCCGCAGGTTCCATGCCTTTTTGAAGAGAGGATGAATGAGGCCTTTGCCCAATCAAAACGGTGACTTACATGGTGTCGCATCTCCCATCTTTCGTAGGGCTGGTGGGGGGGGCACTTTCCCTATATTGTTCCATCGGAGCGCATTTTGCCGCCGGTAATCTGAGGACACGAACACGCGGTTCTCGAAAAGGTGAGCGAGGGAGGGTCGCCCCGTATGAAAATCCGCTATAGCGAGCGAGTGCTCACTGGATTCCCCGTCATTTTTGCCGGCGATTCCTTCGTAGGAGAAGGCACGGTGGACAACGTGTCGGTGCCGGGTTGCAGCATTGTAAGCAATAAGATTGTAAAGCCGGGCACCTATCTCGAGATGAAAGTCCTGATGCCTGACAACAGCCCCTCGCTTTGCGTTGAACTGGCAAAGATCCGTTGGCGTAACGGTCGTCGGTTTGGCGTGGAATTCATCAAGATGCCGGGGGTTGACCAAGTCCGTCTTGGACGGTTAATCAAACGTCACCGTGCGGCCAGAGCCTCTGCTCGACTCCAGCACCCGCGAATGCTACACTTTCCGTAGTTAGGCCTTTCCGGAGTTCTGTCATCATGAATCGCCTTGTGCTTCTGGTCTTGTGCCTGCTTGCCACCGGCTGCGCCGAGCCGTGGACGATGTTTCACACCCAAACCGGCGACCAGATTGTCATCGGCCGCCGTTCCTATACCTATGAGGGCTGCCTTGCCACGATGCAGGAGGAGGCCAATCGGCTTGGGGTCACCTTCCGCTATGTGCATGTTCGTGGCACGACGTTTGGCCGATCCCTGCTCTGGCCCTTCGAACCCGGCTACGCCTGTGAGGCGGCGATCGGACCGGAAGGCCATCCCTACGGGATCTACTTGAACGTGCCGCCCCGCACCCCGCACAGCTGACCCCAACTCGCCCTCGCTTCACCGCAGTTTTAACTCATTGTAAAAATTTATCCGTCGCGGGTTGAATGATTGACAATGGAACCGCGATCGCAGTATTACATTTTCAACAACGCTGCCGCCCTCATGAAACACCTGCTCGTGCATCTCCTCACCGACCGCCAACCCTGCAATGACGCTTGAAAGGAACCGGCCTGCGTGGAGCCAGGCAAACCTGTTGGGGTAATCGGCATTCGATCAAGAGCATCGACCGGCATCACTATTCATCGGCCTCATCGTTCAAAGGAGCCACCATGGAAGATCTCGTCATTGAGGAAGAAGGCGCTTCATCCGCCCTGAAGATCACGTTGGGTGACTTTCTCGTCTTCATCAATTGGATGAACCAGACGGAAAAGTCGCTTGAGCGCGGCGAGGCACTCCCCACGACTCCGGAGCTAGACTCGGGAAAAGTGAAGGGCTGGATTCAGCTCGTCCAGCGTCTCGAGGAGCGTTTCCGCCGGAGCGAAGAAAAAAAGATCGCATTGGAAGCGAACGTCATCGCTCAAGAAGCACAGCTGGGACAGCTGCTGACGCACCTGCATGCCAACATTGCCTCGCTCTATGAGAATCTCGGCCAGTCGAAGAAGGCCGAAGAGGTTCGTCGTCGAGCCGAAGCATTGCATGCCAGCTAGGGTCGAACCACCCGTTCGAGCCTAAATTCGCCCCAGCCGCCTGCCTATCAGACAGGTAGGGCGGTGGAGTAGCCTGAGCTTGCCGCAACGAAGCGGCCGGGGCAGGCTATTGCCACGCTCTGACCGATTCCCACATTTTACTTTCCGCCCGCAACGCCTTGGCTATAATCAATTACGTAACGGTTTATCCTCGCTGAGGAGTCTTCGGCCTTGGCAAGGTGATGACTCCGTTTGGATTCTTCCTATGATCACGGTACTGCTGATCGAAGACAACGACGTTGATGCGCGGCTGACCCAGGACTTGCTGGCTGAATGGAGCGTGGAGGAATTTAAAGTTACCCACGCGAGAACTCTCTCCGACGGACTGGCGCACATCGACAAGGGTCGGTTTGACGCTATTCTTCTGGATCTTTCCCTTCCTGACGCATTCGGATTGCCGACGGTCCGGCAGGTTCATGCCACCAACCCATCGATCCCTGTGGTCGTGCTCAGCGGCGTCAGCGATCAGTCGCTCGCCCTTCAGGCCGTGCAACAAGGCGCTCAGGACTATCTGGTCAAAGGCCAGGGCCACCCGGAACTGCTTGCCCGCTCCGTGCGGTACGCCATAGAGCGGAAGCGCTCGGAAGAGCGCCTGACCTACCTCGCTCAGTACGATCAGCTGACCGGCCTGGTCAACCGTACGCTGTTTCGCGACCGGTTGGTCCAAGCGATGGCGAGAAGCAAGCGGCTTCAGCAGCCGTTGGGGCTGATGCTGCTGGATCTGGACCGGTTTAAAGCGGTCAACGATACCCTTGGACACGACGTCGGGGACGAGCTGTTAAAGTCGGTCGCTGAACGGTTGAAGACCTGTGTGCGCGAGGTCGATACCGTCGCGCGAATGGGCGGAGACGAGTTCACGATCATTCTCGAAGGAGTTTCCTCCGAACAAAGTATCGTTGTCGTGGCAAAGCGAATCACGGAATCCATCTCGTCTGTCTTCCATCTGAAGGGGCATGACGTCTCGGTGGGAGTGAGCATCGGCATCACCGTGTATCCCCATGACGATCACAGCATCGACGAGCTGCTCAAGCATGCCGATTCCGCCATGTATCGTGCGAAACAGCAAGGCGGCAGCGGCTTTGCTTTCCACGAAGCGTCCGGCTCCAATCACGCTGCGACCTACTCCGCCTCCTAAGCCCTCGAACGTCGGCCCTTGTAGGGCCCCGGGTACCTTACCTTCCGATTTCCGACAGCGGAGCCTCGGTGATATGCATGGAGCCCCGAGGGTTCGGCGCCAGTACGTTCGTTTGCGCGAGCACGTCCCGAGCCGGCGACGGATGAGTTTCCGGAGTCATCACGATCCCCCAGTGCCTGTTGTCCGCACAAATGTTATCCACCAACAGCGCTTCGGCATGATGGAACAGCAGCATCCCGCTGAGCCAATTGTCCGAGCACCGATTCCGGACCAATTCGGGGTGGCTTCCTGGATCGCGCACGGCGATGCCAAAGTGATGGTTGTCTTTGCACACGTTGTCTGCCACCCGCGGCTGAGCTCCGGCAAAGACGAAGATGCCTGATTCGCGGTTATTGCACACCTCGTTGTCGAGGAATGCGGCCCGGCATTCGGGTCCATACATCACCACGCCGGAGAGGATTCCCTCTGCAGCGCGGCACTGAGTGACGGTGCAGGTAGAATCGAGAATGTTGATTGCGGAATGTTGATCGCTGCCGATATAGCGAAACGTCAGTCCGGCGATCCGTCCGCTCGGGACACGCTGAAGATACAGAGGCCCGCCGCGGCGGGAGAAAATCTGGACCATGTCACGGCCCGCCCCGATCAGAAGGACGGGGCGATCGGCCATAAAAACCTTATCCTCATAGACACCGGCCCTGACATAGACCTGATCGAATTCCCCGGCTTCTTTCAATGCCGCACTCGGTCGGGGATACCGTGCGGGATCTTGCCAGTCCACGATCAAAGTCTTACCACCCAGAGGGTTCGGCGGAGGATCTTGCGGTGGCGTTTCAGATCCGGTGCTCATCGGCAGCTCCTGTTTATCACGATCGGGACTTTGTCAGTCAGCCGACAGGAACACGTCATTCCGGCTTGTCAAGGCAATGCCCGACCGCCGGGCGTACAATTCTGATCTCACCGCTAAAAGACGCTCCCCGATCCTGCCGTAAAAAGCCCGTATTTCTGATGGTTTTGCCACACCATGACCGAGCGGCTGTGGCACGTGGCTTGCGAACTCGTCTGGGCGACACACGTTCGCTGGCAACGGAGGCGGACCGATGAACACTTGCAGGCTCGTACCCACGGCACTCTTCTCCATCATTCTGACGATGGGCGGTCTCTCGAGCGTGTGGGCCACCCCGGCGCAAGTTCAGGACACCTCACGTCATCTGTATGACCGCGTCATGGAAGAATTCAAGCACCGAGACTATGAAGCGGCACTGGCGGGGTTCCGCCTCTTCCTGGAGCTTCACGGCCAAACGTCGCTTGCTGCAAACGCGCAATACTGGGTCGGCGAGTGTCAATTCCGAATGGGGCGGTACAAAGAGGCCTTGAAGGCCTTTTACAACGTCGTTTCCTACTATCCGCTCAGCCCGAAACTGGCAGCGTCGACGCTGAAGATTGGGCAAACCTACACAAAGCTCAAAGATCAGGAAAAAGCCCGTATGATGTTTGAGCGGGTCGTCGATCAATACCCGGACACCCCTGAGGCCGAAGTGGCCCGTAAAGCGTTGGAGGTGGAGGCTGAGAAGCCCGAGCCTTCACCACCTCCTACCGAGTAAGCTCGTCAGCGTTCCGGGTTCATTCCGGATCGCTCATTCCCAGCAGGCGCTCGAGTTCCTGGACGGTGTAGGTCCGGTGGATATTCAACGTCGTCACCCGGATGCCCGCCGTATGGAGAATGCGCTGCACCTCGCGGCCCGGCAGCACATCCGCCGGGTCGATCACAGGGTCGCTCGCTTCGAGTTGCACGACTTGCTCCACCACACGCGAACCGGGATGCACCAGCACTACGCCTGCACGTTTGAGGGCAAGGTGCCGCAACACCTCAATTCGGGATTCGCCATCCGCGTCGACCGTCAAAAAGCTCAAGAGCGGGACCTGCGTGAACACCAAATAGCGGTCCTCCACGGCCAGCCGGATCAGATTGTAGAAAAGCAATTCCTTTTCGCCAAGCAGAGGGTGCGGGCGGAGCACCACTCCCAGAGGGAGCACAAACGGTCCCGATCGGACACCTCGTTGTGAGCGGCCGGAAAAGATCCGCCACAACAAAACTGCCGGCACGCTTGCCACGAGGAGCAGAAACCACGGGTCGAAAACGTTGCCACTCATGTACGGAAATGCTTGGCCCAGCGAGGGCCCGCCGGCACGATTGCACCCAACAGGACTGGATGGGACGCTCCGGTCACGGCGGGAATATTCCCCCACTGGCTAGTCAGAGTTTGATACGCGAGGAGAGCGAATGCGACGGCTTCGAACGCCTTGCTCTCCCACCCCAGCGCGTCGAAGGTTGCCACCGGAATGGGAGCAAACACCGTGGACAAATTCTCCATGACCGCACGATTGCGCACACCCCCGCCGCCAACCACGACTTCATCGATTCGGCCCCTGATCCACCGACGTGCAGTGCCAACCGCCTTGGCCGTCCACATACTGCAGGTCGCCAGCAGATCCTCCATCGATAACCCCTGCTGCTGTTGAATGACGAGCAGTTCGTCGATGAGCGCAGGTCCGAATTCTTCGCGGCCCGTAGATTTCGGAGGACGGCGGGAAAGGAACGGGTGTGCGAGAAGTTTTCCCAGGAGGCGTGGCTCGACCTGCCCTTTCAGGGCCCACTTGCCGTCGCGATCCATGACCTGACGCCCGTGTGTGGCTCGATTGACAAGACTATCCAGCACCATGTTGGCCGGCCCTGTGTCGAACGCCAGGACGCCGTCCCAACTGCCCCCGCGTGGCACATAGGTCACGTTGCTGATCCCGCCCAAGTTCACGATTAATCGAGCACGGCGGGGATGCTTCAAGAGCAGGGCATGAGCGGCAGGCGTCAGCGGGGCACCCTGTCCTCCAGCGGCAATGTCGCGAGGACGAAAGTTGGCGATGGTGGTGATGCCGGTGCGTTCGGCAATGACAGCGGGTTCCCCGATCTGAAGCGTAGACCGGACTGCCCCCACTCCCGCCGCATGAATGCCATGGGGCAGGTGATGCACCGTCTGACCGTGCGAGCCGATCGCCGTAATATCGGCGGGGCGCACCTTCGCATGGCGAATGACGTTGAGCGCGGCATCGGCAAACCATTCACCGAGCAACGCGTTGAGATGGCAGATGTCTGCCACCGTCCCGGAGATGGACGCAGTAACAATCCGCTGTTGAAGCGATCGCGGATACGCGAGGGTCTGGGCCGCGAGCGCTTTGGCCTTGAGCGTGTGCCCGCGACCCGACACCTCGACGAGCGCGGCGTCCACACCATCTCCGGACGTTCCGGACATCAAGCCAACAATTTTCATGTGCGTCCTTCTCGTGAAGAATCCAAGCTGTGGGACCGCTACGCTAATGGAACTTCAGCGTCCGGTCAAGCACCGTTGCAAGGCTCGGTGGCTCGGCTGCGGGGCCGTCGCGTTGACATCAAAGAAATCTCGATGGTACGGTCGCGACCCATGCGATGGGCCCAATTCGTCATGCAGTGCTGTCTGATCCTCTCGACCGGCTGGCTTGCCGGCGATCCGTCAGTGGCCGCCGCTTCGCAGGAGCCTGTCAACATTGTCGTCACGATCCCGGTCTTGAAAGATCTCACGGAACAGGTGGGAGGACCCTATGTTCGCGTGACATCCCTGTTGAAAGGCTATGAAAATGAACACACCTATTCTCCGAAGCCGAGCGACCTCGTGGCCGTCAGAAACGCGCAGGTGCTGTTTGAGGTCGGTCTCGGGCTTGAAGTATGGGTCGCCAATCTCGTCAAAAGCGCCGGGCGGCCTTCTCTCATCGTGGTCACAACCTCGAAGGGTATTGCCCTCATCTCTGATGACCATGACGCGGGTCCCGTCCACCAGGACGCAGACCACCATGCACGTGGCAACCCTCACGTCTGGATGGATCCCGAGAATGCCGTCACGATGACGCGCCATATTACCGAGACTCTCATTCAGGCCGATCCCGGCCATGCGCAGGCGTTTCGTGACAATCAGGCGACCTACCTCAAACGCCTCGACCAGCTGCGTACGGAGTTGACGGATCGGCTGCGGAAGCTCAACGACAAGCGATTCATCGCCCACCATCCGGCCTGGCCATACTTCGCAAGGCGATTCGGCTTTGAGATTGTCGGAATCATTCAAACCCAATCGGCCAGCGAGCCGTCAGCCATTCAAATCCAACAATTGATTTCGACGATCAAGAAGCACCGGGTCAAGGCCGTGGTGTCCGAGATCCAGCTCAGCCAAAGACTGCCGGAGCTGCTGGCGAGAGAAACGGGAGCTCATGTTGTCGTGTTGACCACCCTTCCCGGCGGGCTGCCGAAGACCGACACCTATCTCGACATGCTCCGTTATAATGTGCTCCAATTGGCCAACGCGTTGGAAGCCGCCTAGTCTGCCGCCCCGTACAGGCGTGCTTCGTGTGTGCCGAAAGGATGCCCTCTCACGTGTCCGCTTCCAGCCAACCGATCATTCGTTTCGATCACGCCTCGTTCGGGTTCACCGGCGTGATTGCACTCAAGGACCTGACGCTGACGATCGCTGCCGGCGAATTCGTGGGAGTGATCGGCCCCAACGGATCCGGCAAAACCACGCTATGCAGGGCCGTGCTGGGATTGATGGCCCCGGTCGAGGGCCATCTCCACATCTTTGATTGCGCCTGTGATGAACTGCGCTGTCACCACCGCGCGAAAATCGGCTATCTTCCGCAGAAGGGCGTGGTAGACCGCAATTTTCCGGTGACCGTGCTCGAGACCGTCATGATGGGCCGCTACGGGGCGATGGGATTGTTCAGACGTCCAGGGACCTCCGATCGCGCGATTGCAATGGAGTCACTCGCCCACGTCGGGATGGAGCGGCACAAGGATAGCGCTCTTGGCCATCTGTCAGGCGGACAGCAACAGCGGGTGTTCATTGCCAGGGCGCTGGCCCAGCAGCCACAAGTATTGCTGCTCGACGAGCCGACGACAGGATTAGACATTACGACTCAACACAACGTCATCGAACTGATTGAGCACCTTCACCAAGAACTCGGATTGACCGTACTCTTGGTGACCCACGACATCAACATGATCCGCACGCGCGTTGATCGCTTGGTGCTGCTCAAGACGCGGCTCTACGCAGCAGGTCCGCCGGCCGACGTGCTCAAAGCAGAGATTCTCCGCGAAGTATACGGCAAGGACCTCGTGATTACGGAAAAAGACCTGATTATCGTCGAAGACTACCACCACCACCACCATTAGCCGAGAACGCCGTGCTGGACCTTCTTACCTACGACTTCATGCAACGGTCGCTGCTCGCCGCCGCGATGGTGGGCGGTCTCTGCTCGCTCGTGGGCGTCTTTGTCGTACTGCGGGGACTCGCCTTCGTGGGGGCAGGCACGGCCCACGCAGCGTTTGCCGGGGTAGCATTGGCCTATTTGATGGGCTGGCCGCCGTTACTGCTGGCCATCCTGTTTGGGCTCGTCACGGTCTGGATCAGTGGGTGGGTCGAAGAAAAGGGGACGATGAAACTCGACGTGTCGATCGGCATTCTCTATACCACCACAATGGCCCTCGCTATCCTCTTCATCGGCCTCATGAAGACCTACAATGCCGAGGTCTATGGCTACCTGTTCGGCAACGTCCTCTCCGTGACGCCGGAGGAACTTCGGATCATCGGTGGATTAGCCATTGTGGTGGTCGGAAGTATTGTGCTCTTCTCGAAGGAACTCTATTTCATCGCGTTCGATCAGGAGATGGCCGAAGCCTCCGGCGTGCCGGCCAGACGAATCTTTTTCCTCCTACTGACGCTTGTGGCATTGACCGTCGTCGTATCGCTCAAAACCGTTGGAGCCATTCTCGTCTTTGCGATGGTCCTTATCCCTGCTTCGACCGCCTATCAGTTGACCAATAGTCTGTCGACCTTGACGTGGTACTCGCTGATGATCGGGGTGGTCTGTTCGGTCTCAGGTGTCCTGCTATCGGCCATCCTGGATATTCCTTCTGGCCCTGCGATCGTGCTGCTGTCTACGCTGGTCTTCTTCTTCTCGATCATTCTCTCCCCCAAACGATTGCGGCAGCCGATTCCTGCTCATTGACCTCATCCGGATTACGGTACATGGCCCGGTGAATATACAAGGGGTTGCTACGGACAAAATGTCCTGCTCACCAATGGGCAGCCAGGGGTAAAAAGTATTGATTTTGTAGCGCTGTCGAGAGATAAGAGAGTACGTAGTTCTAATTTCTATAATAGGAGGGTTGTTTATGAGCGTCGTCACGGGTCGTGGGTGGAAGGCGAATCTGTTGCTGGTCAGCGCGCTGCTCGTTGCGCTTGGCGCCAGCCAGGTTCAGGCGGAAGAGACTACGATGAAGGATGGGGGAACAGAAGCCGGGAAATTCTACCTCGGCATGAGAGCTGGCTTCGCACCCTTGACCCAGCAATTAACACCCGGCACTTCAACGGATGTGGGCTCGCTCGTCAATTTTCAGGCCATGTACAGCCTCAACACTTGGCTGCTGCTCGGGATGATGCTGGAATGGGAACGCCACAGCATCAGCACAGATGGGCCGGGATCGTTCAGTCTAGGCCATCAAGATACCGTATCCGTGCTGCCGACTGTCGAAATCCGTCCGGTCCGGTTCGGCGCGATTACCCCCTATGTCAACATGAGCTTCGGTGTGAACGTGAACAGCTTTGGTGAAGACAGAAACATCGCGGGAAGCCGTGTTTCACCCAGCAATAACTTTGCCTGGCGTCTTGGATGGGGCGCCGACTGGATGATCACGAAGCAATTCGCGTTGAACGGGGAAATGGCCTACAAGCGGAATGACGGCCATGCCACCATAGCCGGTCCCGGCGCGCTGGGCAGCGGCCGTGTTGACGACTGGAACGCATCTTCGTTCGGATTTCTGTTCGGGGTGAAGTGGTTCTTTTAATGCTTGGCGGCGATGTGCGCGGAGTCGCGACGTGGGACTCTGCGCGCAGCCCTTCAGAGGAACCGAATCATTCCTGCCGTGCCTGCCGTGACCGAACCCAGACCATGCCGGTCTGTTCCTTGGCGTTGAACCCCAGCTTCGCGTAAAATCCGGGCCGCCTCGTGCAGAGCCAGAAAAGTTCCACGCGTTTGAGGCGTGGATGGTTCAGAATGCGCTGCACAATCTCAGTCCCGATACCCTGCTTCTGATAGGACTTGTCCACGATGACGTCCCAGATCGTGGCGCGATACGTGAAGTCCGTCAGCACGCGTCCGAACCCGACCAGCTGATCACCGTCCCAGGCGCATAAGGCGACGTCGGTGTGACGCAGCATTTCCTTTGCGTCATCGAGCGTGCGGCCTTTGGCCCAAGGCGCTTGGTGAAAGAGCCGCAAGAGCTCCGCGGCTTCGAGTTCTTTCTTTTCGGAAAACGTAACGACGGTCTTGAGGGTGGCGGGCATCTTATACTAGAGTAGGCTTCCGGTGGACGAACAGTCCATGCAGTCAGGCGGCAAGCGGCGGTTTCCTGCCCGAACGTTGAAGCTGCATGTGCTGGCCGGAATCAACATCCTGCGGAAGATAGTGTACGAGGAAACGAATGGCAACGCAAGTCCGTAGCTGCCCCAAGTGCTTTCAACTCATGTGGCTCAAGCCCGAGGAATTCGAACTGCTCGACGAAGAAACCGTACGAGCGAAATGCCCGCACTGCGGTTCCACTGTTCGGTTCAAATTGGTCTCCGAGGGGGCGAACGCGGCCGGCCCGAAAATGGGCCACTGACGGAAAGTGTTTAGAGTCCTCGTCCTGCACCGTCCAGTTCCGGCTTGTTTCCCGGCAAAATCTTGTGCAATCCCGCACGATACTCGGCAATGCGCCTGCTGTCTGTCTGATCGCTCGTGATTTCCTTGTCGCGCTGCATTCGTTCCAAATGATCGAGGACGGCGAGCAAGGGCTGAACGGATCCCAGGAGCTTGCCGACTTCGAAAGCTTCGAGGGACTCGACAAAGGGGTCGTTCAAGCCTCTATAGACGGTTCCGGCACTTTGATTGCGGAAACGGGAGACGATAGCTTCATAATCATCGACCGCCTCCGGCTGTGGTTTGATACCGGTCGGCACCACAGTAAGATGCACGATCGCCGGCAACTTGGCCGCATAAGACTTCAGCTGGGAGGAAAGCCCGCCAATGGCGTCGAGCACGTCGCCGGTTTGCATAGCATCGTCCTAATCGACGTGAACAAGTGCTGTCAAGCGCCGCGCTGACGTGTCAGCGTCAGACGTGCTTCGAGCTCCCCGATCATCCGCTCCATGTCCGGCGGGCAGGGTCGCTCATATTCGCACATCTCTCCGGTCACGGGATGGCGGAACCCCAAGGTGCGTGCATGCAGCATGACGCGAGGCACCTCCACTCCATCGAGGCTGCAGACTTTTCGGCCTCCATAGGTAGGATCGCCAAGGATCGGATGGCCGAGTGAAGCCAAGTGGACGCGGAGTTGATGGGTGCGTCCCGTTCTTGGATACAAGAGGAGATGCGCCGCAGCCTTGCCGAAGCGTCGGTCGACGGCATATTCGGTGATGGCGTCTTTCGGCCGTGACGTGCGTGAGGAGAACTTCTTGCGCTCCTTGGCATCACGCCCGATGGCCAGCTCAATTGTCCCGTGCCCTCGCTTGGGAACCTGCCAGACGAGCGCTTCATAGACGCGGATGATCGTATGCAGTTTGAATTGTCCGCAGAGATGGCGGTGCGCCTGATCGGTCTTGGCAATGACCATCACCCCCGATGTGTCTTTATCCAAGCGGTGGACGAGTCCGGGCCGTTCTTTCCCTCCGATGCTCGAAACCGTCCCGCCCGAGATCTGAAAATAATGAAGGAGCGCGTTGACCAGCGTGCCGGTCCAATTTCCAGGGGCTGGATGGACCACGATGCCCGGCGGTTTGTTGAGGACCAGTAGCTGATCGTCTTCGTAGAGGACTTCCAGCGGAATCGCCTCGCCTTGCAGTTGGAGAGGTTCGGCCTTCGGCACATCCATGGTGATCTTGTCGCCGGGTTTGATTTTCTGGCTGGGCCGGACGACTTGGTCATTAATGCGGATGCGCCCCAGTTCAATGAGCCGTTGCAATCGGGAGCGGGACATGTCTCGCTCCCGGTTGACGAGAAAGACATCGAGGCGCTTGGGCTGCTCTCCGGATGTGACCACGAATTCCGTAATCATGTGCGGCACACGCTACTAAAGAGCCTTGGGGAAATGCAATCGGGCCGTAGCCCATTTGCCTGCGGGGAGGCGGAGGACTATGCTGGAGACGAAAGTCCGTCCTGACGAAAGGAGATTCCAATGACCAGGATCCTCTCGGTCGGAATCGCGATACTCACTGTCGGCTTCCTCTTCACCGCGCCGGGCGTCGGGGCGGCGGACTCGCAGGGCATACCGCCGGAAACGGTCGCCGATTATTTACACTCCGTGATCGAGGCCGATCGGACGTTCTACACAATCCACGTCGTCGAACGTCTCGAAAAGGGAGGAGGTACGAAAGCGGCCGAGAACTGGAGGGCGAAAAAGGACGTGTTGCCGCTTCCGGCTCAGTTCCTCATCGAGTCGAGCGAGCTGGCTGCGACCACGGGATCCAAGATTCGTTATCGTCTGATCAGTCTCTGGCCGATCAATCCGACGAACGGACCGGACAGTCCATCAGAGAAGCAGGGGTTGCAGTTACTGAGGGAGCACCCGGAACGGTCCGTGACCAGCACCGTGAAGCGCGGGGGGCGGTCATACTTTCAAGCCATCTATGCCGATCGCGCGGTCAGTCAAACCTGTGTGGCGTGTCATAATAGTCACCCCAATAGCCAGAAAAAGGACTTCGTCATGCACGATGTGATGGGCGGATTGGTCATCGAAATTCCTTTGGAGCGATAGTCGGCATTGAAGAAGCAGGTCGGATGGCGTGGACGATCACGGCTTGCTGCCGGTAGATCGCGAGGGATCTGCGAGATGCCTCCTCGGCCTCTGCACCGTGGCCAAGGGACTCATAGAGCGACGCGAGTACTGCCCATGCCGATGCCTCTCCTGAGAGATCGCGCAGAGATTGGTAGAGCGTCACTGCACGTTTGGCGAGCTCGATTCCTCGCTCCTCCCGGCCCGGCACGCTGCTGAGCGCAGCCAGACGATGGCGCAGCCCTGCCTCAATGACCGCCTGAGGCCGCTGATCAAGCAATGCGAGCGATTGTTCATACTGGGTGCCTGCGGCCTGAGTCCGGTCCAGGATGAGATTGGCGTCGCCCAGTGCCACCAAGGCCGCAAGCATCTGCTCGTGGTCGCGCCTTCTGCGGGCTTCTGTGAGCACCTGCTCGATTTCTTGAAGGCCCTCGTCGGACGACGCGTCGCTCACCTTGAGAAGCCCCGATTGGAGCGTCACGGACCCGAGGGCCTGCACATTATGGGAGCGCCGGTAGCGCTCCTTCGCTCGTTCGAACAGGGTTGCCGCCTCCTCCCGCGAGCCCACCCACATCGAGACTCTTCCGGACGCATACAGTGCATCTGCATAGACGGGGCTGTCAGGAGACTTGGAGAAGAGCGCCAAGGCCTGTCGAAGCTGGAGTGCCGCCTCTTGCCGACGGCCCTGCCGCTCGAAAATCGATCCGATCTTGGTCAGGACGATGGCCTCGCCCTTCAGTTGCTTCTGCGCGCGGAATGTTTCAAGGGCCTGCTCATAGTAGGTCAACGCCTCAGGGTAGTGGTTCTGCACATCGTGGATTTCACCGATTCGAACCAATTCGTCGCCGCTCAACGTTCGCGCGGCAATGAGGTGGCCGGATGCCGGCGTTGGATATGCGGCAGGGAGCATGCCGACCGACAAGAGGCAGAGATAACACGCCAACACCGGATCGGCCTCCATGCGCAGGTGGAGCAATGAGAATACCGACCGGCCGCGTGACCGTCAAACGGGGGAACAGAGGAAGCGGGAGGGTTTAGGATCTGCTGGCGCGCTCCGCAATCTTCCTGCGGAGGCGGGCTTTTTCGAGGCTGATTTCAGCTTCCTTGACTTCGGACGGCAAGCCTCCTGCCTTCAAACGCTGTTCGGCCTTTTCCACGGCGGCTTGCGCACGATTCACATCGATGTCCTCGCCCTTCTCGGCAATTTCGGCCATGACGGTCACCTTCGTCGGAGTGACCTCGGCATAGCCCCAGAGGATGGCCATATGATTCGTACGGTCACCGATCCGGTACCGAAGCTCGCCGATGCGTAAGGTCGACAGGAAGTGACAATGCCCTGGCAATACTCCGAACTCACCTTCCGAGCCCGGCGCAATGACTTCGTCCACCTCCTGGCTCAGGAGTTGCCTCTCCGGCGTCACGACCTCTAATAAAATCTTTCCAGGCATCCGTCTCCTATTTCCTCTTGAAAAGGCGGGAGGACCGATGCGTCCTCCACTGCGCGCGTCCAACGCGGGTCTTCCGAGGCCGCGCGTTGCGCGAGCAAGCAGGACATTCGGTTCGCCCGCTTTCTATACCTTCACACCCATCTTCTCCGCCTTGGCCACCACTTCCTCGATGGGTCCGACCATGTAGAAAGCCTGCTCAGGCAAGTGGTCGTATTTACCTTCGAGAATTTCATTGAAGCTGCGGACGGTGTCCTTCAGCTTGACGTATTTCCCTGGCGCTCCGGTAAAGGCCTCGGCGACGTGAAACGGTTGGGACAGGAAGCGTTGAATCTTCCTGGCGCGTGCCACCACCATCTTGTCGTCTTCCGACAATTCGTCCATGCCGAGAATCGCGATGATGTCTTGCAGATCCTTGTAGCGCTGCAGGACCGACTGGACACCACGCGCGATCTTGTAATGCTCCTCGCCGATGACCTGGGGATCCAGGATGCGGGAGGTGGAGTCGAGCGGGTCGACAGCCGGATAAATGCCCAATTCCGCCAGCTGCCGCGACAACACCGTGGTCGCGTCCAAGTGGGCGAACGCCGTCGCAGGCGCCGGGTCGGTGAGGTCGTCGGCCGGCACATAGATGGCCTGGACCGACGTAATCGATCCGCGCTTCGTCGAGGTGATCCGCTCTTGAAGCGCTCCCATCTCGGTCGACAGGTTCGGCTGATAGCCAACGGCTGAGGGCATGCGGCCCAGGAGCGCCGACACTTCGGAACCGGCCTGTGTGAACCGGAAGATATTGTCGATGAAGAGAAGGACGTCTTGATTTTCTTCGTCGCGGAAATATTCGGCCACGGTCAGGCCCGTGAGGCCGACTCGGAGGCGGGCGCCGGGCGGCTCGTTCATCTGTCCATACACGAGAGCGGCTTTCGATTTCGTGAAGTCGTCCGGATCGATGACCTTGGATTCCTGCATTTCGTGCCAGAGGTCGTTTCCTTCGCGGGTGCGTTCGCCGACACCTGCGAACACGGAGAATCCTCCGTGGTGCAAGGCGATGTTGTTGATCAGCTCCATGATGATGACGGTCTTGCCGACACCGGCGCCGCCGAAGAGGCCGACCTTTCCACCCTTGCTGTAGGGTTCGAGCAAGTCCACGACCTTGATGCCGGTTTCGAGGACTTCGGTCTTGGTTTCCTGATCTTCAAGTTTCGGCGCGGGCCGATGAATGGGGTAGGTCTTCTTCGCTTTCACCGGTCCCTTTTCATCGACCGGCTCCCCGAGCACATTGATGAG
>Ga0207662_10000492_pt1 | contig 17643 bp, 10 predicted proteins | sample KBSS33LmetaG_FD_184338 | JGI IMG/M metagenome (GOLD analysis project Ga0207662, IMG submission 184338) | Switchgrass rhizosphere microbial communities from Kellogg Biological Station, Michigan, USA - KBS S3-3L metaG (SPAdes) (version 2) | ecosystem: Host-associated > Plants > Roots >... | reverse complement strand
ATTCAACCAAAGACGGCAGACGGCAGACAACTGAAGACAGCAGACCGCAGACGGCAGGTTGCAGAGGGCAGAGGGACACGGTCCTCTCCCGTCTGCCATCTGCCTCCTGCCGTCTACCGTCTGCAGTTGTTGCTGTCTGCCGTCTTGTCGACACTCCGGCAGATGATCGCGATCCCTCGCCTGACAGCTCGGGTTGCCTACCCAGCGTTAGGCGGCGAATCCGCCGCCGGAAGCACCAGCGTGAACACGCTCCCGCCCCCGCGCCGAGCCTCGTACTCCACGTCGCCGCCCTGCTCGGCCGCGAGCCGCCGCGCGATCGCGAGGCCAAGCCCGGCCCCGCCGGCATCGGGGGGCACACCCGGCGCCCGATAGAACGGCTCGAAGATCCGCACCGCCTCCGCCTCCTCCACGCCCGGCCCACGATCCGCGACCGCAAACTGCAGACGATCCCCGACGCGCCTCACGGTGAGCTCAATCGGCTCGTCCGGCGGGCTGTACTTGTCTGCATTCTCCAACAAGTTCACCAACGCGCGCAGCGATTGCACGAAGTCGAACTGGCCGAGCAGGACCGGGTTGCCGTCGCCGTTCGCTGAGGCCCGACCGGCCGTGACACGAATTCGCTTCGGATCGATCGCGCCACCCACACGCCGAAGTGCCGCGCCAACCAGATCTTCCGCCGCGTTGATCTCGGGACGCATCGGCATCGCCCCCGCGTTGAGCCGCGAGAGGTCCAGCAGGTCCGCGACCAGGCGATTGAGTCGATCCGCCTCCTCCTCGATGGCCAACGCCTCGGGACTGCCTGCCTCGCCTAACGAATGCGCCAGCGCCTTGATCGTCGTGAGGGGCGTGCGCAGGTCGTGCGAGACGCCGGCGATCAGCGCCGACTTGAGCGTGTCCGCCTGGCGAAACGCCTCCGCGCGCTCGGCCTCGGCGACGAGCTGCACGCGTTCGACGCCGAGCGCCGCGTAGAACGAGAGTGCGCTGAGGAACTGCTCGCGACCGGAATCGAGCGAGAAGGGCCTGGCGTTCGAGACCCGCAGCACGCCGACGGTACGATCGCGCACGATCAGCGGAGCGAGCAGCGTGCGGATCTCGGTGTCCTCCGCCGGCCAGCGCAACAGCTCGTCCGAGTGGTCGCCCGCGCCGATCCACTTCGTGCCGTCTGCACGCTCCGCGGCGACCGCGCGCTTCTCGGCCACCCAGACCGCGAGGCTCCACGGGCTCGTGACGTCCGCCGGCGCGCCGGCGCCGTCGGAACATGGGCCGGTCCGCGTGAGCAGTGTCAACTGCGGAGGTGTGCCGCGCGGGACGAGCACCTCGCAGCAATCTACACCGATCGTCGAGCGGATCACCTCGGCGATGGCGAGCAGGGCGTCTTCGGCGCGGCCGGCGTTGAGCGTCTCGGAGCCTAACGCAGCGAGTCGCTCCACCTCGATCGCCCGCTGCCGGGCAATCTCGGCGCGCTCCTGCGCGCGGTTGAGCAGCTGCGCGGCGACCACCCCGGTGGTGAGAAACGCGACGAGCACCAGCCAGTCGAGCGGGTCGCCGATGATGAACGTGTAGTACGGCGTCAGAAACAGGTAGTTGAACAGAATGAACGCGAGTACCGCGAGCGCGACACCGAGCGCCCGGCCGCCCGCCGCGCTTCCGCCGAGGACGACGATGAGGAACCCGAGCGCGACGTGTGCCTTGTCCAGCTGCGGACGCAGCGTGAGCATCACGACCGTGATGACCGTCAACACCCCGAGCCAGACGATCCACCTAACGACGACGTGCGGCGTGTCAGTCGGCGGCGCGTCCTGCGGCACGCCATAGGGACTCAGCCGAGGCTCGGCGCGTGAGCGTTCCACGTCAGCCCTCCGGCTCGAACCGGTAGCCCACGCCCGGCTCCGTCACGATGTATTTCGGCTCGTACGGGTCCGGCTCGATCTTCCGTCGAAGGTGCGCCACGTACACGCGAAGGTATTGCTGCGCGTCTCCGTGGGCCGCGCCCCAGACGGCGCGGAAGAGCTGCTGATGCGTGATCGTCTTGCCAGCGCTCTTCACGAACGCGACGAGCAGTCCCCACTCCGTCGGCGTGAGATGCACAGTCGACCCGGCGCGCGTCACGGTGCGACGGGCCAAGTCGATCGTGAGATCGCCGACATGCAACGGCTCGTCACCACCGGGCACTTTCGACATTCCGGCGCGCCTCAGCTGCGCGCGGACACGCGCGCGAAACTCCGCAGGTCCGAACGGCTTCGTCACGTAGTCGTCGGCACCGGCGTCGAGCAGCGCGGTCTTCTCGGTTTCGGAGTCGCGCGCGGACAGCACGAGAATCGGTGCGCTCGTCCACCCGCGAAGTTGCCGACAGACCTCGATCCCATCCATGTCGGGAAGACCGAGGTCGAGCACGATGAGATCGGGGCGCTCGGCGGCCGCGATCGACAGGGCCTCGCTGCCGGACCGCGCCTCCAGCACGCGCGACACATCGGGACGCAGCGCGTCCTTCACGACGCGACGAATGTTGGGTTCGTCGTCGATCACGAGGACACGTCGGTCCACGGCCGCGAACAGGGGCGCGCGCGTCTCTTCGTTGGTGACCACAGCGGTAACCTATCGGGTTTTACGCTTTTTTTATGTGTCGGCGCCGCCGGATCCCTGTCAATCGCTTAGGCTGCAACGTAAGCCGTCGGATCCATCTCGCGCTCGAGTTTCGTTACAACCCGCTGTCTTCGAATGCGGCCGAACGAAGTAGAAACGCCTCCTGTCCCCTCCCGCACGAGCGTGGCCGCTCCCGAAGCAACTCCGAGCGGAGAACATGACATCGGGCAATCCGTCGCCGCCAACGGCGAACCGGACCAACACGATGGCCACGGCCATCCCCCGGCCAAACCGGTAGGCAAGCGACTCGCCATCCTCTCGCTCACGGCGCTCGGCGTCGTGTATGGGGACATCGGCACAAGCCCACTCTACACGCTGCGCGAGACGTTCTCGCCGGAATACGGCATGACGCCGAACCCGGCGAACGTGTACGGCATCCTCTGCCTCGTGTTCTGGGCCCTGATTCTCGTCGTTGTCTTCAAGTACCTCGTTTTCATCCTGCGCGCGGACAACCGGGGTGAGGGCGGCGTGCTGGCCATGCTCGCGCTGATCCTGCAAAAGCAGTCCCGCGCCGAGGATCGTCGGCGACGAATGGTTCTCATCATCCTTGGCGTGTTCGGAACGGCGCTCCTGTTCGGCGATGGCGTTATCACACCCGCGATCTCGGTGCTCAGCGCGGTGGAGGGACTGGAGGTCGCGACGCCCCGCCTCCAGCCATTCGTGGTCGGCATTGCCTTGATCATTCTGTTCGTGCTGTTCGTCTTCCAGAAGCACGGAACGTCGCGCGTGGGGAAGGCATTTGGACCGCTGATGCTGATGTGGTTCGTGACGATCGGCACCCTCGGGCTGATCGAGATTGCACGAGAGCCGCAGATTCTCGCGGCGATGAATCCGGTGTATGCGGTGCGCTTCATGGGGGAGCATCGGTTCGCCGGTTTCGCTGTGTTAGGCGCGGTCTTCCTGGCGGTGACGGGTGCCGAGGCGCTATACGCCGACCTCGGCCACTTCGGCAAGCGGCCCATCCGCCTCGCGTTCTTCGTGCTCGTGCTTCCCGCGCTGCTGCTGAACTATTTCGGGCAGGGAGCGCTTCTTCTCCGCATGCCGCAGGCGGTCGAGAACCCGTTCTACTTTCTTGCGCCGCGCTGGTTTCTTTATCCATTCCTCGTCGTGGCGACGCTCGCGGCGATCGTCGCATCCCAGGCCCTCATCTCGGGGGCGTTCTCGCTGGCACAGCAGTCGATCCAGCTGGGGTATAGCCCGCGTCTCACGATCGTTCACACGTCCCAGCGCGAGCACGGGCAGATCTACGTACCCGAGGTGAACAAGGCGCTCATGGTGGGCACCCTGCTCATCGTGCTCGGCTTCCGGTCGTCGGACGCGTTAGGTGCTGCGTACGGCATTGCCGTGACGGGGACGATGGCGATCACGACCATGTTGTTTGCGGTGGTCGCCCGCACGCAGTGGGGGTGGCCGCTGTGGCGGGTCGTGACGTTGACGAGCTGCTTCTTCGTGTTCGACTTCGCCTTCCTCGGCGCGAATGCGCTCAAGATCGAGCAGGGCGGGTGGGTGCCGCTCGCGATCGCGCTGTCGATCCTCACGCTCATGACCACGTGGAAGCGTGGCCGGGCGATACTCGCCGAGATCATGCTGCGGTCGAGCATGCCGCTGGACCTGCTGCTTGCGGACATCGGTCGCAAGCGCGTGCACCGCGTGCCGGGGACCGCGGTCTTCCTGACGTCGGTCACCGATGGGGCTCCGGTGGTGCTGCTGCATCACCTGAAGCACAACAAGGTGCTGCACCAGCAGGTGGTGCTGCTGTCGATCGTGTCGGCCGACGTGCCGGAGGTCGAGGACTCGGAGCGCCTGCAGGTGACACCGCTGGAGCACGGCTTCTTCCGTGTAACGGCGGAGTACGGCTTCATGGAGACGCCTAACGTTCCGCGGGTGCTCGCGATGAGCGAGCGCTTCGGCCTTCGGGCGCGGCCGGGGGACACGAGCTACTTCCTGGGCCGCGAGCGGCTGATTGCCACAGGTCGGTCGCCGATGGTACGGTGGCGGAAGAAGCTGTTCAGCTTCCTGTCGCGGAACGCCCGATCGGCGACGGAGTTCTTTGGCATTCCTCCAAACAGAGTGGTCGAGTTAGGGGCGCAGATCGAATTTTGACGGGAACTGGGAACGGGGAACCGGGAACAGTGCTGCTCGTTCGGAAGGGTGTCATCCCGAGCCGCCAGGCGAGGGATCGCGATCGTCCCGCTAGAGGGCTCCTGTTCCCGGTTCCCCGTTCCCGTTATGCGCAGCCGGGCATCTTGAATGCCCCAATCTTCGTCGAATAGTTCACAGCACCCGCCTTCAAGTAGTCTCCGACGTACCAGATCGTGCAGTCGTCGGACGGATCGACGGCGGTTTGCGTGTAGTCCTCCCACCGCATTGTGTTCGCCTGCGCCGCCTCGCCTTCCACGAGCACCGTCTCGCCTAACGTGAGCGTGCCCTTCGGGTCGTTCATGCGACGACCGGCAAAGCGCTGGCCGGCGAAATGAGGCGTCCCGCCGAACGAGTAGCCAATGCCGATGTTCCCGTGCTTGTCCATCGCAGGGCTGGCCATCCATCGGTAAAACCCTTCGGGCGCATAGGTGCCCTGCTGATAGAGTGAGAGCGCGCGATGCTTGTCGACGCGCAGCTCGTACCAGCGCACGCCCCCGCCTCCGCTCGACGTGTTCACCGAGTGCACTGCGACGACGGACTCGCGGTTCCCGATCCGGCGATACACGAGGCGCGCCATGATCTTGTCACCCTGCGCGTCGAGCCGCCGATCGACCCCGGGTTGCGGCACGCAGTTCGAGAGCTGGCCGTCGCACAAGTAGTGGTATGGCGCGACCGAAATCCTCGTGGGGCCTGCGACCTTCGTTCTCGCCGGGTTCTTCCAATCGACGTGGAACGACCAGACGTAGAGGCTCGAGTCCTCCATCACCTTCTTCAGCTGTGTCCCGCCGGCGGCGATCATGATGTTCGGCGCCCCCGTGGGCGGAAGCTGCTTCCCATCGAGGTCGGCGTTGTTGAGGAAATTCACGCCGTCGATGATCACGCACTGTTCGGTCGCGTCCTTCCCCTGAAGCATGCTCGCGCGATCCGCGACGCAGGCGTGCTTCTGAATGACCTCGTCCCCGGTGCTGGTGGGCACGTAGTACCCGTCTGGCCAGACGGCCGGTCGCGGATAGTCGGGGAAGAGCGGGCGCACGAACTCGTATCGATAGTACGGCCCGAACGGGTCCGTGCCGATGCTCACCGCGTAACACATCGCGTAGGCCCCCGAATCCGGCGGTGGTCGCTGGCCCTGGGGGCGCTGCGCCGCTGCTCCCGCGCTTTCGGGTGGCGCTGGCGGCGGAACGTAGAGCCGGGCGGCGGTACCTGGCTGACCGGGCTGTCCCCGCACGCTCTGCGCAGGCGGGTCCCCGTCCTTGCCTGCCGGAGGCGCATCCTGCCTAACGGGCAGTCGCGTGAAGATCGGCATGACGATGAGCCAGCGGTCCGCGACCTGATCGTATCGCACGACGGCATCACCGTTGTTGCGCGCTTCGCACCCGCCACCGAACCCCTTGAACACGTTGCGCGTCTCGCCCGGGCCGTAGAGCACGAGACCGGTCGTGTCGTATCGCGCGCCCTTCTTGGTGAAGATCGCCATCCGGGTGTTGACGATCTGGACGATGTGGTTCGGGCCCACCGCCAGCGTGTTGTCCGACGGATTGCGGAGGTTCGTGGTGCCCTGTGGTCCGGTGAAGCCGACGCCAAGGCCATCGAAGCTCGCGACGAGGGTGGCTGGCGGCTTCGTCCCGAACGTCGTCTGCTCGACCGCGGCCGAGCCAGGCGGCATCGTGATGACCGGAAGGCCGGCCGCCTGCGCTGCTCGCCCGTTCTCGTTAGGCTCGACGGCCATGATTCGGCGGGCGCGATCGGGATCTGCCGAGGTGTTCGACCCGTCGCCGGCGTTGGTCGCAGCCACGTCGACCGCGGTGAGCGGACCCGACACGTCGTGCGCGATCGCCGGCGTCACGGTGACGGTGGAGCGAGCGTGGACGTGGGGTGACGTCGTGATCCGAAGCGCGATGCCGCCGATCGCGGCGACGGCACTGAGCGTGGCAATAATGCGAAGCCGGTGCATGGGCGAATTGCCGCCTGGGGCTTGAACGATTGTCTAGAGAGACTACACAGAGCGGAGGCGGGTTACATCTGAACGTCGTGGCAGCCCGGACCGTTGATGCTGCGTTGGAACCCGCCGTTTTGACGCCCAACGGGCCGTTTCGACCTCCGACCGCGGCATTTCACGCGCTCGAAGCGAGACTGGACCGAAATATGACTTGCCTCCAATCACACGCGTGGAGCGGAGGTGCTATGGCGGACACGAGCCCGCAAGTCAGGAAAGTCGTCGATCAGGCAACACGGGAATCCGAACGCGAGGATCACAAGCGCGCCCACTCCGCCTCAGCGGTTCGAGAGGCGACGAAGCGCGCGCAGGAACTCCAGCGTCTCAGCGGCCTCGAGCGATTCGTTTTCGAGAACGCGTTGACGATCGTCGCCTTGGCGTTCTTCGCGGTCTCGATGCTCGGACTCGTGATGGCCGGCCACAGCGCGTACAACGAAGACCAGCGCCAGCACGGCGAAGCGGCCCTGACCGTCATGGGCTATCTCACGAGCGGCCACTTCATGGAAGCGATCGGGGAGAATTGGGAATCCGCCTTCCTGCAGATGGGCGTGTTCGTGCTGCTGACGCGGTTTCTCTATCAGCGCGGCTCATCCGAGTCGAAGCGGATCGAGGAGGCAGAAGCCGTCGATCAGGATCCGCGTGAAGCACGGAATGATCCGAAGGCTCCGTGGCCCGTGCGCCGTGGCGGGATGTGGCTCACGCTGTACAAGAACTCGCTCAGCGGCGTGCTCCTGCTCCTGTTCGCGCTTTCGCTCTGGCTGCACGCGGCGGGCGGTGCCGCCAAGTACAACGAGAGTCAGCGTGCGCATGGCGAAGAGATCGTCTCGGCCATTCGCTACATCGGCACGAGCGAGTTCTGGTTCGAGTCGTTCCAGAACTGGCAGAGCGAATTCTTCTCCGTCGGTGTGCTCGCCCTGCTGACGATCTGGTTCCGGCAGAAAGGTTCGCCGCAGTCGAAGCCGGTCGCAGCGTCGACGGAGGATACGGGCGAATAACAACAGGCGGCCGGCGGCCGGCGGCCGGCGGCTGGAGGGGGATGGGAGACGGGATAAACGCGCTCTTTCGCCCGTCGCCCGTCGCCCGTCGCCTGCCGCCTGCCGCCTGCCGCCTGCCGCCTATCAGTCTGAGCGCAGAACCGTATTGGGGTCCGCACGCACCGCCCTCGCCGCCGGGGCCGAGCACGCCGCCACCGCTACCGCCACGAGCACCAGCGCGACGAGCCCGAACACCGTCGGATCCGTCGCCGACTGGTTGAACAACAACGGCTCGATCCACCGCCCCGTGCCGATGGCGACCGCCGTACCAACCGCGATGCCTCCCACCGCCAACCGCACACCACGCGCGACTACGAGCCTAACGACGTCGGACCCCTGCGCCCCCAGTGCGATCCGCACGCCCAGCTCGTGCATCCGTTGGCCGACGTCGTACGCGATCACCCCATAGAGCCCGACCGCCGCGACGATCAGGGCGAGACAACCGAAGGCCACGAACATCGCCGCACCGGCGCGCCATGAATGCCGCTGAGCATCGAGCAGGTCACTCAGTGGTTGGGTAGTTACGTACTGCTGCCCCGGCATCACCGTCTGCAGCGCGCGCCGGACGTCCTCCGCCATCTCCGCCGGGTTCCCGCGAACACGCAGCAGGAGATATGACCCGCCTTCGGTCGGGAACTGGTCCATCGGCAGATAGTAGCGGAGTGGTTGATCCGCGAGGGGGTCGTGCACCGCGTCTTCCGCCACGCCAACCACGGTCGTGCACGGCACCGTGTCGGCATTGAAGCGGATACACCGGCCTAACGCGTCCTGCCCGGGCCACAGCACCTGCGCCATCGAGGCGCTCACGACCGCGATGGTGGGCGCGCCAAGTCGATCCGCCGCGGTGAAAGCGCGACCGCGAAGAATCCGCGTGCCCACCGCCGCGAAGTAATCCGCGCCGGCGGTCTGATACGTGAAGCGTCCGAGCCGCCCGACCGAGTCGACCCCCGGTACGTATAGCGACGCAGTGGACGTTCCCTGGAGCGGCATGTTGCTCGCCCACGCGGCGTGCGTGACGCCAGGAATCGCCGTCGCGGCCTCGAGCACGCGCTGCCGGAGCGGCACGCGCTGTTCCATGGTCATCGACTCACCGCGCCGGTGCCATTGCACGAGGAGCACCGGATCGACGTCGTACCCGAGTCGCACGTCACGCAAGCGATCGAGACTGCGCACGAACAACCCGGCGCCCACGAGCAGCACCACCGACAGCACCACCTGGACGACGAGCAGTGTGCTGCGAACGGCCGGCCGTTGGTTCGTCCCCTCTCTCACGCCCGCCTTGAGCGCCTTCGCGATGTCCGCGTCGCGCGCGAGCAGGAGGGGCGAGAACCCGGTGAGCATGCCGGCCACGAGCGCGGCCGCCAGGGCGATGCCTAACGTGCGCGTATCGGCCGCGACCCCCACGACGCCGGAGGACGGAAGAAACACCTGCCGGAGTGCCGCGCCACCCCATTGCGCGATCGCGAGACCGGCCACGCATCCGACGAGCGACAGCACGAGGCTCTCCGTGAGCGATTGCGCGACCAACCTCCCATGCCTAACGCCGAGCGCGAGGCGGATCGCCACTTCGCGCTGGCGCCGGAGCGCTCGCGCGAGGAACAGGTTCGCGACGTTCGCGCAGGCGATCAGCAGCACGGCAACCGCCACCCCCATCACCCACACGAGCGTTCGCGCCTCGAGTCCCGGATACGGGCCGGCCGCCGTCTTGAGCGCCCCGGCAACGGCCACGGGCCGTTCGGTCTCGGCTCGTCGCATGAACGAGTGGATCGCTCGTGCCGCCGCGCGACTTCTAATGAACGCCTGGGTCAGGTCGGCATTCGCCTGCTCGACCGACACGCCGGGCTTCCGCCGGACCATCATCTCCGTCCAGTCCCACACGTACCGCTGCCAGTATCCGACCGACGATCCGCCGGACTGGTGCGCGCCGAACGTTGTGATCGGGACATACGCGACCGGTGCATTCCCTTCGGTGACGCCGGTGAACCTCGGCGGCGCGACGCCGATGATCGTGCAGACGATGTTGTCGATCTGAATCGACTCGCCGAGCACGTCGCGCGACCCGAGCTCGGCCGTCCAGAACGCGTGGCTCAACACCGCGACGTTCGCTCCACTCGGCGTCGTATCCTCGGCCGCCGTGAAATAGCGGCCGAGCGCCGGGCGTGCATCGAAGAAGTCGAAGTAGCTGGCGCTCACCGCGGCGATCGGCCGCTCGCGGGATGTCGTTCCCGATCCCACCGCCACTACTGTTGGATAGAACGCCGCGTATTGCGAGAACGACGTGGTCCAGTTGGCGAGGTCGAGGTACCTTGCATAGGGGAATGACTCGTTCGTGAGCAACCGCTCCGTTCCTGGCAAGCGCAGGTAGACGCGATGCACGCGTGCCGGGTCTCGCAGGTAGGCGAACGGCCGGAACATGAGCTGGTCGATCACGTTGAACATCGCCGCGTTAGCGCCGATGCCGAGGCCCAGCGTGAGAATGACGGCCGCGGCGAAGCCGGGCTCGCGCCGGAGCCCACGGATCGCGTAGCGAACGTCCTGCTGGAGATTGTCGAGCCAGGGTATCGACCAGCGGTCACGCGCCTGCTCACGCACGCGCGTCACGTTGCCGAGTCGCCGTCGCGCGGCGTGGTCGGCGTCGTCCGCCCGCGCGTCTCGTGCCCGCTCGTCGCGCGCGAGATGTTCGCGGTGGAACCGGAGCTCCTCGGCCAACTCGGCGTCGAGTCGATCGCGGCGAAGCCAATCGTAAACGCGGGCAAGCAGTTCGCGCATTTCTTGGGACTCGGCGATGGGGGCTAGGCCATAGACAATCTATGGCTTGGGAAGGTTTGCAAACAGGCGGCAGGCGACAGGCGGCAGGCGACTGAAACCGCTCAGGAGGCCGCTCTGCGCGCGATGAGAATCACAAAGGGTTCTGCGTCTTAACGCCTGTCGCCTGCCGCCTGTCGCCTGCCGCCTGTCGCCTGTCGCCTGTTCCGATGGTCCAACCTGACTGCCTAACGAGCCAAAACATCAACGCCAGATAACGAACGCACCCGGCCGCAACGCGCACAAGCGAACTCGCGTAGGTGGATCATGCAACGTCGTCTTTTTGCGATCGGACTGCTCGCGACGCTCGGGGCATGCGTGCCGGCGAGGCCCCGCATCGACGGCGGTCCCGCTGCTCCGCCAGCCCCGTCGGCATTGTGGCCGGTGCCGCAAGCGGCCGAGGAACCGCCGCCTCCCGCCGCCATCCCCGTCTCGACCGAGGCGACCGCGGCGCTCCGCGGAGACACCACCGACTATGAAGGCCACCGGCTCGAGCTCGACGACGTCGTTGACCTCGCCCTCCGAACGAACCCGACCACCCGCGCATCATGGCTCAACGCCCGGGCGGCGGCCGACGCATACGGGTCGAGCCGCGGCGCCCTGCTGCCGAGCATCGACGCCAGCGTCACCACCGGCCGCACGAGCAGCGCCCCGGGGTCCATCGCGTCGTTAGGCACCGGCTCCGGGAACGAGATCAACACGCGCAACGCCGCGACGGGCAGCCGCTCGCAGCTCACGACATCCGCGACGCTGTCCTACCTCCTCTTCGACCTCGGAGGCCGCGGCGGATCGATCGAGGAAGCCAAGCAGCGCGCGATCGCGGCGGACCTCACACATAACGCCACCGTCCACGACGTCATTCTGCAGGTCGAGTCCGCGCTCTTCTCCTATCTCGCGACTCGGGCGCTGCGCGATGCGCAGGAGGAGTCCGTGCGGGAAGCGATCGCTGACACCGCCGCTGCCGCCGAACGCATGCACGTCGGCGTGGCGACGCTCGCGGAGGTGCTGCAGGCTCGAACGCAGCTCGCGCAGGGACGCCTGCAGCTCGCGACGCTACAAGGCCAGGAAGTGACCGCGAAGGGCAACCTGGCAACGGCAATGGGCCTGCAAGCGAATGCACGCTTCGAGGTCGGGGAAGTCCAGGTCAGCGACACGGTCGCGCACATCACCGCATCGGTCGACTCGCTGATCAACGCCGCGGTCGCGAATCGTCCGGAGGTGGCGGAGGTGCACGCCGAAGCAGCATCGCTCGCCGCCGCCGTTCGAGTGGCGCGCTCCGCCGGCTATCCCGCGTTGACACTGAGCTCGACCACGAGCTCGATCCAGTCCACACAGACCGGCATTAGCCCACGGAACGCTCAGCTCTTTCTTGGTGTCCAGATTCCGATCTTCAACGGGTTCTCGCGCCAGTACGACACGCGGGCCGCGCGCGAACAATACGACGCCGGCCTCGCACGGCTCGCCTCCACACGGCAGCAGGTTTCCGGGCAGGTGTTCGCCGCGTATTCCGAGCTGACGACCGCGAACGACCGGGTGCGCGCAGCACGCGAGCTCCTGGTGGCCGCACAACAGTCGGCTGACGTCGCGTTAGGCCGCTACCGCGAAGGCGTCGGCACGATCGTCGACCTGCTGCTCGCCCGCAGCGCGCTCGCCACGGCGCGCGCTGAAGACATTCAGGCGCGGTGGGAGTGGCGAACGGCCCTCGCCCAGCTCGCGCACGATACCGGCCTGCTCACCACGACGGGCCGGACACAGATCCCACTGACGACCGAGCGCTCGAACGACCGATGAAACGCCCGTACCTCCTCGCGGGGCTGGCTGCGCTGTCAGCCGCCGCCTGCACCAAGTCGAACGCCGCCCGCCCACCCGCCAGCACGCCGGTTCGCGTTGCCAAGGCTGTCCGCATCAACGCGCCGATCTCACTCGCCGCCAGCGGTGTCGTCGAACCCATGCAGACCGTCGCCGTCACGACGCTGGTGACCGGCGTGCTGTTCGACGTCGCCTTTCACGAAGGCGACTTCGTGAAGACCGGGGACGTGCTCTTCCACATCGACCCGCGGCCACTCGAGGCCGAGGTCGATCAGGCACGGGCGAACCTGGCGCGCGACGAGGCGCAGCTCACTGCGGCGCGCAACGATGACGCCCGCTATCAAACGCTGGCCGGGAAGGGGTACGTCACCCAGTCCGATGCCGACCAGCATCACGCCACCGCGCTCGCCACCGCGGCGAGCGTGAACGCCGATCGCGCCACACTTCGCGGGGCGCTGCTCAACCTCGAGCATGCAACGATCCGCTCGCCGATCGCCGGCCGCACGGGCAGCCTTATCGTTAGGCCCGGCAACGTCGTGAGCCCGACTGGCGGGCCGCTCGTCGTCATCAACCAGCTCAAGCCGGTGCTCGTGCGGTTCCCGGTGCCGGACCAGCAGTTCCCGGGCGTCCAGCGGGCGGTCGCCACGCATCCCCTACTCGTGCGTGCGGCCTCGAAGGACAGCGCCGACACACCCGAGATGGGCCAGCTCTCGTTTCTCGACAACGCCGTCGACTCGCTCACCGGCATCGTCACCGCCAAGGCTACGTTTCCTAACGAGAGCGGGCGGCTCTGGCCGGGCGAGCTCCTGTTTCTGGACGTTCAGATCGATGTACGGCGCCACGTGCTCGCCGTGCCCACGCCCGCCATCCTGCCAGGCCAGGACTCGAGCTACGTGTTCGTCATCGTCAACAACGTCGCCGCCCAGCGCACCGTGTCGGCCGGACCCGACGTGCAGGGCATGACGGTCATCGACCGCGGCCTCAAGGATGGCGATGTCGTGGTGGTCGATGGCCAGTCCCGGCTCACACCGGGCACGCGCGTTTCCGTCCTGCGGGACAGCGGCGACACCGCTCGCACCCGCGCCGTCACGACCGAGTCCGCGAGTCCTGTTCCAGCTGTGACACCACAATGAGTGAGCTCTTCATCCGCCGGCCGGTCATGACGATCCTCGTCATGGTCGGCATCATCGTCTTCGGCATCGTGGCCTATCGAACGCTGCCGATCAGCGACCTGCCAACCGTCGACTACCCGACGATCAACGTCAACGCGAGCCTCGCCGGCGCGAGCCCGGAGACCATGGCCGCCGCCGTTGCGACGCCGCTCGAGAAGCAGTTCTCGACCATCGCCGGCATCGACAACATGACGTCGTCGTCGACGTTAGGCTCCGTGTCGATCACGCTGCAGTTCACGCTCGATCGCGACATCGACGCCGCCGCGCAGGACGTCCAGGCCGCCATCGCGAAAACGCTGCGCCAGCTGCCCACGGGCATCATCCCCCCGTCGTACCAGAAAACGAACCCCGCCGCGGCATCGATCATTCTGTTCGCCCTCACGTCCAGCACGGTGCCGCTCCAGCAGCTCGACGAAACCGCCGAGACGACGATCGCGCAGCGGCTGTCCACGATCGATGGCGTGGCGCAGGTTCAGGTGTTCGGCGCCGCGAAGTACGCCGTTCGCGTGCAGGTCGATCCGGTCGCGCTCGCGTACCGCAAGATCGGCATCGATGAGGTAGCCGACGCGATCAACGCGCAGAACGTCAATCAGCCGACCGGCGTGCTGTGGGGCCCGAAGACGGCGTACACGCTGCAGGCGAACGGCCAGCTCAATGACGCGGCCGGATTCCGTCAGATGAGCGTCGTCTACCGCAACGGCGCTGCCGTTCGGCTCGATATGTTAGGCAGGGTCCTGGACGACATCGAGAACAACAAGAGCGCGAGCTGGTACAACGGCGCTCGCTCGGTCATACTCGCCGTGCAGCGACAGCCGGGCACGAACACCGTCGCCGTCGCGGAGCGGGTGCAGGCCGAGATGGACCGGCTCAAGTCGCAGATTCCGAACGGAATTCACGTCAATACCCTGTTCGACCGATCGATCGGCATCAAGGAGTCCGTACAGGACGTGAAGTTCACGCTGCTGCTCACGCTCGCGCTGGTCGTGATGGTCATCTTCCTCTTCTTGAGGAACCTCTGGGCGACGATCATCCCGAGCCTCGCGCTGCCCATGTCCCTCCTCGGCGCCTTCGGCGTGATGTCGCTGCTCGGGTACAGTCTCGATAACCTGTCGCTTATGGCACTGACGTTGGCGGTCGGATTCGTCGTCGACGACGCCATCGTGATGCTCGAGAACATCGTCAGGCATCTCGAGATGGGGAAACCGCCGATGACGGCGGCGATCGATGGCGCGCGCGAGGTGGGATTCACGATCGTGTCGATGACGCTGTCGCTCACGGCTGTCTTCATCCCGATCATCTTCCTCCCGGGCATCATCGGACGACTCTTCCGCGAGTTCGCGATGACGATCGCGGCGGCGATTCTCGTCTCGGGTGTCGTGTCCCTCACGTTCACGCCGATGCTGTCGAGCCGGTTTCTCCGCGAGCAGGGTGAGGTGAAGCACGGACGGCTCTACAGCGCGACCGAGCGCGCGTACGACTGGACGCTCGACATCTACAAGCGGACGCTCGACTGGGCGATGCTGCACCGGGGGCTCATGATGGTCTTCTCGGTGCTCGTGCTGGTGGGCACCGCGATTCTGCTCAGGCTGGTACCGACCGGCTTCATCCCGACGCAGGACACCGGCACGATCACGATTACCACGGAGGCAGCGCAGGGAACGTCGTTTGACGACATGGTGAAGCGGCAGCGGCAGGTCGCCGACATCGTGCAGGCGGACCCCAACGTGGATGCCCTCATGTCCACTGCCGGAGGGTCCGGCGGCGGCAACTCGGCCGCGAACACCGGCCGCCTGCAGGTGACGCTCAAGCCGCGCGACGAGCGCGTGGACGTCAACGAGGTCGTGACCGAGCTGCGCCGCAAGCTCGCTCGCCTCCCGGGGATCACCGCGTATCCGCAGATCCCGCCGGCGATTCAGATCGGCGGACGGACATCGAAGAGCCAGTATCAGTTCACGATGCAGGGCTCCGATGTGGCCACCCTGTACCCGGCGGCGGCAAAGCTCATCGACGCGGCGCACCGCTCTACCAGGCTGCAAGACGTGACGAGCGACCTGCAGCTCAACAACCCTCAGGTCAGCGTGAAGATCGACCGAACGCGAGCGGCCACGTTCGGTGTGAGCGTCGATCAGATCGAGACGTCCCTGTACGACGCATACGGCTCGCGGCAGGTGTCCACGATCTATACGCCGAGCAACGAGTACTTCGTCATCCTCGAGCTGATGCCGCAGTATCAGCAGGACATCTCCGCGCTCAGCTTGCTGTTCGTGAAGTCGAACACCGGTCAGCTCGTGCCACTGAGCTCACTCGCGACGCTCGAGAAGTCGTCCGGTCCGGTGGCGGTGAACCACTCGGGCCAGCTGCCGTCGGTGACGCTGTCGTTCAACCTCGCCGACGGCGTATCGCTGGGGGAAGGCACGGCGGAAGTGCAGCGGCTCGCCATGGAGAACCTGCCCAGCAGCCTAACGACCGGCTTCTCAGGAACGGCGCAGGTGTTTCAGGCAACGCAGGCCGGCCTCATGGTGCTGGTCGTGCTCGCCGTATTCGTGATCTATGTCGTGTTAGGCATTCTCTACGAGAGCTTCATCCACCCGCTCACGATTCTCTCGGGCATCCCGTTCGCCGCGTTCGGCGCTCTGCTCGCGCTCCTCGTCTGCCATGTGGAGCTCAGCGTGTTCGCGTTCGTGGGCATCATTCTCCTCATCGGGATCGTGAAGAAGAACGCGATCATGATGGTGGACTTCGCCCTCGAGGCCGAGCACAAGGACAAACTTCCGGCCTCCGAATCCATCGTGCAGGCGGCGCACGTGCGCTTCCGGCCGATCATGATGACGACGATGGCGGCGCTCGTCGGGTCGCTGCCGGTGGCCATGGCCACCGGCGCCGGCGCCGAATCGCGGCGACCGCTCGGCATCGTCGTCGTCGGTGGTCTGCTGTTTTCTCAGCTCATCACGCTCTACATCACGCCGGTGATCTACACGTACCTGGATCCGTTCAACCGACGGGTGGAGAAACGGCTCGCCCGAGAGGAAGTGGGCGCGAGCGGGGATCTGGCTCCGGCGACGTGAGGTCCGCTACTCTGGCATCGCGTTAGGCTGGCTTCAAAACCAGGGGAACGCAGAAAATGCAGACCGGCGCTTCGCGCCGGACGCAGATTGACGCTGAAGGGGCATCGAACATCCACCCTTCATCGCACCGGGCCGCTCTTGAAAGGGAACAGCCTCGGGAAGCCATGGGCTGACCGAGGCAGTTCCCCTTAAAACTGGCTCGTTGTGACAGGAGCGCGATCCTGACGCGGAGCAGGCTGCGTCCCTCTGCGTCCGCCCGCGTAGCGGGCGGTCAGCGTTTCTGCGTTCGCCCTGGTTTCAAAGCGTCGGGGTCGTGATGCCTTGCTCGCACGTCACCGGCCTCCCGGCTCGGTCAGCGCGCTTTTCAGCTCCTGAAAGTGCTGCACGAGCGCCTCCACTTCCGCGACTTTCTCCTCGGGTGAAGCGGGTGTCGAGAGCAGCATCCCAACGCCCTCGATCGTTCGCGACTGCAGTTCCGTGAGCTTCTCCAGCTTACTCCGTTCCCATCCCGAGAAGTTCTGCACGCGACACCTCCCTCTGCCGGGTCTTCCCGGCCAATCTAGGCGAGCCACGTGATTTTTCGAGAGGGAGGCTCGTCTCAGCGCTCCGTCTGGACAAACGCCGGCAGAGCGCGCATCCACTCTCGATGATGCGAACACCCACACCGTCGTGGCACAGGCTGCCTCTTCTGCTGACGGCGATCATCCTCCTGGCGGCGTGCGAGCGGAAAGCCCAACGCTCCGCGGCCGCCGCCCCACTGCCTGACGAGCCTTCGCCCCCATTCCGAAACGTCTCCGCGCTCACGGCTTACGTCGGCGACTCGGCCTGCGCGAGTTGTCACGCGCGAGAGACCACGGCGTATCACCAACATGCCATGTCGCAGACGTTCCACCGGTGGACGGCTGCAACGCGCGTCGAGAAGCCGCTCGCTGCGCCGGTCGTTCACGACGCGACCGGCTTCTCGTATTCCGTGGAGG
>Ga0207662_10000491_pt1 | contig 17646 bp, 14 predicted proteins | sample KBSS33LmetaG_FD_184338 | JGI IMG/M metagenome (GOLD analysis project Ga0207662, IMG submission 184338) | Switchgrass rhizosphere microbial communities from Kellogg Biological Station, Michigan, USA - KBS S3-3L metaG (SPAdes) (version 2) | ecosystem: Host-associated > Plants > Roots >... | reverse complement strand
CATGCCGGCGAGCAGGATCTGCGTCGGGGTATGCGAACCGAAATCCGCGCCGGCCGGAGGCAGCTCGATCTGCTCCTCGCCGGCAGCGGCGTGCGCGTCCCATTTGGCGCGCTCGACCGCATATCGATGCTCGTGGACCGGCCGATCCTGACCGGCGTCCTGCTCGAGCGTCCGTTCCTGGACGGCCGTCATGGGCGTCCCTCCCGATGACCCCGTCCGGCGGATCGCCTGGGTTCGCCCGGCCGGCCGAGGAGCGACCTCCGATTGATGGGGACGGTACGCCCAGTCCCACCGGATGTCACCCCATCAGCGGCGTGTCAGTTCCCGGTCCCGGTGGCGCCCGGGGTCACTGCATCGACGCGTTGCGTCAGTCGCGACTGACGATGTTGACGAGCTTTCCACCACCGGCGACGACGACCCGATCCGGCGTGCGTCCGTCCAGGATCGCCACGATCTTCGTGTCGGTCAGGGCTTCAGCCTTGATCTCGTCCTCCGACGCGTCGGCGCCGACGACGATCCGGGCTCGCAACTTGCCGTTGACCTGGACCGGCACCTCGCGGACCGAGACCTTGATCGCCGACTCGTCGAGCTCGGGCCACGCGGCCGCGTGGATCGATGCCCACTCACGCCCGGCGGCTTCGGCCTGGCGCGCCCAGATCTCCTCGGTGATGTGGGGCGCGGCCGGCGCCAGCATCAGCAGCAGCAGGCGGACGGCTTCATCCCATTCGGTGTCACCGGCGACCTCGGTCCCGCGATAGCGGTACAGGGTGTTCGACAGCTCCATCAGCTTCGCGACCATGGTGTTGAAGCGGAAGCCCTCGTAATCCTCGGTGACGTCGCGGAGGGTGCGATGCGCCGCCGCTCGGATGGCCGCCGCGGCATCCGCGGCGCTCTCGCCGACGGGCAGGTTCCCAGAATCGGGGTCGCCGGCCTCGCGCCCGTTCGGATCGAGCGTCACGGTCCACACCCGGTTCAGGAATCGATAGACCCCACCGATCCCGCTGGGACTCCATGGACCGCCCTGGTCCCACGGACCCATGAACATCAGGAACAGTCGGACGGTGTCCGCCCCGTATTGGCGGACCAGGTCATCGGGATCCTCGACGTTGCCGCGCGACTTCGACATGCGTTCGCCGTCGGCGCCCAGGATCTGGCCCTGGTTGAACAGCCGCTTGAACGGTTCGTCGTCCCCGATCAGGCCGATGTCTCGCATCGCCTTCGTCCAGAACCGGCTGTACAGCAGGTGCATGACGGCATGCTCGGCGCCACCCGTGTACTGGTCGACCGGCGTCCACACATCGGTCAGCGCTCGATCGACCGCACCGTCGTCCTTGTCGGGGGACAGATACCGATACCAGTACCAGGACGAGTCGACGAACGTGTCCATCGTGTCGGTCTCGCGCCTCGCCTGCTCTCCGCACACCGGGCAGGTGACGTTCAGGAACGACTGGTCGTTGTTCAACGGGTTGTCGCCGCGCCCTCGGTAGTCGACGTTCTCGGGCAAACGGACCGGCAGGTCCTGGTATGGGACCGGGACGATGCCGTCGCGCTCGCAATAGATGATCGGGATCGGCGTGCCCCAGTAGCGCTGCCGGCTGATCAGCCAGTCGCGCAAGCGGTAGGTCACCTTCGCCTCGGCCTTGCCGTCCTTCGCCAGCATCTCGACGATCCCCCGGCCACCCTCGTCGGCGGACATCCCGTCGAATCGGCCGGAGTTGACCAGCCGCTCGTCGGCGCTGTGGGCGATGTACGCGTCGTCCATCTCGTCGTCCGCGGCGGTCCCGGGGGCGGCGACCACTCGCCGGATCGGCAGCCCGAACTGCCGCGCGAACGCGAAGTCGCGCTCGTCGTGGGCGGGGACGGCCATGATGGCGCCGGTCCCGTAACCGGCCAGGACGTAGTCGGCGACAAAGATCGGCACGCGCTCGCCGTTCACGGGGTTGACCGCGTCCGCACCGATCGCCACACCCGTCTTCTCGCGGTCGGTTGACAGGCGGTCGATCTCGGTCCGCCGCCGCGCCTGGGCGACGTAGGCATCGACTTCGCCACGCCGCTCCGGTGCCGTCAGGACGTCGACCAGCGGATGCTCCGGTGCCAGCACCATGAAGGTCGCCCCGAACAACGTGTCGGGCCGTGTCGTGAAGACACGGATCGTCTCGGTCGCCTCGTGATGCGGGGCCGGCACGGTGTCGAAGTCGAGCTCAGCGCCCTCCGACCGACCGATCCAGTTCGTCTGCTGGACCTTGATCGGCTCCGGCCAGTCGATGCCGTCGAACCGCAACAGCTCGTCGGCATAGGCCGTCGTCTTCAGATACCACTGGTCCAGGTCGCGCTTCTCGACCAGCTCGTGGCAGCGCCAGCAGCGGCGCTCGGGGCCCTCGACCTGCTCGCGCGCCAGCGTCCCGTCGTTCGGGCACCAGTCGACCGCCGACTTCTGGCGGTAGGCCAGCCCAGCTTCCAGGAAGCGCAGGAACAGCCACTGATTCCACTTGTAGTACGAGGGGTCGGCGGTGACGACCTCGTGCTTCCAGCTGAACGTCGCGCCCATGGTCCGCAGCTGGCGGCGCATGTTCTCGATGTTCTGCATCGTCCAGGTGAATGGGTGACCACCGCTCTTGATCGCAGCGTTCTCGGCGGGCAGTCCGAAGGCATCGAAGCCGATCGGCAGGAACACGTTGAAGCCATGCATCCGCCGGAAGCGGGCCAGCGCGTCGGTCGGGGTCTTGATGTACCAGTGGCCGATGTGCAGGTCGCCCGATGGGTACGGGTACATCGTCAACAGGTAGTACTTCGGCTTCGAGGTGTCGCGCAGGTCCGTCTCGTACAGGCCGAGCTCCGCCCAGCGCGCCTGCCAGCGCGGCTCGATGGCGGATGGGTCGTAGCGCTCGACCCTGCTTCGGCTGTCGGCGGTCTCGGTCACGACTGCGGCCTTTCGTGGGCGTTCATCTCGTTCGCGCCCGTGGTTTCTGCCGCCGGGAACGGTTCACCCCCCGCCGTCGGCGAGGGGTGAGGATCGGCGGTGTCTCGTTCTGGTGGAGCTACGGGGACTCGAACCCCGGACCCCCTGCATGCCATGCAGGTGCTCTTCCAGCTGAGCTATAGCCCCACGGGCCCCGGAGTGTACCAAAAGGCGTGTGACGGTCCGGTGTCAGCGGGCCGCCAGGACCTGACCGGTCCAGTCTCGGCGCGAGATGGCATCATCGGAGCGTGACGTCCGAGGCCGCCGCGATCGCCCAGTTGCCCGGCGGCCCACTCCCATACACCCTTCGACGGTCGTCGCGAGCCCGCGTGCTGCGGGTCGTCATCCACCCCGACCGAGGCGTCGTGGTCACCGTCCCGGCGCGGACGGTCCGGCCCGAGCATGAACGCCGAGCCGCCGCGTTCCTCGCCGAGCGAGAGCCGTGGGTGCGGAAGCACCTCGGCCATCAAGCGGAGGTCGCCCGACGTATCGCCTCACGCGGCGGTGCGCGCGACGGCGGCAGTATCCCGTTCCGTGGCCGTCTCCACCGGATCAGCGTCGTGCCGGCCGTGTCCGGAGTGCGTCGATCCGACGTCGTCGCATTCGACGACGAACTCGTCATCCACCGAGTCGGCGCGGATCGACGAGCGGACGGCGCCATCCTCGAGGCGTGGCTCAAGGACGAGGCACGACGCGAGATCGGCGCATCGATCGACCAGCACGCCGCCCCGCTCGCGGTGACGCCGAAGGCGGTGACCCTCCGCGACCCGCGGACCCGCTGGGGGAGCGCGGCCCGGACCGGGCGACTGTCGTTCTCGTGGCGTCTCATCCTGGCGCCACCCGAAGCGCTCGATACCGTAGTGGTCCACGAGCTCGCCCACCTGCGCGTCTTCGGCCACGGACCGCGGTTCTGGGCGCTCGTGATGTCGCGCCGCGCCGACCACCGCGTCTGGCGCCGTTGGCTCCATGACCATTCGGCTGAGCTGCATCACGCCCTGACGATCGTCTAGTTCGGAAGGCCGAGCGCCCCGTCGGTCAGGAGGGCCACCGTCGAGCCGGTCCAACGCAATGGATCGACGTCGAGCTCGTCGTGCGCACCCTGGGCGATCGCCTGCCACAGGTCGATGGCCAGACCGTCTTCGACGTCGTCGGGCAGCGCCAGCAGCGTGTTCCGCACCGGTGCGAGTAGGACGCGCGGTGTCGGACCGAGGATCGGGCGGAGCAGCTCGGGCAGGAGGATCAGCGAGGAACCCCAGCCCTGGCCCTGGATCGCCGTCACCTGCACACCCTCGACCGGGACGGTGTCGACGATCGGCCCTTCGCGCCGGACCAGGTCGGTCAGGTTCGCAAGAGCGGTGCCGAGCAGCGTGGCGTGATCGACGCCCCACCCATCCAGCAGCGTCTGGCTGACGTGCGAGAACGCCGGGCCGAGGTCGATGCCGAAACCCGTCCAGATCCCGGGCGGTACGCGGATGTGGATCGGTGCCATGTCTGCGGGGTACGGATGGTGGACGCGCTTGAGGACCGGCACGACCCGCGGAGCGATGTCCGACCACGGGGCCCTCGGATCGAAGCCTTCGAAGGCGGCGAGGATCCGTTCCGCCAGGCCAGGCTCGAACGTCCCGCCGAGCGGGTGGAGTCGCAGTCCGTCAGGTCGGCGACGGGACCTTGCCTTCCGCCGGCCCCGACGCTCGTCCTTGGCGACCTTGTGACCCTTCAGCGTCTTCATGCGGCGCATCGTGATGAGCCGCGCTCATCAGCCGCGTATCGCGTCCTTCACCCGCGCTTAGCGGGCCCAGACGGACCGTCGTGTACTCGACTACGCCCGCTGCCGTCACCGCCGGTGCCGCGATGAGCCAGGCGCACGGCGGGATCGTGTCGGGGATCAGGGCCGGGAAGGTGGTGGAGATGAGGGGACTCGAACCCCTGACCCCCGCGATGCGAACGCGGTGCTCTCCCAGCTGAGCTACATCCCCACGGGCGACCGAGTTTAGCACGGGGTCTCGACCGTTCCGGGAGGCCCGATCGTCGCGCGGCGTGCGACCCCGGAGCCTCCAGCCGTATGCCCCTCTAGGCTCCGCCGATGCCGATCGGACTGCTGACCGGGCTTGCCGCGGCCGTGTGCTGGGGCACGCTCGACCTCTTCTCGGCCCTGGCGAGCCGGCGGATCGGAAGCCTGCGCGTGACGACCGGGATGCAGATCGTCGGTGCCGTCCTCGTGTGGGTCGCGGCGATCGCGACCGGCATGCGGTTCTCGGGCGATCCGTTCGTGCTCGTAGGCGGGTCACTGGTCGGACTCGTCGGCGCGGGCGCGTACCTGACCTACTTCACCGGGCTACGGATCGGTCCCATCGCTGTCGTGAGCGGTGTGGTCGCCGCCTACGGCGGGCTGACGGTCGTCCTCGCGGTGGTCCTTCGCGGTGAATCGCTGACCGCGCTGCAGGCTGTCGGCGCCCTGGTGGCGACGGTCGGCGTCGTGATGACCGGGCTCGCCTTCGACCAGGGATGGCGGAATACGCGGTTCGCGAGTCCCGGCGTCATCTTCGCGGTCGTCGCACTCGTGCTGTTCGCGGCGATGGCGATCATCGGCGATATCGTCATCGACCGCGCCCCGTGGCTCGAGGTCGTCGTGGTCTCCAGGACCGCCAATGCCGTGCTCTCGACGCTCGTGCTCGTGCTCATGTTGACGGTCTTCCGGAGGGTCGCCGCCCCGATGATCGAGGGCGAGCCGGGTGATGGAGGTGCTGGACGGGCCGATGCGCGGGTCGTCTGGTTCGTGATCCTGGCAGGCACGCTCGACGTGATCGGTCTCGCCGCGTTCGCCTATGGGCTGGCGAATGCCGCGACGTGGCTGGTCGGACTCGCATCGTCGTTCGGTCCGGCCGTGACGATCATCGTCGCGGTCGCGCTTCTCGGGGAGCGGCTACGCCCGCTCCAATGGGTCGGCCTCGGCGGGATCCTCGTCGGGATGATCGCGATCGGGCTTCCGTGACCCTCGAGCCGCTCAGGCCGGAACGCTGAACCAGAAGCGCGTCTGACCGTCACGCGACTCGGCACCGACCCGGCCACCCGTCGACTCCACGAGCTGCTTCACGATCGCCAGCCCGATCCCGGCGCCCCCGAGGGCGCGGTCGCGCGACTTCTCCACCCGATAGAACCGTTCGAAGACGTGGTCGAGATCGTCGGCCGGGATCGGCTCGCCCGTGTTGGCGATGGAGACGAGGATGTCGTCGGGTCTCCGTTCCGCACCGACCGTGATGGCGCCGCCGGACGGCGTGTACCGAACGGCGTTCGACAGGAGGTTCGCGAGGACCTGGGCCAGGCGGTCGGGGTCGGCGCGCGCCGGGAGCGCTTGGGGCACGCCGCCTGCCTCGAGGCGAAGTCCTGCCCGCTCGATGGAGGGCATCACCAGATCGAGCGCCGACCGGAGTGCCATCGCCAGGTCGAGGTCGACGAGCCTCGGTGGCGTCGTTCCGGCATCGCCGTCGGCCAGCGCGTCGAGGTCGCGCGAGAGGCGAACGAGGCGTTCCGCCTCCTCATGGAGCGACTCGTATGTGGCCCGGTCCGCGGTGATGACGCCGTCGCGCAGCGCCTCGAGATAGCCCTGGATATTGGTCAGCGGCGTCCGCAGCTCGTGGGCCGCGTTCGCGATGAAGTCGCGCCGCATCTGCTCCTGCCGCTCCAGCGAAGCGGCCATCTGGTTGAACGAATCGGCGAGGCTGGCCAGCTCTTCGGGGCCGTCGCGCGGCACCCGGGCGGCGTAGTCGCCGTCAGCGATCCGCCGGGCGGCCGAACCGATCTCGCGCAATGGTCGCGTCAGCATCCGAGCGAGGACGACCGCGAGCCCAACGCTCGCCAGGACCGCGACGAGCGACGCGGCGATGACGACGGTCGTGACCGATCCGTCGTACATCTCGCGCGCGTGCTCGGCCGAATCCCCGGCCTCCATCATCAACGCGGTGAACACGTCGGCCCCGACCACGGCGACCCCGACAGCGAGGATCACCAGTCCGACGGCCGCGCTGGCGATCGCAGCCAGCGCGATCCGGGCGGCGATCCCGCGCGTGAACATGACTACGTCCTCGCCGCGCGATACCCGACGCCACGGACCGTCTGGACGTAGCGTGGCGCATCGGGGTCGTCGTCGAGCTTGTCCCGGAGACGGCGGACATGGACATCGATCGTGCGATCGAGGACGTCGCTCGACTCATGGCCGTAGACGGCGTCGAGCAACTGGTCGCGGGTCAGGACGCGACCGTCGGCGGCGAGGATCGCAGAGAGGAGCTTGAACTCGACCGGTGTGAGGTCGACAGCGGTCTCGCCGCGGCGGACCTCATGGCGTGCCGGGTCGACGACGAGATCGGCATGGCGGATGACAGGTCCAGCAGCACGGTCCGGTCCCGCTGCAGATGGCTCGGTCCGGCGCAAGATCGACTTGACCCGAAGGACCAGCTCCGCCGGCGAGAACGGCTTGGGCAGATAGTCGTCCGCGCCGTCCTCGAGCCCTGCGATCCGGTCGAGCGTGGAACTGCGCGCCGACAGGACAAGTATGGGCGTACGTCCGGCCTCTTCGTCCCGCCGGACAGCGCGGATCACGGCGCGACCGTCGAGCCCAGGGAGCATCAGGTCGAGCACCACCAGGGCCGGGGCGTGGTGCTCGATCGCGGCGAGGGCAGCGGGGCCATCCGATGCCGTCACGACCATGAACCCGTCACGCTCGAGGTAGGTCCGGACGAGTCGGACGATCTTGGCGTCGTCATCGACGACGAGGATCGGAGCCGCCGGGATCACGGCGTCTGGGGTCGGGCTCGGCATCGACAGCATGGTAGGTCGAGCGTAGGTAGCCGCCGTGTCGACTCGATGACGTCAGGGGCTCGTCCGGGGCTTGCCTGACTAGAACATACGTTCTATCCTAGGGGTCTCATGTCGACCGGTCGGGGTGATGTGGACGCCGCCGTCGCGGGCCTCCGGGCCCGGTGGGGTGCCGCAGCTCCGAGTGTCGTCGGCGCACTGGCGCTGGCGCCTGTCCCGGCCGAGCCAGACGAGACTCCACGTTACGATCCCCGGCCCGACGACCGTGTCATCCGGACGGGTTTCGCGGCACTCGATGCGATCCTCGGCCCGGGCGGTCTGCCGAAGTCGGCCAGCGTCGCGATCCGGGGAGAGGGCACGAGCGGGCGGACGACGCTGAGCCTGCGGGTCGTCGCCGAGGCGCAGGCCCAGGGATCGGTCGTCGCCTGGCTCGACCTGTCGCGCAGTTTCGACCCGGTCGAAGCGGTCGCCCGTGGCGTCGACCTCGAATGGCTCGTCGTCATCACGCCGGCCAGTCTCGACGAGGGCCTGTCGATCGCGGGGAGCCTGCTCGCCGGCCGCTCGGTCGACCTGCTCGTCCTCGACCTGCCGGGTGGCCGGCTGGCACGGACCGACAAGCCGTCGCGGATCGGCGACCGGCTGCATCGGCTCGCGGCGCTCGCGCGGCGTGCCGAGACGCTGCTGCTGATCCTCGATGCGCCCGGACTGGGCAGCGGCCTCGCGACGGCCGTCGCCGAATCGACCGGCATCCGGCTCGAGCTGGCGCGCCGGTCCTGGGTCCGGCTCGGACGCGACGTCGTCGGGCAACGGACCGAAGCGCTCGTGGCCCACAACCGCCACGGGCCGCCCGGGCGCCGGGCGACGCTCCGGATCCTCTACGCCGAGGGCGGCGAGCGGGACACGTGTCTCGCCCGGGACGCCCTGTTGATGGACCAAGCCCCCGTACACGAGGCCCCCGATCGCGAGATCCACGATGCGACGGCTCCACCTGTTCCTGCCACACCTGCCGCTTCACCTCGCACTCGCCCGACGCTCCGAGCCCTCCCCGCTCCCAGGTCCGCTCGTACTGGGCGGTCGCCCCTGGAGCCCGGGGTCGGTCATCGACGCCGATCCGAGCGCGCGGGCCCTCGGCGTCCGCCGCGGGATGCCGCTCGGGAGCGCACACCGGCTCGTCCCTGAGGCGACCTTCATCGACCCCGACCCGGAGGCGGATCGGGGAGCTGCGGAGGCCGTGTTCGAGGCGCTCGGGCGGTCCAGCCCGAGTCTCGCGGGGAGCGTCGATCCGCGCTCCGTGTCGTTCGGGCTGTTCGAGGTCGGGATCGACGGTCTCGGCCCGCTGTGGGGTGCCGAACCCGTCCTCGCGGAGCGGCTCGTCGATGCCGTCACGACCGCACTCCCGGGCGAGGTACGACCCCGGGCCGGCATCGCCGGCACGCATTTCGTCGCGACCATCGCAGCCATGGTGGCCGAGCCGGCGGCACCGCTCATCGTCCCGGCCGGGGACGAGGCCGCGTTCCTCGCGGATCGCCCGTCGGGCCTGCTCACCACAGACCTCGATGTCCGCGCCCGGCTGACGCGCTTCGGTCTGCGTCGGATCGGGCAGGTCGCGGAGCTGCCCATGTCGGCGCTGATCGCCCGGTTCGGCGAGGAAGGCGGTCGCCTCCACGCACGAGCGCGTGGTCAGGAGACCGAGCCCTTCCGAGCGCGGCGTGCGACCAAACGGCTGGCCCTGGCGCTGCCGATCGAGCCACCCGTCGAGGACCTCGAGCCGCTGCGGTTCGTGCTCCATCGGCTGGTCGCGGGGCTGACCGCACAGCTGAGCGCCCGTGGCCTCGCCGCGGACCGAGCGCTCCTTGCGCTCGAGCTCGACCTCGCCTTCGCGCCGACCGGGACGGAGCCCCGGATCGAGGTCGAGCAGCGGTTCCCCGAACCTACCGCGGACGCCGAGGCGGTCGAGCGGCTGCTGTTCGCCAGGCTCGAGCGGGACCCACCGGTGGCCGCGGTCCAGCGACTCGAGCTCGAGCTGCGCGGGACGACGCCAGCCGCCGGTCAGCAACTGCCGCTGTTCGTGCCCCAGGCCGCCCGGACCGCCAGACTCGACTGGCAGCTCGCGCGACTCGCGCTGACCTACGGGGAGGATCGGGTCAGGCGGGTGGCGATCGGTGACCCGGAGGCGCCGCTCGCCGAGGACCGCTGGAGCTGGCGAGGCGTCGGTCTCGGAAGCCTCGGTCCGGAGGGCTCGACATGAGGCTCGCGGCATGACGCGGCTGCTGCGCGAGCATCCGCGCATCGACGTCGAGATGGATGCCGACGGGCGGCTCGTCGCGATCCGCTGGAACGGTCGACGCGAACCTGTCGAGATCTGCAATCGATGGCGCGTCGAGGAGTCGTGGTGGCGCGACCCGATCGCGCGCGATTACGCCAAGGTCGTCGGGGAGCGCTGGCTCGCGCTCATCTACCAGGACCGCATCGCGGGCACCTGGCACCTGGAACGCCTGTACGACTGATCGCCAGCCGGGGCAGCGCCCGAGCGCCTAGCGCAGCGGCGCGCCGAGGCTCAGGCTGACGATGAAGAGGACGAGCAGCACGCCGATCGCAAGGATCAGCGCGCCGAGGTCGCGAGGCCGCGTCGTCTGCATGTGACCGAAAACTCCCCCGTCCGGACCAACGCTCCCGGGCGTCGCCGAATCATAGACCGGTGCCGTCGCGGCGCGTGTCACGACTCCGTTACATCCGGGTAGCGGAGCAGTCGCTGCCGTAGAGCACGGCGATGAACGTCATATCGCCGAGTGGCGCGACCGTCGTCTGGACCCGGCACTGGCCGTCCCCGACGGAATCCAGAACGAAGCTGCCGTCCTCCGCGGGACCGTTGAGGCCGACCGTGTCCAGGTGGGCTTGCTCGAGCGCATCCTGCAGCCAGGTCGCGATCGCGCGCGGGTCGCCGCCAGGGACGGCGAACCTGGCACTCACCGGATCAGCGGCGGCGTCGTCGGCGGGGGTGCTGCCGGGAAATCGCGGAAATCCGGCCGGGACCGAATCCCAGATACGACCCCAGTCGGTGTCGGACTGGCCAGCGGCGAGGGAACCAGACGGCGATCCGCCGGGGCTCACCTCGATCGGCGCTTCGGGATCCATCGTCGCGCTCGGGGCAGCCGTGGGTGCCCCTGCCGACCCCGTGATCGAGGGGGTCGCCGTGCCGCAGCCGATCATCAGGAACGCGACAGGGAGCGTCAGTAGGAGGCGGCGGGATCGCGTGGACATCGCCCGAGTCTAGCCCGGGTAACGCAGGACCCCGCCGCCCCCAACGCGGCGAGGTCCTGGGAGACTGGAAGCCCTCGATGCGCGTGACGGTGATGGGCACAGGTCAACGCCGTGTTCGCGGAGGGCACGCAGGAGGAAAACGCTTTCCGCACGTCGGCGTATGCGGACGGCGGGCGCGGCACGCCAGACATGACAGGACCCCGTCGCCCCCAGCAACGGGGTCCTGTGGCCGGATCGATGCTCACCAGCGATCCGACAAGGTCGGCTCCCGACCGTCGCGGTCGAGGCCGCCGCTTCGTCCCGAGCCCCCAGGCGCCGAGACGGAATGTGGTGCTAGATCGTCGCCGCCTGGACCGCGAGGAGCGCGGGCAGTAGGACGAGGATCAAGAGCAGCGCGCCCACGACCGTGAGGGCCGTCCGGAGCGCGGTCATGGCGACCGGTCGGAGCGGGCGATCGATGGCGGTGGGTGCGTGCATGCCTCAGAGACGCCGAAGAGCCCTGAGTTGTTTCACGCGCACGATAAGAACATTCGTTCTATACTGTCAAGCCCCCTCTCGCCCCCGGTAAACGAGGCGACCGACGTGGCGACGACTCCGTACGCCGAGCTCCACGCACACACCAACTTCTCGTTCCTGGACGGGGCGTCCGCCCCGGACGATCTCGTCGAGCAGGCGGTCGCTCGTGGGCTGACCGCGCTCGCTGCCACGGATCGCAACGGCCTTTATGGAGCGGTCCGGTTCATGGGCGCCGCCGAGGAGGCAGGACTCCACGGCGTGGTCGGCACCGAGATCGAACTGCTCGACCCGGCGGTCCCCGACACCGATTCGGTCGTCATCACGCCACGTCGCAGGCGACGTCGTCGGGCAGACGCGGCCGGGGAGATGCCGCTCCCCGTCGAGGGCCGGCCGGTCCGGCCTCGGCCGACCCGGGCGAAGCTGCCCGGTCACCGCGATCCGGTGAAGGAGGACTACCGGGGCATCGGCGAGCGCGCGCGCGGCCCGCATCTCGTGCTGCTGGCACGCACACCGGCCGGCTGGCGAAGTCTGAGTCGGATCATCTCGCGCGCGAACATGGCGGGGACGAAGGCGGCTCCCCGGTACCGTCATGCGCTGCTCGAGGATGATCACGAGGACGTCGTCGCGCTGTCGGGCTGCCGGGACGGGGAGATCGCTCGACGACTCCGGGTCGGCGACCGTGCCGGGGCGCGGGCCGCGGCCGAGCGGTATGCCCGGATCTTCGGACGCGGCGACGGTCCGTCGACGAGCGGGTTCTTCATCGAGCTGTCGCATCACCTGCTGCCTGACGACGACTGGCTCGTCGCCGAGTCCGCGGCGCTTGCCGAGGAGCTCGGCCTGCCGGTCGTCGTCACGAACGACGTCCATTACGCGACGACCGATGACCGCGAGTTCCACGACGTGCTGACGGCCATCCGTCACGGTCGGACGCTCGACACGCTGGCCGACCTGCGCCGGCTCGATGCCGAATCGTTCATCAAGTCCGGCGACGAGATGGCGGCGCTCGCCGCCGACTTCGACGTCGATACCGCACGGGTCTGGCGCGAGGGCATCGCGACGTCGGTGGAGCTGGCGGCGTCGTGCGCGGTCGATCTCGAGTTCGAGCAGTACCGGTTCCCGGGCTTTCCCGTCCCCGACGGCGAGACGCCGTTCTCCTACCTGTCCGAGCTGTGCTGGACGGGCGCCCGGCGGCGCTACCACCCGCTCAACTCGGCCGTCGTCAAGCGGCTCGCGCACGAGCTCGACGTCATCGAGCGGGCCGGTCTCGCAGAGTTCTTCCTCATCTGTTGGGACCTGATGCGGTATGCCAAGGAGCAGGGCATCCCGGCCCAGGGGCGAGGCAGTGCGACCAGCTCGATCGTGTCGTACACGCTCGGCATCAGCCGGGTGGAGCCGATCACCCACAACCTGCTGTTCGAGCGGTTCATCAATCCCGGCCGCACGACCTACCCCGATGTCGATATCGACTTCAGCTCGGAACGTCGGGAGGAGGTCATCCAATACATCTATCGGCGGTACGGCCCGGAGCACACGGGCATGGTCTGCAACCTCGTCACGTACCGGGCTCGGTCGGCGGTCCGTGAGATCGGCTATGCGCTCGGGTTCCCGCGCCCGCTGGTCGATCGAGTCGCGAAGGCGCTCGAGACCTACGACAGCGTCATGGTCCGGCGCGATCTCGAAGCCGACGGTGGCTTCGCCGAGTTCTTCGAGGTCCCGTCGGCCACCGAGTTCGCACCCGTCGGGATCGCTGCCACGCACGGCTTGACCGATCCGATGGGCCAGCTCGACCACGCCCGGGGTGGCCGCATCCGGACCGGCGGGGCAGGGGAGGCGGGCAACGGTCGCCTGCCACGGCTCGAGGATGTTCGGCGTGGCGCGATCGAGGCTGTGGATGACGCCGCGGTCGGCCACGAGCTCGTCGATCAGATGGGCCGGCTCGACAAGCGTCTCCGACCGCTCGTCGGCAAGGTGCCGCCCTGGAAGCAGGCACCCAAGCCCGACGATCCGGATGCGCCACAGCCGTTCGGCTGGATGCGCGAGGAGGCGACGGACCCCGATACCGTGGCCTTCCGCGAGGATCCGCTCGCGCCAGTGACGACCATCCGCCGCGGACCGTCGGACGACGAGGGTGGCCCTGGCGACACGCCTGCGAGCGTCGCCTGGCTACGGGCCGGGCGCGGGACGGGCTACCCGGGGCAACGACCGGTTGACACGCCGACGACCGTCGTCGAAGTCGACGATGAGAGTGGGATGCCGCTGCCGCCACCGCGCAAGACGGATCGCCTCGGACGACCGTCGATGTGGGACCCGCCGCCGACGCCGGCGAACACGAGCTCCGTGGCTCGCGTCGAGCCGGAGCCCGCGCCACAGGCCCGCGGCGGTTCGACGGTCGGCCTTTCGCACTGGGAGCGCTGGCTCGAGTTCTGCGCACGCATCGATGGCTTCCCGCGCCACCTCTCGATCCACTCGGGTGGGATGCTCGTCACCGCCGCGCCGCTCATCGATATCGCGCCGCTCGAGAAGGCGACGATGGTCGACCGGGTCGTCGTCCAGTTCGACAAGCGCGACGTCGAGACGCTCAAGCTCATCAAGCTCGACCTGCTCGGTCTCGGGATGCTCGCCGCGATGGACGAGACGGTCCAGCTCATCGAGCACGACTGCGCGGTCTGTCTCGACCTCGACAAGCTGCCCGAGGAGATCCCCGAGGTCTTCACGATGCTCCAGGCCGCCGATACGGTCGGGGTGTTCCAGGTCGAGAGCCGGGCGCAGATGCAGACGTTGCCGAAATCGAAGCCCCAGAGCCTCGACGACCTCGTGGTCGAGGTGGCGATCATCCGGCCGGGGCCGATCCAGGGGAATGCCGTCCACCCGTTCCTGCGTCGAAAGCAGGGTCTCGAGCCCGTGACCTACCTGCATCCGAGCCTCGAGCCGGTGCTCAAGGACTCGATGGGCGTGATCCTCTATCAGGAGCAAGTGATGCGGATCGCCATCGAGGTCGCCGGCTTCACGCCGGCGGAGTCGGACGGGTTCCGCCGAGCGATGGGCACGTGGCGCTCGAATCGGGAGATGGAGAAGCTCCACCGCCAATTCGTCGATGGCTGTCTACAACAGCCGGGGATGTCTGAGGAGGATGCCGAGGAGCTCTTCCGGCAGGTCTCGGCGTTCGCGTCGTTCGGGTTCGCCAAGTCGCATGCCGCGGCGTTCGCCCGGACCGCGTACGAGTCGTCGTTCCTCAAGCTGTTCTACCCGGCCCAGTTCCTGGTCGGGCTGATCAACGCTCAGCCGATGGGCTTCTATCCCGTCGAAGTCCTCGTCAACGACACGAAGCGCCACGGCGTCGCGGTCCTGCCGGTCGATATCAACGCGTCGTCCTACCGGACGACCAGCGAATGGGTCGGGCTCGAGGGGCAGCCGGAGCCGGTCGTGTCGTCGGGCTGCGTAGTGCCGTCGAGCGTGGCACGCGAGCGGTGGACGCCGCCATCGAGCGGCGGGTGGGGCGTCCGACTCGGGTTGCACCTTGTGAAGGGGATCGGTGAACAACACCAGCCCGCGCTCGATGCGGAGCTGGTGCGGGGCCCGTATCAGAGCCTCGTCGATGTCGTCGAACGGATAGATCTGCCCGAGGAGGTCCTCGAGCGGCTCATCCGCAGCGGCGCGATGGATTCCCTGGGTCGCCCGCGGCGCGAGCTGTTGTGGCAGCTTCGCGAGGTGGCGGGTGCGTCACGGGGTCGGATGGACGGCCGGACGGTGCGGGCACTCGGTCGCGCCGCGGGTAAACGGGGAGCTGCCGCGGGGCGTCCGATGGATCTGCGCCTGCCCGCGACCGACGTGCCACCGTTGCCGGCGATCACGGAGTCGGAGCGGCTCGGCGATGCCTACGCGGTGCTGGGGGTCGATGCAAAGCGGCAGGTCGTCGGCCTGTTCCGGGGCGCGCTCGATACGCTCGGTGCGGTGACCAACGCCTCGCTGGCAGACCGGCGGCCGGGGCGGGTGCGCGTCGGTGGCCTGGTCGTGACCCGACAGCACCCGATGACGGCGAAGGGCACGGTCTTCCTGGCGCTCGAGGACGAGACCGGGATGGTCAACGTCACGCTCTGGCCATCGACCTGGGAGCGCCTGCGGGGCGTCGTTCGACGCCATGCGCTGTTGCTGGTCGACGGGGAGCTGCAGCGTGAGGGCTCGGTCGTGAACCTGGTCGCGCACGACGTGCGAGCACTCCCCGAGGTCGCCGCCGAGGCCGGTGGGCCGGAGCAGCCCGGTGGCGTCCGGCAGATGGGCCACGCCGGGATGAGAAGGCTGGGTTAGCGGCTGTCACGCCGGAACGACGCGACGCGCGTTGGCTCGTCCGCCTCTCGCTCACGCACTTCAGGGTGCGCTCGCTCGACTCCTCGGCGCCGCCTTCGCAAGGGTCGCCCATCCGCGACGAACGCAGTAGGCGGTCGTCAGCGGCGAGCGGAGGCCTTCTGGCTGGAAGAGCGCGTCCGGCCGTCCGGTCGGGATGAGGACCCGCTGGGCTTGGCGCGGCCGCGGTTCGGGTTCGAGAGATAAAGGAACCGGCGATACCACGCGGCGGTCGATGCGAAGAACGCGCCGATGATCGGCGACAGGAAGAACGAAGCCAGGACCACGTCGCGTGCAAGCCCCTGTGTCTCGGCCGTCGGAGCCGTGCCGATGAACCCGCGCACGACCAGGAACGAATAGCAGACCGACGCGACGAGCCCGACGAGGATGCCGTACAGCCAGCTCGCCTTCGGCGCGAGGAACCCGGCGATGAACACTCCGCCGATCGCCGGCGTCACGACGAAGTACTGATAGAGGAAGACTGTCAGGACACCGAGGATGTCCGTCCGGTTCTCCGGACGCACGACGATGAAAAGGACCGTCGTAGCGAGCGTGATCGCGGCCGGGATCCAGAGCGCCCGGTGACGGACAAGCTGCGGAAGCGCCCGCAGGTCGGAGCGGATGTCGACCGGACGGAACGCCGCCCGGAACGCGTTGCCGACACCCATTCGGGGGGCGTTCGACTGGGTCGCAGATGACGTCGACCTCGATGCCGGTGCGCTCGCTGCAGCGTCCAGCTCGTCGGCGTCGTCCGGTCCGGTGAGCGACTGCTCGCTCCGATAGCGTCGGCGGGCCTCGGCCCGCTGGGTCCTCTTGGCGCGCGCCACGCTCTCTCCTGGGTTCGGTCACGGGGTCGTGATGGGTGCGCGCCATCGTAGTGGATGCGTGCGCGATGAGCGTCAGGTGAGTGCACGTGCATCGACGGTTTGGTCCGCGTCGAGCGCCGCATGGTTGGATGGCTGTGCGCCGCCGCCCGCTCGGTCCCCGCCGGGAGGTCACGCATGCAACGCGTCCGGTGCGCGGCGGATGTCGCGCTCGCCCTCGTCGTCGCCCTGTGCCTGTCGAGCTTGCCGGCGGCCACCGAACCACTCGGACGCGGCATCACGCTCGCGGCAACGGTGGCCTGGCCGGTCTCGACGCTCGTCGTGTCCGAGGTGCAGACCGGCGGCTCGAGTGCGTCCGATGAGTTCGTCGAGATCGCGAACCAGGGCGCCGGGCCTGTGGACCTCATCGGGCTCGAGGTGGTCTACGCCACGTCGAGTGGGTCGACCGTCACCCGCAAGGCGACGTGGGGTGCATCGACGATCGTCCCGCCTGGCCGACGGATCCTTCTTGCGAACAGTGCGGGTTCCTACGTCGGGATCGGCGACGCCACGTACACCGGTGGATTCGCCGCGACCGGCGGCGCGATCGCGCTCCGAGTCGTGGGCGGAACCGTGATCGACGCCGTTGGGTGGGGCGATGCCACGAGCGCGTTCGTCGAGGGCTCGCCGATCGCCGCGCCCCCCGCGTCCTCCAGCATCGAGCGCCGCCCCGGCGGCGTAGGCGGCAACACGACCGACACGAACGACAACGCGACCGACTGGTTCATCTCGACGGCGCCGAATGCGCAGAACCTCGCGTCCCCGGCCGTACCCGGTACGACTCCGACCCCGACTCCGACCGCCACTGCCACCCCGACTCCGACCGCCACTGCCACCCCGACACCGACTACGACGCCCACCACGACAACGACCCCGACGCCGGTCCCGACCTCG
>Ga0207662_10000488_pt1 | contig 17702 bp, 19 predicted proteins | sample KBSS33LmetaG_FD_184338 | JGI IMG/M metagenome (GOLD analysis project Ga0207662, IMG submission 184338) | Switchgrass rhizosphere microbial communities from Kellogg Biological Station, Michigan, USA - KBS S3-3L metaG (SPAdes) (version 2) | ecosystem: Host-associated > Plants > Roots >... | reverse complement strand
ATCATCATGATGCAGGACGATGCTTCTCATGGGCGGCTTCTTTCGCGCCGCGATATGGTGCGGTTGCTCGGGGGTGGTGTCGCGTGGTTGATTGCCGGCGGGCTGCTCCCTCGCCGGAGTACTGCCGGCGAGTCCCATCCCAATTGCGTGTTCAGGCCTGAACAGACCGAAGGTCCCTATTTCGTCGATGAGCGCTTACATCGATCCGATATCCGGTCCGATCCGGCGACGGGCGAAGTCAAAGCCGGAGTGCCGTTGGCATTGACCGTCGCGCTTTCGCGCGTCGACCAGGGGAAATGTTATGCGCTTCCCGGTGCACAGGTCGATATCTGGCACTGCGATGCGCTGGGCATTTACTCGGATGTGAAGGATCCTTCATTCCACACGATCGGCCACAAATTTTTGCGCGGCTATCAAATCACCGACGCCGAGGGCGAAGCACGGTTCCTCACGATCTACCCCGGCTGGTATTACGGGCGTACGGTGCACATCCATATCAAGGTTCGAACGGCGCTCGGGTCCAAGGGGACATTTGAATTTGTCTCGCAGATGTATTTCGAAGACGCCCTCTCCGACCGCCTCCATGCCCTTCCGCCGTATGCGACGAAGGGGAGGCGGACGGCACGCAATCACGACGATCGGATCTTCCGGCGAGGGGGCGAACAGCTCATGCTGGCGCCAACGGAGACCGCCGATGGGCAGGCGGCCGTATTTGCCGTGGGCCTGCAGCTTCCCTCGAACTGAGAGGCGTGGTGCTTCGCGCATCTCTTGAAACGAGCGCAGCGAAGGACCTACAGTGGCTCAGGAGGAAGCGGCATGCGGACTCTCTTGCTCAGCCTGCTCGCCTGTCTCCTGACCAGTTGCCTCTCGGCGCCGCGTGAACGAGAGGCGCATTGTCTGGCTGCCACCATGATGGATCTGTGGCAGACGGAGCATGAGCTCACGTCTGCGGAGCAGGCGTGGCGTACGGCTCAAGAGACCTCCTCCGAACGATCCGCGTCCGGTGCTGCCTCGTCCCCGCTTCCCCTGCGTGTGACCGACCGCAATCGCTCCGGACTGCTTGTCGACGAGACGATCCTCTACCAACGCATCGTGTCTGCTCGAGCCCGGCATCGCGAGGCGATGACACGCAACGAGCTTGTCGCGCGGCGCATTCAGACGAGAATCGAGGAAGACGACATGCTGTATCCGGTGCTGGGAATGCTTGCGACATCGACAGCCATCGTGCTGTATCCGGTGGTGCGATGGAACGTGCGGTCCGTACTATGGGAGGGGGCGGATCCTGATGCGGAGGATGATCCCGTCCAGCTCTTCTGTGCGTCGCGCCTGGGAGAAGTACCTCCGGCGCTGCGGCCATAATTCTGCCACGCTGTCGTGCGCCTGCGGATCTCGCCTGGTTGACACCCCGCGTGCTGGCACGTAGCCTGCCGTCAGTGCACACAATTGCTCGCAAACGGGTTGTGATCATCGGAGGCGGGTTTGGGGGCCTGACGGTGGCCACATCGATTGTGCATGCCGATGTGGTGCTCATCGATCGGACCAATCATCACCTCTTTCAACCGTTGCTCTATCAGGTGGCCACGGCGGCGCTCTCTCCCGGCGACATCGCCTGGCCGTTACGCACCATGTTTCGCTCTCAACCCAATGTCCACGTGGTAATGGATGAGGTCGTGTCGATCGATCGTCCTGCTCGGGTGGTTAAGGTCCGAAACGGCCCACCGATTGCGTTCGATACCCTTGTCGTCGCTCCTGGGTCACGCCATGCCTATTTCGGGCATGACGAGTGGGAGCCCTTCGCGCCGGGCCTCAAGACCATGACCGACGCCGTCAGGATTCGCGAGAAGATGCTCTTCACGTTTGAACACGCCGAACGGCGACGAGCCGCGACGGGCACCCACGAACCGCTCACGTTCGTCATCGTTGGGGGAGGGCCCACCGGCGTCGAATTAGCCGGGGCGCTGGCCGAGATCGGACGAAAGGCGATGGGACCGGACTTCCCATCGTTGCGGCTCGACGACATGAGCATACTCCTCGTGGAAGGCGGTCCTCGAATTCTACCGGGGTTCAGCGAAGCCCTGTCGGCGAAAGCCTCCACGGCCTTAACTCGCATGGGAGTCACCATCAGGTTGAACAGCCTGGTCAGCAATGTCCGTGAGAATGGCGTGAAGATCGGCGAAGAGTTTGTCTCTTCCACCAGCGTGATTTGGGCGGCCGGCAACAAAGCGTCACCGCTTTTGAGCACGCTGGCGGTTCCGCGTGATGCGTCAGGCCGCATCAAGGTACAGCCGGACTTGACGATTCCGGGCGATCCTTGGGTCTTCGTGATCGGGGATGGTGCTCATTGTATCGGGAACGATGGAAAGCCGTTGCCTGGCGTGGCGCCTGTGGCGATGCAGCAAGGTCGTTATGTCGCCAAACTCATCGAACAGCGGACGCCTGCTGCACAACGCCGGCCGTTCACCTATGCTGACCGCGGCATGCTGGCTACGATCGGACGCGCCAAGGCAGTCGCGCAGATCGGGCCACTCCATGTGTCGGGACTTCTCGCATGGCTACTCTGGTGCGTCGTCCACATTTTTTTCCTGATCGGATTACGCAGCCGGATTCGTGTAATGTCGGAGTGGATCTGGTATTACGTGACCTTCAGGCCGGGGGCAAGATTGCTGTACGCACAGCCGGAAGGACATCAGAAGGAGCCGGCGACGTACGAACCACCCAGCAAATGAACCACCCAGTCCTGCACGGGCGATTCCGCTCATCCCGCACAGCCCAAAAATGTAGTGGCGTCGGTGATGGCTTTTGAGCCTCGTCCACTCGTAATGGGCAGGCCCCGTTTATGCCGGTGTTTTGTTTGGTGTTATGCCCAGTGGAATTCCTGCTCGCTCTTCAATCCGTCGACGGGAATACAATTTGCTGATTGAACCTTCCAACGAGGGAGGAGCCCATGCTCAATCAAGGGATCGCCAGCCAGATTCTCCAAGTCGTAAAAGCTCATCCGGGTTGTGGCCTGGACGAGCTGACGTCGCTCCTGCCGGATCTCAGCTGGTCTGAGGTATTTATCGAGGTAGACCGGCTGAGTCGCTCCGGTCAACTGCGTATGATAAGGACTGGTTCAGAGTTTCTCGCAAGGCTTCACCCTGTCTAGCCTGAGGTGCAGACTATCCTTCCTTCGCGATAGGTACACGGGTGGAGTGTCCGGCAGTAGGTGCCCCTGCTGACCGGGCGATGTCCTCTTCTTGCTCCTGGGAGGCCTCCACCCACTTCCGCTTCCATCTGTACTCTCGCTTCACGAATCCCCATCTAGTCTTTGCTGCACTTCCTCCGGGTATGGCGTGAGGCGCGCGGAGGACACTTCCGTTGACAGGAGTCATCCGTGATCCGTAGCCTAACATCCTCTTTTTCCTCCAGGAGAATCCATGGAGCCGAGAATTTCCATCATCACCATCGGTGTCGATGATCTTGAAAGAGCCGTGAGGTTCTATCGTGACGGACTCGGATTCCCGACCAGAGGCATCGTCGGGACGGAATACGAGCATGGAATGGTCGCATTTTTGGACTTAGTAAATGGCCAGAAACTCGCATTGTGGGCCCGGAAGGACCTGGCTCACGAGGCCAAAGTTTCTCTTGGCCCACGAAGTGCCACCGAATTTTCATTGGGACACCTGGTTCGAAGCAAAGCCGAGGTCGATGCGCTCATCGATCAAGCGACACGGGCGGGAGCCGTCGTGACAGATCCGCCGCACGATGCCTTTTGGGGCGGGTATAGCGGCTCGTTCCAGGATCCGGATGGTCATCTCTGGGAAATCGCGTGGAACCCGGACTTGGATCCTGGCGACTGACGCGCCTATGACACCCGGATGGATGAGCCTTGTATTTGGTAATGGCACCTGGACCCTATGGTACGGGTCCCTGCTGATTGCGTTTCTCATGTTGCTGGGCACCGGCGTCTACGTCTGTCTCGAACCTGAGGGCCCCGGCGCTGGTCCCATGTTGATGCTGATGGTGTTCGTCTTGGCTTTTGCTGCGATGGTCGTCATGACGTCGATCGATGTGGGGTTGTTCGCGAAGGCGAGAGGACGAGGATGGATGACCATCGCGCTGTGCCTGCCCGTGACATGGATCTCCTTGGGGTTCTCCTGGACATTTCTGTTTTGGGCGACGGATCCCAATTATCCGCATCTGTTGATTCCCGGCCGCGCGCTGTTCATCACGCACAGCGTGATCCTCTATGGTGGAAATCTGTGGTTGCTGTGGCAGATTCGGCAACGTTGACTTCACCGCTGAATCCTCACACACTGGCGTCCCTATGAATGCGAGACTCATCGTTGGGTTTCTGATGCTCGTGACCCTTCCGTCACCTTCCGTGTTCGCCGAGAGCCCGTGCGCCGAGTGCATCAAGACTGCTCAAGAGGCACTCAAGAGCTGTCTCGCGAATGCCATCAGCGTTGATGACAAGAATTCCTGCGAGGAGAATCGCGAGGAGGGGATGAAGGCCTGCGAAGACAGAGAGTGTACGGCCGAGCGGGAGGCCAAGGAGTCGCAAAAAGACAAACCGCCGCAGAACCGATGAGCCTGACCAATCTCTCCCGCGCGGCCGGAGCACGTGTATGAAAACGTTCGGACTGGGGGTGTTGGCGGCGGTGGGCGGGTATATCATCGGAATGCTGAGCGGCATGTTCCTGATCGAAACCTTCTCGAGCAATCGTCATGACCGATCTATGGAAGCCGCCGTGACGGGGGCATTTGTCGTCGGGCCCTTGATGGCCGTGGTGGCCGTGATCGTGGTATTAGTCATTCGAGCTCGGCGGGCTCACTGAGGGGTTGGTCGTCCAATGCGAGTGCGAACTCACTTAATCACAGCGTTCCTGGGCATTCTGCTGCTGACGATCGCGTCCTTTCCACTTCATGTGGCACGCGGGGCAGGCAAGACCGAAGTCATGCCGATGGTCAAGGCGGCGCCGACGGCGGTCGTGATTGAGGCGTCCGGTGACGAGCCGGAGCTTCGCAGGCAATTACGAACCAAAAACGGTGTAACTGAACTTGGGACACCGCGGGTGCCTTTCTCGCAAGCTCCGACCGGATCGTATGGGTTCATTGCGCCGCAACCGCTCGGGATGGCCTTGGTGACGCAGAGTCCGGACCTCGTGCTGGAGCGCAGCGCGCCGGCATCGAATGCGTATGAGATTCACAAGCTCGCGGACGGCAGCGGATTGGTCGTAGGCTTTATCGAGAAGGCGCTCATTGCGCAGGTGACGCCGGAGAACCGGCCGCGCAACATCCGGATTGCGCTCTGCTCCAACCGCTCCGACAAGACCCCCTATATTGCCGCCATACCGTTGATCAAACTCATGGTCGATCGGATGCCGGTCCGATTGGAGCCGAAGAATCCCGACAGCCCGGTGATGCTCGACATGGATCTGCAGGGAACGGCTAACCGCAAGTCCGTTCCAGGCACACAATAGGGCAAGGAATGCGGCTTTTAAAACCCTAGCTCCTTTTCGAGATCCGACTGGCCCTTCTTGAATGTTTTCTTTTCCGCGTCGTCTTTTTTCTTTGTTAACGAATCCAGTTCCGCCTCACGCTTTTTTGCAGCCTCTTCATTTTTCTTGCTGGCCGCCTGGTGCGCCTCTTCTTCCTTTTGCTCTTTCAACGAGGCGACTTGCGCGGCCTTGAGCGCATCGTCCGGTACCGTCGTCCAAGCCAAGCGGTACCCCGGCCGTTTAAATGCGAGCTCTTGATAGACCACAGCGTACTTGGTCGGATAACTTCGCTGGCCGATCTGCCGCTCTTCCAACACATACACGGTCGGGTCGCCATACAGATTTTGCTGATAAAGGTCGAACATCATCTTGCCCATACTGCCTTGAGTCGACACTGATCCCAATTTTTGCATATACGCCACATACGCCTCCATGTTCTTGGCCGGATCCGGAGGCTGTTCGCTTTCTAACTTCTTCCCTGCCGCTTGTTGTGCCTGATCCATCGCCTCGTCCTCATCTTTGAGCTGATAGCGATACTGCTCTTTGAATTGGTTCCATTTAAACGGACCCTTTTTCGCCTTGCTCTTAAAAAATGAAGCGGCGTCGCCCTTGCGCACGACATATGAGAGACGGCCCCTCGTTGCATCGCTGGACTCATAAAGATAGACACTGTCCGGCGCGACCGGCATCGAAAACTTGGCTGGATCGGTTGGTTTTTCAATCTCCCGGCCAGGATTCTGGCGCGCGATGCGCTCCTTCAATAAATCCAGAGCCTTCCCTTTGCCGTGAGGAATCATGTGGTACGCGGCATATCGGACGTCCGGAACCGGATCATTGGTCATTGGCACCAGTATATTCACGTCGCTATCTTCGGGGCCGATCATGCCGATCGCATGCGCCGCGTCAATCCGTAATTCGATTTCAGGTCTTCTGCGAAAAAATCGAACTAGACCAGGGATGTACTTGCGATCAGCGGTAGAACCCAACGTGAACAAATCTTCCTTCAAGGTCGCGACGAAATCGTTTCTCAGTTTGTCACAATTGGCATTCTTCGGCGCCTTGCCTACGCAGTCCCTTAAGTAGTTCGCCACTATTTGATCTTCTCGGTCGTCGGCTGGTTCAGCAGCGGCCGTCGCTGGTCGCTGGTCCGCGGCCGGTGGCGATGCTGCCCAAAGCAGAGGAGCGTGAGAGAGGAGCCCAAGTGCTATGACTACGCCTGTCATAGTAACGGAAGGGGATTGACCTGTCCTCATAAGCATCCTCCTTACAGCGAATCCACTCATCCAATTACAGGAGTTGTACTGCTCTCGCCTCAAATGATCTACCGCTGGACTTCCAAGTCCTCCAAGTCCCGATCTTCACCGGGTCCGTCGGAGAATCCTCCACTGGCCGCCTTAATGCGGGCAAACGCCTTCCTTCGTTTTTCACGTTCCGCCGCCAGCTTCTTGAGATAATTCCCATTCTCGAGATCTTTGATGCTGTTCGCTTCCGTCGGGCAGGCCGCTTTGAAAGCCGGCAGAGTATCGTTGATGTATTCCTGAGCCTTCCCGCGGACCGAGGCCTTTGCTAGTACGTTAGTGAGGTTGTCATCCATGTCTAAGGCTTGAACCCGCTTGTAGATGTCATTCATGTTCTCAACACACGATTTTGCAGCGCCAGAGCCAGCCTGGGGCCATGAGAGCATGGCGATGGACAGTGAGACCGCAGAGAGAAGCATACGAAAATTTACCATAGTCCCTCCTATACTCAGTCAACGTGATGCAGTATAACGCTGTCTGTGAAGACCAATGTCCGCGCCTTCCTGGCGCCCATGGCGTTCTGCACTGCCGCGCTGATTGTCTATGCCGGAGCCTTCCACGGGGATTTCCACTACGACGACTCGCTCACGATTCTCGAAAATCCGCATCTCTCTGACTGGCACACCTTCATCGGCCATCTCGATCACATGGTGCGTCCGGTGTTGTATTCGACTTTCATGATCGATCGCTTGCTGTATGGTCCCGATCCAGCCGGTTATCATCTGCTGAATCTCCTGCTTCACTTGGGCGCCGGGATGCTCATCTATGGCATCCTTATCAGGGCGGTGGCAGATGAACGCTCGTTTGTCCCGTTCGGGACCTCGCTGCTCTTCCTCATCCATCCGATCGCAACAGAAACTGTGACGTATATTTCCGGGCGTGCATCCGGCTTGATGGCGTTCTTTTATCTTTCTTCACTCTTTCTCTACATCAAGGCGTCCGAGGAATCCGGAAGTGGGAAGCTCCGGCCACTCTTGCTCTCGGGCGCCGTGACGTCATTCGTGTTGTCGATCGGTTCAAAAGAAATAGCGGTGACTCTTCCGCTCATTCTCATGTTATGGGATATCCTCATTCGCCGGCTGAATGGCCACGCTCTCCGTTCCGCAATCGTCTCATGCCATTCGCCTTTCTGGCTTGTCCTTCTCCTCGCGATGGCCTGGGCCTGGAGCCATCCCCGATATGCGGCTTTGGCCCAATTCAGCTTTGAGATGCGCCCTCTTTGGGACCAACTGTTGACTCAGGTCCATGCCGTCGGCTATGCGATCCTCCTGTTATTCACCCCTTGGAACCAAAACTTCGATCATGATCTGCCGTTGTTTCATTCGCTGGCGCAGTGGCCTGTACCCATCGACCTCCTGGTCATTGCCGGTTCAGTGGCAGCCGCAATTATCTTGGCGCGTCCACTTCCCTTGGTGAGCTTCGGCTTAGCCTGGTTCTTCATTCAGATGCTGCCAACCAGTGTGATTCCTCGCAACGATATCCTAAGCGAACGCAATCTCTACCTGCCCGCGATTGGACTTCTCCTCGCGATGGTCGCTCTTGGTTCCCATCTCATACAATGGCTTCAGACAATCATCTGGCGGCCGGCCTTCGTTCGAATCGGCACATCCGTACTCGCGACAGCCTTGATTGCCGTACTCTGTCTCTTCACCTACCAGCGCAATCTGCTCTATCAAGACCGGCTGTTGCTCTGGTCCGATGCCGTTCGAAAATCTCCGCACAAGGCGAGGCCACACAACAATCTTGGCTATGCCTATGCTCTTCACGATGACTGGGACCACGCTATCGACGAATTTCGGACGGCGGCAAGACTCGATCCGGATTTCATCGTGGCCCAACAGAACCTCCGCGATGCGTATCTTCGTCATGTCGGACGCCAGTAGCGCTGCTTGCCATTGCTTCAACCGTTCGCTTCCTGCAGAACCGCATGACCGTAGTGCAGCAAGCTCGTGGCCTGCGTCCAGCGGTCCATGAGATTCAATCCCACGAGTAAAAGCCGGTGCCCGTCTTTGACCATGCTCGCGATGAGGCAGCGACCGGCCCTGCTCGTATAGCCCGTCTTTACGCCGTTCACATTCGGATCGACGAGCAGCTCGTTCGTGCTTTGCAGCGACATCTTTCTGACGCCATCCACCGTCGAAATGTCGCGGACCAGCGTCCGCACCATCATGGAAAAAAATGGTTGTTGCAGCGCTCGTTCGGTGAGTTTCGCGAGATCCACGGCGCTTGAATAGTGGCCAGAGGCGTCGAATCCGCAGGGGTTGGCAAAATTCGTATCTTTCAGTCCTAGTTGGCGCGCCCGCTCGTTCATCATGGCGACGAATCGCTTGTCGTCCCCTCCGATATGCCAGGCCACGGCCTCGCAGGCATCGTTCGCACTGGCCACCAGCATGGCCGTCAGCAGATCCCGTAGCAAATATTCCTCTTCGGCTCGGAAGTCGTAGGGCGAGTGATGCACGATGGCACGGCGATCGATCTTCACCACCTGTTGAAGCGGCGCAGCTTCCAAGGCGATGAGCGCAGTCATGATTTTGGTGAGACTGGCAGGCGGAAGCCTGCGAGTCGCATCTTTCTCCAAGAGGACGCGCCCGGACTCGAGCTCGACCATGTACAGAGCGGCCGCCTTGACGACCGGGCGCTCCTGATGGGAAGGCAGATCTGCAGAGACGACGGGGCCAGGCCACACCGGCTGGGTGACCATGGCCCATGCAATCAACAGCGTCCCGCGAAGCAGCAGCCTATGCATGACCGCCGTTCAGCCTATCGACCGAACAAGCCTTTCATGAAGTTGGTCGCCTTGTCCGCGGTCGACTCTTCGGGCGGCGTCTCTCGTTCCGGAGTCGGCTGAGTCTCCTGCGGCGGCATGACCTCTGGTCTGCTGCCCTGTTGGCGGGTATTCGGTGGTGGCATACCGCTCATGTCCGGCCGGCCCATCGGTTGACCCATCCCCGGCCGGCCCATGCCCCCCATCATGCCGCCCATATCGAATTTCGTGAATCCCTCTGGAATCTCGAAGAGCTTGGGGTCTTGCCTGCCGATGTTGAGATTGCTGAGCTCGGTCAACATCCGCTTTTTGTCGTTGCCCTCCTTGTAGAGAAGGTCCTGCTTGACGTTGATGCCCTCTTTGGTCCGCCAGGAAAAGCCGCCGTATTTCTTGCCGTCCGTGCTGGTCGCGATGGTTTTGTATTTCGTGACTTTCACGCCGTTCAACGTTTCTTCGCCCATCGCCGTGTCTTCGTAGGTCCATTGTGACGTATCACTTCCTTTTGATGGACCTCCCCCGATCGAATGCTCCATGTACATCTTTTCTGACGGCATGAGCATCCACATCACTTTGTTGTCATACCGGAAGATCTGCACCGCACCCTCGCCGGAGCCGGTCAGCAGTTCCTTTCGCTCTTTAGTCGGCGTGACAAAGATCTTCTGCTTCGTCGTGCCTTCTTCATTTTCGACCGTGGCATCGGCCGAATACTCCGCCTGCGGTCGATTCATTGGCGTCGCCTGCGCCGCCAGAGACGCCGCGAAGATCACAAGACCGGTCAGGACAACAAACAGGTGTCGCATGGCAAGCTCCTCTTGAACCGTTGTGAAGTTACTGCAGTGTGTTCGGCCGTCGTCGCTCCGTCATCATCGAGAGCCGGCACAGGGTAAGACAAAAACGGACGCCAAGACTATCGCTTGAGCAAAAAGAAGTAAAGCTGCGTTTCAGCGCGCGTAGGACCTACCGCCGGCGTGCCTCATTCCCCGCTTTGTTGGATCAGCTTCGCCACCAAGCCAGTCCAGCCGGTTTGATGACTGGCGCCGATCCCGGCCCCGTTATCGCCGTGAAAGTATTCGTAAAATAGGAGATGATCCTGCCACTGAGGGTCCCGCTGAAACAGGTTCTCTCCGCCGAACACCGGACGCTTTCCTGTAGGATCGCGAAGAAAAATATCGATGAGCCGTCGGGAAAGTTCTGTGGCCACCTCCCAGAGGGTTACCTGCTGTCCTGATCCGAACGGGTACTCCACCTTGTACTGGTCCCCGAGGAAAAAGTGAAATTTCTGCAGTGACTCGATGAGCAAATAGTTGACAGGGAACCAGATGGGTCCGCGCCAGTTCGAGTTGCCGCCGAACTGCGCATTGCTCGACTCCGCGGGCTCATAATCCACACGGTGCTCATGTCCCATGAAGTTGAAGGTATAGGGCTGGTCTTTATGATATCGCGAGAGCGCGCGAATGCCGTATGGGGAGAGGAACTCGTTTCCATCGAGCAGATAGCGCAGAACGGAGCGAAGGCGATGACGATTGACGAGCGAGAGAAACCGGCGCACACCGCCATCATAGGTCTGCGTCTCTACGTACTGTGACAGCTCCGGCCGATTCTCGAGAAACCACTGCATCCGATGTTTGAACCGCGGCAGACGGTCGATGAGCGTCGAATCGAGGGTTTCGACCGCGAACAGGGGAATCAATCCCACCATCGAGCGGATTCTCATGTGCGTGGTCTCGCCGTTCGGCAGATGCAGCACGTCGTAAAAAAATCCGTCGGTCTGGTCCCAGAGTTCAATATGTTTGCCGCCGATGTTGTTCACCGCACGGCAGATATAGACGAAATGTTCAAAGAACTTACTGGCAACGTCCTCATAGGCCCGGTTGTCACGTGCCAACTCCAGTGCGATCGTAAGCATGTTGAGGCAATACATTCCCATCCAGCTGGTTGCGTCGGATTGCTCCAGCCGGCCTCCAGTCGGAAGCGGAGCGCTGCGGTCGAAGACGCCGATATTGTCCAGGCCGAGAAATCCTCCCTGGAAAATGTTCTTCCCCTCCGCGTCTTTCCGGTTGACCCACCAGGTAAAGTTCAACAAGAGTTTGTGAAAGACCCGTTCGAGAAATGTCCGGTCGCCGACGCCTTTGCGTTTTTGTTCGATTTTGTAGACCCGCCAGGCCGCCCAGGCGTGCACCGGCGGGTTGACGTCGCTCAACGCCCATTCATAGGCCGGCATCTGTCCGTTGGGGTGCATGTACCATTCCCGCAGCATCAGCACGAGCTGTTCCTTGGCGAACGTCGGGTCGACAAGCGCAAGCGGAATGCAGTGGAATGCGAGGTCCCACGCGGCATACCACGGATACTCCCATGTGTCCGGCATTGAGATGACGTCCGCATTGTACAGATGCGTCCAGTCGGCGTTGCGACCCTGTTGTCGCTCGAGCGGGGGCTCCGGCCCCATCGGGTCGCCCTTGAGCCACCGGTTCACGTCATAGTGATAGAACTGCTTGCTCAACAACAGGCCGGCAAACGCTTGTCGTTGGACGCGGCGCGCGTCTTCGCTCAGATCGCGCGGAGCCAACGTGTCGTAAAATTCATTGGCTTCACGGATCCGCGCCTCGAAGACCGCATCGAAAGTGTTCCGCGCAAACGCATTGCCATGCGTTTCATTGGTGAAGCGCAACCGGATGCTGGCAGTGGCGCCAGCCGCGAGCGTCAACACATAGTGGGCCGCAGCCTTGCTGCCGATATGGTCGGGATTGACGGCTGCCTTTTGTCCCTTCACCACATAGTCGTGAAAGGCGTCCTTCGCATAGAAAGGTCCCTCGTCGTCATCATACAAGCGCCTCGAGTTCGTTTCGTTCTCCGTAAAGAGGAGCATGGGCTGTTTGTCGCAGAGCAAGCGGCGCCATCCGTAATATTCATGGAAGGTTTCGATGACGGTAGCCTGATTGACTGCTTCACCGCTATGGAAGCGCGGTCGTCTGATATCGGAACCCCACGACCAGGTGTTGCGGTACCAGATGGTGGGCAGGACGGTCAGTTCCGCGGTGTCCGGGCCTCGATTCGTTGCCTGGATACGGATGCAGAGGTCCTCCGGTGAGGCTTTGGCGTATTCGACGAAGATGTCGAAGTAGCGGTGGTCGTCGAAACAACCGGTGTGGACGAGCTCAAATTCGGCCTCCAGGCGGCTGCGGCGTCGATTTTCTTCGACGAGCCGGTCATACGGAAAAGCCGTCTGAGGGTACTTATACAGGTATTTCATGTACGAATGGGTCGGCGTGGAATCCAGATAGAAGTAATATTCCTTGACGTCCTCGCCGTGATTGCCCTCATGTCCGGTCAGGCCGAACAGGCGCTCCTTCAATATCGGATCGTGCCCGTTCCAGAACGCCAACGCGAAGCAGATGTATTGGTGACGATCGCTGAGGCCGGCAAGACCGTCCTCATTCCAGCGGTACGCGCGCGATCGCGCATGATCATGTGGAAATGATTCCCAGGCCGTGCCCGAGGGACTGTAGTCTTCGCGAACCGTGCCCCAGGCGCGTTCGCTTAGGTAGGGTCCCCAGCGCTTCCAATGCATATCACGGCGCGCATCCTCTTCCAGGCGTTGTGCTTCGACCGTGAGCGGGGGGAGAGACGTCGGAGCGGGTTTTCGGCGTGAAGCCATCCGTATCCCTAAAAAGCGTGATGACAAGACATGAGGCCACCGGCGACAATACTCAGGACGGGGCAGCCTAGTCGGGGCCTCCAGGCGGAGTCAAGCGAGAGAACGCGCGGAGAAAGACAGTGATGATTTCGAGCTTTGCTAGCAGTTTTCCTAGTACTGCCCATTCCGAACCGGCGAACAAATAGAACGAGGTTCCTATGATTGAGCTTGCCGTCGTCGTCCTGTGCTTACTCACGAACGCGCTCATCGCCGGCGCCGAGATGGCCTTCGTCGCCGTCTCCCGTCCCAGCCTTCGGGAGCTGGTCCGTCAGGGACAGAAACGGGCGGAGATCCTGCTTCGCTTGAGAGAACACCCAGAACGGACGCTTGCCGTCATGCAAATCGGCATCACTCTCGTCGGCGCGCTGGCAGGAGCGGTTGGCGGAGCCGGAGCCGAGGAACAGCTGAGCCCATTATTCGAAAAACTCGGAGTCAGCGAGAGCACGGCGGATACGCTGGCGATCGGCGTCGTGGTCATTCCTCTCACCTATTTCACAGTCGTCATCGGGGAACTTATTCCGAAAACGCTCGCATTGAGACGCTCGTTGACCGTCGGGTTGGCCGCCGCTCCGTGGTTGTCGTTTTTCGACCGTATCCTGGGACCCCTCGTCACCATTTTTGAATGGTCCACGAAGCGCTTCCTGGCGCTCCTGCGTTTGACGGGGATGCAGAGTGGGCGCCCGGAGGAGGGACAGGCTGCGACAGTCGAACTCGGGCTGCTCTCCAGCCAACACCGCCAGTATGTGATGAATCTCGTCGACCTTGAGCGGAAGCGTGTGAAGGATATTTGCATGCCCTGGTCGCAGGTCATCAAGGCGGATGTCCGGATGAGCGCGCGTGAACTGGAGACGATCCTGCTCGCTTCCGGCCACACGCGCGTCCCGGTGCTGGATGGGGAGGCTCTGATCGGAATCTTGAACGCGAAGGAGTTTTTGGCGCTCCACGCCTCCGGCTCAGGACAATGGCTCTCCCTCGTGCGACCCGCCGTTGAACTGCCTGACCAGCTACCGCTGCTGTCGAGTCTCAAGCTACTGCAGGACCGACGTGTGCACATGGGCATCGTGTCTTCGCAACAGACCCGGTTGGGGATCGTCACGCTCGAGGACATTTTGGAAGAAGTGGTGGGAGAAATTTACGATGAAGACGATGACGGAGCGCTGAAAGCCATTCTCACGGCGTCCCCGAAAACGAAGGGCTCATGGACCGAATTTTCTCTTGGGCCTTCGCGGAATCCCTAGGCCAGTGCGTTCTCTGTTGGAATTGCCCGCCGGACATCGATGCCTGCCCAACCCATGAAGACACACAATCAAGACGCAGCGGAGTCATTGTCCGAAAGCGTGACGCATCTGCTTGAGGAATGCCGGATGGTGCTGCCCGGCATCCAAGCGTTGTTCGGGTTTCAATTGATCGCCGTGTTCAACTCGACGTTCTGGACCAAGCTCGATCGAGTGGAGCAACTGATCCATTATGCAGCGCTCGGACTGATCGCCTGTTCAGTCGCGTTGGTCATGACGCCTGCGGCCGTCCACCGCCAGTCAGCGCCGATGACAGTCTCCAAGCGCTTTCTGAGCATGTCGACACGGTTGTTGTTCTGGTCGATGTATCCGCTCATGAGCGCCATATTGTTGGATTTCTACCTTATTGGCAGCCTGATTTTGGACAGCGGTCCACTCAGCCTGCTTGGAACCCTCCTCCTCGGCAGCCTGTTTCTCGTGTTGTGGGTGTTTTTGCCGCGTGTCCGCAGGTTGCAGCGGGTGGTGGGCGGTTCTGAGTAAGAAGTGACTCCTTAAGGAGTTTCCGTCAGCCGCATGCTGTACAAGTAATGATACAGGCCCTGCCGTGCCATCAACTCGTTGTGCGTTCCTGTCTCCACCAGGTGTCCCTTGTCCAGCACCAGAATCCGGTCGGCTCCTTGCACCGTCGTCAAGCGATGTGCAATGACGAAGGTCGTCCGTCCTTTCATCAGCTGCTCGAGCGCTTCCTGGACCAGCCGTTCGGATTCGGTGTCCAGCGCCGAGGTGGCTTCATCCAGAAGCAGGATGCGAGGGTTTTTCAGAACGGCCCGGGCGATCGCAATCCGCTGTCGTTGTCCGCCTGAAAGGTTGACGCCTTTTTCCCCGACGACCGTCTGATACTGATCGGGAAAACTCAGAATAAAGTCGTGGGCGTGAGCGGCGCGGCTCGCCTCTTTGACGGCGGCTTCTGTCGCGTTGTGATTCCCGTAGCGGATATTGTCGAGAATGGTCCCCCCGAAGAGGATCGTTTCTTGAGGTACGAGGGCGATCTGCCGATACCAAGAGTCCAGCGTGATCTGGCGTAGATCCATCCCGTCGACGGTAATCTGTCCCTCCGTCGGATCGTAAAACCGATGGAGCAGATTCATGACCGTTGTTTTGCCCGCGCCGGTCGGTCCGACGATCGCCACCATTTCTCCGGGTTTTGCCTCGAACGACACGTCCCTCAACACGGGTTGCCGCGGGTCGTAGAAAAAACTGATGTGCTCGACAGCGATTGTCCCCCTAACCAGCGGTAACGTCACGGCGTGAGGGTTGTCGCGGATGTCGGACTGTGTATCGAGGATTTCAAAGACGCGGGCGGTGGCCCCTTGCGCTTCACGAATCTGGGCGAAGACCCGGGCCGCGGAACTGAACGGCCCGATGAGGATGCCGGCGAACAATACGAAGGCGAACAACTCGCCCGGCGACACGGCGCCCTCGATGACCTGACGCCCTCCATACCACAAAACGGCAGCGGCGGCGGCAAACGTGAGAAGACTAATGACCGGAATGAATACTGCCATGATGCCGGCCCGCCGCATGGTCAGCGACACGGTCTGCTCGACTTGGGCCGCAAAGCGTTCCTCCTCACGCCGGGTCTGGACGAACGACTTGACGATGCGAATGCCGGCAATGACTTCCTCGATCAAGGTGCTGAGGGCGGCGGTCTGGTCTTGGATCGAGGTCGACAGCGACTTGAGCCGTCGGCCGAAAAATTTCGCCACGATGACGAGGAGCGGCAAGAGAACCAGTATCAGCAGACACAGGCGCCAGTTCATCGCGAGGAGAAAGGCGATGCCTCCGACAAACGTGACGAGTTGCTTCGCACCGTCAATCGGCGTTTCCGTCACGACCGATTGAATGATCGTCACGTCGTTCATGAGACGCGACAGCAGTTCCCCTGTCCGCCGCCGCGCGAAGAAGCCCACCGAGAGCGTTTGCAGGTGTCCGAAGAGATGTCGGCGAAAGTCGGCCACGATGTGTTGGGAGACCCAGGCGGTCAGATAGCTGTGTCCCATCGAACACAACCCCTGGGCAACGACCAAGCCGAGAAACAGGACGATCAGCTCGTTCATCCGTCCGGCATCGTGTTGAACGGTGATGACATCCCAGAGCAGTCCGGCGAGCCGCAGCAAGGCCAGGTTGATGGCGGCGACGGCCATCACAAGCAGGCCGGCCAATCCCATGCGGGGGAGGTAAGGCTTCAGAAACGGTCGGAAGCGTGCAAAGGTCGACATGGCAACGAGAGAATGTTAGAGGAGGCGGGCTGAAAAAACCAGCAGGGGCACGGACATCATTCAGCGAGCGTTTCGTTACATGACGAACGCTGTAAACAGCCGGAGACATCACTGAGAGCACCGGCAGCAGGGGAGGCGAGCGCGTTAGATCTGGGCGATGGATTCGATGAGATTTTTGTTCACGGCCACGAAATCAGAGCGGTCCTTGTCGTTGACGACGACATCGGTAAGACTGATAAATAGGCGCTGCTCTTCGTTGATGGCATCCGACACGCGGTTTCGCATCGGCGGAATCAGAAAATCCCCGACGTAGACGCAGTTGACCGTGCGGACGCGAATGCGAACCTTCTTGCCTTCTGGCACGGACCCCTCCTCCCGGAACCGGTAGGAATCTAGCTTTTACGACGAAGGAATTTTTGACGCCGGCGCAACTTCTTATACTTATGCTTGCGCATTTTTTTTCGGCGTTTTTTGAGCACGCTGGCCATACGGTGTCTCCCTTACGAGCCCGAGTCTAGAAGTTTTCCGGCGAAATTGCAAGACAACGGCGCGATCGCGTGACGTATGTGCGTCAGGTTTTCGCGCGCTTGACCTCCCAGATGAGCCATTCCTATACTGCGTTCATGATGCATCTGTCGAACCGTCTCGGTGCTGCACTGGCGATCATCGGACTGCTCTGGCTTGCGGGTGCAGGATGCAGCGGCAAGACGATTCAGTATCCGGAAGACCACGAGCGATACCTCCGGATCGACAAAGCCGTGGAGTCGCTCCGCAAGGCGTACGTGGGCAAAGACGCCTCCGGTTTGGCCGCACTCATGGTGCCGGTGGATGCGACGGACCGATTGCAGCAGGACGCCGAGACGGATTTCGAAAATTTCCATGACATCATCATGGAATTCCGCGTTGAACGGATCATGATCGACAACGACGACATCGACGTATACGTACATTG
>Ga0207662_10000485_pt1 | contig 17855 bp, 16 predicted proteins | sample KBSS33LmetaG_FD_184338 | JGI IMG/M metagenome (GOLD analysis project Ga0207662, IMG submission 184338) | Switchgrass rhizosphere microbial communities from Kellogg Biological Station, Michigan, USA - KBS S3-3L metaG (SPAdes) (version 2) | ecosystem: Host-associated > Plants > Roots >... | reverse complement strand
GACGTCTTGCTCGGCGCGGGCACCATCGTGACGCGGGAACGGATGGACGCTGCGCTGCGTGCGGGTGCCGAGTTCCTCGTCGCGCCGACCCTGGACCTTGCCATCGTCGCCGAGGCAGTCGACCGCGGCGCGCCGGTCATCCCCGGCGCCTACTCGCCGACGGAGGTCGCCCTTGCCTGGGACTCGGGCGCGACATTCGTGAAGGTCTTCCCGGTATCGAGCCTCGGCCCGAGCCACATCCGCGAGCTGCGCGGACCGCTCCGGGACATCGAGATGATCGCTGCCGGTGGCGTCGACGCGACGAATACCGCCGCATATCTAGAGGCGGGTTGTGTGGCCGTCGGGGTGGGAGGCGCGCTCGTCAAGGCGGATCGCGCGGGTCGTCAGGCGATCATCACGGCCGCGTCGTGACGGGCCGGCTCGACGGGCGCGTCGTCCTCATCACGGGATCGAGCGGGATCGCGGCCGCCACCGCGGTACGTGCAGCGGCCGATGGCGCGTCGGTCTTCGTCGTGTCGCGCACCGGCGACCACGCCCAGGCCCTGGCAGAGCGTCTTCCGACGGCGGGCTGGGCGGAGGCGGATCTCCGCGACGAGCCCGCGGTCGACGCCGCTGTCACCGAGGTGGTCGAGCGTTTCGGTCGCATCGATTCCGTCTTCTCGGCGGCCGGCGGCAGTGGGCGGCCATTCGGTGACGGCCCGATCCACGCCATGACCACCGACGCGTGGGATCAGACGCTCGCGCTCAACCTGCGCAGCCACGCGCTCGTGGCGTCGCGGGTGATCCGCGTCATGCGCGACCAGCCGGTCGACTCCGACGGCGCGCGCGGCTCGATCCTGTTCCTCGGGACCGTCCTGGCGACGCATCCGGTCCCCGAATACTTCGCGACCCACGCGTACGCGGCGGCGAAGGGCGCGCTGATCTCGCTGATGACGACGATGGCCGCCACGTACGTCTCGGACAGGATCCGGGTGAACCTGCTCGTTCCCGGGCTCACGGACACGCCGATGTCGGCGCGGGCTGCAGGGAACCCGGCGATCGTGGCGTACGCGGCCCGCAAGCAGCCACTGGCCGGCGCCCTGCTCGATCCAGGCGACGTGGCCCGAGCAGCCCTGTTCTTCCTTTCGCCAGAGTCGCGGGCGGTGACCGGGCAATCGCTCGCGGTGGATGGAGGCTGGTCGATCGTCTCGACGTCGGCAGGCGAGCCGTCATCCGCCGAGCCGACCGCGTGACGGCGTTCGTCCGTACCGTCGTCGGCGATATCGACCCCGGCGCGCTCGGGGTCACATATGCACACGAGCATCTCGTCATCGACGGTGGGCGGCCGGTCCAGCTCGAACCCGACTTCGAGCTGTCGGACGTCGATGCGATGGCGACCGAGGTCGGCGCGGCGGTCGAGCTCGGTCTCGGCGCTGTCATCGATGCGATGCCGTGCGACTGCGGCCGGAGCGCCACGAAGCTCGCCGAGCTGTCCCGCCGGACCGGGCTGCATATCGTCGCCCCGACGGGACTCCACCACGACCGGTTCTACGGTCCCGCGCACTGGTCGCACCGGCTTGACGTGGATCAGCTGGCGGACCTCTTCGTCGCGGACATCGAGGATGGGATCGACCGGTACGACTACTCCGGACCGATCGTGGAGCGCACGCCGCACCGGGCGGGCATCATCAAGGTGGGCGGGTCGGACGGCGCCCTGAGCGAACGCGACAAGCGCCTCTTCGACGCGGCGGCGGCCGCCCACCGGCGGACCGGCGCACCGATCCTCACCCACTGCGAGAAGGGAACCGCTGGGATCGAGCAGGCAAGGCGTCTCGCGGACGGGGGTGTCGACCTCGAGCACGTCGCACTGAGCCACGTCGACAAGGTGGTCGACCGCGGCTATCACCGGGAACTCGCCGCGACTGGCGTCGCACTCGAATACGACGGCTCGTTCCGCTGGGGCGACGCGCCCAACGGCACGCTCCAGCTCCTCGAGTGGATGACGGAGGACGACCTGCTGGGCCATGTCGTGCTCGGGATGGACGCCGCGCGCCAGGGGTACTACGCGGTGTACGGTGGACGCCCGGGGCTGACGTGGCTGCTGGACGGCTTCACGCAGCAGATCGAGGAGCGCGGTCTCGGGGCTGAGGTCCGTCGGCGGCTATTCGTCGACAACCCGGCACGGATCTTCGCGTTCGCATCCACCGATCGAGGGACCACCGCATGACCGACGCTCTCCGCACCAGCGTCGTCGGGTCACACGCCCGGCCGTCCTGGTTCGTGTCCGGGATCGACGCCGCCGAGCGTGGTGAGTTCGGTCCGGCCGACATCGCGGAGATGCTGGAGGACGCCGTCGACCTCGCCTTGCGCGACCAGGAGGAGGCGGGGATCGACCTCGTGACCGACGGGGAGATGCGCCGGGCCGGGTTCTTCACCGCGGAGTTCTACAAGCACGTGACTGGCGTCCGTGCGCTCGTCGCCGACCGTCGTCTGGGCGCCGGCGGCCATGACCAGCAACACCGCTTCGAGGTCCTCGAGCCGATCACGGCACCGGACGGTCTCGGTGTCGTCGAGGAGTACCGCTACGCGCGCACGCACGCCCAGCGGCCGCTGAAGGTGACGCTGCCCGGGCCGTACACGCTGTCGGGCCGGTTGCGGACCGGCAAGGACGAGGTCTACGCCACGCGCGACGCCGCGGCGGAAGCGTTCGTACCGATCCTCCGCTCCGAGCTGGAACGCCTCGTGGCCGAGGGCGCGGACCACATCCAGATCGACGACCCGTCGCCGGCCATCCACCCTGACGCGCCGTCCGACTTCGCGGGGCTGTTCAACGCCGCGATCGAGCCGATCGTCGGTCGTGTCCGGCTCGGGGCCCACCTCTGCTTCGGGAACTACCTCGGCCGGCCACTCGCGCGACGGAGGTACCGGCCGGTCCTCGACGCGATGCTCAGCTTCCGCGTCGACGAGCTCGTGCTCGAGTTCGCGAACCGCGAGATGGCAGAGGTCGATCTGCTGGGCGAGATCGCCGCGGCGGGTCGCGATGTCGGAGCCGGTGTCATCGACGTCAAGAACTACCACCTCGAGTCCGCCGACGAGGTCGCCGAGCGGATCGACGCCGTCCTCGCGACCGGCGTACCGGCGGAGCGACTCAGCCTGGTCCCCGACTGTGGGTTCAGCCAGACCGCGCGCTGGGCGACGACCGCGAAGCTCCGTGCGCTCGTCGCGGGGCGCGATCTCGTCGCCGGCCGGTCGCCGGTCGCCGCTGCGACCACCTAGCAGGAGGATCACGTTGGAGAGCCATCGCATCGCGCTTCTCGGTGGCGGGTTCATCGGCGACTTCTATACGACGACCCTCCACGGCCAGCGCAGTCGTGACCGCGTGCGGATCGTGTACGCGCGGGACGAGGCTCGGGGACGCGCTTTCTCCGAGCGTTGGGACGTCCCCGACAGCACGACCGACATGGTCGCGGCGATCGAGCATCCCGACGTCGATGTGGTGATCGTCGCGTTGCCCAACCATCTCCACGAGGAAGCTGTGGTGGCGGCCGCGAAGGCCGGCAAGGCCGTGCTCTGCACGAAGCCGCTCGGGCGAACGGCGGACGAGGCCAAGCGGATGCTCGAGGCAGTCGAGTCGGCCGGCGTGTTCGGCGGCTACCTCGAGGATCTCGTCTATACCCCGAAGACCCTCAAGGCCGTGACGGCCGTCGAGGGCGGGGCGATCGGCGCGGTCACCTGGGTCCGCTCAAGGGAGACCCACCCCGGACCACATGCGGCCTGGTTCTGGGACGGCCGCCTGACCGGTGGCGGCGCGATCATCGACCTCGGCTGCCACTGCATCGAGATCATCCGCAACTTCGCCGGCAAGGGGAACCGGCCGCTCGAGGTGATGTGCCATACGGACACGCTCGTCCACCCGATCAGCGACGAGGACAACGCGGTCGCGCTGATCCGCTTCGAGTCCGGGGCGATCGGCCAGTTCGAGGTCAGTTGGACGTTCCGTGGCGGCATGGATCTGCGCGACGAGGTCGCCGGGACCCACGGGACGGTCTGGCTCAACCACTTCCTGCGGACCGGGTTCGAGATGTTCACCGCGGGCGGTGGCACGGGCTACGTCGCCGAGAAGGCCGAGACCGAGGCCGGCTGGCTGTTCCCGGTCGGCGATGAGGCATCCGAGCTTGGCTATGTCGACATGTTCAGCGACATGTTCCGGGCCATGGAAGGCGGCGAGCAGCCACGCGAGACGCTGTACGACGGGTACGTGGTGAACGCCGTCATGGACGCCTGCTACCGCTCCGCGACGAGTGGCCGCTGGGAGGCCGTGGAGCTCGATTGGCGGGGTGGCGCGACGCCGCGGATCGCATCGACTCCCGAGACCTTCGAGGGCCAGACCGTCATCAAGCGCGAGATCCTGCCCGATGGGCGCCATCGACTGATCGTGAAAGACCCGGAATCGGGCGACTTCAGCGACCGGATCGTCGCGAACTGAGCCTCGCGGTCGGGCGCGAGCAGCCTAGCCGGCTCGCGCGAGTGGCGCGTCCCCGGTGAGGTCCTGCGCATCCGAGGGAGAGCCTGCCTCAAGCCAGCGACCGATCGATTCCCGCGCGAACAGCTGATCGACGACCATCGCCGACGCGCCGATGACCCCGGCCAGACCGCCGAGCGACGAGTGAGCGATGCGCAGATCGCGGGTCGCGAGCGGCAGCGAGCGGCGGTAGACGGTCTCGCGGATAGCGGCGATGAACAGTTCGGGGCTGTTCGCCACGCCGCCGCCGATCACGACGAGCGATGGGTTGAAGAAGTTCACGACGCTCGCGAGCATCGAGCCGACCCGCCTTCCGGCCGATTGCAGCATCGCGACGGCGACCGGGTCGCCGAACGACGCAGCACGCGCGACATCCTCGGCTGAGACGCTCCCGCTCTGGTCGAGGGCCAGGGCGAGCCGCGAGCTCGAGCCGTCGGCCGCGGCCGCCTCACCGCCGCGAGCCAGGGCAGCGCCCCCGGCGTAGGCCTCGAGGCAGCCGATGTTGCCGCAGCGGCACAGCACGGACGGGTCATCCGAGACCTGGATGTGACCGACGTCGCCGGCACTTCCCTGGGCGCCACGATGGAGGCGGCCGTCCGAGATGATCCCCGCCCCGATCCCGGTCCCGACCTTGATGACGACGACGTTGTCGTGACCCGCGGCGATACCCGAGCGCCACTCTCCAAGGGCGAGGAGGTTGACGTCGTTGTCGACCCAGACCGGCGCACCGTAGCGGGCCGTGAAGCGCTCGCGGATCGGGTAGCCGTCCCAGCCCGGCATGATCGGTGGGGAGATCGGCCGGCCGGAACCGAACTCGACGGGACCAGGGACGCCGATGCCGATCCCCCAGAGGCGTCCAGGGACGTCCTTGGCGCTCCGGAGCAAGAGCTCGAACAGCGCGTCGACCCGGTCGAGCTCGGCGTCGGGTCCGTCCTCGATCCGGGCGGGTTCGTCGTGATGGCCGAGGATCCGCCCGTCCAGGGTCGTGAGCGCGACATCGATGCTGGTCGCGCCCAGGTCCGCGACGAGGAGATGGCCGGCGGTCGCGCGGAACGCCAGCTGTCTCGGCGGGCGGCCGCCGGTGCTTGGCCCCACCGGACCCTCCGCCACGAGTCCGCGGTCGATCAGTTCGCCGACCCGCCGGCCGACGATCGCGCGGCCCAATCCGGTGCGCTGGACGAGCTCCGAGCGCGACCGGGATCGCCCCAGGCGGATCTCGTCGAGCACCGTGACGAGGTCATCGAGGATCTCGTCCGGCAGCGGCGACGGCGCCTCGGGATCGGTTTCGTCGACCACGGGCGGGATGATAGGCCCTCGGTGCACGAAAAGACGACTTTTGCACTTGACAGACCAAAGTACGATCGGCACAGCACGGTGGAAAACGGTTGCTACGTTCCCGACGTGGCGGTAGTCATCTAGACTGTCTAGACAGTCCCAAGACTCGCGCCAGGCTGGAGGAGGCCCGACGCCCTTGGTCAATCGCGCATCGATCGGCGCCGCTGTGATCGGCACGGGGTTCATCGGCACGGTGCATGTCGAGGCCCTGCGACGGATCGGCGTGAACGTGCTCGGCGTCCTCGGCAGCACCCCGGAACGTGGGGCGGCACGGGCCGATGCCCTCGGCGTCCGGAAGGCATATGCCTCGCTCGACGAGCTGCTCGCTGACGAGGCCGTCGACGTCGTCCACGTCACCTCTCCGAACGACCTGCACGTCGACCAGGCCGCGGCGGCCCTCCGAGCCGGTAAGCACGTCGTCTGCGAGAAGCCATTGGCGATGACTGCCGAGGAGTCTGCCAGCCTGGTGGAGCTTGCGGCGCGCACGGGCCTCGTGAATGCGACGAACTTCAACATCCGCTACTACCCGCTGAACCAGCACGCACGATCGCTGGTCGCCGACGGCGGCCTCGGCGACGTCCGGTTGGTCACCGGTCGCTACTTCCAGGACTGGCTGCTCCTCGAGAGCGATTGGAACTGGCGCCTGCAGCCCGATCGTGGCGGCGCGCTCCGGGCGGTCGGCGATATCGGCTCGCACTGGCTGGACCTGATGACGTTCGTTACGGGCGAGCACGTCGCGTCGGTGATGGCCGATCTGACGACCTTCATCGGTACCCGCCAGGAACCGACAGGGCCCGTCGAGACGTTCTCGACCGACCGTTCGACCGAGACGGTCGACCGCGAGATCGCGACCGAGGACACCGCGACGATCCTGCTGCGCTTCGATGGCGGCGCCCGCGGAGCCGTGAGCATCTCCCAGATCAGCCCGGGTCGGAAGAACTCGCTGGTCTACGAGATCGATGGTTCGGACGGCGCTTGGGCCTGGGACAGCGAGCGGCCCGACGAGGCCTGGATCGGCCACCGCGAGCGACCCAACGAGATCCTCATCCGCAACCCCGCCCTGATGAACGACGCCGGCCAGGCCGCGGCCGCCCTGCCGGGCGGTCATGTCGAAGGCTTCTTCGACACGTTCTGTGCCCATTTCCGGGCGGTCTATGCCGACGTGGTAGCCGGGCGACGCTCCTCCTCGCCCGGCTACCCGACCTTCGCCGACGGCCACGACGAGATGCTCGTCGGCGACGCGATCGCGCGCAGTGCCCGCGAGGGCCGTTGGGTCGATGTCGACCGGTCCGCGCCCGCCTCATCCAGCGCCGCTCCAGTGGAGACACTCGCATGAAGCTCGGCTTCCTGACCGCCCCGTTCCCGGATACGCCGCTGATGGACGTCGCCGACTGGGCGGCCAGCGCCGACTTCGAGGTCCTCGAGATCGCCTGCTGGCCGCAGTCGGCCGGACCGACGCGGCGCTACGCGGGCACGAGCCACATCGACGTCAAGAACCTGTCCGACGACCAGGCCACGGAGATCGTCGACGAGTTCGCGTCCAAGGGGCTGTCGATCTCCGGCCTCGGCTACTACCCGAACCCGCTCCATCCCGACCCCGAGCATCGCAAGGAGGTCACGGACCACCTCAAGGCGGTGATGGTCGCGGCGCGGAAGATGGGCATCCCGCTCGTCAACACCTTCATGGGTGGTGACGCTGCCAAGAACCTCGACGACAACTGGGAAGAGGCGTTGCGCGTCTGGCCCGACATCGTGAAATTCGCCAACGACCAGGGCGTGAAGATCACGCTCGAGAACTGCCCGATGCTCTTCTCGTACGACGAGTGGCCGGGCGGCAACAACATCGCGACGACGCCACGCCAGTGGCGCCGGATCCTCGAACGATGGAGCGACACGATCGGGCTCAATTTCGACCCGTCGCACCTGATCCTCCAGATGATCGACATCCAGCGCTTCCTGAAGGAATTCGGGAAGCACGTCCTCCACTACCAGGCGAAGGACCTGATGATCGACCGCGACGCGCTCTACGAGCGCGGCATCTTCTCGATGGGTATCGGGTGGCAGATCCCACGTATCCCGGGGCTCGGTGAGGTCGACTGGGGAATCGTCCACGGCGAGCTGTATCGCCAGGGCTACGAGGGCGACTGCATCATCGAGCACGAGGACCGCCGGTTCGAGGGGACCGACGAGAAGGTCAAGCAGGGGTTCCTCATCGCCCGCGACGTGTTGCGCCCGTACTGCCACTGACATGACGGACGCCCTCTCGATCGACTCCCTGACCGAGCGCGACATCGCCAAGACGATCGACCATTCCCTGTTGCGACCCGAGCTCGATGACGCGTTCATCGAGGACGGCTGCCGTCTCGCGGCGGAGTACGACGTGGCGTCGGTGTGCGTGCGCCCGGTCGACGTCCCCCGCGCCGTTTCGATCCTTACCGGCACCGACGTCGCCGTCGGCACGGTCATCGGATTCCCCCACGGTGGCCAGCCGACGGCGACGAAGGTGTTCGAAGCCAGACAAGCCCTCGACGAGGGTGCGACCGAGCTCGACATGGTCATCCAGATCGGGGCGCTGCGGTCCGGTCGCGATGCCGACGTCCAGTCCGATATCGCTGCGATCGTCGACGTCGCCCATGAGCGTGGCGCGATCGTGAAGGTCATCTTCGAGAACGCGTACCTGACCGACGACGAGAAGATCCGTGCCTGCCACCTGTCCGAGGCCGCGGGCGCCGACTTCGTCAAGACGTCGACCGGGTTCGCGCCGGGTGGCGCGACCCACGACGACCTGCGCCTGATGCGGGCGAACGTCTCGCCGCACATCCAGGTGAAGGCCGCCGGCGGCGTCCGCACGCTCGACGCGCTCCTCGAGGTCATGGCGCTCGGTACGACTCGCATCGGCGCGACGGCGACCAAGGCGATCATCGACGACTTCCGCGCGCGCAAGGCGGGACACCCCGCCACGGTCACGGCCGGTGCCGCCGACGGTGGCGCAGGCGGCAGCTACTGATGACCGCTGCGACGGCCGTTCCCGTGCTCGCCTGGCTCGACGAAGCACGGCCCGTGCTCGACGCCCTGGCCGACACCCAGGCTGGCGCGATGGAGCAGGCGAGCCAGTGGTGTGCCGACGCGATCGGTTCCGGTGGCCTCGTCCACGTGTTCGGCACCGGTCACTCGCGGATCCCCGTCGAGGAGATGTTCCCGCGCTACGGCTCGTACCCGGGGTTCAATCCGATGGTCGAGCTGTCGATGACGTTCCACACCCAGGTCGTGGGGTCGAACGGGCAGCGCCAGGCCATGGCGATCGAGCGGATGTCGGGCCTCGCCGACGTCATCCTCTCGAACTTCACGTTCGGTCCGCGCGACGTGATGATCGTGTTCTCCGCGGGTGGCACGACCGCGGTTCCCATCGAGATCGCACGTGGCGCGAGGTCTCGCCGTCTGCGCGTCATCGCTGTAACCTCGCTCGCGCAGTCGACGACACAGGACCCGGACTCTGCTGCCGGCGACCGCCTCGCAGATGAGGCCGACCTCGTCATCGACCTGTGCACGCCCCACGCCGACGCGCTCGTCGCCATCGACGGCGTCGACACCCCGGTCGGGCCGGGCTCGACGCTCGCGGCGGTCGCGGTCGCCAACAGCATCAAGGTGCGGACGGCCCAGCTCCTCGCGGAGCGCGGGGCGTTGCCGCCGACCATCACCCGAGCCTCGGTCGTCGGCACCGAGCGCTCGCGGGCGTTGTTCGATGCCGCATACGAAGAGCACGCGCGACGCATCGCACGTGCCATCGCCGGGGAGGGGTGATGGTCCGCGTGATCGAGCGAAGGAGGTGGCGCCGATAGATCCCCTTGCGACCACGGTTCGTTACGCTGGCCGACGCGACCAGATCGGCGCGTCGTTCTCTCAGGAGGAGGATGTCGAATGATCCAAGGATCCACCCGCAGGAAGCTGTTCGCGTGGGGCGCTATCGCGACCCTCGTGGCGGCCTGCTCCAGCGGTGGTGGCGCGGCGACGACCGCGCCGAGCGCGGCGGCGCCGTCCGAATCGGCCGCCGCATCGGGAAGTGCCGCGGCGTCGCCCTCGGCGGCGGCGAAGCAGTACACGATCGGCTACTCGAACGCGTTCGGTATCGGCAACGGCTTCCGCGAGGAGCAGCTCTGCACCGCCAAGGCGCAGGCGCTCGTCTCGGGCCAGGTGTCGTCCGGCACGTGGACGAACGAGAAGGAAGATACGTACCCGCAGCTCCAGCAGATCCGAGACCTGATCTCGAAGAAGCCGGACGCGATCATCTTCAACCCGAACGGGCCTGACGTCCTGAACCCGGCCCTCGCCGAGGCGAGCGCCGCGGGCATCAAGACGGTCGCGCTCGACGCCTACGTCACCGACCCCAATACGCTGAACATCTCGAATGACCAGGTCGCGTACGGCTATGTCGGCGCGAGCTGGCTGTTCAAGCAGCTCGGCGGCAAGGGCAACGTCTACTACATGCGCGGCCTCGCCGGCCACCCGGCCGACAACGACCGCCACCAGGGCGTCATGAAGGCGCTCGCGGAGAACCCCGGCATCAAGCTGCTGCCAAACAACGATGGCGTCCCGACCGGCTGGGATCCCGCGCAGGGCACCAAGCTGATCACGGACTACATCAACAGCGGCAAATACGACGACCTCCAGGGCATCTGGACGTCGGGCATCGACCAGCAGGTCGTCGATGCGATCAAGGCTGCGAACAAGCCGTTCGTGCCGATCGTCGGCGCGGACCTGAAGGGTTTCGTCGAGATGCTGCTCAACAAGAACGGCGGCTACGACGGGCTCAAGGGCCTCGCGGTCTACAACCCTGCGGCCATCGGTGGCGCCGGCCTCAACCTGGCGCTCAAGGCCCTCAACGGTGACACCATCGATTCGAAGGATGTGACCGTCAAGGACTCGACCGGTGCCGATAAGCAGATCAAGGCGATCTTCCTGCCGACGCCGGAGGCGTACGACAACACCACCGACGCCGGGAAGGCAAAGCTCCAGGAGATCGACGTCGAAGGCCTCAACAACCTCTGGCCGGTGAGCTGGTACATCAACGGATGGACCGACTACTCGATCGACCAGATGCTGGCCTGCAAGGCTCCGGGCGAGTAACCCGGGCATCCACCCATCCATCACCGAGCGGGAGGCTGACCCAGCCTCCCGCTCTCATCAAGAAGGACATGACGGACTCGACGGCTGAGCTCATGCTCGACGCGGGCGGTATCGCGAAGGCCTACGGGGCCGTCGTCGCGCTGCGCGATGCGTCGCTTGCCGTCCGGTCCGGCGAGGTCCACGCGCTCATGGGCGCCAACGGCGCCGGCAAAAGCACCTTCGTCAAGATCCTCACCGGCGCGGTCCGCCCGGATCGTGGCCGGATCAAGGTGCGAGGCCGCGAGAGCACGGCGAGCTCTCCGCGCGAGGCACGTCGCCTCGGCCTCGTCTCCGTTTACCAGGAGCCATCGTTGCTCCCGGACCTCGACCTTCGGTCGAACCTGCGCCTCACCGATACCCCCGTCGAACCCTTCCGCCACTGGCTGAACGAGCTCGGGCATCCGCAGCTGGATCTGTCCACGCTCTCCCGGGAGGTGCCTCTGGCATCGCTGCGGATCGTCGATTTGGCCCGCGCCCTGGCGATCGAGCCTGACGTTCTGCTCCTCGACGAGATGACCGCAGCGCTCCCCGCCGACCTGACCGAGCGCGTGCTCGACGTCATCGGCCGCCAGCGGGGCGGCAAGGGCTCGATCGTATTCATCTCCCACCGGATGATCGAGATAGCGGCGATCTGCGATCGTGCGACGGTGCTGCGCGAGGGCGCCACCGTCGGGGTCGTCGATGTGACGACGGGCTCCGAGGAACGGATCGTGGAACTGATGCTCGGCAAGGTCGGCGAGCTGCCCGAGCGGACCGAGGCGTCCCGGCAGGCCGTCGCCCGGGGCGAGGGCGCGGCCGCGCGCCTCGCCGGCAAGAGCCTCGCGTCGGGGACCGCCCTCGAGGACGTCTCGTTCGAGGTCTACCCGGGCGAGGTTCTCGGCGTCGTCGCGTTGGAAGGCCAAGGCCAGGATGAGCTGTTCGACATCCTCGCCGGGGCGATCCGCCCGAGTAGTGGCGAAGTCCTCGTCGACGGTTCGACCGCCACCTTCCGTCATCCCGCAGATGCCATCCGTGCCGGCGTCGTGTACATCGCAGCGGACCGGGCGGAGGCGCTGCTCATGCAGCGGTCCGTGCGCGAGAACATCTCGCTACCCGGCGTCGCGACGCTGCGCCGATGGGGCCCCATCGACCTCGGGCGTGAGCGCGGCAAGGTCGGCCGGGCCGTGGAGATGCTCCAGATCGACGCGCGGGCCGGCGCCGAGGTGCGACGCCTGTCCGGCGGCAACCAGCAGAAGGTGACGATCGCCCGCTGGGTCACCGACGGCGTCCACACGATGCTCTGCTTCGACCCCACCCGCGGCATCGACATCCGCACCAAGAACCAGATCTACGTCCTGCTCCGCGATCTCGCGGAGGCTGGTGCAGCGATCCTGCTGTACACATCGGAGCTGAAGGAGATCCAGCTCGTCTGCGACCGGGTCATCGTGATCTTCGGCGGGAAGGTCGTCGCCGAACTCGACGCGCGCAACGCGGATGAGCCGCGCCTCCTGCGCGCCGCCTACAACCTCAAGGCGGACGCCGAACTTCCCGAGGAGACCATCGCCGAGGCGTCGAGCGAGGGCGGCCAGGAACATGCGGCGGACGAGGGGGCGGCTGCGTCTTCGCCCCCACCGCCTCCTCCCGTGGAGGCCGGCGCCGGGTCTGACGCCGAGACCGATCGATGACCGCGGCCGCGCAGCCCGTGACCTCGGGAAGCCCCGACGCGATGGAGGCCGCAGGCCGCGCCGTTCGTCGTAATACGTGGATCCTCGGACTGCTGGTCTTCCTCGTCGCCCTGCTCGTGTTCACCAAACTCATCCAGCCGAACTACGGTCCGACCGGGATCCAGGGACTTGCCGTCTCCGCGGCCGCCCTCGTCCTCGCCGCCGTCGCCCAGGCGATCGTCGTGATCTCCGGTGGGATCGATCTATCGATCGGGGCGATGATCGCGTTCACGAACGTCGTCGCCGCCGCAGCGATGCTCAAGGCCGACGACCAGACCGGTGTCGCGATCGCGATCGGCGTGCTGCTGCTGGGCCTGCTGATCGGCGCGGTCAACGGTGCACTCATCGTCGTGACCCGCGTGGCAGACATCATCGTCACGCTCGCCATGTCATTCGTTTGGGCCGGCTGTGCGCTGCTCGTCCTCAGCGTCCCGGGTGGTCAGGCCGACACATGGTTGACGAGTCTCGCGAGCGGGTCGGTCCTTACGGAATGGCTGCCGAAGCCGGCGGTCCTGGTCCTGCTCGTCATCGCGATCATCTGGATCCCATTGCGTCGCTCCCGCCTGGGTCTGTCGCTGTATGCGATCGGCAGCAACCAGCTCGCGGCCTTCCGAAGCGGCGTATCGGTCGGGCGCACGAAGATCATCTCGTACGCGCTCGCCGGGCTGTTCTCGGCGCTCGCCGGACTGGCCGTCACCGCGAACACCGGCATCGGGACGCCGCTCCCGGGCGGCTACACGCTGACCAGCGTCGCCGCCGTCGTGCTCGGGGGTGTGAGCCTGGCCGGCGGTCGGGGCGGCGTCGTCGGCCCGATCATCGCCGTGATGATCCTGTCCCTCATCCGCACGGACATGACCTTCCTGAACCTCAATTCGAACCTCGCGACCGTGACGCAGGGCGTCATCCTCATCGTCGTGGTCATGTTCGGTAGCCTCGCGGCGCTGCGACGGAGGCGTGCATGAGCAGCGCACCGGCAGCAGTCAACGAGCCGCGGACCAGTGCCGCGCAGACCGTCATGCGCACGTTCCGCGACCGGCCCGTCGTGCCACTGCTCGTCCTCCTGGGAATCCTGGCCCTCGCCTTCATCGGCCTGAATCCGAGGACGAACATCACGGAATGGGTCGCATCGACGCTCCGAGCCGCGATCCCGCTGGCGATCCTGGCCGGCTGCCAGACGATCGTGATGCTGACCGGCGGCATCGACCTGTCCGTCGCGGCGACCGCGTCGATGTCCGCCTTCGTCGCGGCTTCGCTCCTCGAGCAACAGGGGCTGGCCGTCGCGATCATCGTGCCGCTCGTCATCGCCGTGATCATCGGGGTCATCAACGGCATCGGCAGCGGCGTCTTCCGCGTGCACCCGCTGATCATGACCCTGGGCATGGGCCTCGTCGTCTTCGGGGCATCGAATGCCTGGCAGCTGCTGACCGTCAAGACCTCGTCTGGGGTGCCACCCGAGATCCGCCAGATCGGATCCGCGACGGTGCTCGGCTTCGTCCCCGTCAGTCTCGTCGTCTTCGTTCCGCTGGCGTTGATCATCGTGATCGGCCTCCGCCGGACGGGGTACGGCCGGCTGCTCTACGCGATCGGCGACAACCCGATCGCGGCGCGGCTGTCGGGTGCGCGGTCCTGGCAGGTGCTGGTCGTCCTGTACGCGATCTCCGCGGTCCTCGCGGCGATCGCTGGTTACTTGATCTCCGGCTTCACGAATGTGGCCAGCGTCACGCTCGCCGACTCCTACCTGCTGCCGTCGGTCGCGGCGGCGGTCATCGGTGGGACGTCGATCTTCGGCGGCAGAGGTGGCTACACCGGCACGATCGTCGGCGCGCTGATCCTGACGGTCGCGACCTCCTTGCTCTTCTCCCTTGGGTTCCCCGAGGCCGTTCGGCAGATCCTCTTCGGGCTGTTGATCGTCCTCGTGGCGGCCGGTTACGCGCGGGTGACTGGCGAGACCTGATGGCCGAGAGCGGCCGCGAGGCCCCGAGCCGCCACCTCGGTCTCGATCTCGGCGGGACGAATATCAAGGCTGTCGTCGTGGAGCACGACGGCGACGACTGGCGGGTGCTCGACCGAGACCAGGTCGGGACACCGGCGGCCCAGGGTCCGGATCGTGTGGTGGCACGGCTCGCCGAGGTCGGTGCGGAGGCGATCGGCCGCTGCCCGGGGGTGAGCAGCGTCGGCATCGGCATCCCGGGGCTGTACGACCCGGCGGCCGGCACGACCCGCTTCCTCGTGAACATCCCGGGGGCCTGGGCGGGAAAGCCGGTGGCGGGTCCCGTCGGTGACGCGCTGGGCCTGCCGGCCGCGATGATCAACGACGCCCGCGCGTTCGGGCTGGCCGAGCTTCGACTCGGGGCGGGCCGCGGAGCCCGCGCCATGATCGGCTTCACGCTCGGGACCGGTGTCGGCGGGGTCATCGCCATCGATGGCCGCATCTATCAGGGTCGCGACGGCACGGGCGGCGAGATGGGTCACCAGACGCTCGATCCCGAGGGCCCGACGTGCGGCTGCGGCAACCGCGGTTGTCTCGAGGCCTACGCCCGAGCGGACCGGATCGCCGAGGCATGCGGGACGAAGAGCGTCGAGGAGGCAATCGAGCGCGCCCGCGCCGGTGACCCGCGCGCTCGCGCCGGACTCGAACGGGTCGGTCGTTATCTCGGGGTCGGCATCGCCAACATGATCACGACGATCACGCCACAGCGGGTGGTCCTGGGCGGCGGTGTGGCGGCGTCCGCGGACCTGTTGCTCGACACGATCCGCGACGAAGTTCGGCGGCACGTCTTCACCACGAGTCTCGAGGGCGTCGAGATCGTCACCGCCGAGCTCGGGACGTGGGCCGGCGCGATCGGCGCGGCGATCCACGGTGCGGAGCGGGCAGATGCGGCGGGCGCGGCGGCACGCCAGGGGCGGACACCCGCGGTGCCCGCATGACCGACGTCGCCTACCAGCCCCAGTACCGCCAGATCGAGCAGGCGCTCCGCGAGCGGATCGCGGCATTGCCACCCGGCGCCAAGCTGCCATCCGACACGGACCTCTGTGCCGAATTCGGCGTCAGCCGGATGACGGCTCGCAACGCCATGGAGCGCCTCGCGGCCGACGGGCTGATCCGCCGCGAGCCGGGTCGCGGCAGCTTCGTGACCGCTCCGCCACCGCATCGACGGGCGAACCGGCTCATGACGTTCTCCCAGGAGATGCGGCGGACGGGTCGCGTTCCCAGCTCACGCGTCTTGATGAGGTCGGTTCGACCGGCGACCGCCGTCGAGGGCGCGACGCTCGGCATCCGCCAGGGGCAGACGGTCGTCTCGCTCCGTCGCCTGCGCCTCGGCGACGACGAGCCCATCGCGCTTGAATCGACCGTCCTCGTCGGGACGACGGCGGACGCCGTCCTCGGCGCCGACCTCGAGTCAGGCTCCCTGCACGAGACGCTCGGGCGCGCAGGGTTCGTGCTCTACCGGGGGACCGGGACGATCTCCGCGGCAGCCGCGACGGCCGAGGACGCCGCACTCCTGGGCATCGAAGTCGGCGATCCGCTGCTGGTCGAGCGGCGTGTCATCAACGACGGATACGGCCGACGGATCGAGGCGACTGAGTCGCGCTACGTAGCGGGTCGATACGGTCTCGACGTCCAGTTCGACGTCGAGCTGCCGGACGACGACACCGCCCCCTTCCCCGGTTGACGACGCATACGGTCACGGGGCGGCTGGTCCTCGATGACCGCGTCGCTCCGGGGCGCGTGTCGATCGATGACGGGCTCATCACGGCCGTGGATGTCGACGCAACCGGCGTTCCGGAGGATGCCGCCTACATCGCACCCGGTCTCGTCGACGTGCACGTCCATGGCTGGGGCGGCCACGACGCGATGGGCGACAGGGACGCCCTCGATGGGATGGCACGGGCCCTGCTCCGTCGCGGCGTGACCTCGTTCCTGCCCACCGCCGTCACGGCGCCGCTCGACGACCTGACCGCCTTCGCCGAGCGCGTGCGTTCGTGGATGCCGAGCGCGCCCGGCGACGGCGCCGAACCGCTCGGGTTCAACCTCGAGGGACCGTTCCTGGCGGACGCCAGGCGCGGCGCCCATGATCAGACGCAGCTCCGAGCCCCGGCAGATGTCTCGCCCGAGACGATCGAGACGCTGACAGATGGTTTGCGGCTCCTTACGGTGGCACCCGAGCTCGCCGGCGCGACCGACCTGATCGGGGCGCTCAGTCGTGCGGGCGTCGCGGTGTCGCTCGGGCATTCGGCGGCACTGGTCGACGAGGCGCGCAAGGCGTTCGCCGCCGGTGCCTCGTCGACGACGCATCTCTTCAACGCGATGAGCGGCTTCGAGCACCGCTCGCCAGGCTTGGCCGTCGCCGCGCTCCTGGAGGACGATGCCTACGTCGAGCTGATCGCGGACGGGATCCACGTGCATCCCACGCTCTGGGAGCTCATCACCCGGCTTAAGCCCGTCGATCGACTGCTGCTCGTCAGCGACGCGGTCCCACTCGCGGGGACGGGCGACGGACGGGGCCGCATCGGTTCGCTGTCCGTCGATGTCGACGGGTGGCGATGCACGGTCGTCGGGACCGACACGCTCGCCGGCTCGGTCATCGCCCTCGATACCGCGGTCCGGAACGTGGTCGCATCCGGGGTCCCGCTACCGGCCGCAGTCGCCGCCGCCAGTCGCAATCCCCTCGCCCTGCTCGGGATCACGGATCGAGGCCGTATAGCCGTGGGCCAACGAGCGGATCTCGTGGAGCTCGACGATGGCCTCGTGGTTCATCGCGTGATGCGTAGGGGTATGTCGATCGACGCCTGACGGCGTTCAGTCGGTGACGGTCACCCGCATGGTCGCCGCCATCGAATGTCCACCCGGACCGCAGTCGCCCTCGGTGAACTGGGCCAGTGCACTCACATCCCACATTCCGGCCGGGAGGCGCACGTCCGGGGCCGTCAGGAAGGACCGGAGGAAATCGAAATCGGGGTCCTCCGGGGAGAACGCACCGGACTTCGACAGCGGGGCGTTCATCGGCGTCGCCGGGTCGATCTCATACCGGCGGCAATCCGCGGTCGATACGGGCTCGACCTTGTGGGACCCATCGATCTGCGTATACCGGAAGCCGATGAGGGTGCCGGAGCCGGAGATCGTGGTCGGGTCAGGCCCGCCGTACGAGAGG
>Ga0207662_10000484_pt1 | contig 17875 bp, 17 predicted proteins | sample KBSS33LmetaG_FD_184338 | JGI IMG/M metagenome (GOLD analysis project Ga0207662, IMG submission 184338) | Switchgrass rhizosphere microbial communities from Kellogg Biological Station, Michigan, USA - KBS S3-3L metaG (SPAdes) (version 2) | ecosystem: Host-associated > Plants > Roots >... | reverse complement strand
GATTTCTGGGACGTCAAAAACTTTCCCGGTAGCCGCAGCCTATGCCTGAGCGATTCGCCGCGGACCCTGATCTTCGCGCTGCTCGCCGACGGCGTGCCGCGCGATCAACTCTACCCGCTCGACATCGATCGTGCCTTCAAGAAGCTCGATCAGATCAAACCACACGTCAAAGTGTGGTGGCGCGAGGGCACCCAGTCGCAACAACTCATCCGCGACGGCGAGGTCGACATGATGTCGATCTGGAACGCGCGAGCGAGCGAGCTCAAGCAGCAGGGCGTTCCGGTCGAGGTGGTTTGGAACGGCGCGGTTCGCAGCACGAGCACCTGGTCGGTGCTCAAGGGAGCACCTAACCGCAAGCTTGCGTGGGAATTGATCGCATTTGCCTCGCAGGCCAAGCCGCAGGCCGAGTTCAACACGCGGCTCTTTTACGGCCCAATCCATCCGGGCGCCTATGCCTTCATCCCCAAGGAGATCGCGCTTCAGTTGCCGACCTACGCGGACAACCAAGCGATTTCGGTTCGGGAGGACGATCAATGGGAGGCCGACCGGATTGTTCAGATCGAACAGCGGTTTACACAATGGCTAGCGTCGTAACGCACATCGAAGGCCGAAACCTTGCACGGTGATCACGAATTCGGGGAACCATCACGATGATCATTCAAACAGCACCGGCCGGAAAGCCTCACCTGGCCATCATGATGCACGAACATACCGCGCTCTCCGGCCAGTTCGCTCGCGCCTTCGGCAATGATCTTTTCGAAGCGGCGCAGCCCGACGACTTGCTGTTCTACGTCGTTTCACACCACGACGAGGGATGGGCCGAATTCGACCGCGACCCCGTCACCGACCAGAATACCGGCCTGCCCTACAATCTGGTGGAGACGCCCGCGGAGTACATCACGGTCACGAGCCGGCGATCGCCCGATTTCAACGAGCGGCGGCATCCTTACTGCGGCCTGCTGTCGAGCATGCACAGCTGGGGCCTCTACAATGGGCGCTACGGACTTTCAAACCTTGTGCTCATCGACAAAATCCCGCTGCATGACCGGCCTTTGGCCGAACGGATGCTCGAAGGCGAGATCAACCGCCAGACCAGGCTCAAGACCGAGATCGCAAAAGAGCCGCAGGCGACGGCATGGATCGAGGAAAAGCACTTGTTCCAGAATTACAAGCAGCTTCAATTCTTCGACACCCTCGCGCTCTATTTCAACCGTGTGCATCCGCACGAACGTACCGAACAAAGATTCGAGCATGTGCCGTTGAACGCCGGACAGGACATGAGCATCACCATCCGTCCGAGGGACCCCGGTGTATACGAGATGTCGCCATATCCCTTCGCTGCCAATTTCGCCGAATTTGCCTTCGCCGGCCGCTTCATCGAGCCGCGGCAGGGAGACGCAGGCTGGTCGGCGGCGCTCAGGGAAACACCTACAGCGTGGGAAAGCTTTCGTCTGGTTGCGGGATAATGGCGGCGTTCGTGGCATCTTGCAACAAGACGCAGAAGGCTTCGCTATTTCCCGCTGTTACATTTTGACGTACGTTGTCCGCATTAGGTCGATCCATCCCCGCCGGGAGTAAACCTATGACTCGTCGTTATCGAGGTCGAGCCGCTGTCACGTTGAGTTTTCTGTTTCTATTGATGTCCATCTCCGCCGGATGGAGCCAGGCCGCGAGAACGATCAAGATCGTGGTTCCTTACGCGCCGGGGAGCGGTCCCGATATCCTCGGGCGCCTTCTTGCCGAACAAATCGGCCGCGCCAACGGACTGACAGTTTTCGTGGAAAGTCGCCCCGGGGCCGGCACGGTCATCGGGACGGAAGCCGTGGCACGTGCCGCTCCGGACGGAAACACGGTCCTGGTCGTGGCGCCTTCGTTCGTCATCAATCCGACCTTGCGAAAGGTGAATTATGATGCGTCGAAAGATTTCGAGCCGATCTGCCATCTTGCAGCGACTCCCATCGTTCTCGTCATCAACAGCGCCTCGCCCTATCGCACGGTCGCAGACCTGATTGGTGCGGCGCGAGCCAAACCCGGCGAGCTGACGCTCGGAAGCGGCGGGCCCGGCTCCTCCTTGCACATTGCATTCGAGGTACTGAAACGTGCTGCCGGAATTAACATGACTTATGTTCCCTTTGCCGGTTCGGGACCGGCCATCAACGCTCTGTTGGGGGGCCACTTGACCGCAGTGTTCGCGGATTACCCGACCGTCGTGGAGCAGCTGAAAACCGGCACGCTACGCGCACTCGCCACCACTTCGCGAACCCGCGCCGAGGCGCTGCCGGATGTTCCCACCATAACGGAACTTGGCTTGAAGGATTACGAGGACGAAATCTGGTATGGGCTGGTTGCGCCGGCGAAGACACCGCAAGATTCGCTTTCCCAGCTCTCAGGCTGGGCCGCGGCCGCAATCAACTCGCCGGATATGAAGCCGAAGCTCGCGCTACAAGGCCTCTCTCCCGTTGGGGTCTGCGGCTCCGAGTTCGGCGCGCTACTGCGCAAACGTCACGAAGACTACGCACGCGTCATCCGGGACTCGCACATCAAGGCGGAATAGCCCTCAAGCAGAATTACGCACAAACATTCTCACCAAGCCAGTCGATTGCCGCTTGCACGCCGGCCGTGCCGTGCGGCATCCGCAGAGCCCTGAGGCCGACCTCGATCACGCCGAGCGTGCCCAGGATCATTGGTGCATTGACGTGTCCCATGTGCGCGATGCGAAAGGCCTTGCCCGATAGCGCACCGATGCCAATACCGAGCACGACCCCGCACTTCTCGTCGCAATATTGGACCAGGGGGCGCGGGTCACCCGAGCCGTTCATCAGGACGGTCGTCACCGTATCAGAGCGCTCGACCGGCTCGGCAACGCCAAACCCGAACGAATTCCCTTGAGACCAGATCGCGACCGCGCGACGGACGGCCTCCGCCAGCAGCCGATGCCGTAGAAAGACATTATCGAGGCCTTCCTCGAACAACATGTCCAGTGCCTGCCGCAACCCGAACATGAGGTGCTCGGGCGGAGTGCCCGCGTATTTCTGATAGTGCACGTGGCCGTCGCGGGCGGTCCAATCCCAATATGGGGTTCTCAAATCGGCACGCGCGTGAGCTTCGCGCGCGCGCTGGCTGACGGCCACAAACCCGAGACCGGGCGGCATCATGAGGCCCTTCTGCGATCCCGCGACTGCGACGTCGACGCCCCATTCATCCATCTCGAAAGGCACGCAGCCCAGCGAGGCAACCACATCCACCATGAACAAGGCACTGTGCCGCGCAGCCTTGATCGCCTGGCCGATTGCATCAATATCGTTGGCGACACCCGAGGCGGTATCGACCTGGACGGCCAATATTGCCTTGATCTTGCCCGCCTTGTCCTCGCGTAGGCGCGCCTCGACCTCGGCCGGACGTACCGCGCGGCGCCAATCCCCCTTGAGCACCTCGACGTCGACGCCAAGCCCAGCGGCAGCATCGCCCCAGCCCACCGCGAACCGGCCGCTTTCCAACACCAGGATCTTGTCCCCCTTCGAGAGCACGTTGGTCAACGCCGCTTCCCACGCGCCATGCCCATTGGCGATGTAGATGTACGAGCGTCCCTGGGTTCGGAACAGCCGGCTGAGATCGCTCAGCAAGCTATCGGTGAGCTGCACCAGTGGCCCGGAATAGATGTCTACCGCCGGCCGATGCATCGCCCGCAAGACCTCGTCGGGTACGGTGGTTGGACCGGGGATCGCCAGGAACTCGCGTCCGGCTCGAACTGACATCGCTTATCCTCTTTCGCAGCTACAAATCATGCTCGCATGGCGAAGCATTTCCCGCCAGCGCCGTCCACCCTGACGGACAAACATCATCGGTTCGTGCTGGACGCGCGACGGCCACTAGCCGACATATCTTCGCGGCACATTCTTGATAGGATCGCTGTCCACCGATGCCGCCGCCGGAGCAGCAGATCAGTCGCGGAGAGCTGTAAATTGGCAACAACCAGGACCAAGATCGGCAAGGACCACGTCGGTATGGGCGCGAGAAAAAGCCGGGCTGAAGCCGGCAGGAGCTTGCGCCATCGACAGTCGGTAGAGACCCAGCTCGCGGAGCTCAAGCATCGCCTGCTCGAGATCGGCGACCTCAACGCCGCGGGTGCGCTGCTTGGCTGGGATCATGCAACCTACATGCCGAAATGCGGAGCAGGCGCGCGGGCCCGCCAGAGCGCCACCCTTAGCAAGCTGGTGCATGAAAAGTCGGTCGATCCGCAGCTCGGCAAGCTGCTCGACGCGCTCGAGCCCCATGCCGGCCGCCTGCCCCAAGACTCGGACGATGCGAGCCTGATACGCGTGGCAAGGCGCGACTTCGAAAAGGCGATCAAAGTCCCCGCTGAATATGTCGCGCGTGCCAGCGCGTTCGGCTCCACTTCATACGACGCCTGGACGCGGGCCAGGCCGGCAAACGACTTCGCCACCATGCGGCCCTTCCTGGAAATGGGCGTCGATCTTGGTCGCGAGTATGCCGGCTTTTTCGCGCCCTATGCCAACATTGCCGATCCTCTGATCGATGGCGCCGATGAAGGCATGACGACGGCGGCGATATGCAGCCTGTTTGCGGCGCTGAGGGAAGCGCTGGTCCCGCTCGTGCGCGCCATCGCCGAGCAACCGCCGATCGACGATGGCTGCCTGCACGGCACTTTCAACGAGCCGGCACAACTCGACTTCGGCCTGTTCGTGGCCAAGCGCATTGGATACGACCTCGAGCGCGGTCGCCTCGACAAAACCCATCATCCATTCTGCACGACGTTGTCGGCAGGCGACGTGCGGATTACTACCCGCGTAGACGAGCGTGATATCGGCCAGTCATTGTTCTCGATACTGCATGAGGCCGGCCACGCGCTGTACGAACAGGGTATCAGCTCCATACTCGAAGGCACCCCGCTCGGATCCGGCGCTTCCGCAGGCGTGCATGAAAGCCAATCCAGGCTGTGGGAAAACATGGTCGGTCGCGACCTTGCCTTCTGGCACCATTTTTACCCGGCGCTGCAGCGCATCTTTCCGGATCAGCTGGGCGGGGTGACGGTTGAATCCTTCTATCGTGCCATCAACAAAGTCGAACAATCCCTGATCCGAACGGATGCAGACGAGGTGACGTACAATCTGCACATCATGATGCGCTTCGACCTGGAGCTGGACTTGCTCGAAGGCCGTCTCCGAGTGAAAGATTTGCCGGAAGCCTGGCGCGAACGGATGCAGGCGGATCTCGGCCTTGTTCCACCCGACGATCGCGACGGCTGCTTACAGGATGTCCATTGGTATGGGGGCGCCATCGGCGGCGGCTTCCAGGGCTACACAATCGGCAATATTCTCAGCGCGCAGTTCTTTGATGCCGCGCTCAAAGCAGATCCTGAAATCTCGCACGAGATCGCGGCGGGAGAGTACCGCAGGCTCCACCAATGGCTGCGGACGCACGTCTATCAATATGGGCGCAAGTTCAAGCCGAACGAACTCGTGGAACGGGCGACCGGCGGCGAAATGAGTATAGGTCCCTATCTATCGTACCTTCGAAACAAGTACGGCGAGCTTTATCGACTGCAAAACATCTGATGCAAGCCATTTTCGGCGATCGCATCGGCGAGATCTGGATACCCGGACCTTGGTCCGCGAAAGAGATCCTCGGGGGTTTTCGCCTCGCGGCTTTCGTGCATCACCACAAGTCTCGCCATAGGGCCGAGATGCGCGATCAAGGCAATATCCATCCGGCGGCACACATGCACCTCGGCCGGTTTCAGGCAATGTCCTGCGGAGCGCTCACGCCGTTCCTCCGGGTCCGCAGATGATATTCAACAGCGCCTGCCGCCTCTCATTCTTTACGACCGATATTGCGCGCTCCAGCGCTCCGGGAAGCGACCCCGGATCGTCCACGCGTTCGCCATAGCCGCCGGCGGATTCGCAAATCTGTTCGAATGCCGGCAGTTTTCCCAGCTGAACGAAATTTGCTTCGTTGCTCCTGGACGCCAGCCCTTCGGGATACATGGCGAGGGTGCTGCGTTGAACCGCACCCCACATCGCATTGTTCATGACGACAAAGAGAACCGGCAGATCGTGCAACGCCGAGGCATGATGTACGGCGGCAGGATTGCTGAACATGAATGCGCCGTCGCCGACGACGGCCATGACCGGGCTTTGCGGGCGCGCGAGCTTGGCGCCGAGCGCCGCGCCGGGGCCCCAACCCAGGCCGGATGCGGAGCTCGATCCGAAATACAGATCCGGAGACTCGAAGCTGCAATACTCCGGGAACAGCGTGTACTCATTGATGACGATGCAGCGCGGATCCTTGGCGCGATCGATACAGTGGCTCACCCATGCAGGATCGAGCGGGGCTCTTCGCGCGGCGGCGTCGAGCGCCGTCTTCCAGGCCGTGGTCAATGTCGCGCGCTCGTCCGCGATCCAGCGCCGGCGCGGCGCGACCGCTTCGGCCGCGACCAACTGGTCGAGAGCCGAGGTCAGCGCGGAAAGCGTCGCGAGGGCGCCTCCCGTGATGGCGACATCGCAGGGAAAACCGCGGATCGGGTAACGCGTGAACAAGGGGTCAAGCCCGCATTGGATGACCTTGCAGTCTTCGGCGACCGCGACCTGGCTTGGAATCCAGGGAACGTCGCTCTCGATCACCAGTATCGCATCTGCCTTTGGCACCAAGCGCGCCGGATTGAACCCGAGATTCATGGGATGAGACGAGGTCAGCGAGAGATAACGCGGCCGATGCTGGACGACCGGCACCGCAAAGCGCTCCGCGAACTGCGCCAATGCGCCGAATGCCGCCGCATCTCTTCCCGCGTTCGACGTCACGATCAGGGGTCGCTTCGCCTGGGCGAGCAGGCGCGCAGCCTCGGCAATCGCATTTGCATCCGGCGCCGCCGGGGCCGCCGGATTGAGACGCGAGGGCGAGGCTTGCTCCGGCTCAGCGAACGGCGCTGCGATCACCTCACGCGGCAAAGAGAGATAAACCGGACCGCGCGGTTCCGTCGCCGCGATCGCGAGGGCGCGGTCGACCACCGTCGTGAGTTGCTCGCCATTTCTCAACTCATAGTCCCATTTGACGATCTCGCGGATCATGCCGGCCTGATCGTACATCTCCTGGGCCCAGTGAATGTAGCCGTCGCGCGATCCCAGCAAGCCGGTTTCCGTAAGCGGCGATCTGCCCGCGGTCAGGAGAATCGCGACGTTCTCGCGCGCCGCGTTCATGGCCGCACAGACCATGTTCGCGGTTCCGACGCTGACATGCACCATCACGGCAGGTATCCGGCGAGACACCATGCCGTAGCCGTGCGCCATCGAGACGGCGAGATTTTCGTGCGTTGCCAGGATCGGGCGCGGAACGGCAACCCCGGTTTGCGCGGCCTGCGAATAGGCTTCTATCAGCGGCGCAAAATCGGTCCCCGCATTGCCGAACAAATAGTCGACCCCGCGATCGGCCAATAGCGCAAGATAGGCCCCCGCGACATTGCCGCCTTCCTTCGCTTTCGGTCGGTTGCTGCGCTCCAAGCGCGGTCCCATCACGATGCACTCCTTTGGCAGGGCGCAATCTACCCTTATCGTCCGGCATCAACCAACCCTCGCGCCAAAGTTGCGCAGCTCGCAAGCCAAGCGGGACGTGCAGGGACCCCGCAACGCTGGACAAGTTCCGTAGCCTGACCGAATAATGGCCAGCCGGATATCGACGCGCGCTGCTCGGCTTGTCCGCGATTCGCCGGGCGTCGAGCGGCTCACGAGGAAAACGGAGAGGTAGGAGCATGAAGCGGCTTTCCATGGCGCTCGGCGCGTTGGCTCTGTTGTTGACGTCGATCCCGGCCACGGCTCAGGACAAGCTCGTCGTCAGCATATGGGGTGGCAGCTGGCGCGACATGGCCGCCAACATCATCGGCAAGAAGTTCACGGCCGAGACCGGGGTGCCGGTCGAGTACATCACGGGCGGTACGATCGATCGGCTGAACAAGGAGAAGCTTGCCAAGGGCAATCCGGAGAGCGACATCACGTTCACGACGTCGCATGTCGGCTGGCTCTATGCGAACGACGGCCTCTACGAACAACTCGATCTCGCGAAGGTGCCGAACGCCAGACATCTGGTCGAACAGGCGAAGATCAGCCCCTATCACATCGGTACGTGGGCCTATGTCTACACGATCGGGTACCGGCCCGACCTTCTCAAAGGCGTGGCTTTCGAGAGCTGGGCGGATCTCTGGAAGCCCGAGATCAAGGGCAAGCTCGCCGCGCCGGATTTCGATCCGAGCCATCTCATCGCCGTCGCCGCGATGCTGTCCGGCGGCGACGCCGCCACCTGGGAAAAAGGACAAACAAAGCTCAAGGCGCTGAAACCCAGTTTCAAGGCGTATTACACCAACGATGCCAACAGCCAGCAGCTCATTGCCAACGGCGAGACGCCGGTTCAGGTGATCTTGTCGATGAACGCGCACTACATGGCCGGCGAGGGCGTGCCTATCCAGCTGGTGATTCCGAAGGAAGGCGCTGTCCTCGGCATCGACACCGTCGCGATCATGAAAGGCTCCAAGAAAGCCGATCTCGCCTATAAATTCATCAACATCGCCCTCGATCCGCAGGTGCAGGCCGAAGTCGCCAAGTTCAAGAAGGGCAGCCCGGTGGTCCTCGACGCGAAAGTCGATGCGGACATCGCCAAGCTGCCGGGAGTGTTCACAACGGCAGACCAGTGGAACAAGCAGGCGATCATCATCGACCACAAGCTGCGCGCGGAGAAGACCGCGGAGTGGCGCAAATGGTTCACAGAGAATATCATCAACTGACGGCCTGACCGCGCACCGGCGCGTGCGCACCGTCCCATCCGGGCGAACGCGATGACATCCAGGCCGTTCTTGCGCGTCCTGGTGTCGCCGGCCGCGTTATGTGCGCTCGGGTTCGTAGCCGCGCTGGCCGCGGTGATGCAATACAGCCTGCGCGCCTATGTGCCGGGCTCGCTGGAGCCGGGCGGCTTCACGCTCGAAAACTTCACGGCGCTCATGAAGCCGCTCTATGCGCGGGTCTTCCTGGATACCGTGTGGATATGCTTCCTGACGGCATTCTTCACGCTCGTCGTCGGATACCCGCTCGCCTATGCCCTCGTGCACGCCAGGAACGTTGCGCTCAAATCGACGATCCTGGTGATCACCGTCACCCCGCTGTTCCTCGGGGAGGTGGTACGTACCTATTCATGGATCGTCGTGCTCGGGAATAACGGGTTCCTGAACTCGATGCTGCTCAAGTCCGGCTTGATCGAACAACCGCTGCAACTCATGTTCACCAGGTTTGGTGTGGTCACCGCGCTCGTGCACGTCACGTTGCCGGTGATGGTGATCATGCTGGCGGCTGCACTCTCGCACGTCGACCGCGACTACGAGCGGGCAGCCGCGAGCCTTGGTGCCGGACCGATCCGCGCCTTTCTTACGGTCACGCTACCGCTCTCCACGCCCGGGATCATCGCCGGGGTCACCACCGCGTTCGCCTGGACCTTCAGCGCATTCGCGACCCCGCAATTGATCGGGGGCGGCCGGGTCAACATGGTCTCGAACCTTGTCTATCAGCTCGGATTCGCGAGCTTCAACTTCCCCTTCGCGGCCAGCCTGTCGGTTGCCGGCCTCGCACTCACTTTCGCGGTGTTGGCACTGATGCGTGCGGCGGCCCGGCCGCTGGAACGGTTTGGACCGCACTGAAATGCCGCACTGGCTGTCGCACAAGCTCTTGCGTTTCCTGGGCGTCATCACCGTGACCGCGATTGTCGGCTTCCTGCTTTTGCCGGCACTGGTCGTCACGCTGGCTGCCTTCAACGGCAGGGCGATTCTGTCCTTCCCCCCCGAAACTTGGTCATGGCGTTGGTTCATCAAGGCGATCGAGTATCAGGACTTTCAGCTCGGCTTCCGCAACGGGCTGATCGTGACGGCGTGGGCCTCCTCCATCGCACTAGTGGTAGGGGCGGCTTTCGCGCTCGCGCTCGAGCGCTACGAGTTCCGCTTCAAGCGAGCGCTCGAGACCGTGCTGCTCTCCCCGCTCGTGGTGCCGCACTTCACGGTCGGCCTCGGTTTTCTGATCCTCGCCGCGCATATCGGGCTGGCCCGCGGTTATGCCGTGATCGTTGCCTGCCATGTCGTGCTTGTGCTGCCGTTCGTGCTGCGCAGCGTCTATATCTCGCTGCGCAACCTCGATCCGCGCCTGGAGCTCGCCGCAGCGAGCTTGGGGGCAACACCACTGCGCGTTCTCATCACCGTCACGCTGCCGTTGCTGCTTCCGGGGCTTGTCAGCGGCTGGCTGTTCGCGGCGATCCTGTCGTTCAACGAATTCACCGCTTCGCTGTTCGTCACCGCGCAAAGCACGCAAACGCTACCCGTCGCACTGTACAATTACGTGCGCGAGTATGCAGACCCCTCGATGGCTGCGATCTCGGTCATGTATATCGTGGTCACCGCCACGCTGCTGACTTTTGCCAATGTATTCCTCGGTCTCGCAAAGGTGTTGAACGTTGAGCACCCGCGCTGAACGTACGCCTTTCGCTCCCTCCGCGACGATGGCATCCCGCCCGAACGGCGAGGACATCGCGGTCCAGCTCGATCGCGTTACCAAACGCTTCGGGAAGACCACCGCGCTCGATGAGGTGTCCTTGCTGGTCCGCCGCGGCGAGCTGATGACGCTCCTCGGGCCCTCGGGCTGCGGCAAGACCACGCTGCTCAACCTCGTTGCCGGCTTTCTGATGCCGGACGGCGGCGAGATCGCGATCGACGGGCGGCGGGTCACCGATGTCCCCCCCTATCGGCGGGAAAGCGGGATCATGTTCCAGCAATACGCGCTGTTCCCGCATATGAGCGTGGCGGCCAATGTCGGCTACGGCCTCAAGATGCGCCGGATCGCAAAGCCCGAGATCGCGCGCCGGGTCGCCGAGGCACTCGCGCTCATCAAGCTCGAGGGCCTCGAGGATCGCAAGCCTCGCCAACTCTCGGGCGGGCAGCAGCAGCGCGTCGCGCTGGCACGCGCGCTCGTCATCCGCCCCAAGGTGCTATTGCTCGACGAGCCGTTCTCGGCGCTCGACCGGAACCTGCGGGCGTCAATGCAGGTCGAGATCAAGGAGATTCAGCGCAAGCTCGGCGTGACGACCATCTTCGTCACCCACGACCAGAGCGAGGCGCTCAGCCTGTCCGACCGGATCGCCATCCTTGCGGAGGGCCGCATCCGCCAACTGGGCACTCCGGACGAAATCTATTGCCATCCGGTCGATCGTTTCGTCGCGTCGTTCGTCGGCGACGTCAACGTGCTGCACGCACGCCTTGAGCAGGTCGACGGGCCATCCGCGACGCTCGCGCTTGGTCCAGCGCGGGTGCTGGTCCCCGCGTCGACGCTGCAGGGCGCGGCACCCGGTGCCATGGTCGACCTGTTCGTGCGGCCCGAACAACTGCGCGTGGCCGGGGACGGCACGCCAGTCGCGGTACACGGCATCGTTGCGGCGCAAATCTATCAAGGGGGCCACGTCGACCTCTACGTCGACGTGCCGGAGGCCGCGTCGGGACGCGTTCTGATACGTGTGCCCGGACGCGAAGGCATGTCGTTATGGCCGGCCGGCACCCGCATCGGCATTACCCTCGCTGTGGACAGGGCGATCGCGTTCAGACCTGCGGCGGCTGCAGGCGCTACAGGTGAGCACGCATGAACGCGCCGGCGTGAGCGAGCGCGGAGCGGCCGGGCTTGAGACCCGCGTTCCACATGGGCCATGCATGGACCATGTGCGGCCAAATCTCCAGAGTGACGGACACATCGGCGGCTCCCGCCGCCGCCGCAAAACGCGTGGCGTCTTCGAGCAGTGTTTCGGCAGAGCCGACCTGTACCAGCATCGGCGGAAGGCCCTTCAAATCAGCATAGAGTGGCGACACTCGAGGATCTTTCCTGCCCATCCCGAGGGGAACGTACGCGTCGGCCAGTTCGCCGAGATAGCCCTTGTGAATGATGGGATCCACATTGTCCTTGGTGATGAGCGTCGATCCGGACATCGTCAGGTCCGTCCAGGGCGACACCAACCACACGCAACCCGGAAGCTCCTCGTCGGCATCGCGCAATCGGTTGTTCAGCACCACCGTGAGCCCGCCACCTGCACTGTCTCCGCCGATCGCGATATGTCGGGCTGCGATGCCTTGTTGGCGCAGAAAGTGCCACGCGGTCAGGGCATCCTCCATTGCCGCCGGGAACGGATGCTCGGGCGCCAGCCGATATCCCACCGCCAGCGTTCTTATCCCCGCTGACCGACCGGCCTCGGTCACCAGCCGACGATGGCTGCGGATGGAGCCGGAGCAATAACCTCCGCCATGGAAGAACATCAGAACGCGGGAGGCGTCGCTGCCGGCCACGCTCGACCACTCTCCCGGCACGCCGCCGAGATCGGCAGGCTCGAGTTTCACGTCGGTGGCCACCGGCCAGACCGAGCCGACTTCGTCGAGGCGCTGACGCCGCTCCCCCCATCCGACCGGACGTGGCTTGGCCGACAGCAGCGCGCGGATTGCATCGATTTCGCCTTGTCCCATCGCCCTCTAATCCCGGTGCGGTCAACGTCGATCGAACCCAGCGGATACAGCGGTACGAATCCCCTCACCGTCCGGCCTGCTCGGTCGAGCACTGCGCCAAGAGCAAGACGTGCGGTCACTTCGGCGGCAATACCGCGATCGCCTCGACTTCGAACAACGCGCCCGGGCGTGCCAGCTGCGGCACGCCAATCGTGGTACTGGCGGGCGGCGCTGCTTTATTCACGTACTTGTCGCGTACCTCGCGGTAGTGAGCGATGTTCGTGCTGATGTCGACGATATAATTGTTGAGCTTCACGACATGATCGAAGGTCGCGCCGACCGAGGCCAGCGCCGCCTTTACGTTCTCGAACGCGATCTCCACCTGCTCGCGCGCATTGGCGCCCATCTTGCCGGACTTGTCGATGCCGAGCTGACCGGCGAAATAGACCGTGCGACCGGGTCCGGTCACTTCCACCACGTGGCTGTAGCCCGGCGGCTTCTGCATGGTGTCTGGATTCGAAAAACGAAGGTTGTCCGGCATGCTTGGGCTCCTGTCGGTTGACTGCGCGAAGGCAGACGAGATCGTGCCCGCAATGGATAGCGTGACCGCACCGGCCACGACGCGCCTGCGGGAAATATCGGTCGAAAACAGCTGCGAGTCTTCAGAGGAAGATGTGTCAGCCATGTCAGCGCTCCTGCGATCGACGCTGGCAGTATACCGGGAGAGTCGTCGAACGCTACCTCGGCCCCGCGCCTAACAACGACGAGCTCCAGGCGAACTCCAGATCGGCATGATGGCCATCGGCGGGATGCGTGGCGCCGAGGAGGAGCCGGGCACATTGCCCCAATTCAAAAGCCCTGAATGCCGGAAAAGTCGGAGATTTCTTGGCTTCGGAGATTTCCGCGGCCCAACGCCAAAATTGTGATGGCCATCACAGTCGAGCACCAGCGGCGTCGCCTAGATCATCAGAGTGGATGAATCAGCACCCGACCAGCCAGGGTGCTCGGCCTGATGAGGAGAGCGCGATGAGCACCCTAACCAGACTTTCTTATTCCTTGGCGCTTCTGGTGACAGTCGCGTTCAGCGCAGCCCCGGCGCGTGCCCAGTTCCAAGGCACGGGCGATCAGATGGCTCAATTTGCCCCCATGATGGAGCAATTTGCCCCGATGATGCAACGGATGACCAGCAAAATTGGCAAGAAGCGCATGGGACAAATGATGCAAATGGTTGCGCCGATGGTGGCGAGCATGATGCCGCCGGGCGGAGACATGCCTGGCATGGAGAATGTCATGAGCATGATGGGCGACGGCCCGACCCGGCGTGTCGGCCGCCCGCACAAGTGACCGGTCGCGTCGCTCATCGAGGACTGCTGCGCGAATTTCGAAGGCAGCGGCTCGAAGCGAATCTCGTCGAGAAATAGCCTATTCGTCCTAAAGATAATGAAGGCGCACGCGGCGCCTTCTCGAACCTGTATGGCGGATCTTAAAGGCCGCGCCGCCGCGCTGAAGCGAGAACTCCTGGGCCATATCCGCAGACGCCACGGGCGCAAGACCCCTGCAAGCCATCAATAGAAGCCTACGCTCCGCGATATGCGCCTCCAGAAGGCCGCGGGGCCTGGATATGGACGCGTGCATGTCCGCTCGACGCTCTCGATGGCCTTTCGCGAATTTTCTAATGAGATCTGGTTATGCGGAGGTTGGAGGTGAGACCCCTGAATCGAGAGCGTCCGCCCCGCCTTCATTGCATCCAGAAGACCATTAGGCACGCCTCCAGCACGCGTAGACAGAGGAAGCGCTGACTTGAGCGTTCCCGGCACGGAAACGGCGAATGCGTCTTCATCGACGACCAGTTCGATGTTGCCTTGGATATCCGGTCCCATCACCGAGAAGTACAGGCTCACCGGCGACCCCGGCTGGTCGCAACGGACGAATATGCACAGCCAATCGCCGGCCTTCTGCGGATCGTTAGCGCATCCCTGGACGGCCCGGTTCTGCTCGCCGGGAAGTTTGGCTGAAGTCCAAGGCGCTGCCTGCGCGTGCCCCATCGAAGGAAAGCAGACACATCCCACGACCAGACTTAACGCCATGAGTTTCATCTCATGCTCTCCAGCAGTGAGGGTTGTAGATCACGCAGCCGCCTTGCATTGGATCGGGCACCCGAGGCGCAGGCCAGGGTGAGCAACGTGGCAACCTTGCAAACACTGGTTAGCACTTCGTTAATTCTGGGCTTGGTCGATTGCTCTTTGATGCACCGACTCCTGAGCAAACCAGGAACAGGGCGAATGGCCGTGAAAAGGCGGGGCCATTTTTGACCGTCGGGCCCGATCCGATCGCGCCCCACGCTCGGGGGCTGCGGCTCGAGGACCCCGCTGACAAAACAGACTAAATCTTCAGAAAGACGATTATTGCTCGAACTTCACGTCCGACTGCCGGGCAACGTCAGTCCACAGCTTGATCTCCGCATCGATCGCCTGGATGAACTCCGCCGACGAGGTGCCGAGTGCGTCCGTCGACATCGAGCGCAATCTCGCCTTGAAATCGGGTAGCTGCGCGATGCGGCGGCATTCGGCCTCGAGCTTGGCGACGATTGCAGGAGGAGTACCCGCAGGGGCAAACAACCCGAGCCAGAGCGCGACATTCATGTTGACGCCGCTCTCCTGCATGGTCGGCACGTTTTCCAGCTCAGGAAGCCGAACCGGCGACGCAACCGCGAGCGCGCGCACATTCCCGGACGCAATCTGCGGCACGATCGGCGGCGGTTCGGCGATCGCGTACGTGACCTGGTTGCTTACCACGCTCATCACCGAATCGTTTCCACTCTTGAACGGAATGGCCTGCCCCGGCGTACCGGTCCTGAGCTTGAATAGCTCCGACGTCAGCGTGAAGGCTGCCGACGTGCTCGCGTAGTTGGTCTTGTCGGGATTGGCCTTGGTCCAGGCAATGAAGTCCTTCATGGTGGTCGCGGGATGCTGCCCGTTCACGACCATGATCAATGGATAGCTCGATACCATCGACACCGGAACGAAGTCTCTGAGCGGCTGATAGGGAATCTTCGGATAGACGGCCGGGCTTACGGCCATCTGGCCGGTCGCGGCAAACAGCAGCGTATAGCCGTCAGGCGCCGATCTTGCCGCGATGTCGGGGCCGAGCATGCTGTTGCCACCCGGCCGGTTCTCGACAAAAACACTTTGGCCAAAGCTCTCCTGCATCTTCTGCGCCACCAGCCGAGCCACGATGTCAGTGCCGCCACCGGCCGCAAAGCCGACGATGATCTTGATTGCGCGGGCGGGATATGTCGTTGCCGCGTTCTGGGCGGACGCCGGCGACACGGCGAGCAAAGCCGCGGCAATCATCAAGACAGGCGTCCTCGGCACCATGGCCTCCATGTGATCGGCAGATACATCATCATGCAGACTCCATCGCAATGCAGAATCCATGCCAGCGTAGAGCCGACATCGCGGCGGCAGCGCAACCGGCAGGAAGCGGCCGCCACGCCAGGGTTGAAAGTGCGGCTCGCGTTCACTCCTTTGCCCGCGCGCCTCATCTGCCCCGCGTGCGACGAGCGATGACGACGGAACTGAAGGGAATTGAGATCATCAACAGCAATGCTAATCCGGTACCAGCCGCCAGTCCGACAGGACGCGGCTTTCGGAAGCGACATCTACAAGGATGCAAGGAACATGAACGCCAGCGCCAATGCGAGCCACGCAAAGCTTGATCCGGAACATGTCGCGATCATCGAGCCGGTCAGGGGCTCGGACATTCCGGTCCACCTGATGTATGTGGAAACCATAGATGGGCTGTATACCCCCCTCGGGCTCCGCACACCAAATTCCGGCGGCCCGTTTCCGCTCGTTCTGTTCGCCGCCGGTAACGGCGGCGGCGGCATGGCGGTCGTGCGCGACTTCACCCAGAACCGAAGTTGGACTCAGGAACAGTTCCTGGCAGCCGGCTACGCCGTGGCGTGGATGCGCTATCGTGCCGAGGTCGACTACGCCTACGACCGGATCGGCAAGCTGATCGAGGATCGGCGGCAGCGGCGGCAACTTCTCAATCGGGGTCCGCTGGAATACGAGGACGTCATTGCAATCATCAAGCACGTCAAGACGCTACCCTCCATTGATCCGGACCGGATCGGATACCTGGGCATGAGCCACGGGGGTGAAATGGCGTTCAAGATCGCAGCGGAGTACGCGGGCGTGCGCGCCATGGTGGCGAACGAGCCGGCGTCACACGAGTTCCTCAGGCTGAAACCCGACGCGACCGCGCAGATCGACCCTGCCACCGGCCTGCTCAACGTCGAGAAGATGCTGATGCGCGAGCCGGAAAAAGTGCGCGCCAGGATTACCGAAGACGTCGCCATGCAGCGGATCGGCACCATCGGGACGCCGATCCTGGTCCAGGGCCGCGATAGCGATGAGCTGCAGGGAATTTTCCGTGTCTGCTACGATCTGCTCAAGGAAGCCGGCAAGGAGGCGTGGTGGGCGTCCTACGATCATGACGAACATGGATTCATCTATGTCCGCCGCAATGACGACGGCGTCTACGATCCCGATCCGGTGCAGATCAAGGCGGTGAGAGACTCGATCATGTTCTTTGATCAGCACATGAAGACAACACCATCGGGCAATTGATCTGAGCGAGAGTCGTCACCCGATCGGCGGACATGCTTCGGCACGCTCGGGACGAGGCCTGCGGTCGCACGTTAGACGGGAGAAAGAGGAGACGCGCTTCGACCGCACAACGATGGGATCATGATCGCGAAAGGCCGGTGCGGGCGTGACGATTCTCGCACCTCGCGCTTTGAAGCGCAGGCATACGCCGTCTGAAAAGCCGCTGGAAAAATCCCCCTTCCTGCCGGCGCACCTCGTCAGCGTGCTGATCGGCAGCGGCACGTTGTTGCTCCTGCTTTTCCACTTTTAGACGCGCGCTGATGAGTTCGTGGACCTTGTACGGGACGATCAGATGACGCTTGTTGAATTCTCGATAGATGTCGTAACTCGGATTGGCTTCCCAAATGAAGCGTATGATTTCGAGAAACAGTTCACTGTTTCTCCTGAGGCCGGGATTGCTTGCCTCCAGGAGGGTGTAGGCGGCGCGGCGCACCCGTGCATCTTTCGAAGCGAGCATTTGGTGCACGTGTGATTTCGAAAGTGCGCCGTGTTTGACCATGAGGCCCCCCAAGGCGAGGTTATAGCGCTAAAAGTCGTCGCTGACGGGCACCTCCGTCAATTATGGTGTGCAAAGTCTTATCGCCCGGGCGGCGCTCAGGAGACGCCTGAGCCCCGATTGTTAACCCAAACCCGCAAGCGTCCTTCCTGAACAACCCGAATGCGCGAGATCAGGCCGCAACTTCGT
>Ga0207662_10000483_pt1 | contig 17876 bp, 16 predicted proteins | sample KBSS33LmetaG_FD_184338 | JGI IMG/M metagenome (GOLD analysis project Ga0207662, IMG submission 184338) | Switchgrass rhizosphere microbial communities from Kellogg Biological Station, Michigan, USA - KBS S3-3L metaG (SPAdes) (version 2) | ecosystem: Host-associated > Plants > Roots >... | reverse complement strand
CACGCAGCTCATCGCGCGCTTCCAGAGCCGCCCCGAAGTCGACAAGGTGCGGGCGGCCGTGGACAAGGTCGTGACCGGCGCCACCATCCAGACCTACGACGATCCCTCGAAGAACCAGGTGCTCATCCGCCTGCCCCATACGGAGGGGGTGGGCAACGAGCTCTCATCCGCCGCCCAGGCCGTCCTGCAGTCGCTGAAGACCGACTACGCCGCGAACGCGGTCACGGAGTCGTCCACCGAGATCGTCGGACCGGTGGTGGGAGCGGAGCTGCGGAGGAAGGCGATCCAGATCACGATCTTCGGCCTGATCTGCCAGCTCATCTACATCGCGTTCCGGTTCGGGGGCGCGATGTGGGGGACGGCGGCGACCATTGCCGTCTTCCACGACGTGCTCATCACCCTGGGCCTGATCGTGCTCTTCCACTACGAGATCACGCTCAACGTGATCGCGGCCCTGCTGACCCTGGTCGGCTACAGCCAGAACGACACCATCGTCATCTTCGACCGCGTACGCGAGAACCTGAAGGTCCGGCGCAAGGAGCCGCTGGCCAAGATCATCAACGACTCCATCAACCAGACCCTCAGCCGCACCATCATCTCCAGTGGCACCACCTTCCTGACCGTCCTCGCCCTCTATCTCTTCGGGGGAGAGGTGCTGCGCGGCTTCGCCTTCACGATGGTGATCGGCATCATAGTGGGCACCTACTCGACGATCTTCATCGCCAGCCCGATCGTGGTCTGGTGGGACAGCTATCGGAAGCGGCAGCGGCCGGCGACAGCGCGGGCGGCACTCTAGCGCGGACGAAGCGCGGGCGAATGGCCCGTCTCTTGCTGATCACGCTCCCGGCCGCCCCCTTGTGACGGGGACTGGAACCTCCGGGTGACACCGGACGTCCAAGGGTGAGGGCGGGGCGGCCAGGGAGCCGGGTGGTAAGATGGCCATGACGATGAGCGCACTCCCGATGTCCCCGGATCCGCCTCCGGAACCGCGGCTGCCTCGCCCCGACCCGGCCGACGCCCTCTTCAAGGACCTCGTCGTCTCGGACCCCACCCGCGTCAAGAAGACGGGGACCACGCTGTGGGCCTCGATGGTCGGCCACACCGTGGGCATCCTGCTCCTGGTGCTTGTCCCGATCCTGTGGCCGACGCAGGCCCCGGATCACCCCGACTACATCCGCGCTCTCATCTACAACCCGCCGCCACCGCCTCCTCCGCCCCTGCCGAAGGGCTCGGCCATGATGGAGAAGCAGGAGCCGGCCAAGCCCGTCACGCCCGACCCGGAGCCGGACACGTCGAAGTTCACGGCCGACATCCCCAAGGAAGACCCGCTCAAGCACGAGGCGCGTGACAAGGAGACGGAGCAGGCCGGCAGCCCCAACGGGTCCGACATCGGCGTGCCCGAAGGGATGGAGGAAGGGGTCGAAGGCGGCGTCGTGGGCGGGGTGCCGGGCGGCGTCCTCGGGGGCGTCATCGGCGGCACCGGCGACGGCGTGGTCATGGACTACGACCAGGGCCCGCGGCCGATCAAGATCACGCAGCCCAAGTACCCGCCGGAAGCCTTCGTGAAGAAGATCGAGGGCACGGTCGAGGTCGAGATCCTCATCGACATCAACGGCCGCGTGTCCAAGGCGCGGGTGGTGCGGTCGATCCCGGCCCTGGACGAGGCGGCGCGGCAGACCGTGCTCCAGTGGGTCTTCTCGCCCGCGATCAAGAACGGGCGGCCGGTAGCGACGGTCGCGAGCGCGCCCGTCACGTTCAGAATCTTTTAACCGGCAGCTCGCTCGCACTTCAGGCTTGCCCGCTCGGCCGCGCGATCTGCGGCAAAAGCTGACAAACCAACCTGGCCACGAGCCTATGTTAGAGGTTGTGGCTTGGTCGGTCTGTCATCTCCTGATCGCTTCTGCGCCCTACCTGAAGAACACGAGCGTGATGACGACAAAAACGGGAATCAGGACTGCGCCGCTGTAAGCCATGTACCCCAGGAAGCTGGGCATCTTGATTCCTCTCTCCTCCGCGATGCTGCGCACCATGAAGTTCGGCCCGTTCCCGATGTACGTGTTCGCCCCCATGAAGACCGCGCCCGCGCTGATGGCGGCCAGTACCTGATGGGTCATCCCCGCGACCTCGGCGGGCAGGCCCAGCGACTGCGCAATGGCCACGAACGTCAGGTAGGTCGGCGCGTTGTCCAGGAAGGACGAGAGAAGGCCCGCGCTCCAGAAGAAGTGCCAGGGCTCGGTCAGGCCCAGGTCGCGGCCATGCGCGTGCAGCACGTCGAGGGCCGGCAACATGGTGACGAAGATGCCCGCGAAGAGCGCCGCTACCTCGGCGATGGCGTGGAAGGTGAACCGGTTGGCCTCCCGCACCGCGCGCGAGGTGAGGGCCAGGGAGAGGGCGGAAACGGCGACCATGGCCAGCTCGCGGTATGGCGCCCGCAGGAAGGCCACGCTGGCCACGACGGCCAGCAGGAATATGACGTTGCGCTTGCCGGTCACGCGGATCGGGCGCACGGCCGCCGCGTCCAGGGCGATCGCCGCCTTGTCCTCGCGGGCATGGGCCCGCCGATCCCAGAAGTAGTAGACGGTGAGGATCATCCCGTTGGCGAGCAGCCAGTGGGGCGCGAGGCGCAGGGTCCAGGCGAAGGGGACGCCGAGCAGGTACCCGAGGAAGAGGGGCGGATCGCCGAGAGGCGTCAGGCACCCCCCGACGTTGGACACGACGAAGATGAAGAACACCACCGTGTGCGCGACGTGCCGGCGTTCCTGGTTCGTGGCCAGCAGCGGGCGGATGAGGAGCACGGAGGCTCCGGTCGTCCCCACGAGCGAAGCGAGCACGGCCCCCACGGCCAGGAACGCGGTGTTGACGGCGGGGCGCGCCTCGATGTCGCCGGTGACGAGCACGCCGCCCGATATGACGAACAGGCTGGCGAGGAGGGCCATGAAGGAGAGGTAGTCGCCCGCGGTGTGCCACAGCGCCGCCGGATCGTGGCGGAGGTAGAGCACCAGCACCGGCAGGCCCAGCACCGCTCCTACCGCGAGCTTGCGCAGGTTCGACTCCCAGAGCCCCGGCGCGAAGAGGGGCAGGATCGCGATCGCGAGCAGCATGGCCGCGAAAGGGAGAACCCAGCCCGCGGCGGGGACGAACACGGCATGTTCATTCATTGGCGTGCGTCCTCGTCCAAAAAGGCGGAGTATAAGGGTGAGCCTCGTCACGGGAACCCGGTGGCGCTGCCCGGTGTCGAACCGTTCGGGGTGTCTTCTCCGTGACCGAAGCATGACGCGTCGAGCATCGGGACACGGTCTTGACAGCCTTTAAACGCCGGACCTAGAATCGATTTCTTCCAGCGAGAGCCAGTCAAGCCGGCGGGAAAGCGAGGCGGTATATGCAGCAGAGGCTCTTCGAAGACCTCATCGAGTCGGATGTCGTCGCGCACAAGACCAAGCAGGGATATACGCTGCCGGTCTCGATCGCGATCCATGCGATCGTCCTGCTGGCGGTCGTGGTCGTGCCGCTCCTGACCTCCGAGGAGCTGCCCGAGCCCACGTCCGTGGTGAAGGCGTTCTTCGTGGAGCCCGCGGCACCGCCCCCGCCCCCGCCTCCGCCGCCTCCGCCCGCCCCACGCGCGCAGACCCAGCCCAAGCCGATGTCAACGCCCGTGCCCACCGAGAACAAGTTCCAGGCTCCGATCGAAACTCCGGAAGAGGTCAAGCCCGAGGAAGGGATCGATCTCGGCGTGGAAGGCGGAGTCCCGGGCGGCGTCGAGGGTGGCGTGCCCGGCGGCGTGGTCGGTGGCGTCGTGGGTGGATTGCCGGACGCCCCGCCGCCTCCGCAGGCCGTGCGCGTGGGCGGGCAGATCAAGGAACCGAAGAAGCTCAAGAACGTCAATCCCTCGTATCCGGACATCGCGAAGCAGGCCCGGGTGCAGGGGGTGGTGATCCTGGAGTGCACGATCAGCCCCCAGGGCAAGGTCACCGACGTCAAGGTGCTGCGTGGGATCCCGCTGCTCGACGCCGCGGCGATCGAGGCGGTGAAGCAGTGGGTCTACAGCCCCACCCTCCTCAACGGGGTGCCCGTGCCCGTGATCATGACCGTAACCGTCAACTTCCGGCTGTCGTAACAACCTGCTTCGGACAACGGACCATCCTGTCCAGGAGGACTTAGGAAATGCAGTTTGATCTCAGGACCATGGCCGAGCACATGGGCGGGGTCGCCTGGGGCGTCGTGATCGTCCTTGCGATCATGTCCATTTACTCGATTGGCGTCATGATCGAGCGGTACTACACCTACTCGCAGGCCACCAAGCAATCCCGCAAGTACGCCCCCGAGGTCGCCCGGTTCCTGAAGCAGGGGAAGATCAAGGAGGCCATCGACGCCTCCCACGGCCCGACCGTGAAGCACTCCCACCTGGCCAAGGTCCTGGTCGTCGGACTGCAGGAATGGCAATACCAGCAGGAGATCGGGGAAGCCACCCGTGACCGCGATGCCGCCGTCGACGCGGCCAAGCGCGCCATCCAGCGCGCCACCGCCGTCAACCTGGCCGACCTCAAGCGCGGTCTCAGCGGCCTGGCCACCATCGGGTCGACGGCGCCGTTCGTGGGCCTCTTCGGCACCACCTTCGGCATCATCAACGCCTTCTCGGGAATGGCTCTCACGGGCTCGGGCGGTATCGCCGCCATCTCCGCCGGTATCGCGGAGGCGCTGATCACCACCGCCTTCGGCCTCTTCGTGGCCGTGCCCGCGGTCTGGGCCTACAACTTCTTCGCGGGCAAGGTCGAGGGCTTCAACGTGGAGATGGACAACTCCAGCTCGGAGCTCCTCGACTACTTCATCAAGAAGGGCGCCTCCTAAGGTCCGCCACGGTCCACCCGGGGACGCGGCCGGAGGCCGCGTCCCTCGTTCGAGGAGTCTCCCCATGTCAATGGCAGTCGGCGGCAAAAAGGGCGGGGCCATGTCGGACATCAACGTCACGCCCATGGCCGACATCATGATCGTGCTGCTCATCATCTTCATGGTGATCACCCCCATGCTCCAGAAGGGCGTGGACGTGAAGCTGCCCCTGGCGGGCAACACCAAGGAGAGAAAAGACGAGGCCAAGACGATCACGGTGGCGATCAAGAAGGACGCGACGACGTTCCTGGGCGGAGCCAAGCTCGACAAGCAGGAAGACCTCGTGCCCCAGCTCAAGGAGAAGCTCGAGGACCTGCCCGAGGGCGGGAAGATGATCTACCTCAAGGCGGACCAGGAGCTGGCCTACTCCGAGGTCATGAAGGTCATGGACCTCGCGCGCGAGGCGGGCGTGGAAGAGATCGCGCTCATCGCCGAGCCGCGGACGCAGGGCTAGCCATGAGCAGCACGCCCCCCAAGTCCGGTCCGCCCTACAACACGACGGGAGACCCGCGTCCGGCCGTGCCCCTCGTCGACACGCCCATCCCGCACGGGCACAAGAAGAAGTCGATCGTCCACTCCCACGACGCCTTCCGCCCCGCGCACAGCGAATCGGTGGCGGACATCAACATCACGCCGCTCATCGACGTGATGCTGGTGCTGCTCATCATCTTCATGGTGGTGACGCCGCTCGCGCAGAAGGGCCTCGACATCGCGCTGCCCCAGACCTCTACCCAGCCCCAGCAGCCCCAGCAGCAGCAGCAGAGCAACCAGGTCGTGCTGGGCATGGAGGAGTCTCCCAGCGGCGCCGTCATCACCGTCAACAAGAGCCCCGTCTCCAACATGGAAGACCTCGACCAGCGGCTGAAGGACATCTTCCAGACGCGCTCGGACAAGACGATGTTCGTGCGCGCCGACGGCAAGATCCCCTACGGCAAGGTCGTGGAGGCCATGGACGTGGCCAAGGGGGCGGGAGTCGAGCGCATCGGGATCATCTCCGAGAAGATGATCGAGCAGGCCGGCGGCCCCGCGGCGGGCCCGGCCACGCCCTAGCGCCTTTCGCCCCGCCGGCACGTTCCCGAGGCCCCGCTCCGGCGGGGCCTTTCGTTTTCCGGGCGTCTTCTTCTACTGGGGAGGGGGCGGCCGCAGCGTCGCCAGCAGGGCCAGGGCGAGCAGGAGAAGGCCGCCCACGACGGCGCCGAGGGCCCGCGCCGCGTACCACCGAGGCCCGTCGATGTGCAGCAGGCGGCGCACCTGCAGGTTCGGCCCGTCCCCGACCACGAGGCGCGGACCGGAACGATCGGGGACGACCGCCAGCTTCGTGTCCGACGGCGACGCGATCTTCTCCTCGAGGAGGATCGCTCCCGACGGGCGCAGCACGAGCAGGCGATAGGCCCCGGTGACCGCGACGAGCTCGTCCGTGCCGTCGCCGTCGAAGTCCGCGGCCGCGAGGTCCATGACCTGGCCGTCCACCGGCGTCACCGCGAGCTTCCGTCCCTGGCCGTCCACCACGGCCACGAATCCGCTGTGCGAGCCGATGGAAGGCTCGGCGGAACCCGCCGCCGCGAAGACCGGCTGTCCCTCCCAGGCCGCGGGCCGCGCCACCATGACCATGCCCGGCAGCGTTCCCGAGGCCCGCACCTGGCCCGTGGCCGCGTCGATCAGCGAGAACCGGCCATGCTCGCCGCCCGCGAAAGTGAATTCGGCGTCGCCGTCGAGGCGCGCGACGCGCAGTGTCTGGAGCGGCTCCCCGAGACGGAAGGACCAGGCCCGCTTGCCCTTGGCGTCGATCCCATCCACCTCGCCCGTGGCCCGCCCGGCCACGAGGAGGCCCCCACCGGCGGCGACGGGGAAGAGGTGGCGCACGGCGTAGGGATCACCTCCGACCTTCGAGTCCGGGAAGCAGTATTCCCACGCGAGATCCGGCCCCACCAGCGAGGCCAGGCAGCCGCGGAAGTCGGCGGCCACGACCTGCCGCGGTCCCGCGAACGACGCGATGGCGACGCTGGCCGGGATCTCCAGGCTCTCGAGGAGCCCGACGTTGGGAGTGACCGCGTTCATCGACTGGTCGAAGACCTGGATGGAGACGGGCGCGGCGGGCGGCGCGTTCTCCGCGGCGACCGCGATCTCCTCCGGCCCATCCCCATCGAAGTCCCCGACGGCGACATCGGTGCCCCAGGGGATGATCCCGTTCACGAGCCGCTTGCCTTCGAGCGACCACACGGCGAGGGACTTGGAACCGTGCACCACGATGTGCGGCAAGCCGTCCCGTCCGCGGGCCGGCCAGAGGTGCCAGGTCTCGTCGCCCATGGCTTCCGACCAGGCCGTGTCGGACGCCCATCGCGTGACGTGCCGGCCGTGGCGCGCGTCGAGGCGATAGGTGACGACGGCGTCGGCGGCGCCGAGGAGGAGGAACGTGATCGCCGTCGTGCCCAGGCGGTTCATGCGAGGGGCACGGAAGCGCCGGCCGCGCGCAGGATCTCGGCCAGATCGAGCCAGGCCAGGCGGCGGCGCGGCGTCCGGAGGCGGAGGGAGAGGCGATGGCGGCGCGCCCGCGCCTCCAGGATCTGCAGGCGCCCGGCCGCGCCGGGGGCGGGCGCGCGCAACGCGGGCGGGCGCCCATAGGGCTCGCGCGCGATGACCACGACGTGCGCACGCCAGCGGCGGCGCACGCGGCCGCCCGGAAGCTCGAGCCGCTCCTCGACCGCGCGCAAGCCCAGGCGGAGCCGGCGCGACGTGATGGAAAGGCGGCACCAGACGTCGCGGTAGAGCGTCGCGCCGTGCCGGGGCCAGCCCGCGACCGTCTTCCGCGGCTGCGGGGAGCCTGTGAGATCGATCCAGCCGCGCACCTGGTCGGACGGGTCCGCCCAGGCGGCCAGCATCTCGCGGCAGGAGGCGAGCGGCGTGCGCCAGGCCGGGCGCGTCCACCAATGCCGAGTGCGGACGGCGCGGGCCGCTCGTCCCGCCGGCCGCGTGGCGCTGCGCGCGACGAGGGCGGCCGCGATCAGGATCGGCGCGTACCACGTGGCCAGCCGGACGCCGAAGCCCATGGCGAGATCGAGCAGGCCGGCGGCGGCCGCGCCGAGGGCGAGCGCCGGCGCGAGCACGAACAGCCATCGCCGTCTCCGCTCGAAGCTCTCCCATCCCGCGGACAGGCTCTCGGCGGCGCGCTGGGCCTGGTCGGGGCTGTGGTCGAGAACGAGAAAAGGTCCCGGATGATCGGGCGCGGGAAGCGGAATGGACGACCTCGCCGCGGCGGGCGAGGCCACTGGGGCTACTGTCCCCCGCTCGCGGCCGGCGTGGCGGGGGCGCTTTCCGCCGCCTGCTTCTTGAGCTCGAGGCCCTGCTTCTGCAGGTCCTGCGCCGTCTCCAGGAACTGCGCCTTGGCCCGGCGGTCGCTCGTCGCTCCCGCCTTGACGCGGTAGAGCAGGCCCTTGTAGATCACGGCCTCGAAGTAGTCGGGCTTGAGCTCGAGCGCCTTGTTGACGTTCTCCAGGCCCTTGTCCGCGTAGGCGTTCTTCTGCTCGTCGGTGAGCAGCGGGTCACGGTAGGCCTTGTCCCAGTAGAAGCTCGCGACCTTCTGGTAGCCGGTGTGATCGGTCGGGTCGATGGCCGCGCACTGCTCGAGCACGCCGATGGCCTGGTCGAACTTCGCGCGCCGCGGCTTGTCGCTGCCTTCGACCCAGGGCTCTCCTGCCTCGTCCCAGTTCGGCTTGTTGTAGAAGGCGGCCAGGGCGCCGCAGGCCTTGGCATCCTTCGCGTTCTGTTCCGCCACCTTCTTGTAGACGGCCTCCGCTTCCGGCACCTTGAGGAACTTCTCGTACAGGTTGGCCAGGGCGTAAAGGTTCTTGGAGTCGTTCGGGTTGTCGGCCACGAGCTGCTGCGCGTACTTCTGGGCTTCCTCGTAGTTCTTGTAGGGCTCTTCCGCGTAGATGCCGATGAGCGCGGCCAGCGTGTTGCGCTTCACGTTCTTCTGGCCTTCGGTCTGGCCCGGGTTCGTCTCCAGCGATTTCTTGAAGGCGTCGATCGCGTCCTCGAGCTGCTTCTTGTTCTCCGGAGTCTCCTTGCCCGGGCGGTACTGGGCCTGATGGGAGCTGCCGAGGTAGAACCAGGCCTCGCTGAAGTTGGGATCGAGCCGAGTCGCTCGCTCGTAGTCGTCGACCGCTTTCTTGAAGTTCTCTTCCTTGTAGTCCTTGTTGCCGTCCTTCATGGCGGCCTTGGAACGGACCCGGGCACAGCCGACCCCCGTGCCGAGCACGGCAATCAGGGCAAGAGCCACGACGGGCGTGGAGGTCTTCATGAGCCTTCTCTCCGCAAGCGGTTGATGGTGAACGGGTCCCGGCGCCTCGAAGACAAAAATCATAGTGCCGCGCCCGGGGCGAGTCAACAACATCGGCGCGGGGAGGCCGCGCGGTTGACGCTCCCGGAAGCCACTCCTAGACTGAGGCTTCGGCCCATGATCCGCTTCGAAGACATCTACGAGACCGTCAAGCGGCACCATGCCGGGGCCGACCTCGAGGTGCTCCGGAAGGCGTACATCTTCTCCGCGGTCGAGCACAAGGGCCAGACGCGGGCCAGCGGGGAGCCCTACCTGGTGCACCCGCTCGAGGTGGCGGCCATCCTGGCCGAGCTGCGCATGGACCCCGCCTGCGTGGCCGTAGGCCTCCTGCACGACGTGCTCGAGGACACCTTGACGGACGCGGACAAGATCAAGGAGCACTTCGGGCCGGACGTCCTCCACATCGTGGAGGGCGTCACCAAGATCAGCAAGATCCCCTTCTCCTCCTCCGAGGAGCGCCAGGCCGAGAACTTCCGCAAGCTGCTCCTGGCCATGGTCGACGACGTGCGCGTGATCATCGTGAAGCTGGCCGACCGCCTGCACAACATGCGCACCCTGCAGTACCTGCCCGAGGAGCGCCGCGTGCGCATCGCGCGCGAGACCATGGACATCTACGCGCCCCTGGCCGGGCGGCTGGGGATGAGCAAGATCAAGAACGAGCTCGAGGACCTCTCGTTCCAGTACCTGGAGCCCGAGTCCTACCGCGAGCTGATGCAGCGCGTCGAGCAGCGGCGCACCCGCGCCATCGAGTTCATCGAGAAGATCAAGACGACGGTCTCCGAGAAGCTGCAGGCGGCGGGGCTGGAGGCGACCCTGGAAGGGCGCATCAAGCGCCTGCACTCCATCTACCAGAAGCTGCGCAAGCAGCGCATCGACATCGACCAGGTCTACGATTTCGTCGCCCTGCGCATCGTGGTCCCGACCATCCCCGACTGCTACGCCGCCCTGGGCGTGCTCCACAACCTATGGCGGCCGGTGCCCGGGCGCATCAAGGACTTCATCGCCATGCCGCGGCCCAACGGCTACCGCTCGCTGCACACGTCCGTCATCAGCGACGAGGGCCACCCCTTCGAGGTGCAGATCCGCACGCGCGAGATGCACCGCGTCGCCGAAGAAGGCATCGCCGCCCATTGGAAATACAAGGAGGGCCGGAGCGGCCCGGACAAGGACGACCAGGCCTTCGCCTGGATGCGCCAGCTCCTGGAATGGCAGCAGGAGGTCAAGGACCCGCACGAGTTCCTGAACTCGCTCAAGCTCGACCTCTACCCGGAGGAGGTCTACTGCTTCACGCCCAAGGGCGAGGTCAAGACCCTGCCCCGGGGGGCGACGCCCATCGACTTCGCCTACGGCATCCACACCCAGGTCGGGCATCAGTGCGTGGGCGCGCGCGTGAACGGCAAGATCGTGCCCCTGCGCTATCGCCTGAAGAACGGCGACATCATCGAGATCCTCACCTCCGCCGCCCACAACCCGAGCCGGGACTGGCTGGCCCTGGCCGTCACCAACAAGGCGCGATCGAAGATCCGCCACTACCTCAACACGGCGGAGAAGCAGCAAGCGGTCGAGATCGGCAAGAAGCACTTCGAGCGCGAGCTCAAGCGCTACGACCTGTCCGTGCGCAAGGTGGAGTCGGAGAAGGCGGAGGCGCTGGCCCAGGAGCTGGGCGTGGGCGCGAAGCTGGACGACCTCTACGCCGCCATCGGCTACGGCAAGGTCTCGATGCGCCAGGTCCTCGCGCGCCTCGTCCCCGCGGAGAAGCTGGAGGCCCCGCCCGCTCCGGAGAAGCCGACTCCCATCACGGACGCGGTCAAGCGCCTGCTCCGCGTGGGCGAAGAGCGCATCACGGTCAAGGGCTCGGGCGACCTGCTCATCTACCGCGCGAAGTGCTGCAACCCGATCATGGGCGAGCCCATCGTCGGCTACATCACGCGCGGCAAAGGCGTGTCCGTGCACTCCCAGACCTGCCCCAACGTCGTGAACCTCATGTACGACCCCGAGCGGCGCATCGCCGTGGAGTGGGAGCGCGGCGGGGAAGGGGCCTACGAGGTGCGCATCGCGGCCCAGGTCGAGGATCGCCCGGGCGTGCTGGCCGCCATCACGGCCGTGCTCGCCTCCATGAACACCGACATCCGCACGGCGGAGGCCAAGACCTTCGACGACCACACCGCCACCATCGACCTCACCCTGCGCATCCAGGACCTCAAGCACCTGGAGAAGGTGGTGAAATCCATTCGCGGGGTCAGCGGGGTCATCGACGTCGAGCGCCAGACCGTCGCGCGCTGAGCGCGCGGCCGGCACTTTCCGCGGGCCTTGTCAGGGCCGCGGCTTGCCGATAGGCTCTGGAGACCTATGCCGAAAAAGCACATCAACAGCCCGGACGCCCCCAAGCCCATCGGTCCCTACTCGCAGGCCGTGATCTCGGGGGGCTTGCTCTTCGCTTCTGGCCAGATCCCCATCGACCCCGCGACGGGCAACTTGATCGAAGGCGACATCGGCGCGCAGACCGAGCGCGTGATCAAGAACCTGCTCGCCGTCCTCAAGGAAGCGAAGATGGGGCCGGAGAACGTCGTGAAGACCACGGTGTTCCTGGCCAACATGGCCGACTTTCCGAAGATGAACGAGGTCTACGAGCGGTTCCTGGGCAAGGAGCCCCCCGCCCGATCGACGGTGCAGGCCGGCGGCCTGCCCAAGGGCGCGAAGATCGAGATCGACCTGATCGCGGCGTTTTGATTTGAATTCAGGGGGGACCGCATCGCTTGGCGGATGGTCCCCCCTACGCGCTTCGCGCTACCCCCGCAGTCGCTCGTCGCGGAGTGAATCCGCTCCTCGCTGCTAGGCGGCCGAGGTCGTGGACTTCTTGACCGGCGTCGGCTTGGTGACCTTGCCGGAGCGGAGGCAGCGCGTGCACACGCGCAGCCGGCGCTGGACGCCCCCCATCACCGTGCGGATCCGCTGCAGGTTCGGGTTGAACCGGCGGTGTGTCACGTTGTGGGCGTGGCTGATCCGGTTCCCGGACAACGGTCCCTTGCCGCAGACGTCGCAACGCTGAGCCATCACTTCTCCTGTCAGTCGGTCCAAGTCTCGGCTTACTAAGTCAGGGGGGGCACTCACGCTTCACCCACGATGGGCGTTCGCGACCCCCCCTGAAACCCCCCTCGCACGTCGCCGCCGCTGCGCGGCGCCGCCGTGCTCTCGGTCGGCAAGGGGCTCGTCCCGGGCCAAGAGCGAAACACCCATTATTGGCCGCGAGTTGGCTTGCGGTCAAGCCGGCTTTCCCCCGCGTCATGACAGCGTTGTGACGTCTTGGGGCCCGTGCTATATATGTCCGTCCCTGGCCGCTTCCTTCCTGGTGAGTGCCCGCGCACCATGGTCCAGTTCAATTTCACCGAACGGACCATCAAGGCGAAAGTCGTCTACTACGGACCCGCTCAGTCGGGCAAGACGACGAACCTGGAGCAGATCCACCGTCTCACCGACCCCGCGGCCAACAACCGGCTGATCTCGCTCAACACGGCCCAGGACCGCACGCTCTTCTTCGACCTGCTGCCCTTCAGCCTGGGCGCGGTGTCGGGCTACGACTTCAAGATCCAGCTCTACACCGTCCCCGGCCAGGTCCAGTACAACGCGACGCGGCGGGTGGTGCTCGCGGGGGCGGACGCGGTCGTGTTCGTGGCCGACGCGCGGCGCTCGCTGGCCAAGGAGAACCAGGCGGCCTTCGAGAACATGAAGGTCAACCTCCTCGCGAACCGCCTCGTGCCCGAGAAGGTGCCGATCGTCTTCCAGTACAACAAGCAGGATCTGCCCGAAGTGATGTCGGCGGCCGAGCTCAACAAGACGATCAATCCCTGGGGCCGCCCGGCGCTGGGCGCGGTGGCCGCCCAGGGCAAGGGCGTGATCGAGTGCTTCGTGACGGTGGTGCAGGACATGCTGGCCGCCATCGCGGTCAAGTACAACCTGAAGGAGAAGGGGCTCGATCCGGCCAGTGTCCCCGCCGTCGTCCAGGAGGCGTTCGCGGAGGTGCTGAAGAACGCCGCCGCCGCGGCCGCCGCCGCGCCCGCGACGGCCGGCCAGCCCGGTCCGCCGCGCGCGGCCAAGGTCGTGGTGTCGCACCAGACGGACTCGCTGCACGCCGCTCCGCCCCAGACGGGTTCGGAGACCGGGCTCGTCTCCGAAGAGCTCCTCCATCGCTCGCTTCGCTCGAACGTCGAGCTCGCGGAATCCCTGGCCGGCCTCGTGCGCGAGATGAACCTCGGCCTGTCCGCCATCCTCTCGCAGGCAGAGCTGCTGATGTTCTATCGCGAGGACGCGCGCGACAAGCGCCAGGTCGCCATCGCCGCGATCCAGCAGGAGGCGGCCCGGCTCAAGAGGGTCGTGGCCGACCTCGGCGATCCGAGCGCGGCCGCGGCGGGCGCGTCCAGCGATCCGCTCGCCTCCTCGCGGTCCGGCGCCTCCTCCGCGCCCACGATGCTCGCCTCGCGCGCCATCCCCGCGCCGCCCGTGCTCCCGCCCGTGCCCGCCCGGTCCGCTCCGCCGGCCGCCGCCGCGCCTGCGCCCGCGGTGACGGCGGCGCCCGTGGCCACCGCGAACGGCAGCCTGCACGAGCTCCTGCAGGACGTCCTCGGCGGGGCCCAGGACGCCCTCGACGCCCAGGAGCTGTCCGTGGAGCTGCGCGTCCCCCTGACGACCGTGCTGCCGAGCTGCCCTCCGGTCATGCTGCGGCGCGCGCTCAGCGGCGCCGTCGAAGGCCTCGTCGGCTCCTCCTTCCGCGGCACGCAGCTCTCGCTGCGCTGCGAGCGCAAGCCGGTCCTTCTCAAAGGACGCGACGGCGAGGTCAAGCGCGACTTCCTCATGCTGGCCCTGGCCCACACCGGCAGCCTCTCGGCGGAGGACCAGCAGCGCGTCATGCAGGGCACGGATCCCGGCCCGCTCGGTCAGGCCACGCGCCTCGTGCGCGAGATGGGCGGTTTCGTGCGCTTCGCTCCCCTGCCCGGCGGTGCGCTCGAGACGCGCGTGTTCCTCCCCGTCGCCTGACCTCGCTCACACCTCCACCAATTTCGTTGACACTCCGCGAAGCCGGCGCTTACGATCCGGGAGCCTCGTGCCTTTCCGAAGACCCGCTTCGGAAAGGCGCGCCCGGACGGACCGCCTGCGGGCACTCCCGCCGATAAGATCCGAATGAGGAGGCGTCTTGATGTCCAAATCCAGAAGGGCCCTGGCCGCGGCGCTCGCGGCCGGCATCCTGGGCCCCGTGCCCGCCCACGCCGCGGGGTTCGCGATATTCGAGCAGGGCGCCCGCGGAATGGGGTTCGCGGGCGCGTTCACGGCCCAGGCCAACGACCCCAGCGCCATCTTCCATAACGCCGCCGGCATCGCGTTCCTGAAGGGCAAGCAGTTCTATGGCGGGGCCACCCTCATCCATCCCACTTCGACCTTCACCGGCGCGGATCCGTTCCCCGGAGCGGCGGTGACGGAGACGGGCGACACCGGGCTGCTCGTGCCCCCCGCCGTGTATTACACGCAGCCGTTCAGCGAGCGCATCGTCTTCGGCATCGGCCTGCACACGCCGTTCGGTCTCACCACGTCGTGGGCGAACCCGGACACGTTCAGCGGACGGTTCGTCTCGCAGAGGGCGGAGCTCAAGGGCTTCTCCATCAATCCCACCGTCGGCTACAAGCTGGCCGACCGCTTCGCCCTGGGAGCGGGGCTCGACGTGCGCCTGTCGTCGGTGTCGCTGCAGCGCCGCGTGCCGGCCGTGAACCCCTTCACCCAGCGCGTGATCGATGGCGCCAGCATCGACCTCTCGAGCAACACCGACGTCGGGTTCGGCTTCAATGTGGGCGCGCTGGCCAAGATCAGCGACTCGCTCTCCGCGGGCGTGCACTACCGGCACCAGGTGAAATCCAGCTACAACGGCACCGCGAACTTCACGCAGATCGGGACGGGCAACGCCCAGGTCGACACCGTCCTCACCGCGCGCGTGCCCCAGGGCAGCCAGGCCCTGACCACCGAGATCGTGTTCCCCGGGATGTTCATGGGCGGCGTGGCCTACACCACCGGCGACTGGACCTTCGAGGCCGACATCGACTGGTACCAGTGGTCGAAGTTCAGCCAGCTCAACCTCGTCTTCACGGACCGGCCGGACCTGAGCCAGTCCATCGTCGAGGACTACAAGAACTCGTGGCAATACCGCATGGGGCTGGAGCGCCGGCTGACCGAGGCGTGGGCCGTGCGGGGCGGATATTTCTTCGATCAGAGCCCCGCTCCCGCCGCCTCCGTGTCTCCGCTCCTCCCCGACGCGGACCGCAACGGCTTCGCCCTCGGCGGCAGCTGGAAGTCCGGACGGTTCCATGCGGATGCCGCGATGTGGGTCCTGCTCTCGCCCTCCCGCTCCACGGAAGGGATCAACCGCGACTCGTTCGACGGAACGTACAAGAGCCACGCCGTCACCCTGGGGATCTTCCTCGGGTATTCCTTCTAAGGATCCACGATGCGCAGATCCGTCCTCATCGTCCTGGCCGCCGTCTTCGTGGCCGCCGGCCCCGCCGGCGCCCAGACCAACTTCACGACGTACGTGGCGGTAGGCGACAGCCTGGCCGCCGGCGTCGAATCGAACGCGCTCGTGGCGACGCACCAGAACCGCTCGGTGCCCTTTCTCATCGCGCGCCAGGCCGGCGTGCAGGGCTTCCAGCAGCCCCTGATCTCCGAGCCGGGGATCCCGCCGGAGCTGACGCTGGTGAGCCTCCTGCCGGCTCCTCTCATCGCGCCCAAGGCCTCGACGCCGGGCGCGCCCACGAACACCGCGCTGGCTCGGCCCTACAACAACCTCGCCGTGCCCGGGGCCACCGCCGCCGATGCCCTCACGCGCACCACGGACGCGGGCGGCCTCCACGACATCATCCTGCGAGGGATGGGGACGCAGGTCCAACAGGCGGTCGCCCTTCGGCCGACCGCGATCACGCTCTGGATCGGCAACAACGACGTGCTGGGAGCGGCCCTGCGCGGCCGAGCCATCGACGGCGTCACCCTCACCCCGACGGACCCCTTCCGGGCGACCTATGCCCAGATCGTCGCCGCCCTCAAGCCGACGGGCGCGTTCATCGTGGCCGCCACCCTGCCCAACGTCACCGCGATCCCGTTCGTCACCACCATCCCCCCCTACGTGGTGAACGGCACGGGCCAGCCCGTGTTGATCGCGGGGAACCGCGTCCCCCTCCTCGGCCCCGAGGGCCCCCTCCCCTCCAACTCCCTCGTGACGCTGGCGGCGTCCAGCCTGCTCGCGCAGGGGATCGGCATTCCCGCCGTGGTCGGGGGCCGGGGCACGCCGCTGCCCGACGAGGTGGTGCTCAATCCGAGCGAGATCGCGATCATCCAGGACCACGTCAACGTCAACAACAAGTCCATCCGCGACATCTGCGGAGCGGCGAACATCCCCGTCCTCGACGTGCAGGCCATCCTGAACGAGCTGTACACGACCGGGATCCACGTGGGCGGGATCACCCTCACGAGCTCGTTCCTCAGCGGCGGGGCGTTCAGCTACGACGGCGTGCACCCGAACGACATCGGGTATGCCGTGCTCGCGAACGAGCTCATCCGCGTCATCAACGCCAATGGCGGGACTCTGCCCCTGGTCGACCTTGGGCCCGTGCTCGGCGTGACGAGCGGGGCCGCGAGCGAGGTAAGGGCGGGCGCGCTGCGTCCGTCGTCGAGCGCGTGGGTCCCCTTCGAGTACAGCCTGGAGGCGTACGAGGCGCTGCTGGAGGCGTTCCCGCGGGTGGACGGGAAACCGTAACGGAAAATCGATCGGCCAGATTAGCGATAAGAGGCTGCGGCCAGGTCGGCTGCCAGCTACGAACGCCGGCTTAAACGGACGAACGCCGCGGATCCGGAAGCGCGAGCATTTGCGCGATCCTTCCGCGCAGCTCTTCCGGCATTGTCGTGGGCTGCGCCGCCTCTCGGCACAGCCGCGCGATGTCCTGCAGGTCCTCGCGCAGGCGGGCGCAGTCCGCGCACTCGGCCAGGTGCCGATTGACCTCCTCGCACACGTCCCCGGGCAGCGTGCCCTCCAGGAGGTCGGTCAAGCGGTCGTTCAAGTGCTCGCAGCTCATGCGACCGCTCCTTTGAAGTGCTGGGACAGCCGGGCACGCAGCCGCATGCGGGCCCGGTGCAGATGGACGCGTACGGTGCCGGGAGGGAGGCTCAGGATTTCCGCGACCTCTTCCGTCGGCCGCCCTTCCACCTCGCGCATCTCGAAGACGAGCCGCTGCAACGGGGTCAGCTCCATGAGGGCCTTGTCGAGAGCCTGGCGCGTCTCCGTCCCGAAGAGGATCTCGTCGGGTGGGCGGGACCAGGTGGGCGCGCCCCCGAGCCGATCGTCGTCGGGTGGGCGGGATGCCGAGTCCTCTTCGGGCATCGGCGCTTCCCGTCCGCGCGCACGCAACAGGTCGATGGCCTTGGTGTAGACGATGCGGTGGAGCCAGGTGCCCAGCCGGGCCTCGCCACGGAAGTCGTCCACCCGCTGCAGGGCGGTGGCGAAGGCCTCCTGAACGGCGTCCGACGCCATGTCGGGATCACGGGTGATGCGCAAAGCGAGGGAGTACAGGCGATCACCGTGCTCGACCAGCGCCTGGGCCAGCGCTTCCCGCCGCGCCGCCGCGGG